>Ga0228711_1001279_pt1:0-35000 | contig 36275 bp, 12 predicted proteins | sample MedpolnodulmetaG_2_FD_177996 | JGI IMG/M metagenome (GOLD analysis project Ga0228711, IMG submission 177996) | Root nodule microbial communities from Medicago polymorpha collected in Santa Monica, California, United States - brown nodules | ecosystem: Host-associated > Plants > Roots >... | reverse complement strand
AGCTTGACAAGTCAAAAGGTTTGAATTTTTGGAATGTTTAAAATTTGTCAAAGATGTCAGGCTTTTGAGATAAAAGTTTTAGTACACCACTGAATTGCACTTACTCAACCTTCTAGCAATTCAGATTGTCTACTGTTGGCAATCTCGTGCATTCATGTAGTAAGTATTTTAGTTATTGTTTGATCAAAATCAGACGATTTAGATTACAAACTCGCTATTTTAGTTTTCTTCTAAAAAATGAAATGAATTCTAAATTATCCTATCTCAATCCAACAATTAATAATTTTGTTAACCGCGTGAATGCAAGAGATCTGTGAGTGAAGGCAATTCAAACTCCCCTTATAGTCTCATCACAGATTAATATTATTTGTAATGCGCTTAATTATTATTCCCTGATAGGCTCTGTGTCAGGGAGGAATATAAAATGAATCTACATCTTAAGTTTTTGTCTTAGTTAGCTTATATATGTGGCCTATGCTATGAATATTTTTCCCTTGTAAGCCCAATAATGCATGTTGCCACGTGGTATACAGTAGATCTTATCTATGTCAATTATATAGATGAGGAATGCTAGCAACACTCTCTTTTGAGCACTCTCTCTAGTACTCACTTTTTTATTAGGTGAAATCAATGTGGGACCTGCACTTTGGAAATGGAACCCACATATGGTGGTGGGACATACAATAATTTTACCCAATAAAAGAGTGAGTGCTAGAGAGAGTGCACAAAAGAGAGTGTTGCTAGCATTGCTTTTATATATATAGATAGATAGAGGGAGAGGGAGAGAAGGAGCATCACCGGAAGATACTAGTGTTTTCTTACTTTTAACAGTTTGGTGAAATGATGACTTTCACCAGGGTCCAAGGAGATTTCAAGATCAATATTCTCTAGGACAAGATCAAATCATGAGACATTTGTTAGGACAGTTTCATGCAAAATCTTAACAGTATTGTTTGTATTTGAGGAACCTCATCTGCCTCTAGCAAAATCTCACTTGTAGATTAATCTAATGACTAATATTAACGCTTTTAAGACCGTCAAATTAATCCAATAGCTAAAATGTGAGTAGAGAAGATGGAAAAGCCAAAAAGAAGATTGAGTTACATAAACAAGGGATAGCGGTTACCCTTTAAAGAGATTGTAGAATTTGCCAAGATGGTAGAATTTTGAGACCTTGAATTTAGATGTATCTGGAGGTAACCTATTAGAAACGACTGATCACCTTAAAAAAAAAAATACTATATCAAGTCCCAAAACCCAAAGGAAAAACAAAAGTTTCATATTACTTGCTTTGTAAGGCATGTGCACAATGAGAACTACAACCTTGGCTAATTGAATCATCTTGGCAAAAACAATACCAAGATGTTCCATATTGATTTGCACAATTAATCAAGAGATATTATAAAGAATAAAGACATTCATTTTCAAAATGAATATGTACAAAATAATTATTTAACCAACCAAAATTGTCCCCTCCATTACCACAAGCCAACTCATCAACCTGACTATACTGTAATTGATAATACCGGAATTCCATCAAGATCAATTGCAAAATGCCGGCAAAAGAACTCGGAATTTCACCAGCATATTGTGCCTCGTCAAGTTACTGATTGTGTGACAAAAGGGTATGAGAGGGGAAATCACCAGCATGTAATTTGATAATCTATTATCCTTCCTAACCCTCAAAAGAAAAAAGTTTCCATCAAATGTGGTCTACACTAATCACCATGTAACTTGAGAATCTGGCACTCCCTTCTTATGTGACAACGATGGATTTAGACTCCCCTTGCTCCTTGGATAGCCCCGACACTGATCAAGCTCATCAATTATGACCCTCCATGAGATCACCAAGTGTTATTTTTCCACAGTTTCCGGTATCTAGTCTATCAAACTTCTCACTGATCTGCATGATGTCCTTCTCTGTCACTTTTCCCATCTCCTTGAGCTTGTATATAACATATTCTGATTTACTGCATAAGCAAAATTTCACATTTTCAGCAAAAGAGCAAGATGTGTGTGTTATCAAAATAAATTAACAAGTCTATCTAGGATAATAGTTAAAGAACATGATTCAAACAAGAAAAAGCACTTGATCAGGCTTTCCATTGTCAAAAGAATTCAATTAATAAAGAATGTATTATTACTAAGTGGTGAAGCACCTGAAATTCGCTAAGTACTAATGTCATAAGAATCTGAAACGATATGGTACACGCACAATAAACCTAGATATCCTGCACCCTCAATCTTCTTTTTTTATTATATATAAAATGTTTTGTGGGCTGATATGTATGGGAGAAGGCACCAAAACAACTAACCTCTTATGAATACGACCTAATCATAAAATTCAACACCTTGAGTAATTTTAATCTTTAACTTCAAACGATATGGTTTCAATATCCCTCAAGCTTTTTTCTTCCTCTCTCACAATATGCTAGTGATTCACATATAATCATTTGTTCTTTTCAAGTCATACACTGGCAGCAGTAAAGAAAGGGTTGTTAAGTCTCATTGCTTTGCTGTCACCCCATCGCTTCTTACGCCCTATCCTGCCTAAAATGTCTCTGGGTCTCGACTGTTTCACATATTTTGTTGCGACAAGCCCATATGGTTAATAATTTTTCTATTCTATCCTTTTCTGTTCATTCCTTTTTTGTTGCAGTTTTTTTTAATCTTCCTCTACCTCTTTTTCCTTCATTTAGTTTACATTCCTTTATGGATGTTTCACGGATCCAATCCCCACATACCCAAACCTCTAACTAAAAGGACTCTACCATCTCCGTCCATTTGTAACTGTATGAATGAAAAATAACAACATGCAGATAGACTGGTAAATTAGTGCAAGTTATATCGTCTAGTGACTTATAATTATTACAAACATCCACTTAAACAGCTCCTAGTAGCTAGATACCTAATCATTACTAAATAAGGAAACTAATCATGAAATATAAAGACTAAGCATAAGCACTCACAGTTATATAAATATTAATACTTGATTCTTAGTCCTAATAAAACAAGAAAATTAATCATGATAACAACTAGATTCCTAATCTTAACTGAATAAAGAAGCAAATCGTGAACTATAAAGAAGCATGGAAACCAATTCTAAGAGATACTATAAGATTCAACCCAAACATTATGAGATATTTTTATAAATTCTAATACTCCCCCTTCAAGCTAAAGCTTATTAAGTTTTGAACTTGTTACAAATAAATCCTTAAACATGAACATATAATTTGGGCTTCAAACATAGCTAGAAAGGAAACTCAGGGATAATGGAGACGCCAGAGAGGTGAGCATTACTGGAAAGACAACTTAGCAAGATGATTGGGAAGACCATCAACACCAAGAACTGGTTGGTATGTTGTTGCATAACCAAGAAATTTGAGACTCACTGGAATAAACATCAATGCGAATTTCAGGGAAAACAATCTAATAGAAACAATCAAAGAATAGTAACTAAGAGAAATAATATTCCAAATGAAGTAAACGAATACAGTGTATATCACTCTATAAACCGAAATGAAGTATCTGGGTATCAGAAATGAAAAAGGAAAATGACCAAGAAAATCAAGGATCCGACTGTATTCCAGCCAAAGCATAAGCCATAACCTCAATGATAAAACCTCTCTGCCTCTCCTTTTCAATACAGTCAACAAATATATCACGTGTTGTCACCTTTTCCAATGATTATATGGTCTAACAGATTGAACCTTATAACATTAGACCTCTAAATGTGGTCATCCTACCAACCAAATACAAAAAATATACAACCAATAGTAACTAAGGAAGCTTCATCAACCTCCAAGTACTGCACATAATAACTACTAGCTGTCAACCTTGAAACAGAGAAGTTGAATTTATCCCATCTATGACAGACTATGAATCAATTCACTTCCTACTTCCCTGTCAAATTTTCAAGCACACACTCAAGATGCTTTTTTTTTTCTCAAATGCAAATCTGTAAAGGCGGTTTTTCATAACACGTTAATCTAATACTAGCGCACTCTCTGTAGGCTATGCATGATTACAGATGCTCAATTTAAATAGTCCTGAATTCTAGGAAAAGTATAAACATGGGCATCAAAGAAGCACTATGTACAAAGTTATTTCATACGCAATTTATTACCATGGGGTACGAGCAGACCTCGGGAAAATTACTTCACCAGGTTTCACATTCAGAGTCAGTCATTGAACGCTACTATAATAACCACTTAGGTTCAGCACACAGTTTCTACCCATACTACTCATGTTATCAGTATTTTAGACCCGTAGCTAATATCATTTAGTCTCTCACCATTAACATGATGATACCTTTCAGGGGCAAGCTCAACACTCAAGCAAGGACTAGTCTTACATATAGGTGAAGTAAGGACACTACATTCTCTATGGTAACATCATGTCGCATATGATATGATATAGAGATTATAAATTCAGTCTCACTAAAAACAGATATTCAACCGCAAACAATTACTATGAATTAAATTGAATTGCAGAGATTAAAGTATATTGAAAATGTTTGTATGCATTTGTGCAGATACAATACTTCAGAATATAGTCCGAAAAGCACGTTGGTTACGAAAAGAAAAAGTATATTGAATACCTAACTAGTATATATTTCATGTTCTACTTTCACAGACAGAAACATTTATTGGCATAAAAAATAATTTGACCTTTATGCAATGGAAACATATTACTGGTATAAAAAATAACTTAAACTTTATGCAATGGAAACGTATTAATTCATACCTCACAAATCCATTATTGTCTATGTCAGCAGCAAGAAACTCAGCAACAGTCATATCCTGACCAAGAATCCACTTAGCCATCCTCCTATGCCGCTTATCCACTCTCGCCTCAGCCAAATAAAGGAATGCTCGGGCAACCGCAAGCGTAGACACGAGCAACCAAATTGCAGCGAAGATACGACCATGCAAAGTCTTGAAAGCATGATCACCATACCCAACTGTCGTAACAGACATAACCGAAAGATAAAAAGAATCTACCCATCCAAGCCTTTCAACAAAATGCATAACCGTGACACCAAGTCCAATACAAAGTATCACTACCCCCAATGCCAATGCCACCTTCATCCTAATCCTCATCCTCCCTTTCTTCACATCAACTAGATATGACCTCCCATCCTTCTCCCCTCTTCCCTTCACTGTCCTCAACAAATGATTCTCTTGCAAATCAAGAACATAACTAACCATTCCACTTAGCAGTATATCAATAAAACCAAAACCAATCAACACAAACAATATAGAGAAAATCTTGGTTGCAGTACTATTAGGTGTAATATCACCATACCCTATTGTACACATTGTAACTATACAAAAATACAATGCATCAACTATAGGATGAGTTTCAGTTGCTGTAAAATTATGCCGATTAAACCAATAAATAACAACCCCTAAAGCCAAATAAAGAACAAGAAGAATAACAGCTTGATGAACAATAGATTGACTACCAAATTGAGGTCTTTTATCAGATGCATGATGATTAAAATCACTTATAACAGCCATCGCCGGCGCGGTTTTCGACCGATGTAAATTTGTTTTCCTCCATGGATAATTAGGATCAATTAACCAAGAAGTCAATTGTTGTTGTTGAGAGTGTTGTGATGAATCAAAATCATGTGAAGAGGAACTTGGTGAATTACGTGAAAGTGTCAAGGCATCAGACAAAGGTGAAGGGTCTCTTGGTGAAGGACCAAAGATGAGACGATCCTTGAACTCAGAAGGGGTAACAGGAAGAACCATTTCATCGTTTTCTGGTAAAGGAAAAAGTTGAGATGGTAATGGTGAAAGCTTCTTTCTGGGGCTGAAATATGATGGGAGCAGTGGCTCCTTTTCCATGTGGGGTTGTGTAAAATGGATTCAAAAGAAAGAAAGATTGTAACTTTATTGGATTAAACCGCTTTTCTTGATGTGGGTCGGTTTCAGAACAGAGAAAGATTGTTCATTGAATAAAGAAATCAAAGAAAAACACAAGTTACAGAGGAAATTTTAAGCGCTTTTTTATATTTAAGTTGTTTTATGATGTTTTGACGATGAACGTGTTATGTGGGGATGGAAGTTGTTATGATTTGATTGAAGTACGATCATTTTTGTTTCGTAGGTACAAAAAATGGGGACGGTGTTGACGTTGTTATGTTGGGGATGATAATGTCACGCGCTTATGATTGGCGAGTGGGATAAATGTGAACCGTGTGATGTGTTGTGAGAGTGAGAATTTGAAGATTATTATTATAGATTTCTAGTAGAAAATAGAAAAAGGTGCAAATTATTGTGATGATTGGAACAAAGAACTTTTGGGTTCAAAATAATAATCATTGATCAAGTAGAAGTAGAGTAAAATAAAGAAGAAAAAGAGGATATCGTCATAGGCCATGTTGTGGCAGGTCATTGTGTTTTGCTTTATGGTGTTGAGTTCATGTGTTACACGGAATTCGTCGTAATTAAGGAAGAGAATGCGACCTAGTCCTTTGATGCGAGAGGTGCTTACATTAATACTAGTTTGATTAGACTTCATTTTACTTCTTAGTCCTACAAAATATGCTTAGCAAACATAGTTGACTCTGTTTTTTTTATCTTGTTGACGGAGCCTCTCTGAATATATGAACCTTACAGAAACATGACTTCTAAATCTGATTGGTTAAAATAATATTTCTATTCGTAACCAAAAAAAAAACAGCATTTCAGTTGAAATAAAATAATTATGACAATCCAAACTAAATTTTATAATAAATTATTATAAAAAAAAGTTAATAGTATGTTATTCGACCATGAAATTGGTTAAAATACATTCCCTTGTGAGTTTCTATTTATATAAGTATACTAAGTTTTACTCTACACATCTAAACTCTGTATTGGCATGATTAAAAAAAAACTCATTTATTGATAATATAAATTATGAAAAAAATACCATAACATCATTTAAATAGTTATTATGTTCTCATGTCAAATAAAAAAATTATATACATGCGTATAGATAAACTTTTTTTTGTTTTTGAGTCCACGTGAGCTTAGCTCAGTTGGTATGGACAATGCATAAAATATGCAAGGGCCGGGGTTCGAACCCCGGCCACCACCAAAAAAAAAAACTTTTTTGAGTTTAGATACGTGTTAATCTATCTATAATTGTATGGACATATTCACTTGTCAACCTAAACTTAATAACTTATTGCAGACATGTTTTTATTTATCAATGAAGACAGACAGATGCCAACTATCGTGCTTCCAAATTAGTTATACCAGATATTAGGATGCAGGGCTTTGTTGTTTTTAGGATTGATGCAAAGTATACCTTTTCTCGCCAAATGATTGCCAAATTTTTAATCATTAGTTTCTTATGCTCAAGTTAGATGAGACAAATTCGTTCAACTAAAAATTCACCAACCACAAGGCAACAATTGTAATCAAATAACACAGATTAAATATTCCCCTTACTCTGCATAAAATAAAATAAAAAAACTCGTCTTACTTACAAGTAGACGTCAATGAGGCAGAAGAAACAGCTGTAGTAATGCCTCATGGCATGTGCCATTGGACGAAAACCTTTCCCTTCCACAATTAACAAACCTTTCACATCCATTCATTTGCGCACATAAATCAAATATGCAGTTTAATTTGGTGGCAGGCAAGACGCCCCAAATTTCAATTTCAATGTAAAACATTTCACAGCCAACTTACAAAATAATTTGTCCGTCAAATACACATATACATACATAATAAAGCATGAAGTCAATAGTCAATGAACCAGCTAATAAACTGTGAAAGCTAATCATCATCCTCAAGAACACTTCGACGTCTCGTTATCTGAAAAGGTAAACGAAAAAAAATAAAAATAAAAAGAAAATAAAAAAACTGATAAATGAAAACGGAACAATGCAGCTAAATATTCTACAACTTACTGTAACTTTTGTTTGCTTTGCTGTTTGACTGTTAATCTGCTCCAGCAGTGTTATGAGTCTTTCTTCAGTAACCTAAGAATTCAATTTCATAAACGAGTCATGGATGTTATCTTGGTACAATAATGCTTCATATGGACTAATTACTTAATGTCCACCAGGACATGATATCTGTATATAAGCAACAAAAAAGAAATACAATTGGAACTAGTAATTTCTCAGTTTCAGTTTTTGGAAGGAAAATTTAACGGCTTTTATTATTCAAGACAATAGGGGGGATGGGGCATTATAAAATGAAACAGCCTAAGGAAAACAATGTAAAACCATCATCTCATAGACTTATACATCAACACTAACACTATTAGAACTGTCAAATATACTGAAACTTCCGGTGACCTGAAACTGGCTCACATAAGTCACCATCAAAAAACCAAATCCTTGCAATTTAAACACATTACAGAAAAGCCACCTAAACAACTCATTCTCAACCAAGCCACCTAAATAACTCATTCTCAACCAAGCCTTAGACTGCCTAACTGATATCTAGTGACTTTCAGCATCTTACTGTCAAACAAGGTTGTCATAATCACAAATCCAAATGTAGAACTGCACTACTTTTGTGCAACTATTCATTACAAGTCCAGTACCAAATTCTTGAAACACTCAAAAACCTGAACGTACCAAGGATAAACAAACACACCTCCACCTAAAAAAAAAAAAAAAAACCTAAATGTATACCCACAATCAGCACGCTTTGCAGTGGGAAGGCAATTTCCCTTCTCTGAGACGATGTGCTTCAAGCCTGCTACTGATTCTGCCTTTGCAGTCCTTCTACAAAGTATCCATCTGAGTTGCTTCAGTATTTCAAGTACCAACTTCAATTCAGATGAGTTGAAAAAGAAAGATTTATTGGATAGTTTTTGCTATGTGGGTTTGCAGGAAAAAGCCTTCTAGTGTTTCCAATCGCAGCGCAGACTCACCTTTTCAAGTTTCTATATGATAATAGCTCGCAAGAAAAGGGAGAAAAAAGGTGCCAGTAATTTATTTTACTTGTATTGTAATAGTATAGTATAGTATAGCTTAATTGTAATTAATTTCTAAAGAATAACCATATGAGGTAAGATCTAATGTTCCATATTAAGATTAAGATCTCATGTGTCTAGTTCCCTACTGTATAGGATTCCGAAAACTTTTATATCAAAGATCGTTATAAACTAAATAGTAGGTTTTACATGTAAGTTACACAATAGATGAGAACACTAAACCTCTAAAACATTGGAAAACCACGTTATACCATTCGTGGAATTGTTGCCAACATTTTTATAAATCCTAGATAGAGGACCTTTCTCGGCCCAACAAGTGATCGAACAAATTGATTGCATAACTGAAACCTCACACATCGTATGACAATAGATGCAATAAAATATTACCAACAACTTGTGATAAGAATGAGAAAGGTTGCAGCAAAAGATATGATCCAATATACCTTTTCAGCTATCTGACCCATTTGAGCAGCTCTCAATATAACATCTTCAACACCTTTTGCTTTCTCTGGTTTCACCAAAGCAATTCGAGCAACTGCATGCAATTAAATCACAAATTTAAAAGAGCGAAAGAAAGCCAACTCCATGTAGTAAAATACTTCATTCCTTCAAATTTTCATAGGAAAATTCAGAGGTACATTGACAAACATGCTCTTTCAATGTTTAAATATATAATTTTGAAATGCAAGTGTGATTTATCTTACCGTGTCTAAATTCTACAAATAACCAAGACAGTTACACTAATATCTTCATACATATGTAAGTTTAAGGCAAAATAATTCCATCAAATTTTCAACCCCACTACATTGAGTACAACAACTTATCACCTCCTAAATCCATCTTCCTTTTTTGTTGCTGTTAAAAAAAACCAGCTGCATTTCAGATTAGCAAGGCTTTAAAAAAGCATACCAGCCCCAACAAAATGCTATCATCCTACGCCCCTTAATGCTAGGACAAGAAGCAGGCATCGAGATCAACCACAGGGTATCTATCCTGTGATCCAACCCGATGTCCTCATAGGGTAACTACCTAGAAGACACAACTGTGCACACGGGGACAAAAAGAGAACAGGGGGTAGAGAGGAAGAAAAATTACAAGTAATTTCTACTTACCAAACTACAAGTATGAAGTATCAGAAAAACAAAGACATCACAGAAGTTATTTTTTTCTATTATTGGGTCAAAACCATAGAGTGATTTGGAGACTTTTTTTGAAATTTTCCAAGATAGACTTCAGACTTCAAATGTACCTTGAGTAAAAACTATGCTATTTAGGCACAGTGAGTACATAGGAACGCCCAAATAAACTAACATTATTTATTAACTTTGATATAAAGTCTGATGGAAGACTTTATTCATAAAAAGGTAGTACAAGCAAAATGGTTACTTCTTGATATCTTATATATTCTATTCTGGCATATGATGTATGTTTTATAATTGTGAACAACTTCTACAAATTAAGTTTGGTTTGTCAAAAATCTTACAGAATCCTAATGATACAAATACAATATATGGAAGTTCAAGAAAATACTAGCAGCTGTGTGCTATAAACTTATATCCTCGTAAAGCCTGACTGAAGATAAGATTTAAATATTAATTAAGCAATGGCAAATGACAAAGTTTTTGTCATTCAAAAAAAGAAAAAACCAGACCAGGATTTAAAGGAAAAACAAGAGTACTATAATCGATGAAAGTCAGATAAAATCTAAGGAAAGATTATGTTATATACTTACGTCTTTCTCGTGCTTCAGCAGACAATATCTGACTAAGCATCATTTGTCTTCTCTCCTCTGCCTCCCTAAATTAATTATTTTTCAATTCAAATAAAAAATCGATGTCACTCCAACGGAAAAAATATCATAGAGATTAGTGGATGAACAAGTTCATGAAGCTAAATCTATGCAACGCTGAGTCAAATAATCAGCATAATAACAGCACAACGAATCTATATTCATAAACTAACCTCTTTGCATCTTCCTGAGCACTCTGCTGTTCAGGGTTTGGCTGATTTCCCTGCAATATCAACAAAATCACAATCAAACTCACTCTCTCATGTGAAAGAATAACGATAGACAAAACATAGGAGTATGACAACGATAGATTACCGCAGCGCCATGTCGCCCCATAAGCTCCTGCATCCTTCTCTGTCTGATTGCTTCAAGCTCGGGATCAGCCTGAAATTACCAGTTGAATTTAAATCACAAATAAGCAAAATAATATATATATCTGCACTTTAAACGCAACACCATTATAGCATAAAACGTTAACATACATAATTTGCTATTTAATCATCCTAATAAATAAAGTAGTACATAAAAAGCTCAAACATAACAAGATTTTGAGCACCACAGAACCCTAACATGCAAAATCTGCTACTTAGAAAATGGTTTCATAAAAAAAATTCATCGACGCTTTTTCCATTCGAAGATTAAAAATGCTTTTATTGATGAAAAGATTGAACAATAAAGAGGGAAATGATGGGATTGGAAGTTACCATTTGGTTAGGTTAGGAGAAGAAGAAACCCTAGCTTGACTGTGAAATGAATGGGGGTTTTTGGTTTTGCCTTTGATTCTTCTGAAGCAGCACCACCACCACAGATCGCGTTTGCAATAAGCGCTTCTTTACGACCCAAAATCTTGATGTATGTAACTCGATAGGTAGATTAATTCTGTTACACCCCCTCTTTTTACTTATACAGACTGATTTTCCTTGATTTAGGCTAAATGCTAGAGCTTAGCTGGCCCGGCCCGGCCCACCTCTAATTGGTGAGCTAAAATGCATAAATGGGTCGTGATATCCCCACCCCCATCCCTCTCATGAGCTCTTCTATTTTCCAAAATTACTTTCGTTTGGATTCTATAACAATCGTAGATAGAAGGATAAAACATATACATTTTTTCACTAAATCAGATTCCACAACAACAACATAAAATCAAATATAACACCTACATAAATTCTTGTTTGGTTATTCTAGTACTAGTGTTATTTCAATCAACCCGCATTACATATATTCTTTCCCTTGATCTTCCACGCCTTTCACATCTCTTCATGTGCGACCATTGTTGATCGGTTGAAATGTTGTTAGCTCACAACACCAAGAAAGAAAAAAATTGTGTTTTAATTATAAAATTTGATTTGATTTACAATACAACTTAAAATCATGATCATCCGATCATCAATGTACAACATAGGTTTAAATTGAGATTAAAACCGCAAGAAGTTTGACTAATGCAGTCCATTTCCACATTTCACGTTCTAATTTTATTCTTTGGTTATTAATCATTTTTCATTCTCTATTATGTGTTAGACACTTTGTAATGGTAAGATTATTCCTTGCATGATCTATCTTGATGGAGTAGATCTTTATTCTTACTAAGGAACTTCAGCTGCATTGGTACAACTTTTACAGTTTGGTAGATCATATTACTGATGAGTCTTGTTGATATTAAGGTTGTTGTAGATGTGTTTGGAGCCACTTGGTGCCACTCCAAGTAAGGTTTGGAATCAAACCTATATTATGAAACGTGTTTTTATAGTAAAGTATAGATTTCATTGAATGTTATTTGAGGTTTTTCGTTTTACATTCCTTCTTTCTTGGCCGTTGTAGATTTGGATCATGAGAAGGAGGCAGTGGCGTTGTTGAAAGATTTGAATTTGTATAAGTTGGTTGTACACTAAAATGTTTCGAACCTCTTGCTTCTTTGAGATATATCATTTTACACTAAAATAAAATGGTTGATTGCATACTAAAATGCTATAAACTGTAACCCCAAAAAAAAAATGCTATAAACTTATTTTAAATATCATTATATATAAAATAGTCTGCATACAATGTAATTAATCCAAATGATAGATATTTTATTCTTACTAACAATGATCCTATAACTCATACTCGTATTTTCTGTCGAAGACCATTCTTTTTAAATTTAATATCATAGCACCAACTACATTATTATCATGTGTTTTATACTTGATTCCCTTGAAAATTAGTAAATTCTATATGGCAAATGTTTTTTTATAGCGAAAACTTAATCCACGAAACATTCACGATTGTGTAAATACACTTTCGCTGTATATGGCAGCTCTCATTATATATTTGTCCATGAACCACCACACATCGCGTGGGTCCAAGTCTAGTTTTACTTATTATTTTGGAAATATACATTAGCATTTAATTGGGAAAAGCCAACGACATAGACCAAAACACGATTTTTTTTTTTTAATAATTACAGATGAAAACACAAAATATATATTAAAAAAAAACTTATAAGGACCCAAAACGATCAAATTGGTTTATCATAGGCACCAAAATCCTATTCCAACCCATTTTGTATTTAAATGTACAAATGCAAAAAGCCATGTTTCAATATAGTGACTCTGAACAACGAACAAATCCCTGTGATCTTATACAGGAAAAAAAATATTGCTTATTACAGTCTTATTTAAGAACAACGAACTTATCCTAATCTCACTTTAATGAAAAATAAATGGTACTATAAAACAAATCAGACCCACAAGAACAAACCACCACACTCCGCAGATACTTGAGCACAAGCTACAATTTAACTTCCTTCTGGTCTCTTGCAAGTCCTCCACTGGTAGGGCTAAAGTGTAAAAGACATAAAAGGGAATTAATATCTGATTGGCATAAAGAATATTAGAAGATCAAATTTTACACCAATTAACAGTTATGCACATCTCATAACCAAGGTAGTGTGCATAGAGAGCACACGTATACTAGGCAAAGTAATCTCCTTATAAAACCAAATGGTGGTATTAAAAGATTTGGATTCAGTGCAGTCTGACTGTATGCAGTCAGCACATCTAAACCGTCCAATCTTGATCAGAAGGTCCATATGTAACCGACTGCAGTACAGTCGCTGCACCTCCCGACTGCACATAACCGCGGTCCAGTATAAAACTAGACATGTTTGATGAGACATATATATGACAAAACAACATGCACTACACAAATTTCTTTCTGGTGGGGTGCATACTAAAACAAGCAAACCTACAAAATGTACCAGAAATAAAATATTCTCTTCATCCAGAACAAGACTATTGGAAGCTTAGCATGAAACTAGGAATATGATGCCAAAATGTGTTAGACAAATTACAGTTTACCCACGGTGAGCTACATAGTTAGCTAAAAAGCTCCCTTGCAGTAGTTTCCCTAAAACTAAACTAAACACCCCAGGCATTTGATTTCAATTGAAAACGTGACACTTGAATCAATGTATTTAAGTTCAATTGAACATTCGCGTGCGTTGCACAATTAACTTCCAAGTGCAATGTTAACTTCGCCAACATTCCATTCATGGATAAACATGGAAAGATATGTGCCCTCCGCACCTTCAGACAATGAGAGGATCTATTGAATCTAGTCTGATAAAGCTGGCAAAATATGACAGAAATGTGGAGCAAATCTTTAATTGATGGTGTTGGAATGATGAGTGGGCCACTAATGGCACCTGGGGTTGAACCCTAACCAGGATATGCATTTCCAAAGATGTTTCTTGGATGGTTCTGTTGGTGCTGAAATATGGTGACTGGAATGGTCTGATTTTGCTTCTGCATTTAGTGCTCGATTTGGTGCTGCATTTGGGTTCAAGTCCGGTGCAAATATAGGAGGTTTAGATCTGGGTTTCACGAAGAGGTGCTTAATTTGGTGCTCAATTGTATTCACTGAATTGGTCAGTTGTCATATCCTATGGTAATGTGATGCATATACACAGGTACAAAATTGAAATTTAGAACATAAGACACTGTATATTATGTTTCTCCATCAATGGTGGAGTCATATCACATGCATGTCACATGTAGTCTGGAATATTAGATTTGACAGAAAAATTTCAGTTACACATGAAAAAAATTGGCTCTAATGTTGGTAAAAATTCTTTAGACAAGTTTTTCTTATAAAAGTGTATCTCACAGGGGTGAATTATAATTTTCCCTGATTAAATTACTGAAGAATTTAAAATATTTCAAATTACCATTATCATGGAAGAAATATCATCTACTGAAAGGATAGCTCAACAGAAACACAACCTATATCAACATGAATCTATAATTATGATTGTCCAGGCTTCAACTTCTATATCATAAGTCATCAAGCGGATCACATTGAAACTTAAGTTTCGAATTTTCACAAAACATTTATATTGCCTACTATAATACAGGAAAACTGACTAAAAAAATCATGTAGTACAGGAAAACTGATAAAAAAAAAGTCACTTACAATCCAGATAGCACTTTTATAGTGTCATATAGAAACCACTGCAAAGTTACAACTGGTCCTAGAAGTGCAATGCGAATAGGAAGACTTCTAGTGAACAGATTTATGAACCCAATGCTCTTGATAGCCTAAAAGTAAGCAAAACCAATAAAGTTAATTTGATTGATTTTTCGTATTCCAAATGAATCAGGGCATAACATGAAATCCTACCTGCATAGCAGATTCAGCCTTTTTTTTATAAAGACTGGTCATGACATTGTCAGCCGGGTTGGAAATTACAGTACCAACAGCACCAGCTGTATAGGCTGCTAAGCACGTCACGCCAAGTTGTTGTGCTGTGGAACAATCCTCCTTTCTTCTATGCATAATTTTTTTATATATTAGGTCCACTGAATGCTCAAATGTTGAAAACATGACCATCGAGACTGTCAAACCAAAGATTAGGAAAGCATAAATGTCATTAACGGTGTGCAACATGGCAATGGTTATGGTACATTTATGTTAAAAAGTACTTGATTTTAATTTTTAATAACTACAAAAGGGATTTTGTTTCGAGACTGTCACTCATGATCATTGCATTCTGTTAGGACCCTAAGCGGATAGGCAAAGAAATAGAATTTTCTTTCTTCTCTGAGGAGCAATTCTGCTCTGGAAAACTTGTAATCTTACCTCATTTCATATTTTCAATAAAATAACATCACTCCTTCCCATTTTACAATTCCTCTGTTCTATCACAACTCTTAATAAAACGTCAAGTTGTCTGGTTTAATTGAATAGAAATTAGAAACTATATACTACAACAAGAGTCAATGACCAAACTCTTTTTTATCATCACAAGATCCCCAATTTCAATGCTCAAATGCTAATTAGCAAAATATGAGCACTTTTCTGTGAAATGTTACCTGAATAGTATTGGAAACTAAAAGGAGTGAATTATGTACATATCAAATTGAATAATCTTTTTGTTGCTACCATAACAAGGACCACTCACAGATCCAAATTATTGTATTGACACAAATCCAAAACAAGGCTTAAATACAAATAGGATTTGGAAGTCCACCTTAAGTCAATAGAAGGACAATAGAATAGAGAAGTTAGTAAGTGATATGCTAAGGACATTGATGTCCTTGTCATGACCGACAACCAAGACATAAGTCAGCCTCGAAACAGATTTCTACAAACCACTTATCCAGAGATATTTCAAGTATTTGAACTTACCCATAGACTTGTATCCAGATAGCAAAAGTGGAGTAATCCATTTCAAACTACGTCAAAAGATCTGTATAAAATGGTATCCCTCGTAGACGGGTCAATCCATATCTCATCTTCATACTCTTTTGTCACTAAAATCTCTTGCTAACGCTAATTTAAGTATTAGAGTGCATTTTACAAGTACCCCCAATCAATAAGTGCCTTCAGTGACTGCAAAGAGAACTTGACCTCATGTTGTTCTCCATAGTCCTATTGTAAAAACAAGAATTTGTGTGTAGTAAAATCTGTCTTTTCGTTTAGACGGACAAAGAGGATATCATGCTTGCCTGTGAACATGATGCCAAGGAAGAAAAAAAGTAAAAAAATTGCGGGTGACAGCATCTACATGTCTACCTCTGACTATCCACCATACGATCTACTCTCCCTGCTACAACATCTACACATCTCCTCTCAACATGCTCAAACTCAAACCACCTAATCTTCTCTAGTATAGGTGCTACCCCTACTCTCTCATGTTGTCATTTCTCATTCTATCTCGTCTAGAATGACCACACGTCCAACACAATTAATGAATAATTACATAATTAAAAATATGAAGAAACCCACACAATGATTACAATAAACACATCCAACGCAACTAATGATTAATAAAACTGCCTAATTCCATTGGCATCTATGAGTTTGGTAATAATAGATCGATTGATAACATCATAAAATAGATATTGAGGTAAACAAACAATTTGCATAAGAGAAGATAGACATGATCCTACTTACAGGGAAGATTGCGGCTCCACAATGGAATAAGGCCCCTATAGAAACCAGCAAGACCTTCATTTCTATATACTAACGGAAACCCATCCACTAAACCTTTAGCAAAATTAGGTTGAATTTGAACACGGATTTTAACAGCTTCAAAAGGAGCTAAAGTAACATCAGCTAAAAGCTGAGCAGACAAACCACTGAGAAAGAATATAGAATTCCTATTAAGCTTAATCAACGCATGATCATTGTCGGCGGCATAGAAGTTTTTGAAATACTCATAAAGACCGTATTTGAATCCCCCTTGAATACCATATCCACATAATTTGCCAGACCAACCTCTCCAAAGAGCATAAGAACCTTCCTCTTTCCAAATGGTGGCAATGCCGGAGAGAATTCCATTGTTCTTGTATTTTTCTGGATTGACTTGCATGTTGACTTTGAGTACATCGAGAGGTGTTATAGCGAGATGGGTGGCGCCGGAACTAAGCATACCTCCAATAAAGCAAATTCCGTAATAATCATATTTCGACTTCGACGGAGGAGGAGGAGGAGGTGATGCATTTCCTTCTTCAACGCCTTTCATTCTCTAATTCTCTTCAAAACATTGCTCAACAACGAAACAGAATCGTTGATTGATGAGAAGATTGAATAAAAAAGAGGGAAATGATGGAATGGGAAGTTGCTACCATTTAATGAGAAATATCAAGTGATTAAAGCTGGATACATCTACCCCTGATTCCCCCCATCATTTCTGTGCCCTCCCATCTCTTACATACACACCTACTAACTCATAGTTGCATCCCATCTCTATATTATTATTATCTTCTATCAGCATTGATAATATCACAAAACTTCTCCCACCCGCTCTCTCTTTTCAACAATTTTATTTTCCTCTCCCATCAAACACTAAGGTATTGTTTGGATCCATCGAAAGGTATGGGAAAAGATACTTTAAGGAAAGAAAGCACAAATTTCAATATCCTTTCCCTTCTTTGGATCCAAAGAATAGTGGCATGGAAAGAACAAATTGGATGTGGGGCCCACACAAAAACTTTCCCGGCAGAAGCAATTTTTTGGCTGTTTCTATTTTCTCCTTGTTGACATCATATTTTATATGTTATATATAAGGGTATTTGTGACATTTAATAAAAAATACATTATTCTTTCCTTTTTGTTTGGATGCAAAAAGGAAATAAAGTATAAGGAAAGAATGTTTAAGGAATGAAAGTTAATGGAAAAAGAGTGGAAAGTAAGATGATTATTTGGTTGTTTGGCATGAGTGAAAGTGAAAGGAAAGAATGATATATTTTTTATTGAATGTCACAAATACCCTTATATATAATATATAAAAGAATGATGTCAGCAGGGACAAAATAGGAACAACAAAATTTGTAGCTGTCCTCCTACTTTCTGTCCATTAGAGAGGGGAAAGTTTTTGTTCTTTGGATCCAAAGGAGGGAAAGGATATTGAAATCCGTGCTTTCTTTCCTTGATGTATCTTTCTTTATGCCTTTCAGTAGATCCAAATAATACCTAATACTTTGTTTGGATAAGAAAAGAAAGTAAGAGGAAAGATTGATGAAGGAATAAATATGAGTATAAAGTGAATGGAATTGTGGAAAGTAAGATGATTTTTGTAGTTGTTTGGTTTGAGTGAAAGTGAATAAAAAGTGGAAGAAAAGAAAGATTTATATTTAGTATATGACAAAACTACCCTCATATAAAATTGATGTATTAGTATATCATATATTTATATAATATAGGAGTAAACCATGTAAAATAATCATGGGTCGATAAACATGTGTCAAACAAATAAATTGAACGGAAAGGATATATTTACTAGTATGCTTGAAGCTTTGATCAATTGACTTGGGAAGCAACTAAATGGATGAAAAAAAAGATATAAGTAATGTGGTGGAAACATATATCAAAATCAAGGTTGTTTTGCTCTTTTGCAAAATCTGAGCTTCATTCTACACGAATCCAAACGGAGGAAGCACATTTTTCAAGGAACTTTCCATCCTCCTTGCTATGTTTCCACTTGCTTTCTTTTGAAACAGACAATGTGTAACTGATTTGGACAAAATCGACAAAATCGAAAATTCAAATTGAACTAAACTGAAAAAATATCTGATTTGTCTAGTTTAGTTCAAAATTGAACCAAAACAACCTAAACCGATAGTTAGGTTTGATTCTCAATTTTTTATTTTGAGATCCAAAAAACTGATGAACTGAATCGATACTTTGGTTGGATCATGGCCAGCAATCGAACAATGTATTGTCACTTGCCGGAGCAGGTGAAGAGGTAGTACGAGCGTGTCCAAAACATTCCCAGACATTCGGACTTTGTGCCTCCCCTTCATTCAGCAAATATACTTCATGTTTTCCAGGACTTCATGATTCATGTCATACCCCTGGCTAAGCGAGGTCCGGTGGCAATGAATTTGTGACAGGCTGAAGCGAGTCTATCATCTGCTGATGATCCCGCCTACGGAGGTTGTTGAGCTACCAACTCCTAGGCCGCCTAATGAGGAGGTCATTATCGAGGAGGATTATGCCAGAGACCGTCCCAACACACTACAAGTCATACAAGCCATCTACGCCATGACGAAGGAGGGGTTGTGTGACGGTGATTCGGTGGAGAACTTCCAAGGTATCTTGAGGAGGATACATGATGAGATGCACCCAACAACCACGCTTCAGATAACCCGAAGGAGGATGTACTGGTTTTAGGAGTACTTGTTTTTTAGAATTTTCGTGATTGTAAATTATCATTTTTTATGACATTATTCTTCTTAATGTAAATTAATGACATTGTTGCGACATTTGTGTATTTGCATATTTTTTTATGACATTTGAATGATTTTGGGAGAATTGATTTTGATTTTGCGTGTTTGCATAGTTTTAGGTAGAATTGATTTTGAGACGAGGAATGTGTGAATGATTCAATGAATGAATGTTGTGAATGAGTAGAAATGAAAAAAAAAAGTTTTGGTCATTAAAAAAGAGCAATTATGTTAAGAATGTTGTTCTATGTACATACCAGAACCTAACAATTGTTAATTGTCATTGGGGGAACGGTTGTTAACTGCAGTTGAGGGAAAGCGACAATTAACTACCGCTAGAGGTATTAATGTATTTTTAGGGCGTCAATGAGCAATTTCTTAAGTTAGATGAGAAAGTTCCCAACTATATAATGCTTCCCATGTGAGCTTGTTTGTCCTTGCTCGTCAATTAATAGCTTTTTCTGTGATTATATTTTAGAGAAGTTGCATAGAAGACTCTCAACTTAAAAATGTAACCACCTTAATAAACCGGGGCGGGTTTGCCTAGCCAAATCAGTTACCACGACAATGCTTATTTATACTATGCAGATGCATTATTTACCTACAAATATTTGTGATAAGATCGATAGAGTCACCAAGAGCTTTATTTAGGGCGGCACATGTCGTAATAGGAAGTGGAATAGAGTTAAATGGTCAATTGTTACTTCCCCTAAGAAATTTGTAGGCCTCCCTATTAGGGAAACTAAACTATCTAATATTACTCTTCTTGGCAAGTTAGTTTGGAACCTTCTTTATGATCCTCGAAAACTTTAGGTGAGGGTTTTATCTCATAAGTACATAATGGGTGGCGACATTTGGAACATTAAAGCTAAATGAAACATTTCTCTAATATGGAGAAATATTTTAAAGGCATTGGAAGCCTTGAGACAACGCTTTCAATTCCGCATCGGTGACTGATCTTCCTCATTCTGGTATGATAACTGGACGGGGCTACGAGCGCTTTGTCAACATTTCGGATACTCAATTACAATTTAAGGATGTTAGTTTTATTGGATCATATGATTGGAATAAACCGATGTCAATGGTTCTAAACGAGCTTAACACGATTGTTGATCAATACCCCCTCCTTTGGCCTTTGATGATAATATTCAGGATAGATGGGTTTGGGGAGCTTCTCAAACAGGAAGACATTCTTGCTCTACAACATATAGTTGACTTTTATCTCGTTATAGAGAGTTGAATGATAATAAAAGTTGAGATTGAATTTGGAAATCGTCAGTTCTGGCCAAGGTGTGAAATTTCCTATGACTTTGTATGCACGATGCGATCCTAACTAACAAGCCACAACATCACTACAACTTGGCAACATCTCCTATTTACCAACGATGTGGAACACATGATGAAGATGTGCTTCACTGCCTTAGAGATTGCGCCCCATCGAAGGAAGTTTGGCAACAAATATACAGTGTTAATCATCCATATTTCTCTAGCTTCACATCCTTAAAAACATGGTTACACACTAAGGAACTTTCGATAACATGTATGCAAGAGCTATTTGGTGGATATGAAGCTTTAGAAATAATAATACTATTGGCAACAAACAATGAAAAACCCAAAATGTCATTTATTGTATAGACATTATGTGTATCGACCTCACCTCAAGATGGGTGCGTTAAGTTGAATATTGATGAAAGTTGTGGTGCTTCCAGTGACATTGGTTACGGCGGTGTACTTCGTGACAACAAGGGAAATTAGATGGTGGAATTCTCTCCTAATGAGGTGTAGGGGATGCTCTTTTTGCCGAGCTATTTGGGGTTTACCATGGTTGGAATCAACAACTCTATTCAAAGAGTTATTTGTGAACCATATTCTTTAGAAGTCCTCCATCTTCTTTAACATCCGGATCACTAACATATGCATGTGTGCGCTTCTTTATTAGTGAAGATTTTTGGTTTAAAAGAGCATTCTTAACATTTCTTTTCAACAAGTGCTTAAAGAGGACAACCATTACGTAGATTTATTGACCAAACTCAGACACGATGACCAAAATTGAAATCAGTGTTGAGACATGCCTCAACTCAGCCCAAGTTTTAGGTTTTTTTTCTTTTTCTTTTTTCTTGTCATTCTACCACAAAAAAAGCTTTTTCTTTGCAATTAAAATTTAAAATACTTACTACTTTCAATGGCGGAACCGGGGGTGGCAAGGGGGAGCCTTGGCCACCCCATCTTAAAAAAAATAAATTTTTTTATACACTAGAATTTGCATAATTAATTTGGCAGAATTGTAAATGATACTTTAATAAACCCACTTTTCTTGTCTAGTATACTTAACGTTGTTTCCTTTGCCAATTTCAATCATTCTTGTTCATTACATATTGTTAAATTGAGAGACAAGATGGAACCTGAGTTTCTAGCCGATATCATGTTAGTTTATATTAAAAGGGAAATTAGTGCATGTATTAGCTTCTAGTCAATTATTGATGATTTCAAGTCACTCGGAAAGCGTAACGTGTCTCTTTAAGTATTTAATGATCGACTTTATATATTATGTAGTTTAAATTTTGAATGATCAATTTTTTGTTTATTATAACTTAAATGTGTTGTATGCAATATGATTTATATATTTTAGTTTATTTTGATGGCGGCCACCTCAAATTTTTTTGTCTGACTCCGCCGCCACCAAGTCTACTTTGATTTGATTATTACATCCTTCCTTCAAACACGGGTAACACTAGTTCACCACTTTACGTTAAAGACTTTCTAAGTAGTCTAAAATTTCGAAAGATAAACGATTAACAAATCAAATGAATTAAACACTCCAAACAGCAAGATCCATATTGACGAAATTCACGTGCATACTGTGTTTCCCTTTTCTCCAATTTTTTCTATTCACCCAAGATATTTTTTATTCTTCTTCGTTTTTAAGTTACTACAAAATTTACAATTTAAAACAAATAATACTACTAAAAAACAAAAGAAATGCAAGAAAAACTGTGTCTATATGTCAAAAGCTGGAAGTGATAACCAATTCTTTTGTCCTCATTGTTTCACCAGACAAATAAATAGAGAAGCATCCATAATTCTAGGTTTAGATTTACAATTACATTTGAAGACAGTAAATAAACACTTAACCGAGATTGGTCCCACAAATCTTACTACTAGTAGGATCATGATTCATAAATCAAGTCAAGCAACTTAGCTTAGAATCACATCACATATCATAAATGTTAGCACCACCAGTGATAGATCACCTCTGACACTACACACCTACTCACCAACACTCAATCACATGAAATACTCCTACCATACTACTACCAGTACTCTAATTCCAATTAGTCAACTTGTTAGTCTTAAATTATCATATTAAGCTTCTCAAATCCCAATTACCAAAACAAATAAGGACAAGATAGTGAGTTACACTCTGAGCTTAAGAAGAAGAAGAAGAAGAAGAAGAAGAAGAAAAAGCAAAGAAACCAAATGGGTTTCACATTCAGCACCATGACACTAAACCTTCTCCTCCTAATAGCAATGGTAGCAACAAACATTCTCTCCCTCTACCACCTCTCCACAACTCTCCAATCCCCTAAATCCCCAAAACCACTCCCACCAATCCCCGACGAACTCCTCCGTCAACTTCACACCATACGCGCCACCATCAACCACCTCACGCGCCTCCAAAACACCAACCCTAACACCAACACAAAATCCTCAATCCCTTCAGATCTACTCCTCTACTCACACCTCTCACCAATTGCTTCTTCCTGTCATAACCACCCTGATCTTCTTCATAAGTACATGACTTACACACCGTTCTCGATTTGTCCTTCTGATTCGGAGCTCGCTGAAAGCTTAATTCTTCGCGGTTGTCATCCTCTCCCTCGCCGGAGATGTTTCTCTCCGACGCCGAAGAAACAAACTCCGTCAAATTCTCTTCCGAAAAATCCCTTTCCTACTTCTCTACCTGATTCCTCTGTTATCTGGGATCGTTATTCATGTAAATCATTCGATTGTTTTAACCGTCAAAACCCTAATCTCGGATTTGAACCTTCTCGTGAAGTTTCTAAGTTTACTAGCTATAATTCTGACTTAGATCTCCCAGTTCAACAGCTACTTCAGATCGCGAAATCAGCGAAATCGGTTTTACGTTTAGGACTTGATGTTGGTGGTGGTACTGGCTCATTTGCTGCCGCCATGAAAGTGCGGAATGTTACGGTTGTTACAACGACTATGAATGTTGTGGCGCCTTACAGTGAGGCGGTTGCATTAAGGGGACTTGTGCCACTTCATGTGCCGTTGCAGCAGCGGTTACCGATGTTTGACGGTGTTGTGGATATTGTTCGGTGTGGGAGGGCGGTGAATCGATGGATTCCGGTGACAATGTTGGAGTTTTTGTTGTTTGATGTTGATAGAGTGTTGAGAGGTGGAGGGTATTTGTGGTTGGATCATTTTTTTAGTAAAGGTGTGGATCTTGAGAAAGTGTATAAGCCTTTGATTGCAAAAATGGGTTACAAGAAAGTGAAGTGGGCCACGGGGAATAAGACTGATGCTGGTGGTGTTAAACATGGAGAGCTTTACTTGACTGCATTGCTTCAGAAGCCTCTCTCAAGATGAGGGTCACATTCAAAGGTAAGGAACTAGTTATCTTTTTAATGGCCTTTTATCACCCATGCTTGAAAATGTTGATGGTTAAATATTGAGAAATTTTAAATTGATGATTGATTCATTGAATAATGGGGTTAGTGAGCTATTTTAGTGTTACACGTTAAGAAGGTTTGCAAGCAAGAGTGTTGGTAGTTTCTAGTCCATTGTGATTTTGACACAATGAAGTTTTAAGGTGGATATGTTGTTAGCCATTTTCTTGCAGACTCTAGTTTTTCATATAACTTGAATGGATTGTTTTCAATGCACCGCTTCATCGCAATTATATATGCATCGAGGATGGATAGAAGGCACGAGATTGACAACTTTAAAATTTATCTATATATAGTGATTTTTCTCTTTCACAAATGCAACACCAAGCAAAAAAGGTCGTGTGGTGCCGCACCTTTGAGCAGAAAATGTGTTGTGATTTATTGTAATAAAAAATTGATCACGTTCATGCCATATTTAGAAGCTACAATAAGGCTCATGTCAGACATGACCATCCGCTTATCTTCTTTTAGTCTTCTGCTTTTCCTCGATGGTTAGACACGTTATAGCACATTATTCCTTTACGACACCTAAATATTAAGTCATGTGTATCTTTGTTACTTTCAATCTCTTCAATCAAATTTCTACAAACTTTAGATCCATAAACTTTATCTTTACTTTGATAACGTATAATCGCTAAAACATTACAATGTTCTTCTCTTCAAAGTCAAAAATATTAGCAACACTCCTTACGAGTCTGGAGAGTATAAGCAAAATTCATAGGGTGGGCGAAACATCATGTAATCTTTCAGCACTAAAATTTTTATCTTCAAGGAATCATCAACTCATTGAGAAATTAGTCTTTGATAATCTTGTAGAGATGGATTGTAGGCCCTTGAGAAAACACTGTCAATTTCCCAATATCTTCTTCCAAGTCCCTAAAATCTATTTCTACAATATTGTTGAGACTAATTTTCCAATAAGCTGATGATTCAGCGAAGCTAATGATTATGGTATTGAAAATGTGCGTGATGTTTATCCAACACTGTCAATTTTGATTTTGTTCTCCAAATTCCCAATGAGATGAAATCATATATTGAGAATATTATTTGAGTTTTGACCTTGAGGGAGATGGACATTGTGGTTTTTGTGTGATTGCTCATTGTCTCAGTGAGGATGAGGTTTATTGGTCTGAACTATGTAGGGGGATTTGATTGAAGAGGTTGAAAATAACAAAGATGGATATGACTTAATATCTTGGTCATAAAGAAATAAATGCATTAATAACCCGTGTAACCGTCATGTGTAAATAGAGTGTAGAAGGGTATAATTGGTTAATCATGCCTAACTTAAACTCCATTATAATGTTTAAATATGTCGTAAACATTATCAACTTATTGTTATAGTCAAGTACAACATGTTTTTCTCTTAGAGTTGCATCATCGTGCCACTATTGTTGGTTTTGCAAATCCGATAATCTAAGGTTGTCCTTCCTGTAGCCTTCCTTGAGTAGACATCTTGTTGCGAAACAAATTCATGTAAAATAGTTTATGATAATTGCATTAAGCAGTATCATTCTTTGTTTGGAAAATCAAATTCTTCTTCTCCTAAAAGACATGTGATAAACCAATTTCTTAGAGCTTCAACTCCGATACCATCTTAGAATTTGGGTTGAACCGATTCAATTCTTACAAAACCAATTTAAAAGGTGAAGTAGAGACTACTCACCACTTATAAACACATTTTCAGGCCTTATCTCATCTAATGTCAGACTCTTAATTGTTTTCTCATGAAGATGAAAATCTTATACAAGATAAATGGAAAGGATACGAGTATAAGATTTTAATCCTGTGAAAAATGTATCCACCATAGCAACTAAATTTAAAAGAATACGAGTATGAAAAGTTAAGTGTTCTCTTTACTTGCTTGGTTGGGTAGACTAATTGAAAGAAAGGGATGGGTATTTTGTGCGGACATTTATGCTCTTATATAAAAAAAAACATAAAAAATCAGTGTGAAGTAGTTCTGAATTAAAAAATGTGATGGATAAATTTAGTATTTAGAATAAAATAGCGTATCAGCTCATTTTGTCATTTTGGAAACTTTTTGTATTGTCGGACTCGGTTCCACTATTGCAGTTCCATCTCAGGTGTTTTTTATTTTTTTTATTTTTTATGCAAACCAAGTGAGAGCAATGCTTGTTTTTGAGTCCACTTCCCTCACATTGACTCCCACTCCTTGCACTTCTGTTGGAAGTTGAAACAAACATGGGTTTGTTTAAGATTCTTCCAACTTCAAAGGGCCATTTGTCCTGATAGAGAAAATTTCTGATTTTGCATTTGGTATCTCAATGCGTGTTGTGCCACTGCTCTAAATTAGTAAAATAGGTCAATAGATGTTCTGTTAAATTATACAAGTGAATTGCAGACATCAATTCTCATTTTAATGTATTACTACAATTTCCTAAAGTGGGTTGAATGTGGTGTGTTATTTCCTGTTTATAGTTAATATTATTCTGCAACTTTCTTTTCTGTCTCTGATCCAGTGGAATTTTCCCTCCTTTTCTGGGTATACAGTTCGATATATGCTGTAAGGAAGGTTAACATGCCAGTTCATCCCGATATCCTTTGCTCTGGGTTTTAATGGGGAGCTTAATGAAGCAGTTTTCATGTCCAATGTGATCCATCATCTCAATGTTGTAAAAAAAGAATCAACACATGGGAAGAAAGCTAGAAGGAAGTCAAGCACAGGTGCATATCCATGTGGACTTGGGAACTGGTGGGGGAAAATAGTATTTATGATAGTTTTTGCTTCTTCTTTTATTAAATTAAATAAATTGTGCTATCCCAATATTTGTTTTGGAATAAATTCAATAAACGTCGTTTCCTTATTCGTGTTCACTTCCACATGTAGTTTTTACTGCTTGCGATTGAGCGATCAATTGAACCTTTGAACATCCCTTTTTATTTTGCCTTGAAAATTTAACCTTAATTTACAACTTTTTAATCATATAAAATTGTTTTTTCTTTAAACTCGGTATCCGGCCAAAAGAAAAGACCGACTAATCTGATGAGTCTGATTTCACCGGCCACTTGCGGGGAGGAAAACTTTGTATGAACCAACCTGCTGAAATTGGCGCCGGTGTAATCATGCCTGACATTTTAAGGGGAACAAAACTTGAGACCTTAATATTATATTTGTATATATTTGTATAAAGACATGGGGCTAGCTAGAGATGTCACTAGCCATGCTAAAGAATAAGCAGCCTACGCCTACTTTGCTTGCCTCATAATGCTGATAGTGCCCTCAAGGTACTTGTTTAGAAGTTTAAAGAATAAACTTTGTCTTGCAAATGATGCATTTTTAAACTTTGAAAAGTAACTTTTTCTAAGTAAAACTTACAAATTATTTCTATTTTTGAATCTTTAACAAATTCCCTTAGGGCACTTGTTAGTAAGACCTAGAAAAAATGATATGCTTCAAATTGGTTCCTTCAAAAAGAAAATGCTACAAATTGGTATATTTATTGGTCTCCATTTCAAATTGATCCATTTTCAAATAAAATCCTAATATACTTTTTTTTAATAGAAAAATACTAATATACATTGATTACACGGTGGATTCTAGGGTGAGGGTCCAATTAGGTCCCTCACCGGTGAACCACAAGAAAAACACCAATAGATTAAATAGGTGGTTCAGATTTATTTAAATTAAAAGAGGGAACATGTAGAACTGCTCACATTCAATCATATCCTGCAATGGTTTTACCCTATGTTACAATTCGTGTAGAAATTCTTCCCATAATCAGAGAACTGCTCTTCCCCTCAAACCATCAAATTTGTAAATCAAATTACATGAACCCTAAAATTAAAATAAAAAAAATTCTTTGAATATCAGATTAATTTTCATGTAATGGCATGTTTGCATCAGCTTTTATATCTCCAATCTCACGTTCCAATGCAAATTTTGACGTGATTCTATGAAGCTCCTATTTGTTGCTTCTGTGCTGCCGTGAAAACTCACTGTGGTGTTTAAAGTTTCCAAACACATGCTAAGTAAGCTCAACAAAAGCATAGTATTCTCATATCAGATTAATTTAAACGTAGATGCTACAGACTCTTTGAATATGAATTGAAAACAACTGACTCTTTGAATATGAATTGAAAACAACTTTGGTATCTAGGTTAAAGTGACAGGCATTTTCTTTTCTTCTTTCAGCTATGATGATAATCCGGGATTACATAAAAGGAACAAAAAGCATTTTCCGTTGATATTAGGAATTTCTATCGGAGTACTAGTGATTCTACCGTTGATTTCTACTCTACCGTCTGATCTTGGACTGAAAAAGGGGAATTGGTGTTTGAAGAAGAAGAATTTTTTTTATTTTAATTTTAGGGTTCATGTAATTTGATTTACAAATTTGATGGTTTGAGAGGAAGAGCAGTTATCTGATTATGGGAAGAATTTCTACACGAATTGTAACATAGGGCAAAACCATTGCAGGATATGATTGAATGTGAGCAGTTCTACATGTTCCCTCTTTTAATTTAAATAAATCTGAACCACCTATTTAATCTATTGGTGTTTTTCTCGTGATTCACCGGTGAGGGACCTAATTGGACCCTCACCCTAGAATCCACCTGATTACACAACCTTATAATATCAAATTTGCCGATATGATCTTATAAAACGGATCGTTTGCATTTTTTTCTATATATTTTTTTTTTGGATAAATTTTCTAATTTAGAATGATCAGAAACCTCATCGTGGGAAATGTTAAGCATTAAGCACTTTTTTTTTTTTGGATTAAATAACCAAAAAAACGATATTAATAGTGGATATTGAAGTGTGAAATGAAAGATTGTGTCATGTGAGGAGGTGGCTCTCTAGTACACTTTCATTCGTTCATTCATCTATAAATAAATACAAGTGATTCTATACTTTTGAACACCTAGTTTTCTGATCAATCAAACCTTAACTCCATCGTTTCCAAACTACTATATTTCTGAGGTACGCAAGTAACGCAACTAAAGCCTTTCCATGATCTTCTCTTCTTTTCATTGATCACACTACACAACATTAAAATTTTTAATATCTCTTTGTGATTGCAATTGAACCTGCATCAACTGTATTAATATTATTGCGTTACAATGTGACTGTGATTTAACATCTTGATCATCATTGTATATTATCTTTGCCCTTTTTAATATTGCTGTGCCTATGCATTTTGCAAATTCTTCCTGCCTTGTTTATTGTAAGCTTAATTGAATTCATCAAAGGCTTCCTAAAGACTACTTTGATCATTATATTCGTCTCCGATCACATAATTCTCTTGTAGTACTATCGTGTCCGAATTTTTATATGAAAATAATACATTTGTTGCAATCTGCACCTGTTTAATATTTCTTTAATCAACAATTAGTTAATTACTAATAACTATTTTCCTGACAGATCAATATGTGTTCTGTATCTGGAGTTTTGGTATTTTCATTGGCCATATTTCTGCTTCTGATTGGCACACCATGCTCAAGTTCTTTTGTGAAGACTGAAGATAAGATAAAATCAGCTGTTTTTTTGTCCCCCAAATTTGAGCTAGGACCTGGATCAGTTATCAACAGATATTACTATGATATTGATTTTCCAAGAGGCCATATAGCAATCAAGGATTTCCATGCTGAAGTAGTTGGTGAATCTGGAAATCCTATACCTCTCCATGAAACTTATCTCCATCATTGGGTTGTTGGAAGATATCATCAAAGAAAACATGTTACACACACAGAAAATGATAGCCACAGGATGCTACAAAACTCTGATCATGTTCTTGTGAGAAACAGTGGCATATGCCAGGGAAATTATCTTGGACAATACTTTGGCCTTGGATCTGAAACACGAGGAACAATGACAGATATTCCGGACCCTTTCGGTATAGAGGTAGGTAATCCTGCAGAGGTTCCAGAAGGGTTTGATGAGAAATGGATGGTTAATGTTCATGCCATCGATACGCGAGGCGCAGAGGATAAGTTAGGGTGCACTGAGTGTAAGTGCGAGCTTTATAATGTTACAGTGGATGAGTACGGAAGGTCTGTAAGGCCTGATTATAAAGGAGGTATGTTATGTTGTTATGATTATACACGGTGCAAGTTGAAGGAAGGTTTTGAGGGTCCAAAGAGAAGCCTCTACTTAAGATACACAGTGAAATGGGTTGATTGGGATGATTTTATAGTGCCTGTTAAGATATATATAATTGATGTTACTGATAGTTTGAAACTATCAGATGATTCAAAAGGAATGAACTCGGATCATGATTGCAAGGTAAATGAATTCATCAAGAAACATTTAGTTTGTGGAATGGATTCCGAGTAATTGGGAAAATACTCCGCATTTATGCAGTCAATCCATGAGTGACGGTTGTGATGATTGCCTGAATGTAGAGTGAGAGTCTATCGACTGCAGGGAATCCATATTCATTGTTTGTTTATCACAATCTTAGTTTAACTCTTAAAACATATATAACACTAGTCCGTTACTTTGTTGGGTATAATGTGAGCAACATAGATTTCTTTGTTTCAGGTTGAGTATGAAGTTGAATCTTGCAGCATTGATCAAAAGGAGGGAAATGGGTGTGTTCATGTGAAAAGGACAAGTCTCCCATTTCAAACTGGTGGCTATGTTATCTATGGTGTTGCTCATCAGCATTCAGGTGGAATTGGATCAACCCTATTTGGACAGGTAATTTGCAATGGTTACAGTACATATAAATTATAGTAATTCTTAAATACTTGGAAGGGTCTAATCAATAATGATTCTGCCTCTTAACAGGGATTCCATATTTACACCCAATATAGCACTGACACTTGAGATTAAAGATGTTTAACACGTGTCGGACACCGAGACAATATTGACATTTTTTATCATATATAATCACCTCTATTTGTTCATGTAATAGCTTTCAATCGAGGGTAACAAATGTTTAATAAAGAAGAGAATGGTGTCATATATTTGCAATTTAGTACTATCGATGTTTCTTATACTTTTGAATTTTTTGGATTATGTTTTCAGGATGGGAGGGTTATATGTTCTTCAATACCAAGTTATGGAAATGGAAGCGAAGCAGGAAATGAAGCAGGCTATATTGTAGGAATGTCCACATGTTATCCTAAACCAGGTTCTGTCAAGATTATTGATGGTGAAACTTTGACTCTAGAGTCTAACTACAACAGCACCAAGGAGCACACTGGAGTGATGGGGCTTTTCTACCTATTGGTGGCAGAACAGCTTCCATACCAATCACTCAGACTTTCTTCTCGTTCTTCGTATTTTGTGGATGTAAATTTTTCAGACAATTAGTTACATATATGATAATATAAGTGGCATGTCATTGATGGTATTATAGTAAAATATAATTGATTTGTCAAAGATGAATAAAGACATGATTGGAAAGGGTAACTGAATAATTTACACTTCTCTGTGTATTCAGCTAGCTATAGGAGAAAAACAAATTTGTATTTTTGGCTTAATGCACTATTTTTTGTTTCATATGGCTATGCAAGAAGTTTGTTCTACCATGTAACAACTGTGGGAATGAAAGAATCAGAGAAAGAAGAAGGATTGTGAGGCATTTTGAAAGAGAGCAGCGAAGAAACTCTCGAAGTATCACTGAAACCATAATAGCTCTGTTTCTCAGTTATTGTCTTTTGAAATCGGTAAAATCTTATTAAAAAATGCAGCACTCACACAAGAGATACGCGCCCGCCAATAAACCGAAACTACAAATAAAGCATGTATATATGCAGCAACCTCCCCAATACCGAACGCAAAAACAATAGAAAGGCTAAAATAAAACCTACTGTCATGCGTAACAGCACAGTTCCGCAAGGAAATTGCTGAACACAGCCCTAGCAAACAGCCCAAACAGGCCAGACGCCACAACAGTTCCGCAAGGAACATCCATGTTGCGCCCAGACCAACAGCCACATCCCAAGCTGCCTGCAGAAAAAACAGCCAGCCATGGCTACCACAAAAATCCTCCTATTAACACACTCCACCTCAATAGACAATCCCTTGGATTCTAACACCACTCATAGTACGCAGATGGTGGAATCTTAAGCCTTTTCAACCCCATTTCCAAGACAAAGTTTTTATTTCGTCAAACAAATCCTCCACTGTGCAAACCTCATTGTTCAAGATTCTATTGTTCCTAGCTCTTCTTCAAATCACCCAAATGGCTGTGTGCCAAATAAGTCAAAGCCCTTTCGACAACCAACGGCATGTAACTGAAATGCTAGAAAACCGGGTATTGTAACTGGTGGGAAAATAAATTAATTTTTCATTTCTAAAAATATTGTGAATTTTGATTTTAGTCCATACAACTACAAGATAAAACAAAATGTTTTCGTCTTCCCAAAATTTCCAGATTCATTTTTAGTCCTTAATGAACATAATTTTAACATATTTTTGACATTTCTTGAACATAATATGGACATACGTGAGTTGGATATAATAGATTGACATAACTTGGACATATCTTGAACATTAAACTACCATAAGTTTGACAACGATATGAACATAAAATGACCATTATGTACAACAAACAAAATAGGAAATTTTGGGAGGACAAAAACATTTTGTTTTAATTTTAAGGACTAAAATCAAAACTCTCTTGTATTTTTAAGAATGAAAAACTTATTTAACCACAAATAAAAATATAGAGGGGGAAATCAAGTGCATGCAAAGTGCAAGAGACGACTTGTGGACTTAACATAAATAAAAAGTAATAGACCCGACCCAACACAACAAGCAAAATTTTCGACGACAAGAACAATTACAACTCATACTCGCACATGTCGAAACTAAGTCGACCTTGCAAAACTATTTAGTGTCGAAGAAGGATATTAGCCTAGAGCACGAGGCAGACATGCATGCCTGTAGAAAATACCATGTTTTTCTAGAAATAAAGGTCTTGGGGCACTGTAATGAGGGTTGCTTAATGCTTACGTAAATCACATCTAACAAGCGATCATAGATTACTTGTATATAATTAGGTGTGCAATTTTTTTATTTTTTTACTTTATATTTTAAGTCATTAATGTAACAAACACTTTAATTTCTTGCACATTTTCTATTCGTGCACTTTAATTTTCTCCCACATTTACATTTCTGCACTTTATTTTACATGCACATTAACTTTCTCGTCTTTACTTTTCTTTCAATATTTTTACTTTTCTCAGCACATTACTCCCTCAGTCCTATAATAAGCAAGTCTTTTGTTCGTTTCACACATATTAAGAAAAATGTATAAGTGAAAGATAAAAAGAAATAATTTTGAGTGTCCTTGTCAAGTAGGGTCTATTTAAAGTGATCTGCATAGTTATGCAGTATTAGTGCATTCACCCTTATCATAAATGTAAAGTGGATGATGTTGAATTGAGAATGATAAAAATAGTATTAATTATAGTGTATATTAGAAAAAAGTAATTAATATTGCATTGAAAATTGAAATGGATTAGTTATTTTGGAACAATATTTTCTTGCAAATAATTTGGTTATTTTAGAACGGAAGAAGTACTTCTTTTTTAAAACCCGAACTTCAAGTTCTTTGTAAGGCAGAAAGTTATTTCAATAAATGAACACACTTTTCAGCGCTAAAGACACAAAAAAGAGTTCCCTATTCAGATATTCGAGGACAATGTCCGACGTTGTTAATTTACATGACATTTGTAAAAAAGGAACAACGCATACGTTGACTCGTTCTTTTAAATGAACATGTCAGAATTTTACTTTTTAACTTGTCAAGAACCCACATTTAAACATTCTATTTTTTGTTTTTTTTTATCAAATTAAACACTGTATTTATTGGTGGTTGTTGGTAGCGTGCACTAGCCCCAAAATATCAAAACCCCAAAATATCAAGAACCCAATGGGACTTGTCTGAGTAAATTTTGTGTTCAACACCAGAATGAAATTGAGACTTATGATTTATGAAGTTTAACTACGTTTCTAGAAGGATTAGCCATATTTTTTATATGTTTCTTGAATAACTTAGAAACTTGACATCGATTATCGCAAACTAATGTTAGACGGGGCGTGCCAATTTAATGAGATGAATTGAGCTTGTTTCCTTAAAAATAAGAAAGATAAATAGAACGTTTTCCATCACCATTTAAAAAAATATCTTGCTTAAAAATTCAACTCTGAAACTCCAAGACAAACGACCTAATCTGTTATAACCAGGGTTAAGTTAGATAAACCTCACTTTGACTTACCTCCAAGATAAACTAAAAAATGTTGCTGTAATACATCATTGCTGACCCAGCATATAAAAACGACAGCATACTTTTTTTTAAGAGCCAAAGAAACAAATAAATTAATACTATCTATTAAGAACAAGAAATGCTTAAGATAGGTTAGCAAAAAAAAAAAAAAAA
>Ga0228711_1001278_pt1 | contig 36287 bp, 21 predicted proteins | sample MedpolnodulmetaG_2_FD_177996 | JGI IMG/M metagenome (GOLD analysis project Ga0228711, IMG submission 177996) | Root nodule microbial communities from Medicago polymorpha collected in Santa Monica, California, United States - brown nodules | ecosystem: Host-associated > Plants > Roots > Nodule... | reverse complement strand
CTTTGATCATGATCCTGTACACTTGAACAAATGTTTAGCAAATCCAATTGATAATTTTTAATACCTTGTTATCATCAAAACTTAAGGAGTCTGATATTGTGAAACACCCTTTGTTCCAACACATGTGTTTTGACATCTATATTAATTTTGTTTTTAGATCCTTAAGGTAACTTATGCCCTTAGGGTTCGTTGATGGACATGATAAGAGACATGATATGATAATTGTATTTGTATCATATCCTATCTCATTCCTGTGTTTGGTGACACAACAAGATATGATAAGTTAATCTTAAAAATAGAAAAACATGAAATTTAATAAAATATATTTAATTATAAATAAAAAATTGATGTTTAATTCAAAATATTAATATTTAGTTTATTGAATATAATATTGTTTGATTTTTTAATTATTATTTAAAAAATGAAATTATTTATTTAGTAGCGTCAATGATTTTTTTAAAAAAAAATATATAATTATTTAATTACTAAGTCAATTATTGAGTTTTTTTTTTGTTAATTTATAAATTGAAAACTAATAAAAATAAATTTGAAAAAAGATGTTACATATTTAAACTTAAAAAAGTAGAAAATAATGCAATGATCAATTCCTTATCATGTGTACACAAAACATAATAAATGTCTATCCTTCCGTTATCATATCATATATTAATCCTGCTTCTTATCATGTCATTATTCTATAGGCACATCACATCCTAAGTATATAACCTTACTAGATTGTTGACCCGTGCGTCGCACAGGTTTTTTGTTAAGGGATTGTCATACAAATAATAAAATGCAATGTATAATTGGTAACAGTGAAAAAAAGAACATATGATAATCCATAGTAGACAAAATAAAACACTTCATAAAATGTATAAAATATGAAAATATTATAAAAGAAAATTCGGTAATCCTATCAATAATTCGGTAAAAGAAATATGAAAGTTTTAGTACATTGGCATGTAGTTTCATCACACATTGCAAAATACATCCTCATATACGACGTTAGACGTCACATTGGTATCTTCACCATCTTCATCAGTGATCAATATCTTTATTCCTTTTTTGAATGTAACTCTTGAAACAGCAACATACAATTGTCCGTGAGAAAATACAAGTGTTGGTGGATATACACCAACACTTGCGTACATATTCTGTTCCATAATTAATTCTTTTTGAGCAGCTGTTCCATAATTATTAATACAATTAAATTAATGGTGATATTATTAGTTAAAAACAATGACCACTAGTAAAATAAATGACTAGCTATTTAACAAAACAAAAAACCACCAAGTACTGTTGGAGAATCACTTTCCCCTTCCTCTATTTGCAATCCGATCCAAGGAAAGGTGATTCTCACCTCAAAATTCATTCATAGTTGCACAACTTTGCTTGCAAAGAAAGAAATAATAAAAGTATACATAGGAAATAAAGGCTAACAACAGAATAAGGTTTTGAATGAAACAAAATTCAGATTAAGTTCAAAAACATGACATTACACGACATAGTCTGAATCCTTAGATAATAGACCAAGAAATTGCGACAAAACTAGATAGGAAGATTGCAAAAATTGGTGTAAACATCTCAAACTAAAAACAAAAAGCGCAAAAAGGATATTCCAATTCCAAAAAAAATATGCATAAAGATAAAATGCATGTTAAATTAGAATACCAGTTAAGCAGTGGTATGAGAGGAAGGTTGTAAGGTCGCGTCCTTCCATTTGCAAAAATATCAAAATATACGATTCTTCTGCTGTCTGTGTAATTTACCACGGTTTGATTTTTTTTTTTTAGAGAAACATGGTGTAGGGTTTGCTATATATAGCGGAGTTTGCATGGAAATTAGGGTATTCTGTTTGTAAATGCATTAAATAAGTGTACAACTTGTCAAAAAAAAAGTCTACAGAAACAATAGATATATACAAACGATGAAACAACAAGATAGGAATGAAAAGCTCATCACTGAGGAGAAATATTAATGATTGCTGCATTTTAGAGGGAATTTGTTAGGTTAAATTGGTGCGTTGCATTTTAGATGGGATTTGTTGGGTTAAATTGCTGCTAACCCAATGCAGCATTTTAGAGTGAAATTATTATGTTAAATTGCTGCAGACCTAATAAAATTAATAAATAAGGATGTTTTGTTAAAAAAAAAAATATAACCCTATATTTATTAATCCGAAAGCGGGTTGAATACAAATTTCAGAAGGTTGGTTTCGATAATTTGCATCACTAGATATTTTATCCACAGAGGAATTCTAGTTTTGTGACAAATGTCGCCTCGTTAATTTAATTGAAACAATTCAAATAAACTCAAGAGCTTCATTTTTTTTTTGTTGGTACAGTAGCATCCATTTGAGACAGGCTTACCCAAATATATCTTAGGGTTAATAGTGTTTTACCCCCTATAATATAGGTCATTTTCGGTTTTATCTCCTGTAAAAAATTTTTTTTTGGATTTCGTCCTTGTAATTTGAAGATTTTTGGTTTTGGACCTTCATGATTTTTGACTGTACAAAATCGAAGATATGGTAGGGGATAAACCGAAATTTGCTCAAATTAACAGGGGGGTAAACCGAAATTTGTTCAAATTACAAGGGGGGTAAACCTAAATTTGCTCAAATTACAATGGGTGAAATTTTTCACGAAGGTCCAAAACCAAAAAATCTTCAAATTACAAGGATGAAATTCAAAAAAAATATTTTACAGGGGGGAAAACCGGAAATGACCTATATTACAGGGGGGTAAAGACATATTAACCCTATATCTTATATAATTAAACCTATGTTTGGTTACACATTCTTTTTGTCAAATAAATTTGAATTTAATTATAGGAGTTTACCCAGAGGTATAGGCTTGGAATTTAAGAATGTGCTCTTTAAATCTTAAATTTGAATTTCTCAAGTGCTAACAATCTCTATATTAGATAAGTACATATCCGCAAGTGGATGGTGGTATTGATCTTTCAAATTAATCAATTCTTATATGAGATACCAAGTTTTCACAAAAAAAAACTAAATCTCACTCTTAAAAATTAAATTTGGAGGATGGCTTTGTCCAACCATATATTCATCCAACAAATTTAAGAATCCAACATATAGTAGACAATCACATCTAACATGGATTCAATGTCCAATTCATAAATTTCCACATTAGTTCGGCTCTGATATCATGCTAAATGAGTTTTATTAATCTCATTATCAAAAGCTAGGATGGCGATGCCCACTGCACATAGACATCCATTAGTCAAAGAACCTTGATAATGTAGGATTTCAATACAATTTCATTATTTTTATCCGTAATTTCTTGAAGCAAGAATTTCTTCATTTGAATCCAACCTAAAACCCAAATACACAATACAAATTTATTTTAATTATTATATCGAACTTGACTAACTTGGCTAATTATTTGTTGAAAACTTACAATAACTAATATTCATTTATAGTTTTATAAATTTTAGGCGTGAACCAATATAGACTTTCAATTATCACAATTCCTTACTGCATGCAGTCAATCACATCTGAATCGTTCGATCAAAATCAAATGATTTAAATTTCAAGTTTGATATTTTAAATAAAATTTATATTGATTAAACTGTCCATTTACTTTTACCGTATGCATACACATTGCACACAATCTAAATCTGATGTGAACATAAAACAAAAAAGAAATTTTAAAGAAAAGATGTTGTCAAACAATTTTGTGTATGTCAAAAAAGAGAAGGAAAACATGAGAAGAACTTGCATATTCGGGAAAAAGTTCACTATTTAGAAATAAATTTAAAATACATGAATTTTTTTTCTTCTTAAAAGGCCAAAAATACAATGTAAAAAACAACTCATCGAAAATACAAGGGGTGCTTAGATCGAGAAGAAGCAATAGCTAAAAGTTACATAAAAGACATCAAAATAACATTTGCCACCAAACCAAAATGACAAATGGTAATCAACTACCCTTAAAAGAAATGATAATCAATTAGCAATTAAAACCATTTATAAACATCTGAGTGGTGGAATGTTCCATTGATAATCTATACTATATATAAAGAAAATTACCTCTTTCAGCATACTTTTGGGTTGAATTTTTCTTTCCAAAAATACCCTTAATTTTTAATTTTAATTTTATTTTAAATACAAATAACACATGTAACAAATTAATTTAAGGAGAAAACTCACACAATTCCTTATGAAGTTATAAAATAACACATGGATTACTAATCCATGTCACTAATCATCCATGTTAACCGTCTTTTACCTCCGTTAACCACATATCAAACTCACAAATAACTAGCATAAAACAAAAACTCATGCCTTTTTTATCAGCCGACTTAATGTTGTACATCTCTGTTGTTCCCCTCAATACAACCGACAGAGATTGCAAAATATTTTCATATCCCTTCCACAAAAAACAGTATTTCCATATTATTTTATTACTTCCACAAAAAACATATTTCCATTTTAATTTTATTATTTTATTAATATAAGTTACTCTTCCTTAGCCTTTGATCAATTGTAAAAAATGTAAGTAAAAAATAATGGTAAAGATTGGACTTTAAATCCTCTAAAAAAAAGATTAGTGGCAAACGTGAGCAAAACATATTTCTAAAGATTGGAGTTTAAATCCTCTAAAAAAAATATTAGTAACAAATGTGAACAAAATATAATGTTAAAGATTGGACTTTAAATCCTCTAAAAAACGATTAGTAACAAACATGAGCAAAAAATAATAATGTTAAAGATTATACTTTAAATACTCTAAAAAAAAGATTAGTAACAAACGTGAGCAAAAAATAATGTTAATGATTGAACTTTAAATCTTCTAAAAAAAAAATTAGTAACAAACGTGAGCAAAAAATATTGTTAAAGATTGGAGTTTAAATCCTCTAAAAAAAATATTAGTAACAAACGTGAACAAAAAATATTGTTAAAGATTGAAGTTTAAATCCTCTAATAAAAATATTAGTAACAAACGTGAACAAAATATAATATTAAAGATTGGACTTTAAATCCTCTAAAAAAAGATTAGTAACAAACATGAGCAAAAAATAATAATGTTAAAGATTGTACTTTAAATAGTCTAAAAAAAGATTAGTAACAAACATGAGCAAAAAATAATGTTAAAGATTGGACTTTAAATCTTCTGGAAAAAAAAAGATTAGTAACAAATGTCGGCAAAATATAATGTTAAAGTTTGGACTTTAAATACTCTAAAAAATAAAGATTAGTAACAAACGTAAGCAAAAAATATTGCTTTTTTTTTTGAAGTAGCAAAAAATATTGCTAAAGGTTGGACTTTAAATCCTCTAAAAAAATATTAGGACTCAAAATATTTTAAAAAAAGATTTGTTAGCACTATATTAAATATTAATAAGTAGGGTTCCCTATAAGGTGTTGGCTAAGGTTCTTGCGAATAAGCTTCGTTCAGTTATTGGTTTTGTCGTGTCAGATACACATTCAGCTTTTGTTCGTGGTGGACAGATTCTGGATGGCATTCTTATTGCCAATGAGGTGGTTGATGAGGCTAGACGATTGAACAAGGAATTATTAATGTTTAAGGTCGACTTTGAAAAAGCATATGACTCGGTGGACTTGAAGTATTTAAATTCGATGATGGTTAACATGAATTTTTCAACGCTTTGGCGGAAGTGGATAGTGGAGTGTGTTGGAACGGCAACTGCATCGGTCCTTGTGAATGGGAGTCCGACGAGGAGTTTCATATAGAGAGGGGTCTTCGACAAGGGGACCTTCTCTCCCTTTTTTATTTATGTTGGCTGCTGAAGGGTTTGATGTGTTGATGAAAGCGGCGGTCGCAAACAATATGTTCAAGGTGTATGGTGTTAGGATGGGAGGGGCGGTTAAGCTCTCTCATTTGCAGTTTGCTGATGATACTCTCATTATTGGTGAAAAATGCTGGTTGAATGTGCGTTCGATCTGGGCCGTGTTGTTATTACTTGAGGAGGTGTCCGGGCTGAAAGTAAATTTTAATAAAAGCATGTTGACAGGTGTGAATATTCCTTCGACATGGTTGTCAGAAGCTGCTTCTGTGTTGAATTGTAGAACTGGTACTATCCCTTTTGTTTATTTGAGGTTGCTAATTGGTGGAGATAGTAGGAGACTCAACTTTTGGAAACCTGTTGTTGATCGAATTGTTGCTAGATTGTCGTCGTGGAATCATAAATTTTTATCATTTGGTGGTCGCCTGACTCTTTTGAAATCTGTCCTATCCTCTCTTCCGGTTTACTTTCTTTCCTTTTTCAAGGCTCCTACAGGTATAATCTCTCCCCTTGAATCTATTTTTAATTTTTTTTTTGGGGTGGGTGTGAGGTTTCAAAAAAAAAAGCTTAGATACGATGGGTTCAATATATTTACCTATGGACTCTGGTGGTTTGGGGGTTAGGAGAATTTAATTTATCATTGTTAGGGAAGTGGTGTTGGAGGATGTTGGTGGAGAAGGACGGGTTGTGGTACCGTGTGCTCAAAGCCTGTTATGGGAGGAGGGAGGGCGTGTCCAGGATGGGGGTAGACATGCTTCCTCGTGGTGGCGTATGATGTGCCGTGTGAGGGAGGGGATTGGGTCCGGTGTAGGGAGCTGGTTTGATGATAATATTAGGAAGGTAGTTGGTAATGGTCGGAATACGTTCTTTTGGACTGATAATTGGCTGGGCGGAGCACCTTTAAAGCTTCAATTCAGTCGCTTATTTAAGTTGTCAGTGCATAAGGAGTGTTCGGTGGAGGACATGACGTATTTGGGGTGGTTGGTTTGGGGTAATGCGTGGAGTTAGAGGAGGCGGTTACTGGCGTGGGAGGAGGAGAGTTTGAGGGAATGTTCTGCTTTGTTGGTTAACGTTGTTTTGCAGGATAATATACATGATTCTTGGAGGTGGCTTCTTGATCCTGCTCATGGCTATGTGGTTAGTGGGGTGTATCGTTATCTCACATCTTCTGATGAGTCGATGCCTGTTGGAGCTTATAACAACGTGTGGCATAAGTTAGTTCCCTCTAAAGTGTCTCTTTTTACTTGGCGACTACTGCAGGATAGAATTCCAACAAGATCAAATTTGGTGTCAAGACATGTTATTCAACCTATCGATAATTTGTGTGTTGGTGGGTGCGGTGATATAGAGACGGCGGATCATCTCTTTATTGGTTGCAACTTGTTTGGAAGTGTTTGGTACCTCATTTGTCTATGGCTCGACATTTCTTTTGTGTGTCCAGGGTCGATGGAAGATCACTTTACTCAGTTTATTCATATGGCGGGTTTGCCAAGATCTTCTCATTATTACTTCAAGGTTATTTGGCTAGCTAGTACATTAGCAATATGGAAGGATAGAAACAATCGTGCCTTCAAAAATACGGTAATTGATCCTTACAGGATTCTTGAAAAGGTGAAGCTGAATTCCTTCTTGTGGTTATCTTCGAATCCTGTTCCTATTGCTTTTGGTTTTCATGGTTGGTGGAGACACCCAACTCTTTGTATGTGTGTCATGTAATTTGTTTTTTTGTTGGCGGCACCATTTTGGTTGGGGCCATGACTTTGTAACATACTTTGTGTGTTTTCACCATTTTAACACATCTTGTGCGGGGTGATACACTTCTCGTTTGAGCAATATATTCCATTTTGATTTGTTCAAAAAAAAGAGTAGGGTTCTCACAGTTCATAGTTCGTTCCCGCATTGTTTAGTTTTTCTCAACATCTCTCAGTCATCTGCATCAGAATTCAGAATTAACTTGTAAGTTTATTTTTCTTTTTCTTTCATGTTACAACTAATCAAAGTCGATTAATTTTATGGATTATATTTGACTTTGCTGGTTTATAAGTGATTATGAGTTAAAAATAATTTTGTTATACAATATTTTGTTTATAAATCAATATATCAATAATTTTCATTAATATTTTAAAATTTTAATCAAAATTATACAAACAAACATAGTAAAATAATCACATGCGTGAGCGCAGTAGATAGTGCCCGTCTTTTCACTAATAAGCATAAGAAAAATCCTTAGCTTTAGACTTAATCTATGACCCTACAAAATAATTTAACCACGTCAATAAGTGAATCTAATTGACGTTCTTTATCATCGAAAACCACATACTTATGATTCTTCCAAAATGACCACATGCATGCTAACTAAGTCAAATGGAGACATTCATTTACTTTCTTTCCATTAGATATCAAATATATAAATTGCACCACATGACAAAAACTATATTTGTCAATGCAATACTGATACCTAATCAAGATAAACATCCAACTATAATTTACAAGGACAATAAAAAAACAAATGCTTGGTATTTCATTCAAATTACATCATTTCATACATAAAGGCGATGCTAAATTTTACACCTATCTACAAATTAAATTATTTTTAGTTGGAATCATTTAGTAGTCTCCACACAAACATTAGAATTTTTAATTGAACTAAATCGTTCCAAATAATTCTATACAATAATTTATGAAACATGAACAAAATGCACGTCAATTTTATGATTAAAAGTATAAATTTATTAAACAATAAATGGAAGGTATACTCTATCAAAAAGGAAAGAAAAGCAATGGAAGGTACAAAATCAATTTCAGTAACAAAACTATCAATTAAGAAGGTAAAGAATCAATTTGCCATTTGCCGGCTTTTTACTTCTTATATGATTTTCATTGTGTTAATGATTATTTCGTTAATATGATTTTTAAGGAAGCTGAAGTTTACATCTGATCATCACTTACAACTAAACTAATTTTCAATGGGACTGCAGACCTTATATGATAATCTTACTTCGCCTTTACTCTTCTTTATTTCTAGATTGAGCAATCAATAGGTAAACACCCTACGTATCAATCATAGATCATGGTCTAATGAGAAAATCCGACAAATTAAATATTGGCCGTCTGATAAACTGCATATTGGTTTGAGATTAAATAATAAATCATTTTGATAAGGTAATTAAAATATGTAATCTAAGAAGATTATGACATCATTTGTATTTGAGACCTAATTTATTGCTTCGGGTGAGGTAAAAATAATTTGGATTGAGATTCTTTAAAGCTAGCAATTCATGACTTTAGAAAGTAAAGTGATTAATAATTTAAAGGTAGAAATTGTAAATACATAATGATAATTTTTTTTTTGAGGGAACATAATGATAAATTATGAATTTGTCAAAATAATAACTTTTGATTTTTTTTTCACTTTAAATTATCTAAATCCAAGTAATTTTACCTACATGTATATACTCACCGAGGTTAGGTATTTGGTCACACCCTAATTTATTTTAATTATAATATAAAAAAATCTAAGATGACAAAATTGTATTAGACGTTCTTTTACATTGTTGTTTAGCGGTGATTAATCTTCATCGTAAAACTTGTAAGACACACAAAATGGATTCTCCCTTTTCAAATCATATTTAATCTAAATTTTTTAGTAGAGAATTTTTATTATTTTTATGTCAAATTATAAGTCTTTGATGTTAAAAAACATCAACAACATGTGTTACAGTCTCTAATCCAAAATTAATATGATCGATAATATTTTTCCTTTTTTTAAGATTGGGTCTCTTTGTTGTCAACTTGAATCTAATAGTAGTTTGGAGTGATAAAATATTCTTCATAATGAATATTCTTTTAATACTTGTATGCTAATCTATACTTCCATTGTTTCTAATTATAAGCAAAAATGAGTTAAAAAAAAATATTTTGAGTCTTTTATTGGTGCATCTAGAGGCTCTCAGTATGTTTCTATCCGTGGAGGCAATTTTAGAAGTAATCTTGTGACTTTTATCGGTGCTTTCTCTACTAATATTGGTTTTGAATTTTGATGACTCAATTCATGCTGAAACAAGAGCGACCGTTTATTCCATTGAAATTGCTCATTCTAAAAGATGAAATAATTTGTTGCTTGAATTTGATTATAACTGTTCAAGTTTTCTCTAACATTAATCTTGATCCTTGGAAATTGTAAAATAAGTGGAAAAATTGTATGCATATTATGAAACTTTAGATTTTGAGTTTCTCACATTTATGAAGAAGAGAATGTATGCGCTGATAGAATTGTTAATGCCGGTTTCTTTGTAGATGACTTAGTTTGGTGGGATACCCTTTCTTATTGCTCTAATGAAGCCTTTTTTAGAGAGATATATTTTGGCTTAGGTGATTACCGTTTTTGTTAAATTTGTTGCAACCCACCTTTTTTTCTTTTTCTTTTCCATGATGCATATATAATACTTTGAGAGGTGTTGTTGTAAACTTGTAGTACAGCATCATGCTAATATAGTTGGGATGTCAATGTTTCACATCGATCCAATAACACTTCTAAATTTGCTAAATATTTTATTAAAATATATCGATTTTTTTTTTTATCATAGATATAAATAAATGGTGAATTTTCTTAAAAAAATGTTGAATCTCTAAAAAAAAAAAAAATGTTGAATGAAAATCAAAACATAAAAGACTCATTTGACTTGTAGTGAACCATGTTTTTGTTTTGCTAAACTCCAGTTACACAAAATTACGACAAATGTATACTAGCTAGTGCAATTACACCTAACTTAAATTATAGTTTAATTAAGAGGTTCATATAGCAAAAAAGTGGAGTATAGTATGGTGGCACTTAACATCATGATATGTAATTGCTGGCGAAAATTCTATATCAATCAAACACCATTTTCCTTCTTCTAAATCATCTAACACACTCCTTAATTTTCTCTTTCTTTTTTCTACAAAACCAAAGTTTCTCTTCAATCTAATTTACTCTCTCATTTCCAAAAAATGACAAACAATACCACTATCCACCCTCAAGCCAAAACCACCACCAACGGAGGTGCAGCCACCGCCGTTAAACCCTCATTCCCGGCGACAAAAGCGCAAATCTACGGCGCAACCCGCCCAACCTACCGTCCACAAACCCACCGTCACCGTAACAACCGTAACTGGTGTTGCACCATTTGTTGCTGGCTTCTTCTCATCCTCATCTTCATCCTCATCCTCCTCGGCGTCGCTGGCACCGTCGTCTACTTCCTCTACCATCCCCAACGTCCTTCCTTCTCAGTTACCTCCCTTAAACTCACCTCCTCTGAGTTTGACCTAACTCTTTCAACCACAAACCCTAACGAGAAAATAACATTTTCTTACCAACCCATCTCAGTTTCTCTTCTATCCGGTGAACTCGACGTTGGTGACGGTGTTATTCCCTCGTTTGAGCATGGAACAAAGAATACTACGATGTTGAAAGCTTTGGTTGAGAGAAAGAGTGTGAAGAGGAAGTCATTGGAGTTGAAGATGAAGATGGAGACTAAGGTGGAGGCTAAGATGTGGGTTTTCAAGACTCCACGTGTTGGAATCAATGTGCTTTGTGACGGTATCGATGTCGCCGGCGAGAAAGTGACGACGGCGGATGAGAAGTGTGCGGTGGATGTGAGGTTCAAGGTCTGGAAATGGACTCTTGGATGATCGTATTTATGTACGTGTGATATGTGTTGTGTTTTGTGATGTTGTTTTTTATTTTTGATTTTCAAAGAGGCTTTTATTATTAATTAATTTTCTTGTCCATAATTATATTATTTATTGTAATTCTGATTTTTATTTGGTATATTTTCTTAAATTTATTTTGTAATTCAAGTTTTATTTTCCAATAGATTTTTTTTCCATTAGAATTTGTAGATAAACCATCGATCATTTTGATACGAGAAAGAAGGTTAGGCGTCTATTATGGAATTCACCCAACCCGAAAGTACAATTTTGTTTTGTTTTTGGAATGCCCATTGCCAAAATCATTTAACGGGTAGGTCGCCAATCCCCAAAATGAAATCTCCATTCATTAGATAGATAATATAACCAAAACTTTATGATTTGCTGGGAACTTATTCCTATTCAATTTTTATTTTTTTTACAAAAGTAAACGATATTCATTTATTCAAATTGACAGAGTACATCAATACAGTACAAATTCAAATTCGCTAAAAACAAAAAGGATGAATCTGTGAACAAACTGACAACATCCATGTTAATAGCATAAAACAACAAAGTATCTATGCCTACAAATATGACTATATTCAAGTCTCCGGAATACTCATGTCTCCGGATCTGCAACGTTGACGATGCCAAAGTCATTGTCATTGATCGGATATGCACTTGCTCAAAGTTAATCTTTCAATTTGAATCAAATAAACACCGCACTATGACGCGGGAAATAAAAAACACACCGCAAAAAGACGGGAAATCAAAACAAACAGAGTCGTTCAGAGACGACGAAATCACAAAAACAAACGAAAGAAAACAGAAAATATGTGAAATCACTTATTTAAGTAGGATAGAAGGAAAAACAACTTGGAGGGGTGATTTTTGGGTCAAAATTAACCCTAAATCACCCCTCTGACAAGAAGAAGAAAAAAAAAACGGTGACAGCTAGGGTTTGAGAAGAAGAGAAGAGAGAGAGAGGAAGGGGAATTCCTATTCAAATTTTTAAGCATTGTACAAGTTTCTGGATTAATTACAATCATTAAGGCTCTGTTTGGATAAGTTAAAACCAACGGAATGGAGCGGAACAAAATGGAACGGAACAGAATGGAGCAGAATAAAGATTCCATTCTATTGTTTAGATACTTTATGATGGAACGGAACTAATTTTCCATTCCATTGTTTGAAAATTGACGAAACGGAACGAGTTATAAATTTTCATTTCCAATTTTTACCTTATTTAAAAAAAACATCAAATTGAATTCTCTACTCAATTCAATCATTTGTGAGTAGCACCAACACATGCACATGCAGTTTCATTAGAATTTTTTTCAACAGTCTTCATTGACGAGAACCCCCTTATACCAAGCTACTAAAAAAAAAGTACTCAACATGAGCGATATCTATCACACTGAAATCTACTCCATGTCTCCTACAAGCTATAATTGAAATATGCTACAAGCAAAATTTTATTGGTAAAGGCATAAAGCTAGCACTAACCACCCATAATAGTGGGTTCATAAATTAGAAGGAAAGCATTAAACATGAATACAGATGAAGGCAAGATGAAAAGTGAAGAGACGCCAGAAGATGAAGGCAGGTTGGAATAAGAAGTGAAGAGACGCCAGAAGATGAAGACACAGAAGATGAAGGCAGGTTGGAATAAGAAGTGAAGGAAAAAAAGAAGTGAAGGAAAAAAAAATGGGAATGGTGCGTGCTAAAATTGGGAATGAAAAATAGGGATAAAGTTTAAATTTTATGATTAAAATGTTCCATTCCATCAGATACCTCCCAATTTGGGGGAATAGAAAATTGGTTAAATGAATGGTATTTGATGGAATGAGTTCCATCACACTCCATTTCATTCTATTCCATTCCATTCCATTCCATTCAGTTTTACAAAACCAAACAATGGAATGTGGATATATCCCACTCCATTCTATTCTATTCCATCACTCTCCATCAATCCAATCATAACCTAAAAGATTTTCAATTGTTTATCTCAATTTAGTTTAAATCATTCAATATTGGTTAGTTATGCTGATGTGTCATATAATTTAGCAATATTTGCTTATGTTTTCTTCCACGTTGGCAAGGAATGGAAATGAACATAACCCTTTCTCTGTATTTCTTCTTCCGTAATCCTCTCAAACCAACCACCCATTCCTAAAATCTCACCTTGTATGCGCACAACCCGGGCGATTCCCTTAAATAAGATGGGGTAGCCCTTGCTACCAAAAAAAATAAAAATTCTTGAAAGATAATCTGCAGAAATCCATAGGGGGTAATAAGGATTACATTTTGAGAAATGATATTTGTACATTCATTTTGTGACAATTTTTTAACAACTTTCTCTCTCATACTCACATGATGTTCTTTTCCTCTCTCTCCCTTTTTCCTCTCCATTGTTTTTTACCAATAAGAAGTGAGAAAAACAAGGTTGTCATCAAAGTTGTCTTCAAATGAATGTACATATATCACTACTCTTACATTTTAACCCGCTCTAAGAAGGGTATAGCTGATTCACATAAGGTTTAACTAGGGAAATGAAGTTAGTGGCAGTAGAATAGACTCTCTCATTTGTAATAGGGTGCAGGCCTACTCCTGCGATTTTTTAATGTTTTTTTTTGCCTTTATAAAAAACAATATATTCAGCTATCCAAAGTAATAAATATTGAGCTACTCAAAAAAAGTTTGGTTGCCGAAAATAAAAAAATAAAAAAATAAAAAAATGACTACATAGATTTTTTTTTTCTTCAAGACATCATCGATAGATTTATTTGTATTGGTTTGATAATTTTAGTGTCAATAACAACTATAGAGAACAAAATTCAAGAACAATAGTAAGAAACAAATGAAATGGATAATAAGTTCTTACAAATAACCTATTGTTTACATTGAAAAGACATTAATAATCTTTTATTAAACCGTCAATTATGGATAAAATTGACTTCTTAAAACACGTTTCCCTAACTTTTTTAAATATTCGTTGATAATTTTGATTTCATTTGTTGTTGCTTGAATTTACATTTCATATAAGTAAGAATTATTGAAATTTTTACGAATTGGTTAAGTTTCAGATTAAATTTGCTTTTAGTATCTACACAATTTTTAAGTTAAGTTCCTAACATTCTGTTTAATTTTAGTCCTTAACTTTTTGTTATAGAGATTAATGCAAGACTAAAAACACTTTTTTTTTGGGTAAAATTATAAAATGATGAGACAAAAATTGAATAAATTTTTGTTAACGACTAAACCTATAAAATTATAATTTATGGGACTAAAAATATATTTTATCCTTAAATTTCATATGCTGGTTTTAAAAATATTTTATTTTTGTTTATATTTGGCCCCCCGCGTAGAATTTTCGCTAGCTTCGCTGATGTGCACAACATTGGGGGATGGAACAACAACAGTGGAATTGAATATTTCTATGGCTTTTGAAGGTGGGCAGTGGCGGATTTTGCCCAAAATATTGAGGGAGTGACAAATACTAACAAACTTTTTTAGTGCAAATAATATCACTAACAACTACATTAATTAAGCACAACGTGTGCAAATTGTAGATAAAAAAGAATTCAACACCGACTACAATAAGCATTTTGGCAATGTGGTGACTATTGAAATTCTTTTTTATCTACCCTCTGAACACTTTGTGTTTAATGTAGTTTTTTTTTTGAGGGGATTGTGTTAATTGTAGTTGTTAGTGATATTATTTGAGTTGAAAAAAAAATTAGTTAATAGTTGCTTTCCAAATATTTTGGGCAAGATCCGCCACATTTAAAACAAACAAACAAACCAAGTGCAACTTCCAAATTTAAAATGCAATTGAAACAGACAAACAAACCAATTACAATTCCCCCAATTTTGATTTCCAGGGTACAAGTTTCCCCAATTTTGAAGCAAGCAATATATAATAATTTATACTAACATTGAATTGAATAAAATGAAATTGACAATTGACAACAAATTACAAAGAGAAAACTAACATGAAGTAATTCGATATGCAGATAGTGAGCGGGACTCGGGGGATGTGCACTTGCAACGAGAGAGATAGAGATTTAGGTAAGAGAATGTGCAACATCGATCGAGGGAGATAGAGGCAAATACATGTTTTGAGCTTGAGGGGATGAGAAAGATAAGAGAAGTAATAGAAGAGAGGTTGAGAGCGAATAGCGATCGCAAGAGTTTTTTTGTTGTCATTTCCTCGCTATATTTTTTTTTAGTGAGCGGAGCCACGACTACCATAAGCTCCCACTGAGAACCGCCCATTAAGGTGGGTTTATACAACAAAAAATATATAGCTAAATAAGTAGATGTTGATTTCCACTTCAAACATGGTTTGAGAAAGCAAACAAAGTCTAGAAAATAGTTAAACTGGGGTACTGTTATGGACTAGCCAAAAGCAAAGCCCGTCATAAATTACGACTCCCTTACTCATAGGCCCAACAAGCATGTCAAACCTTTAGGCACCATATCCTCTCCGACAAATAATAATCTATAATGGCTCCCAATGGCTTGTAACTTCTAACGACCATTCAATCTCACAATTAATGGGAACCTTCAATAATGGTTGCCCTATTATCACACCATTACTACATAACAGTCTCCTTAACCCTATATAAAGAGCTTTTGACAAGCTCACAAGGTATGTATCTCTCTATGCTCCACCTTCACTTTTGCTCATATACTGACTTGAGCGTCGGAGCATCTGCAGGTACAACATCCCCCTTTCTACTCAAAGGGTTGTCACTACCACATCCTCGAAGCACCGCCATCAAATATTGGAGCACCTACTTTCGTCAATACACCACCACTGTGAGTATCTTTATCCTCTTTGGGGTCATTTTTGTTTGTTTATTCTTAACAGTGGCGCCGTCTTTGGGAAATAGTCACTACTTGGCATATTGAAGATTGCAAGGCTATTCAGTTTTAATTGAAGAAATTCAAATTGCTTATGAAGAGGCCAGATCAAGAGATCGAAGACAAGTGGAAGATTGCCAAGGATTCGAGACATAACAAGACATGTATCGAAGGCTTTTAGATTATGACTTTTATTTTCAGTTATTTCTTACAAAGTATATAAAGTAGTTCTGTATAGGAAATAAGGGTCACAAATCATTCACAAGAAACCTAAACACTCAAACTATCCATGTTACACCGAGAAACGAGTCTTAGGAAAGTGTATGTATGATTTGATGTACCAGTTTTCTTCATTTCTTCAATAAAATGATTTTCTTTAAAGTTGTTTACCTTTACTTTTAAGTTTGTTTCTTTTACTTCTAGAATTATTTCGACCATTCGAAATAAACAGTTAAATTCATGTTTTTTACATTCAAACTTATGAACATAATGAACATTCAAACATTTCTAAGAAATAATTGCATAAATATCTCCTAGGATTTACTAGTTTGATCGTGCAAGTAATTAATTTAAAACTAATGATTGTTTACCAAAAACCCTGGGAAACAGTTGTTGTCTTAAAATTCGAAAGGGTTTGTCATTGCCACTGGTTCGTTGTCCCTAAAACCCGCTAGGCTCTGTTTGCTTTAGTTATTGTTTTGTTTCTTAATCTGATGTGTCTTCGATGTATTGGGCTGATAGGCTAGAAATAGTTGTGGCAGAAATGGTCGTGAGTTCGATGTTGTTTAACAGTTGACTAATGGTGTTTTGGATTCATTACCGTGTTGATGGTTAGATTCAGTCGCTATAATGAAGAGCTGGATCCAGTGCGCATGTCACACACATCTAATTTTTTGCAATTTGGTTTTACATATATACACGGGTGTGCTGGATAGTGCTATTATTGATCGATCAAGTCCCATTTTGTTCAGCCTAGCTAAGTTCCTTAGTGTGTTGCCTTTTCTCCTTTACTAAAAAGTTCTAATAGTAATTATCATTTTTGGGCGTGATCCATGCGCAAAGCACTTGACATGAAGATGAAGTTGGAATTTTTTAATGGAACGATTCCTTTGATCCCACGTTTCGAGCATGGAATCGTTGCAACATGCTTATTCACTCTTGGATTCTTTAATTCAGTTTCTCCTTTAATTGCATAATCTATTATTTTCATGGAAAACATAGTTGATGTGTGGAATAATCTTAAGAAAAGATTCACATAAGTGTTTTGGTAAGAATTTTTGAGCTTATGCAAGAAACTTATGATGTACGATAAGAATCAAAACATGTTACTACGTTTTACTCTGTGTTGAGAATTCTTAGAAAGAATTAGAGATCTATACTTGCACTTGCTGAGTTATATCTATATATTCCTATTCCAAATTAACCTACTATGTGTTGATCACAATTTGCTTTATGCTATTATAATCCCATTGGTTCGAATGGGTATTTTTTTATGGCAAAGTCACAAATTTTGCTTATGGGTCCTCTCTTATCAATGAACAAGACTCTTTCTATGGTATTATAACATGAGAGACAAGGGAATTTTTCCCCAGTTCTTGATGATTCGTCACCCTTGATTAATGTTGTTTGTTGTGAATTCGTTGTGAAAACCACACCAATAAAAACATGCGTGGAGTAAATTAAAACCAAGCAATCAAATCAAGCGGGTGACAATATAATTCAAACAAAAATAAACAGCAAGAGATAAAGGAAGAAAGAGAACACAAGAATTTGTTTACGCAGTTCGGTCTAATGATGACCTACTTTGGGGGAGAGAGCAGCTCTCCGTTCCACTATAATGATATGAGTTTCTTTACAAAGAGATATTGAGGGTTACAAGAATCAGTCTTCAAACCTAATTCAACCCAAGTCCCAATCTCTTTCCGTGACCAAGAACTCAATCCTAACAATGTTTTGTTCAAGGTGAATCAAAACAATCCCAACCCTAGTGTTTGTTGCCAAAAGAAATTCTCTATAAACTCTAGTTTGTATGTTGGCTTCTAAACCCTGTTTTCTACACACTTTTTCATCTGATACAAGATTTATATTTATAGTAAAAGTAACCCTTAAAATTTGGAACAAATCTGCACTGAAAATACGTTTTTGTTTTTGTCTTCAGCGTCCCAACGTGCCACGATTTTTCCAGTGACTTGTTTCAGGAACTTCTTCAACAATCGTGGCACGATTTTTTCATAACCTAATTTTAAGTTAAATCTCGTATCGTTGATTCAAGAAAGTTCTAAGGGGAATAATTTGGTAAAATTCATGCACAAGGCTCGAGTTTTAAGCCTAGAAATCGTGTTTCACACATTGAGGTAGAACTGGGCCTACCATTGAAGTTGAACTTGCTTTTCCAATGTTTTGTATGTGCCTGAATTCAAAGTTAACATGCTTTCTATATCAAAAATATGTATATCATTGGATTGTACAGTCGCATTTATCGGTTTCCAATGTTTTATTCAGGAAAAGAATACATAGAAAATAATTGATTTTGGTGAAAAAAAATGAAAGAATTATACTACCTACCACTTGCAAATAAGTATGCCTCTTTCTCAAGTAAAGCATACAATTTTCCTTTTTATAAATGGCTTCTCAAGTAAAAAAATGAAAGAACTATGATATTTTAGATTAGGACATTTATCTTTTTCTAGAATGGATTCCCTACATTCTAATTTTCCTTTTTTTACAATGTTGATTCTAAGATAATATGTGATGAATGTCATTTTGGTAAATATAAAAAGTTTCCTTATGATACAAGTTGTAACAAAGTTGAAAAAAAGTAAACGTTTAGAGATATTAATGGTGTCTTTGAATTGAGAGTCTAGGAGGAAAAAGAAAGAGCACTTACTTTTCAATTTTAAATTACGTATAATATAAAATATTTTTTAAAATAAATTAGTATGATAGAAATATTATATGATCATTTATCATGTTATTTCAACTAATTTATATAAAAATTTCTTTAGTTTCCGTAATTTTAAAAAGGAAAATAAACATTCCCTTCTTAAACCATTCATTCAACACATGGAATCTTCCGACTCTTTGCTAAACCATTCCTTGTGAGCTGTGGCTGTAATATGGAGTCGTATACAGTTAGGTCTCAAGTCTTGGTCATATATATACACTAGCAACAGACCTGTGCTAAGCACGGGGGCCGTGCTCCGCACGGGCTATTCCTTAAATCGTGATTTATGCGTCAAAACGCATTTACAATATTATTTACATTGAGAAATAAGAAATGTTTTTAATGATAAAGATGAAGATAATAATAAAATCATTGAAATAATTGTTATTAAATATTATAAAGTGGTAGATTAAAAATATGTGAAAATATTATAAATAATAAAATCACAATAATGATAATGGGGACGTTAATAAGCCCCGTGATTTTTATATATCATTGAAAAATATTTGTAATTTTTTTTAGCATTTTTATATTTTTTATGAATTTATAAACAATAAATATGTATATCGTGCAAGATTGTTATATCAAATTATGATTAGTATATTATAATTACTCCCACTATTATTTAGAAGATACAATTAGGCATGACAATGGGGCGGGGGGGACAAGTTTTACCTTCCCCGTTCCCATACCCTACTACCATATACTTACCAGCTACCCTACCCATATCCAATGGGGATAAAAAATCGAATCTCATCTCCGTCTCCAACGGGTTCAGGTATCCCCGCTCCATCCCCGCAATGGATAATATTCTTTTAATAAAATAGAGGTATTTTCTACCTCACACGCAATATTGCAATGTATTATCTTGCAAAGAAATGACGACGATAGTCGTTAGATCATGACTATGGTGATGGAGAATAGAGAGAACTCTGAGAAGTGAGTGTCATCTGATAACTGAGACTCTGATTGTGTGACTGAAATGATTTATGGTTTGAGTTTGTTTTTATATAAAAGGGGGCAATAAAATGGTTTTCTACATTCAAGACGAGTTTGGGTATGGGTTCGGGGTGGGTATACTTATATCCCCGTTACTCATCTCGTACCCGTGTTTTGAAATCGGGGAAAACTCAAACCGAGTCAAAGTGGGGAAAAACGAGTCAAATTGAGTTTGGTTCGGATGAGTACTCGCGGGTATGAGTTTTGTTGCCATGCCTAGATACAATACATAAAAAAAACCAATTTAACTAATTATTATGTGACTTATTGTTGTCCCATGTATGATTTGTACAACAATATTAGTTAAAGTCTAATTAATTAGAGAGTAATGTTTGTCTCGTGTTTTTTTTTATTTTTATAGCCATTCTTTGAAAAGATATAATGATTAATAATGAATAACGATTAAAACTAACAATTTTATAATATGACATTAAGATAAACCAAAATATGTATAAAAATCATTTATACAAAAGAAGTCATCTTGAAGATGTGTAATTTTTATCGTAAAAAAAAAAGATGTGTAATTTTATGTAAAGTATGGTAAAAAAAAGATGACATACAATAAAGAAATTTGGGTGTTTGGTAAAAATATAAGTGGGTGTAGCTTGTTAACTTGCACTTTAGTGTTTTTAGGTGAAGGTGAGTGTAAGTTAACAGCCCCTATATATATATTTTTATTATCTATAAGTGATGCTCATATATAAGACAAATAAAAGTTACTCCATCAGTTTCTAATTATAACCAAAATTCACTTTTTAGGTTCATTCAATTAATGATGCATGTGGTCCATAAAATTTTGCTTATAATTATAAACCGAGGGAGTACCAAAAAAGAAAAGTAAACGCCTAAAAAAAAACACATATTTATCAGTAGGAATTAACAATGTCGTTTTTCCGGAGGTTTTTGATAATCTGTATGAACTAGCACATCAGGTTTGACTTTATTTTTAAGTTTCATGTTACCTTTTTATTATACAACATACATTTTCTAGAAAAAACCTTTGTTTGTTTATGTAGTTTACTCTTCAAGCGGTATACCATTGATGCGCCGTTGTGGATGAAAGTTTTTTGGTAGATGGTTGGTGTTTCCAATAGTTGGAAAGTGTTTGCTGTTACTTTTAATCTATGTAGTTATTTGAACATATATGTTCATGGTTATGTAATTTCTTTAAATTATTTGGAACTCTTTGTAAAAGGTTGGAATAATTGTTTTTATTACGAGAACAGAATCTTATTGAGCGAACAATTCCATTATTTGTTTATTTTGTTTGTAATTTTAGGCGCATTACTAAACATGTGTCAATTGATTGAACTCTTTTGGCGATGTCACTATACAACTTTTTCGTCCGTGTGTTGCCCGGGTGGAAATCCTAATATAATTCATGCATGTATTATGCATACCTACCATAAAAGAAAGAGAAGTAAACGCCTGAGTCAAGAAGAATTAGGCATGGCAACAAAACCCGTGCCCATGGGTACCCGCCCAAACCAACCCCGATTTGACGGGTTTTCCCCGATTTGACTGGGTTTGGGTATGAGTTTGGGTTTTCTCCGATTTCAATATACGGGTATGGGACGGGTAATGGGAATATATGTACCCACCCCGAACCCATACCCAAACCCTACCCGAATGTAGAAATGTTTTTGTTGAAGAGGTTGCTAATGACATGCCATGTTATTTTGTTTGATAATTGTCATGATATAAAGAACTTTCATTGATAGTTAAAGAAGCAACCGAATTATTCGGTAAGTAAATGTTAAAATGGACGCAAATTGTTGGATAATGCATTACAATATTGCCATTGAAGCTTAAAAAAACTCTTTTTTTAATCAAAAAAATTTATTCACTGCGGGGACGAGGATGGGGCAGGAATACCCGAATCCATTGGGGACGGGGATGAGATTCAATTTCTCATCCCCGTTGGATATGGGTAGGGTAACGGGTAAGTAAATGAGATTAAGGGATGGGGACGGGGATGACAAAACCCGTCCCCACCCCGCCCCATTGCCATGCCTAAGAAGAATGTTCTAATTTTCCCTCAAGCGCGTAGTGAAACGTACGGTGAGGTGAGTTTAAACCATTCATTCAAACACAACTACTTAAGTATCTTCCAACTCCTTGCTAAACCATTCCTTGTGGCTGTAATCGTGTACTGGTAAGTCTCAAGTCTTGGTCATATATGAGACAAATAAAATCTACCAAAAAAGAAAAGTAAACGCCTCCAAAAAGGAAAGTACGGTGAGGTGAGTTTAAGAGAGCCAGGGGCTTTCACAAGAGTTTATCTCATTCTATTTCTATGAACCAGAGTTAATTTCTAATCCTTCACAAGAGATATATCGTAATATATGGCTTCTTCTTCCTCTTACGACGCTTCTTTGAAGAAATATCATGTTTTCATCAGCTTTCGAGGCGAGGACACTCGAGTTGGTTTCACAAGCCATCTTTATAAAGCTTTGTGCCAAAAACATATTCGTACCTACATTGACAACTTGATGGAAAAAGGAGATGAAGTTTGGGCAGAACTTGTGAAGGCAATGAAACAATCCACTTTGTTTCTTGTCGTGTTCTCGGAGAACTACGCATCTTCAACATGGTGTTTGAACGAACTCGTTCAAATAATGGAATGCCACAACACAAATGAACAAGTAGTTGTTATTCCTGTGTTTTACCATGTTGACCCTTCACATGTGCGGAAACAAACAGGAAGTTACGGCACTGCGTTGGTAAAACACAAGAAGCAAGAAAACAATAATGATAAGATGATGCAAAAATGGAAGGCTGCTCTTTTTCAAGCCGCTAGTTTATCTGGATTTCGTTCTACAACGGACAGGTATTATTTATTTACTACGCCTTTTGCTTTTTATGAATATCTATATTATTGAATGAATAAGAAAATGATACATGATGGTTGGTTTAAATACAGGGTTAAATATGTTCTTGGTCTTTATAAAATTGGGAACTTTTAAATTTAGTGCTTACTTAATTTTAATAGTCTTTTTAGTCTTTACAATATATTTTTACTTATAATTTTAGTCCCTGCTAAAACAAAGTTTGTATAATTATCCTTAAACTCTTAAATTTTTTATCCAGAAGTCCTAACTCAACTGGCAAAAATGCCGAAATTGTTAGGCTGGATGCCATGACCGGGGTTCAAACCCCGGTACCTGCACTTGTGTGTGTGAGTTTATAATGGCTTTGCCATTTCGTCTATCTACAAAAAAAAACTCTTAAATTTTTTAACGATTTTTTTTAGACAAGTTTATAACACTATAAAAGGTTCATTTACTCAAATTTAGAATTTTCTAACATGAAACAAATTAAATATAAATTTTTTAAAACAACAAAAGTTAAAGATAAAAAGTAACAAAATTTGGATGTAGAAATCAAATTTTGCGATAATTTTTTGCGGGGAACTTTTAGTAATGTTCTAAGCATGTCTGCGAAACAGTGTTCAAAAACGAGAGTTTAAGTATAAATTAAACAAATTTGAATTGAGTAGGGAGTAATACTTGGTGTAGAAAAAAATTAGGGACTAAAAGAACGATTAAAATTAAGTAAGGACTAAAGTTAAAAGGTCCCAATTTTGTAGGGACTAAAAACATATTTAACCGTTAAATATAAAGGCTTAAATATGCAAATAGTCCCTGCAAATGTAGACAGTTTTGGTTTTGGTCCTTGTAATTTTTGGGTAAAACACCCTTGCAAAATTTTCTGTCTTTTAATAAAGTTCCTGGCCCCACTTAGCATGGTTTTGGCCACGTGGCAGTTGCTGATTGTGCAACTTTTGCCACGTGGGGCCAGAGACTTTTTTAAAAGACAGAATATTTGCAAGGGTGTTTTTGAGATTTTTCTTACAAGGACCAAAACCAAAACTTACTATATTTGCAAGGATCAATTGCATATTTAAGCCCAATATAAAAAACGGTAGCATGTAAGAGATAGACCACGACGGATCTAACTAATTAACAAAGTTAGTCAAAGAGACCGACAAACTACAAACCTATTTGGAAAAACAACTTAATTTGCATCTTACAATCAATTATCATGTTAAATGCTTATGTATAAATTATTTTTTATAACAAAATATAAAAAAAAAATGTTAAATCGGTTTTCTATAGGATCCAAGATGTTGACATAAGCTATCTTAAAAGGCTTGTAAAAATAAGCTAAAAACAACTTATAAACATGTTATAAGTTGTTTAAATAAGTTCTTCATAACACTCTCACCAAGTGTTTATGCTAGTTGATAAACTAAAACAAATCAATCAATATCAATCCAAAAAAGACACTAAGTAGGATCTAATAAAATAAAATAATCAATTCTTCCTTAAAAAAAAATCATTTATAAATACTATCTGTTGGGTCATGAGGGGTCCGAGGGACTTAAATACCACACTTTAACCAAAAACCTTAAGACATTATGTTTGAGTCCCATCACTTATAAAGTGTTTAATGTTTATTTTTCCATTTGATGTGAGACATGTTATTCACACTTGATGTACCAGCACTATTTTAAATTTTTTGGCCACATGTTTTACATTTTTCTCTATTGTTGAAATTGAGCCTAACTCATCCTTACATAATTGGCTTGTAAGGTGAGGAATGTCTCCTCTTTGCAAACTCTTATCAAGAGTTCTATCTATTGCACCATGGAGCAGAGAACAAAGAGAAGCTCACTAACACCAGTATCTTGTAGTACAAGTTAGTTGTATTGAGTACACAATAATGTAGCACAAATGATTCTATTAGTGTAGTACAACTTAATTATGATAGTACATTAATCACAAATGTATATATACCTCATGTAATCTATGATTCAACTAATGAGAAATTTCACCATTCATCAATTCATATTACTATTTATTTCACGTGGGACTTGAGTTTTTCCCAACAGTTTATGACTATTATGTTAATTTACGATTATTACTCCTCTTATAACAAGATTATTACTCCTCTTATATAACAAATGATCAAGCCTACTTCAATAGAAATTTATTTCAAACATGCATACAAATGAAAGTGACTCTGCGTGAATGTATGAGTACATTCTACACCGTTAGTTTTGACCAATATTTTTATTTCAAGATTTGGATGATTAATTGAGTTTACCTTTGGATGACATTCACATGATATATGTACTAATTATTTTATATTTTTTTTACATGTGTTAGAACTGAATCTGAATTGATTGAAGACATTACCATAGTTGTATTAAAAAAATTAAATCATCAGTACCCAAATGAAGTTGTATCTAATTTTATACTGGATGAAAACTATTGGCACATTCAGTCTTTAATAAAATTTGATTCAGCTGACGTTCAAATCATTGGACTTTGGGGCATGAAGGGCATGGGTAAGACAACTCTTGCTTCAGCTTTGTATAACAAGGTCTCTTTTCAGTATGAAGGCAAATGCTTCTTTGAAGATGCGACAGAAGTATCAAAAAAGCATGGGATAAATTACAGATTCAACAGACTTCTTTCGAAGTTATTGGGGGAAGATCTTGATATTGACACTCCAAAAGTAATACCATCCAAGATTAGGGGACGGCTCAAAAGTATGAAATCTTTCATTGTACTAGATGATGTTCATAGTTCAGAACTTCTGCAAATCATGACTGGAGGGGGACATGGTTGGCTAGGAGCTGGTAGCACAGTCGTTGTGACTACTAGGGATAGGCATGTCCTAATAAATGGAGGAATTGATAACATTTATGAAGTTGAGAATATGAAATCCCAAAATTCCCTCAAGCTTTTCTGCTCGAATGCTTTTGACACTGTCTTGCCTAAGGAGGGATTCGTGGAGCTCTCAAAAACAGTAATTGATTATGCCCAAGGCAACCCTTTAGTTCTGATAGTTTTGGGATCATCTCTTCGTTGCAAAAGTGAAATAGAATGGAATTCTGCACTAGCTAAACTAAAGAAAATTTCCAATGACAAAATTGATAGGATACTGAGATGGTGTTCTCATGGATTGGATGAATTGGATGATAACGCGGAAGATATATTTTTCGAGATTGAATACTTTTTCGAAGAAAAGGTAACGAGTGCCCTTAAGGCATTCTATAAGAGTTTATAATACTCCCCCCGTTTCACAATAACTGTCACTTTAGAATACCAATGCAACATTTAATTTGTTGGGTTTTGTATTCTACTTCATTCTTTCACAAATCCAATCATGCAACATTGGAAATGGTGGAAGTTTTGGATGTGAGTGCAACTTGGAATTAGTTGGGATGAAATAAACGGTATAACTAGATTTCTTATTTTTTATTTTTTGCACCTATAAGCATCTGGTTTAATTCTTTTACTTCATTGGAAGTGAAGTATCATCATGTGTTTCTATGGTTTGATGCACAATGTTGTAAGCATATAATGAAAGAAATTAGAAAAAGAAGAAAATCCATTTATCACAAGAGAATCATATTAGAGACGAATGAAGAAAAGATGGAATCAAGTTTACTTGAAGAAATAGAGGAAGAACACCATACACCACACTAACTTGTAAATTAAGTTATCGCAGCTTGCAAGCTTATATTTAATTGTAAATGGCTGTATCTGTTTTCCTTAATATTAGGAGATTAAGTTATGATCACATTGAACACATCATGACTTATCATGTTCAATCATAAATTCAGTATAAATACTTGTAAGCTTGCAAATTTGTTCATTATGTGAAAATTCAATTCAATCCACACCATGATATCTCTCATGTCTCTCGTTTTCTATAAATTTCTGATTTGCTCAACATGGTATCATGAGCGTCTCGATCTGAGAGTTCATTCCCAGCTTTTTCTAGCGCTCCTCATAATGCTACCATTGCAGGACCTTTAGATCTTATTATTGATCGATATAGTCCCATTTTGTTCACCCTAGTGAAGTTCCTTCATGTGTTACTTTTTCTCCAGTACTAAACGGTTCTAATAATCATTCTTGGGGTGTAATCCATGCGTAAAGCACTTGACGGGAAGATGAAGTTAACAATTCCTTTGGTCACTAATTCCTTTGATGTTTCGAGCTTGGAATTGTTGCAACATGCTTATTCACTCACGGATTCTTAATTCAGTTTCTACTTCAAATCTTCATTTGCATAATCTATTATTTTCATGGAAAACACAATTGATGTGTGGAATAATCTTAAGAAAAGATTCACATATGGTGATTTGGTAAGAATTTCTGAGCTTATGCATGAAACTTATGATGTATAATAAGAATCAAAACATGTTACTACGTTTTACGCTGTGTTGAAAATTCTTAGAAAGAATTAAAGATTTATATTCCTATTTCAACTTGCACTTGCAGAGTTAGATCTATATTCCTATTCCAAATTAACCTACTATGTGTTGATCACACTTTGCTTTATGCTATTATAATCCCAGGAATGGATATTTTTTATGGCAAAGTCACAAATTTTGCTTATGGATTCTCTGTCATCAATGAACAAGACTTTTTCTATGGTATTATAACATGAGAGACAAGGGAATTTTGCCCCAGTTCTTGATGACTCTTCACCCTTGATTAATGTTGTTGATTCAAGAAAGTTTAAGGGGAATAATCTGGTTAAAACTATGCACAAGGCTCGAGTTTTAATCCTAGAAATCATGTTTCACACATTGAGGTAGAACTGGGCATACCATTGAAGTTGAATTTGCTTTTCCAATGTATTGTATGTGCTTGAATTCGAAGTTAACTTGCTTTCTATATCAAAACTGTGTATATCATTGGATTGTACAGTCGCATTTAACGGTTTCCAATATTTGATTCAGGAAAAGAATGCATAGAAAATAATTTATTTTGGTGAAAATAAATGAAATAATTATACTCCCTCGAATCCATTTTGTTTCTTTTGTTGTTTTAGAACTTCACCTATATTCCAAAATATTTGATGTTTTTATTGTTTTTAATATTTTTGTTTCAAGTTTACCCTTATTGAAAAACACATCATAAAATTATTAAATGAGTTGTGACATTTGACTTATCACATGTGATTTTTTTTTTTGGTGGTGGCCGAGATTCGAACCCCGGATGATAGAGAATTATGGAGAATAATATAGAATATTATGGAACTTTCAAGATGTTGAAGAACTTTCAAGAATATTACAAAATAAAGTCATAGTGATCAGGATCATCTTAGCATCTCTAGAACTTTCTAGGCACACGAACTAGATATTAGAATCTCTAGATAGTTCTTGTAATTAAGTAGTAGCATTAAATGTTTCTAGATATTTCTAGTTTGTAATGTAGAGTCTTCCTAGAGTAGTATAAATAAGGCTCACCACCAAGTGTTAAGGCACATTCCAATACTCAAGCATACTCAAGCATTGAATCATTCAAGTAATATAACTTTTCTTTGAGAATATTAGAGTGTTTCTCTATTTTCTCTACCTTTCCTTTTGTCCCTGAGCCAAATTTGGCATCAGAGCTGGTTACGATACCTCAGAGTTGAGTTTGTGCGAAAAAATCAACGGAAAGTGAGTTTTCAAGTGAGCAAGGAGTTGCCTTTGTAAAACTTCACTTTGCGGTCATTTTGTTCGCGAAATTAACACTATCGTTTTGTTTGGGAAGTGAAGAAAACCCTTGGTTAACAAGTCTTCACCACCAACAAAACCACCACTCACCATCACAATCTTCACCACCAACAAAACCACCACTCACCACCACAATCTTCACCAAATAGTTTGTTGAATTGTTATCGTCAAAATGCCACCTCGAAGACAAAATGAAAAAGGTTTGCAAGAGATGGAGATGGAAGAAATGAGGCGACAAATTCAGGAACTACAAGAGACCGTCAATGCCCAGCAAGCCATATTGGAAGCACATCGAAGAAGAAATGATGATGATGGCTCCGGTAGAGACTCTTCATCTTCCAGAAGTAGTCGCTCACATCGACGTCAGCTTCAGATGAATGATATTAAAGTAGACATTCCAGATTTCGAAGGAGAACTGCAATCATATGAGTTTGTTGATTGGCTCCAGGCTATTGAACGCGTATTTGAGTACAAGGAGATACCAGAGGAGCACAAGGTAAAGATTGTTACAATAAAGCTAAAGAAACAAGCTTTAATTTGGTGGGAAAATCTTAAAAGGAGACGTAAGTGTGAAGGGAAAAGCAAGATTAAGACGTGGTACAAAATGCGTCACAAACTAACTCGTAAGTATTTACATCCACATTATTATCAAGACAATTTTATTCAACCACAATTATCCAAAAAATCTTCATACCAACCTTTTTCCTCCATAAAAAATCAAATTAACTCTCACAAACCACTAACCCATCAACCTATTTTCTCATTTAAACCCTGTCATAAAACAATCAAAGAGAGAAATACCAACATACCTAGATGTTTCATTTGTCAAGGGTATGGGCACATTGCCTTAGATTGTGTCAATCGTAAAGTATTCATTATCGTTAATGGAGAGATAAACAATATTTTTGAAGAAGAAAAAGAAGACATTCCTGAACTGTTTGAAGATGAGACGATGGGAAAACCAATTTACGATGAAGAATATATTGGTGTTGACTTTTGTGAAGTGTTTAAAGAAGAGGGAAAAATTGATCCAATAGATGATGATGAATATGGTCCCAATGACATTCATGAAGTTTTTGAAAAGGAGGAGAAGGACGAGCCAATATATGATGAAGAATATGTTCCTTCTGAATATGGTGAATCATTGGAGGTTAAAAAAAAGCTTGCAAACAACAGGTAAAGATGAATCATGTCTAAAACATAATACCTTCCACACTTCCAACACCTCGAAAGGTAAGGTTTTTGATATTATCATCAATAATGGAAGCTGTGAAAGTGTTGCATTGAACGATATGGTAGAAAAATTAAAGTTGTCGACAAAGGAGCACCCACATCCATACAAGTTGCGATGGCTCAACAAGGATGACGAGGTAAAAGTATCTCAATACTCCATTTTCTCATTTTCCATTGGCAATAATTATAAAGAAAATTTACGGTGTGATGTTATTCCTATGGATACTTTCCACATTCATCTTGAGATGCCTTGGAAATATGATCGCCGTGCATTATACGGTGGCTATGCCAACACCTACACTTTTGTGAAGGATGTGATTAAAATCAAGTTGGCACATTTACTACTCAATGATTTCAATGAAGGAAAAGAGGAATTTAAGCCACTTGAACTTTTAGTCCCAAAGGAACCATTCACAGAGAATACAAAGTTATACATGCCTCGTCCAATTCCTAAGCCGCCTTGAAAAGTTATTAGTATGGATTTTTCCCTTGGATTACTTTGGTCTCAACAACATAAGGATTCTATAAACGATTCATATCAGAAGATTAATTGTGTTTTTCTAGAACGAAGAAGAAATTTTTGACTCGAGGACGAGTCTCTTCCAACCCGAGGAGAATGATAGAGAATTATGGAGAATAATATAGAACATTATGAAACTTTCAAGATGTCGAAGAACTTTCAAGAATATTACAAAATAAAGTCATAGTGATCAGGATCATCTTAACATCTCTAGAACTTTCTAGGCACACGAACTAGATATTAGAATCTCTAGATAGTTCTTGTAATTAAGTAGTAGCATTAAATGTTTCTAGATATTTCTAGTTTGTAATATAGAGCCTTTCTAGAGTAGTATAAATAAGGCTCACCACCAAGTGTTTAGGCACATTCCAATACTCAAGCATTGAATCATTCAAGTAATATAACTTTTCTTTGAAAATATTAGAGTGTTTCTCTATTTTCTCTACCTTTCCTTTTGTCCCTGAGTTAAACTCACGGAATCATAAATAAAGACATTTTAATCCAAAACATACAAATATTTTTATACTTTAATTACTCCTTAAAACTTGTGTCAAAAACTAGAACAGATAAAAAAAAAACAAAAAGGAGGGAGTACTACCTACCATTTGCAAATAAGCCCGCCTCTTTCTCAAGTAAAACACACAATATTCCTTTTCGAGATGGCTTCTCAAGTAAAAAAATGAAAGAATTATGGTATTTTAGATTACGACATTTATCTTTTTTTAGAATGGCTTCCCTACATTCTAATTTTCCTTTTTTCTTACGATGTTGATTCTAAGACAATATGTGATATGCTATTTTCCTAAACATAAAAGTTTCCTTTTGATACAAGTTATAACAAAGTTGAAAAGAAATAAATGCTTAGAAACATTAAGAGTGCGTTTGGATCGAGAGTTTAGAAGGAGAAGAGAATAGATGACTTATTTTTCATTTTTAAATTACGAACAATATAAAATAGTTTTTCAAAATAAATTAAATACGATGTAAATATTATATAATTATTTATCGTTATTTCAATTTTATATAAAACATTTTAAAAAGAAAAATAAATATTCCCTTCTTAAACCAATTAATTCAAACACACCTACCTTAAGTATCTTCCAACTCCTTTGTAAACCATTCCTTGTGGCGGTAATCTGTAATCGTATATGAGACAAATAAAAGCTACCAAAAAAGAAAAGTAAACGCTTGCCTGAGTCAAGAAGAGTGTTCTAATTTTCTTTTTTTCCTCAAGCGTAGTGAAACGTACGGTGAGGTGGGTTTCAGAGAAGCAGCCATTGAAGAAAAAAAGCAAAAGATGTAATTATGTAAAGGAGGGTCCACACGCTGTCACAAGAGTTTATCTCATTCTATTTATATGAACCAGAATGAATGTGTAATCCTTCACAAGAAATATATCGCAATACATGGCTATGGCTTCTTCTTCCTCTCACGACGCTTCTTTGAAGAAATATGATGTTTTCATCAGCTTTCGAGGCGAGGACACTCGCGTTGGTTTCACTAGTCATCTTCACGCTGCTTTGTGCCGAAGCAAGTTACATACCTACGTTGACAACAGGATCGAAAAAGGAAATGAAGTTTGGGTAGAACTTGTGAAAGCAATCAAACAATCCACTCTGTTTCTTGTTGTGTTCTCCGAGAACTACGCCTCTTCAACATGGTGTTTAAACGAACTTGTTCAAATAATGGAGTGTAGCAACACAAATAAAGATGACAACGTTGTTGTTATTCCTGTGTTCTACCAAATTGACCCTTCACACGTGCGGAAGCAAACCGGGAGTTATGGCACTGCGTTGGCTAAACACAAGAAGCAAGGCAACGATCATGAGATGCAAAACTGGAATACTGCTCTTTCTCAAGCTGCTAATTTGTCTGGTTTTCATTCAACCACATACAGGTTTTTTTTCAATCTTTGTATTAATTAAAATTAGATTTTGTCAGTCCACCCGTCGATTAATACCAATGTGTTAAAAATTAAATTGGAGATCGAATTAGTGAAACCTCTCGATCATAGTTCCGTAATTGAATTGAATAATTAATTAATAAATATAAGTATATTGGTTTAATTCAAGCTATATATATTTTCTACGATATGATTAAAATATCGACTATAAGATCTTATAGCCACACATATCCAATTTATATTATTTTTTAGTATGCCATATTGCTTTCTTTATAAAAAAAAATGGTATGTCATATTGCTAAGATAATACAAAACATTTTACAGTGGTGTAATTTCTGCAAAGAGTTATTAAGTGGAGTAGCTATAACGGGAGTTATGCTTGGGGTAAATTGATTCCATGCTATTTTCAGTAAAACATGTCACTAAATGTGAAAGAGAAAGATTCTCCGAATACCTTCATTAATGAAATACAACAACAATCAATTTCTTCTTAGATAGCTTTGCCACATAATACAATCATGTACGATTTCTGAAATTAATATATGCAATTACGTATAGATGATATGATATCTAGTTCATACCAAATTTTTTAAGATGAATATAAATAAAAGAAGCAGTGCTATATCTCTAGAAAGAGAGTATCCCGATTTCTTCAAAAATAAAGAACAACCAATCATAATTTAGTGCTTGCCATAATACACGATAGTGTCCCTGAACAATAGGGAGTGAACAAATAAATCATGCAATTATAGCTTGACAACTATGTTGAGAAAATTTCGGGAGGCATATCGTTGGCTAGAACCAGCATTAGGCGATAACACTGGTTTCATCATAACATAGAAGTATAGTAGTAATATAGTATGTGATTAGTTAACTATGTTTTGGTAAAAAAAAAAGCTAACCAACTAAGTTAGTTAAGACTAAGAGACTATGAAGTATGTAGCATTTTTTTTTGTTGGTCAAAGAGGGCAATGCCCAAGAAAAACAAAAACTACAAAGTTACTTATAACGTTTTTCAGCTTCGGCAGGTAAGCTCTGAATATGTCATCATAAATGAGATTTTTGAGCTTCTTAGGAGGAGATTTTAAAATTCTTACATCATATGATTTTTGATTAAAACTAAAATTAGTCAACCAATCAACATCTATTTCCCTCGCATCATGTGTGCTTAAAAGCAATATTGTCATGTAAGATAACAAGATCTTGAATACGATCAAGATAAGGGTAAGGGTGTGTTACAACTCCCTGTTACCATATCGATTAGAAGCTTGGAATCACTCTCAACTATGAGGTGAGTAAAACCTTCCCTATTTGCCATTTGCATTCCCGTGTACATACCACATAACCACATATTCTGTGGCGTATCCAGGATCCTGAGTTAGAGGGTGCAAATTTTTTTAACTCATTAATTGTTATTATAATTTTGCCATCTAAAACGGATTAACGATGCAACTTATTGTCATTCATTTCTATCTAATTTTCTATATATATTATTTGAGTAAAATTGAGATTTTCAAAGATTTGTATAAATAAAAATTTTCATGATAAAATTACAAACGCATAAACTAACACTTTTGTTAATTTTACCCGAATAATCACATTAATTTTTATAGCTTATTATTTTTGAAAAATTATGAATTCAAGTATTTATTACTAGGAATTTGAAAGAATAATGTCATTTAATTTTAAATTATATACAGTTAATCATAAACATAGTCGTTATAGACGAAGGAAAAATAATGTACCAAAAGAAATGGACAAGAAGTTAGAGAAGCCGTATACAATATATAATTTACTTGCAAAATGCTTAGACATACATTGATTATCAACCTAGGGACATCAGTTCAACACTTAAGTTTTTGGCCTTTATGATCCTACCAAATTAAATAACAACACCTAATAATCAAAAGTCAATTGAACTAAGACAATGCAAATAACAATTGTATCACAGGTCATGCGTCAGTCTTCCAAAGTCTTGGGTCAGGTGCAAAAAGGAAAAACTGAGGGCGTGCAAATAGCAATATCAGTATAATAATAGGCATAAATTGGAAAGTTCCAGGGTGTGTAGGTGCACACTCTCAAGCCCACCCCGCCCCTACACATATTTCAGCACGAAGGGCATCACAATCTCCAATTCTCCAAGCGTAAACCTTTAACCAACTACCTTTTGAGTCTCGAAAAAGACCACCACAACACGCAAATATCATTGAATCCTTGTAAGCTCCATCACAATTTAAGTTTTATCCACTCACTTGGAGGATACTTCCAGCCAATGTATATGGTCTCATGTTGCCTATGCCTTCCCATCGAAAGAGTCTGCCCACATCTATCATCTCTGTAGCCATCCTAAGAATCATATCTGGGATGGATCATTGGGGCGTTGAAAGCCCTGTTCGTGATTATGCCCATGTGTTTTACATTTTTAATCATTAATGTTGACGTGTTAATATTGAGAATTATGTTAGTTATAATTTTGGTGTGATAAAAAAGTTTAATTTAAGAAGACTTAAGGAACAAGTCCACTTCGTTACATGTGTATTTTGAACATGCATACAAACGTAAGTGATTTGTGTGAATGTTTGAGTATCTTGTTAGTTTTGCCTAAGATTTTAATTTTAAGATTCAGATGAAGAACTGGTTTTTTACCTCTTTGGTTGGCATTCACATGATATATATTAACTATTATACAATTTTTTGCACATGCCAGGACTGAATCCGACTTAAGTGAAGACATTACCAGAGCTGTATTAAGAAAATTAAATCAACAATGCGCAATTGATCTTACATGCAATTTCATACCTGATGAAAACTATAGGAGCATTCAATCTTTAATAAAATTTGACTCAACAGAAGTTCAAATCATTGGACTTTGGGGTATGGGAGGCATTGGTAAGACAACCCTTGCCACTGCTATGTTTCAAAGGGTCTCTTTCAAATATGATGGCAGTTGCTTCTTTGAAAAGGTGACAGAAGTATCAAAAAGTCATGGAATCAATTACACATGCAACAAACTTCTTTCTAAGTTACTAAAAGAAGATCTTGATATTGACACTCCCAAACTAATACCATCCATGATCAGAAGAAGACTCAAAAGCATGAAATCTTTCGTCGTACTAGATAATGTATATAATTCAGAACTTCTTCACTTTAATGTTTTTAGGTGAAGATGAGAGTAAGTTAGCAGTCCCTATATATATGTTTTTATTATCAATAAGTGATGCTCATATATGAGACAAATAAAAGTTACTGAAAAGTGTTTACCGTTACTTTTAATCTATGTAGTTATTTGAATATATATGTTCATGGTTATGTAATTTCTTTAAATTATTTGGAACTCTTTGTAAGAGGTTGGAATATTTGTTTTTATTACGAAAATATAATCTTATTGAACTAACAATTCCATTATTTGTTTATTTTGTTTGTAATTTCAGGGGCATTACAAAACATGTGTCAATTGATTGAACTCTTTTGGCGATGTCACTATACAACTTTTTCGCTATGCATACCTACCATAAAAGAAAGAGAAATAAACGACTGAGTCAAGAAGAATGTTCTAACTTTCTTTTTTTCCCTCAAGCGCGTAGTGAAACGTACGGTGAGTTTCGGAGAAAGAGCCATTGAAGAAAAGGTTTAATTATGTAAAGGAGGGTCCACACGCTTTCACAATAATTTATCTCATTCTATTTCTATGAACCAGAATGAATTTGTAATTCTTCACAAGAAATACTTCGTAATACATGACTATGGATATGGCTTCTTCTTCCTTTAACAGTGCTGCTATGAAGAAATATGATGTTTTCATCAGCTTTCGAGGCGAGGACACTCGAGTTGGTTTCACAAGCCATCTTCA
>Ga0228711_1001277_pt1 | contig 36315 bp, 16 predicted proteins | sample MedpolnodulmetaG_2_FD_177996 | JGI IMG/M metagenome (GOLD analysis project Ga0228711, IMG submission 177996) | Root nodule microbial communities from Medicago polymorpha collected in Santa Monica, California, United States - brown nodules | ecosystem: Host-associated > Plants > Roots > Nodule... | reverse complement strand
AAAAAAAAGAAAATAAAAAAAAAAAAAAAAAAAAAAAAAAAGTTGTTTGTGGTGCCAGACTAAAACAATTATAACATTTTGTAGCGTGAGAATGAGAGGCGTGTACAAGTGCGTGGTGATGAGTTTGATCACGGGATTTTGCAGATCGACCAGGTCGAGGGAGGTGAGGCTTGTGGTTGAGTGACATTGTCGAAACTGGTTACGACAGCGGTGGTTATGGTGGGTTACGACAAAAACTTCGTGAAAAAGCAAGGGTGGAAACTTTTATTATATTCCCAACCTTTTGGGAATTCAACAACAAAATAGTGACGATGGTATTCAAGGAGAATCGAAATATGTTCCAGATATCATGTAGAATTTATGAGTTTTTTTTTTATTTTTGACTCAATGAATTTATGAGATTTTAGATAAAAGAAAGTTAGAAAAATAAGAGCTATGAATATTATCGATAATGACTAAATAGTAGCGCGATACATATGACTCAATGCTAATTCTTATTTACAGGGATACATAGACTCAATTACCAAATCAAAATAAATCTAATGCTAAGAGATACTCTAGATTAATATAAAAATAAAATATATTATAAGATATTTTATAATATTCGAACATCAACTTTAATTGCTTATTTTTCTATTGTATCATCTAATCAAGTTATTGCTCTTTCATTTTACATTTATGATATTGAAAATACATTAATAATTAATATGTTTAATTGAGTAAATTCATCATTCTCTTTCTTTCATTTATCATATTTCTTTAGTATGCATGAAATAGTCCAATGCGACAAATATTATAAAATGGAGAGTGATATTTACAATTTTATACACATTTTTTATAAATTTATTTACAGAAACTTTCTGCACAAACATAATGTTTATGCATACATGGGCCATGCATAATGCAGCCAATGGGAACTAGCTTTGTCTCATTCGGCCTATAAATGGGAAAAGAATCTCTACAACAAAATAATACTTAGAAAGAAAATAAATTTGATTATCCTGACATATTCTACAAATTGCATGTCATTTTCTGATTATCCTGAATAATATATCTAACTCTTCTTTAGAGTTATCTTTACTGGTAATCCATGTTTTGGCACAGGAAAAGGACCATATTGAATTCCATCTCCATTTCCCACAACTTGCCACCTAAAGCAACACCATCAAAACATGGATGAGTACAAAATTTGACACTTTTAGCAACACATCAATTCGAGACATTTTTTCAAATCATTGGAATTGATATTTTAAATGACACCTCTTCTTTTTTAATGGATAAATGATACCTCCTATGTCTCATATTATACTAATCTTTTAAGATTTTGAAGCATAAATTAAAAAAAATACAATTAATACTATAGGTTTTATGAAAAATATTATACACTCTTTTGGACTACTTTTACTCTATTCTTATTCATAAAAAATTGAAAAGGATGATTAAGGGTATAATAGAAAAACTAGTTAATGTTTTGTTGATATTGTAAAATATTGACACATAAAATGAGTCAATGTTCTTGCAAAAATAAATTATAACATGGAAAAGAGGGATATAAATTTGGTAAACCATTCAAATACTTGAAATGGTGTATCAAAATTTAAAATATTCTTTTAAATTTGATATTAAGGGCACTAACTATATAATTGAACATTGCAATTGCAAAATATATAATTTGATAGGTTTAAAACAAAAATAATAGTCGAAGAATAGAGGGGCAATATAAGAGAAGAGACGTGAAACAAACTTTATCCGTGTGTTACGAAGTTGTGTGGTAAGGACATGGTGAAATGTAGTGTGGTGTGTGATTGTGCAGAGCTACGTGTGGTGTCGAGTTAAACTTGTTGATTTAAAATTTGACTATACACTAGCATCATGGAGTTTGCCTTGGTTCCACAAGCATTCCTTTCATTAATTTGATAAGGTTGTCTCAATTTACATATATATGGAGATAGGAAAATTACAGTCCATTCTATTTGTAATCTTAGAATCACAATAAAGAAAATGGAATATTTGGTGCCTTGAGAGCTTGAAAACGAAAGAAAATTCTCATAGGTAATCATATTGAAAAATAGTAATTTGTGTACATAATATAGTTCTATTGACATTTTTTTTTACAAAGTTTTATTGACATTTCGTTTATCTACAAAAGAAAGTGTTGGGGCAAACTTGAATTTTATAGAAAATTGTGGGCGAAGGAATACAAGTGTGGGGATGGAGTACAACTTTCTAAATCGAATTCCCTTCTTACAAGTTTTTGGCACACTTACACATTTATAAGAACTGTGATCGTTGGATTGATGTTAAACGGTTCAAATTTCAATATACAAATGTGAAGCTTAAAATTTAAATTGTTCAATATTAATCAAATGATTACGATTGTCTTGACTTTATGAATGGATCAAAATTTCACCGCAGCCAATCAACATAGAAACTATAGATGAACCATTTATGATTGAGGGTCCTACTAGTGTGAGGTTTTGAGTTATTCTCGGCCAAGTTTGCTTGTGAACTCAAAGGACAATTAATATAAAATACATACACATATAAAAAAATATAAGTTGATTCATTAGTTAAGTGTAGTGGTAATTATAGAAAGAGTTCAACCAAGCAAAATTTTGCTTAAATATTTCGAATACATATTTATATGCCTATATTTTGTTTGGTAGAAAGAAAATTAGGTTGAGAGGATGAAACCTAGTTCAAAGTAAGACAAAACTTTTTATAAATATTTACCATTACTTCTCTAAAAAATAATAACAGGGCTTGAAACCATTACCTCTCGAGTTGAAAATCGTTTGTACATTGCACCAAACCTTTAGAGATCTATACACCTAGGGTTGGGAATAGGTCAGGTCAGGCCAGGCTTTGATAGGCCCGAGCCTGACCTACGAAAAAATTTGCAAGTCTGAGCCTGGCCTATGGCCTTTTATAGGCCTATTTTTTTGGCATGGCCTGACCTATTTAAAAGTCTGGCCTGGCCTGAAAGCCTATTTACAGGTCTATTTATTATTATAGTCATTAAACATTTTCATTTTATCTACTTTTAAATAGGCTAAATAGGCCTTAAAGCTTATTTCATTGTAAGGCTTGTCTATCACTATAACGCCTTAAAAGCCTATTTCGCTATAAGGCCTTAAAGCCTATTTAAAAAGTTCATTATTTGAGTTGTTTCTTTATTTTTATGTTTAATATAAATTATGTTTTATTATAAATAAATAAAAAATTAATAACATGCATAAATAGGCCGGCCTATTACGCTTCGTAGGCTTTTTTGATAGCCTAAGTCTGACCTATTTACTTAAATAGGCTTTTTTAAAAGTCTAAGCCTAGCCTTTTTAATAAGGCTTAATAGCAGTTTTAGCCCCCTAACTTTCCCAAAGTTGCGATTTTGGCCTCCTAAGAAAAAAAACTACAAAACCGCCCCCTAAGTTTTACACATGTGACAATTTTGGCCCCCAAGACCAATTTTGACTCGGTCTACGCTAACGTGGCACCCTAATTGAGGTGCCACGTGTTTTTTTTTTAATTTTAAATTCATGCAGGTGCAAAAAAATTGGCTTTAGGGGTCAAAACTGCTACAGTTGCAAAACTTAGAGGACAGTTTTGTAGTTTTTTTCGTAGGGGGCCAAAATCGTAACTTCGTAAAAATTAGGGGGCAAAAATTGGTATTAAGCATTTTAATAAACAGACCAGGTCGTAGACCCTTGTAGGCCGACCTGACCTATTCCCAACCCCAACCCTATATACACCTATATTTTGTTCACTAGCAAATGACATTTGCAATGATGTGTTAAGGAAACGTTTGGCAAATATTAACATGCATGGATGCCACGCACATGTATGAAATACATGATCATTGAGGTCCCAACTCTACTCACTATTTTCTTTAACTAATTAAAATATATTGGAATATACAATCCAAGAAAGATACCCTATATTCATTCAACTACAAGGAAGGACCACTTCCACATCTTAAGGAACACTATCCTACAATAAGTAACTAATTAGGATCACCATTATCAATAAATGTTCAAATATATTTATGGCCAAGTGACAGATACTCAGTAAGAGACAAACTATTTTTTTTCTAGCTTTCCGGTTTTTAAAGGAAAGAGCTGTAGTAATGTGCTGTTCAATTGAAAGGTAAATAAAGTTTGATTAAATTAAGGTTTTCACGAACAATTCGTCTTATGAACTCATTAACCATTTGAGTTAAATCACTTGATTAGATTGGAGACAAACAATTTTGTTAAAGGTGAGTAATTCATAAGATCTATATTATAAACTGTTGAGGTGTTATATAACCATGACTATATCAATAAAAGCTTGAGCGATAAGTTATAAGATTTTGTTTTCATCATCGTTTACTTTCTGGCTCGTGACAATATATATTTATTAATCTTAGCCTCTTAAATTTCATCTAATAAAGAAGTTCACATATCCACAAAAACTGGAGATGTTAAAAATGAAAATAATATCCATTTTTGTTTTTCTTTTTTGTCTCAATCTTTTGGTAAATATAATGAATGATTGTTTCAGTCAAAATTTAATTACGAGTTCTTTCTTCGAACAATTTATCCTTGTAAGACAACCACTTGAACCAAATCACTTGCTTATATCCATTTTGGTGTCTAATAGAGCTTTCAATGAACTGCCAACTCGAAAATAGTTCGAGACTCGATTCGGTAATTGATTCATTAAACTTGGATCATGAACCAAATAAGTCGAACTTAAGTTGAAAATTGAAAATTAATGAAAGAATTAAACACCACTTTTGGTACAATTATTTTAACTTTTTCTAATACTGATATAGTGATTAATTGGTGGGGGATATAAATTTAAAATTACCTGTATGAAAGGGTTAGATGGTGAAGGAGGACAAGAACCTCAAGCTTAGCAAGCTCACTACCTGGACAAGAGTGGACTCCATTTCCAAATGGCATATATGTGTTTGGTCGAGGTGGATTCTGCACCATCACATAAACCAATTAAGTCAACCCTAATGTCTTAATGGTATTGGTACCAATATATATAGCTATAGCAACTATATACATATTTGTATTTTAAGAAATATTAATTAGAAATAACTATATATTGATAGAGAAATGAATTTTTGTACTAGGCTACAAATGTAAATCACGTGCTCATGATACTAGCAAGATTTTGAAAACAAAAATACTGAATCACCTATCTAGGGGAAGATTCATATCATAGAAAATGAAAGGGACAAAATACGACAGAATAATCTAACCATTGATCTATAACCTTATATGTTTCTGACAAAGGATAAAATATAACCCCTCTTGGTAATAGCTACATGAAAATAATCTTGTTATTATTTTATTTATTTGTATATAATGTATATTATATTAGATTAGATGAGTCATAAGGGGATATTCTTACCTCAAATCTTGAAGGGTCAAACTTGTGTGGTTGAGGGAAGAAATGAGGTGAATGATGAATGGTTCTAAAGAGTGGAAGGACTTTCCAACCTTTTGGAATGGAGTAACCTTGTAACTCCACATCTCTAACTGCTTCTCTAAATGTGAAGGATAATATACTTGCACTTCTTAATGTCTCTTGGATTACCTGATTCCCATTTTACTTGGTTGTTAGTGCACTATTTCAAACATATTGATTAATTAATTAGAAAGAAAATAAATAAATAAATGAAATGTTAAATGATAGTTTGGATAAGATGAAACATAAACATGAGTTTATAACCCGGGCCAATCTTCATCTTATTAGAAGTCATTTTGTCAGGTTGAGTTAGACCAAATTCAAATTTTAATATGATATCAACGTTTATCCAAAATCTGTTAGGTCATCATGGAATCAAGTTTTCATCATTGAACCATATGACGGGAGTACTCCTCAGATTACAAGTCAAATTTGTAAAGTTGAGTTACCCAAATTTTAATGTATATTATTAGTACATAAATATTTATTTTAAGACCTCTTAGCCAATTTACAAGATTTAAAAAAATAAATTACATTGATTTCGTCAACAATCACATCTATTTCAAAGTTATCATTGTATTATTAAGAAAGATAAATAACTGAACTTTTTGTATTTTTTTAAAAAGATTTTGAATGTATCTTGTAATTTAAAAAATGGTCTTATAATAAAAATAAAATACATTGATTTTGTCAACAGTTACATCTATTTCAAAGTTATCATTGTATTATTATAAGAGAGATAAATAACTGAGTTTTTGTATTTTTTTTAAAAGATTTTGAATTTATCTTGTAATTTAAAAAATGATCTTATAAAAATAGACAATATTATATTTATTTTACAAGGGGTCTTACATATAAGAATCAATGTAAATGTAATATACTCCTGAAAGAAAAAAAATGTAATATATTTTAAGGAAATATGCGTTTTAGATATCAAATTTCAATTTTTTTTAAAGTTTTTTTTTATATGGCTCAGGAGCTTAGCTAGCTAGGTGAACATTTAGAATTTAGATAAGCTCCAGTTGATAATGATGATATTAAAACTAAAAGTAAATATCCACTTTTATATGTATGCAACAAGGTTATTTTTCCTATTTATAGGTCATTGAATTGGTCAGTGTCAATTTGACGTCTTCAAGGTTATCTTTTAGTTGACAAATCTATTGGACATTACATGTCAAAAGACCAAGTAATCAACTTATACATTTTCTTTCAAAAAAAATATATAGCAAACTATATACACTTATATGTTGTATCCAAAAAATATACACTTATATGTTATTATTTTACCCTGCTTGTGAAGGGCATCTGCCTGGTATCCTTCCATGAAAGGCTACGATTTTCCTTAGCAAGTTTGCTTTTTATTTCTTCTTGTTCTTTCTATCAAAAAATAATAATAATCAGTCATACAAATTAAGAAAATAATAAAATCAGGATTGGAAAAAAAAAATAAAGAAAAATGACAAAAACACTCTTCTTATTTTTTAGTACATAAACATTCATTTTAATACTCCTTCTTTTATTGAATAAAATTTACGCCCATTTCATTTGAGATTTTTTTTTAAATAGTGAAAACTAAATAAATTAAAATGATAGTATTAGAATAAGGCACTTTTTTTTTTCAAATAGTTTAATGCCTAAGAATTCACTTTCTAAATGTGAATAAGTGGGGAATACGATGTTCGAACATTGACCCTTACATATATTATACAATGCATCACCAACTAAGTTAAGTTTTCGGAGACACGACACTATCTCTTTTAACACTTACTATTTTATTAAATAAACTACGTTAATTCAAAATATGAAGAAAAAAAAAGAAAGAGAGATTGTATTACCGTGACAGTTTCCAAGAGATTGACATTGTCATGCAAGTACTTTAGAACCCATGTTATAACACTAGCTGTGGTATCATGTGCAGCAAAGATGACACCAATGATATTATCAGCCACCTGAGAATCAGTTAGTTGATACATCTTCTCATGACCTTTGCCTCTCAACAGAATTCCCAACAACCCCCCACCATAATTCCTGCTCTCCTTCCTTCTTTCTATTATCCTCCTTATACTCTCATTCAAAACTTTCCTTGCCTTCATCAATATTCATTTCAACAAAAAATAAATAAACAATTAACAAATTAAGCATTTTTCTACTAAATTAGTATATATAACAATGTTTTAAAAATCGAATCGGCGGCTCAACTAGTTGAATTGACATGTTCAACAATTGGTTTGATCCCAATTTTACTACAATATATTTAAACAAGATTGAACCGAGTTGAACTAGTCTAACCGGGGTTGGTTCAATTAGTTTAATCTTTTCTTACTTATTTATTTGTCATCGGTTCAACTATAGTTAAAATCGACTGAAACAATTAAACCATGACTTGGAGGTTTTAGTGGTTCAATTTGTTGTCCGATTTTAAAAATATTGATATATAGTTTTTTTGAGGGAAATATTGATATATAGTTGAGTATAAAAAATTAGACTTGAATTACATAATTATTCATCTTATGATTTTACAAACTATATAAAACAAGAAAATATAATATAATTTACCTTCTTATGATTTTACAAACTAAATAAAACAAGAAAATAAAATTTACCTTCAATGCCTTCCAATAAGAAGTTGCAGGAAGATATAAAGGATAAGAATTGTAGCCCTTCTCCAAGCAATGATACAATTCTCTTATTTCTTCCATTTCCATCTCATTTATATCACCAAAGGCTGAATTTGCAGCCACTTCAAAAGCATACTATATAAAAAACCAAAACAAGAAAATTTCTTTATACTATTCAATGTGCCAAAGAGTGTGTAAATTTTACTAATTAATGTAATAAAGAATGTGTAATTATAATGAATCAACCTTTTTCATCTCTTGCAAGGTGTTGATGGTTCTATTAGCCCAAGTTGGAACCAATTTTTGTACAATTTGGTCCACATGAGAGACAGAGTTTTTAAGTGTGGAAGGTGAAAAAGAGGCTTGAACTAGCTTCTTTAGCATGGAGTGATAAGCACCTTGTTGAAAGAACAAAGCTTCTGGTCCTATCAATTTCTCTTTGCTTGGAGGGTATGTTGGTTTAAAAAGATGTGCTTGTGTAACAAGCACTGCTCTAGCTGCCTCAGGACTTGATATCATCACACAAGGGCAACCTAGTATGTGTGTCTTGAATATATCTCCATACCTATGTTCAATGAAATTCAAAATCATCAAATATTAAAAATCATTTTCAAAATATATTACATATTGCGCCACAATATAAAAGGTTTTGAATTCTTCGCAATCACCACTGCAATTTCAACCACATCGGCCATATTTTACTCCAATTTAAATATTTGTAGTATAACTGCAACCGCAACTTAAAACCATGTAAATAACAATTTCGTTGTATTAAATTTTTTGGTCCATGAAACGAGAGATACATATTTTCTTTAAATGACAAATGTTAGTATTATATTAACGTGAGCATGTGTATTTTTTTTGTATACCTTTTCTGCCTTGTGGAGAAGAATGAATTTGGGTTTTGGGTGTAGAGTTTGAGGGTCTCTCCAAAGTAAGGCCAACCCATTGAACCAGGGGGTAAACATTTGTCTTTGTCTCTATGGTGTTTCCACCATTGAAGGAAAGGAAGGATAGTAAAAAAGAGGAGCAATATAATGAAAGGGATAGAAAAATCTAAACAAGAATTAGTAAGTGATGTGAAGAGTTGCATGGTATAATAGTTGAGTGCACCAAACAATAAGGTTAGAGATGGCGGTTATGTTAGCTATTTATAGAGGGAAAGAGAATGAGAATTGGAATAGATAGTGATGAATATGTTGTAGAATTTGAGTAGATAGTGATGTGTATGTATTGTATAGTGAAAATTAAGGGGTGTCGGTGTGTGAGGACTGAGAAATATGTACTATACATGTGTGCTAGTGCTGCTTAGGAAAATGTTTTATAGGTGGCAAAAGGGGGTTGGGACATGCGTAATGAGTGTCATGGGATAAACCTTTTTCAATTTACATAAATTTCCTTCTCATGCCACAAAAAACTTAAGCATGCTTGCTTATGATATACATGTTTTGAAAGAAAAAAAAAATTATAGAAATATTTGACCAAGTAAATTGTCATTAGATAAGTTAAAAATGATAGAGGACACTTATGTGAAGTCATTATAAGATTCATTTCTAGTGGTAGGTGGAGGATTTGGGGTTGTCCTTATGTGTGTTGAAGAGTTAGAAAAGTCGAAAGCAACAACAAACTAACGATTCACTACCGACAAGAGATTGAAACATCAAACTTCTATCAAAACCTTAAGACATTTAATATTAGAGTCACGTATTTTATATATCTAATATTTAATTCATTCATAATTGATGTGAAATTAACCAACCCGAATGAGCTCAATAACGTGTTGGTTAGAAATGTTGAACTGCTCAAGTTGATATATGTAGGGATTGAGCACCATTGTATTATCTTTACAGTTCTTTCCTTGTACTCATTTTACAATGGATGAAAGCCAATACTGGAAAAATAGAGATAAATAGAATGTAATTGAATCAAACAATCCTTAACCTGCAAAGTAAATTATTATGAACGAAATTATAAGAATTGAGAAGAAAATCACTTCCACCATTGAAGTCTAGAATGCCACTTTTTCATTATCCTTATTTTCACTTACTCCCTCGTTCTCATTTCTCTAGAGTCAAGGCCACTATCACTCTAGTGTTCAACTCCTTACATTGTTATGAATCATTATTCAATTTAATTGAAATTTGGATTCTGGCACATTATCTAGACTTGGATTTTGAAGTCTAAAAAGTAACCAAATCTATGTAAAAGAAATAATTCCAAATAAGGATTGCAAATCAGTTTCCTATGAAACAAAACAACAATTGAATTCTATAGTCAATGGTGGATTGGCTAGCTCCATCTTCTCCTGTCCTCCTCTTCATCAACTGGAGCATACCATTCTGGTCTCCGCTTAGTGTTGCTCAACCTGTAGTTCAGAAGAAGTTCCTCATCTTGAATGGCCCTAGTAGCTACTAAAACAAGAGATTTCAGCGTTGGAACATCCGACATGTTATTCTTTGACACTCCAGATTTGAACCAAAAGCTTCCAAATCTCCTCATTTTCACTTCTGCGTCTCCAAACATTATATTTGGTACATAAACTCTAATGTTGTTTTCGGTCAATGGAAAGTCATAAGGGCAAATCATGACATTTGGTAGCACCCCTTTTGAAGGGTGATTCGCAAAATGAGCTAATGCTAATGGATTTCTTCGCTCGATCACTTCACCGCTATCTCCTTGTTTTCCTTCCAAAGGTTTACTCAATGCTTTCCAGATCCTATCTGAACCTTTTTCGGCTCCTTTCATATCAGGCTTGACTTCTTCAGTATATCTACCGTTCCACAGTTCTCTCTTGTCGCCTCCAGAACCCCAAGGTTGAGCATTGATTACGTTTGCATCATATCTTGTAATCAAATAAGGGTTCTGTGCTGCAACCTTTGGATACCCTGGAATATAACGATAATAAGCCGGAGAGTAGACCACACCAGGATAAAATGCCAACACAGAACCAACATCCGCAACACCATCTAAGAAAAGACCCCGTCCGGCATCCTTGTGAGATATTTGAGAAGGTTTAACATCAAGTGTGAAGCCAAGTTGATCTTTTAATTTCTGAGAAACTTCAGCTTGGCTTAATGGTTTTGTCTGAGGGCCAGCTGCTCCAAAAGCATATCAATGACAATGGCTACAGTGAACAGGCAATAAGGAGGAAATTTCCCGATAATATGAAACTTTAAATAGATAAAATAAGTAGTGTTAAAAAATGTCTAAGCTGCCATGGAGCACCGACACTACGTTGACACATGTGGTTATATTCAACCACTTCTATTTTCTCAAATTACTAAAGGTGCCTACGTGTCACTATGAGTGTCGTATTTGGTATTTGTGGTTGTGGCAGTGCTTCATAGCTAAGGTTCTAATAAATGATATATTGTGTTAAAACAAGCTGACATGCCCAATTCGTGAGTATTTTATAAGTACGGACACTATTTATCTGGAAAGTGCAGAGCCATAATATTTTCATATGCTCATTTATAAAATTTAAATTATACATGAACTTTTGATTCTAGAGTCTAGAAGACAGTGTCTAATCCAAATAAAGAGATAGTACATGTGTTGGCTCTACCAACTACCATGGTTATGAATGGTACTTAACATGAATCACACCAACGATGAGGATATTTTGATTATGAAAAGATATAGAATTTTACGTGCATGCTACTTCTGGAAGGGTCAAATGTATCAGTATAAAACTGGCACAATTGAACTTCGCTGGCAGCTAATTCCTATGGCTCTTTCGACTTACATTCTAAGTAAAACAAAAACCCCAATTGACAACATTTATTGATAAAATGTAAAGTTCAATAAAATAAAGTGATTGCAAAAGGAAGCAAAAAGAAAAGGCGGAAAACTCACCAGAATTATTAGGAGATGAACTGGTCCTACCGACAGCCAAACTAAGTCCACTTCGGCGAGGTAAAATGCTTTCTTGTTGAGATAATGCAAGAGGATCATTCACCGTCTTTTCATCTGGAATAAGAATTTCATCCATGGATGCACTAAACGTCTTAATTTGTGAATGAACATTTTCTTGCACTTGCGACACTTGATCAGTAAAAGAGGTATTACTGGCTTCTTGAATAATCTTTTCAACATCTGATTCATCCGCACTCTTCCCCAATCGATTATAACTGAACATTCAAGTCTTGGCATGAGCAAAATAATTGTAGATGTTACAAATGAAAAGCATCACATACACAACAAATATGAAACAATTGGCATCCAAATAACATGAACCGAAAAAAGCACCAAATAAACAACTTATCTATGTAAACGGTATTAAACTTAAAATTTTACAAATTCCACCTCTGCGTAAATGTTAATTTGAAGAACAGAAAACCACTAACCTTGAATAAAGGAACAAGCGGTTAACGTCAGCTTCAAATTGTAGTTGTCTCGGATCCTTACTCAAAGAAGGGCGTTTTGCTAGGGTTTTCACAGCCTGAAAATAAATTCATAATATCATTAATACATTTGCGATACATTTTAGCACAGCACATAACTTTGAGATCCATACAAGAGTGCATCAAAATAATCAACAGATACAGAGTCCCTTTTTTCACAATATTGAAATTCACAAAATCCATATGAAACAATGTAATAAACATTACACTCTATCAATTGAGAAACATACACCTGGGTGGAACTATACTTACGTCACGACCGAACTCCTGATTACCAGGACCCCTTCCTTGGGAACCGGAGCGTTAACAGAACTACACAGATATGAGTTATAGCAATTAAAATTTGTAATAAGTGTTTATGCACAATCTATTTCAATTAAGGTCACATCAAACAGTCATTGAGGTTTTAGACAAGAATGATTAGGTTCTACATATTTCAGCATAATCTTTGTAATGATATGTGGTTAAAACGATTAAGTAATGAAATAAGGAAATTATTACCTCTCGACATTTGCTGAAGAAAGATGCCATGGAGGTTGAAGAATTTTGACAAATGAAAATGTGATTTCTATGGGGAAGACAGGGAGACTGTGAGAGCAGAGAACGGCTGATTCCCACTCAAGGGGGTCTGGGTTTTTGGGATCTGTCTGTGTTACTTTTCGCACCACTCTTTTTGTTATAGAAACACCACTTCTTTTTTTTTACCCTCTCTCAGAGACAGACCATTCGAAACTTGACAAAAAGTAAGTAAAATCTTGTCAAAAATTATTTTATCAATAAATTTAACTCAATTTAACTCCTTAGTGGTAAACTCCTTACTTCAACTTTGGATTGATAGAAAACAATGGAGCAGAACGGAATGGAACATAACGGAATGGAATCGAACAGAGATTTCATTTTATTGTTTGTATACTTTTTGATGTGGTGGAATAAGGTTTCAATTCCATTGTTTGGAAAGTGAACAGAATAGAGCAAATTATAATTGTTTATTTCCATTTTTACACTAATATAAAAAACAAGATTATTATTTTTTTTTGGTAGTGAGAAACAAGATTATTATACAATAATAACACGTATTATGTTATATTAAAAATTATACATCTACCTAACTAGTAATACACTTATAATTAAATAGTAATACTATGCTGTATAAGAAAGCTAAATCAGTCGTTTTTTTTTTTTATCAAAAGATACAGACATGCATTTCAACAAGAAGGAATGTGTAGAGACACAGCCTCAAAGTTACCTGCTAATTTTAAATTGAAGCCAAAAGGTGTTTGTGAACTGAACACATTGAATAGACTATTATTTCATTTCCTGAAACTATATAATATTATCAGTATTTAAATTATTTCATTTCTATTTATAATATTTTATCCTTTGTATTTTGGGGGGTTTTCATACAGGTAAACAAGAGGTTGGTACACATTCTTAAAAAGCATCCTCGCTTGATTGAGTTTTCTTTCTAGATTATAGACTCAGTTCGGAAAATAGAATTTGAAATGGATTCATCCTATTCCAACAAATACAATCGGAATTGTGGTCACATGCTAATATTATTCTTATTTTGTTACTTTGTAAGCATGTTTGCCTTCAAGCTATATGATAGCACTAAAAATCACTCTCTCATGCTAATATTACTCTTATTTTGTTACTAAGCATGTTTGCCTTCAAGCTATATGATAGCACTAAAAATCACTCTCTCATGAAGAAGAAAATGAAGTGTGTTGATCATCATCTTTTTCACCCTCTTGTGAAAAAGAATCTCACAGTGCCTTGTTTGGATAGACCAGAGTAGGAACAACAAAGCAATCAGGTTCAAGTGGTTTTTGAGTTTCACCAAATGACGAACTATTTCGGAGAAACCGAGTTCGATTCCTAGATAGAACAATTCTTGGCTAGGATTTACTTGCCTCACGACCGAACTCTGGATTACCGGACCCCCCTTCCCTTAGAAATTGGAGATCAGAATAGGAACGAATGGTCGATGCTTTGATGGATCTTGCTTAATCGCCCCCTCCAACAAAGGTGATTGTCCATGTAGGACCATACCTAATGTGATCTTCCTTCTTCCGTCGGCTCTAAATGGTTTTATGGAACCATTTCCTGCATTGGTCATCCTCTTGTGCCTACTCTGGCTGTCCTTATGAGACCACCTTCTACAATGGTCATCCGTCCTATGGCGGCTCTCTCATCATCTGATCCACGTGAAGATGAGGATGTTGCGTTACCGGAAGGCATACCTATGAGTAAATGTATGCATTAGGCAATTATTCCTCTTTATTAGTTTAGTTGAATTGATCAAATAGCCGATCTTGTGGCTATTATTTTTCTTAATCTTAATTTGTTTGAATTTTATTTGAATAAATCATTTTACGATAATAATATATGTTAACATTTGGTTATTATATTTTAGATAATAATATTACGATATGTGTTATATTGTATTCTACTTTATCATATTATGGTTAGAAAAGGTGGACACAAGTTCATAGTATTACAGAGTGTGCATGGATAGATCATTAAAGAATTTAGTTGATTATTTCATGATCTTGTTTGTGTTTTATTATGTTGTTCTAATTATTATTGTTTTTATTTTTGCAGATCCAATTATTCTTGTTGTTGTATTATATTGAATTATGTTGAAATTATTGTGATTGACTTATGTTGTTTTTGATGTTGAGGTACAATGTGATTTAATGGTAGATTTGTTGTTTTTTTTCTTCTTTTGTGTTCGAAATAAATTCAAATTACATAATAAAAAATAATCTATAGTTTTTCCGTAAACAAAAAAAATAATATCTGAAATAACCAAAAAATGAATGTTTTGGAGGGCACGAGAGACTATGAGGGTGGAAAAAATTCTCAATTTTATTTAAAAATGAAAAAAAAGTAATCGAAAACCTAAACGAGAATCGAGCACAAAAATCAACATAGCCCAATATGTTTAAACTAGACTGAGATATAATTAACAATAAAAAATGATGGTTATTCTTTTGGTTTTATATAAATCTCTAAATCATTCGTGAGATAACTCTCAAATGAAATTTTTGGGCCCTTCTTTTTAATGTGATATTTAGACATAAAAATTTATATCTAGATTACTTATAGCTAGATATTTAGACATAAAATATGTAAATTGTCCCTGTAATTTGACGTGTTTTTGGTTTTCGTCCCTGTATCTTTTTTTTTGTTCTAAAACAACCCCTGTAAGTTAATAACTTTTTAATTTTCGTCCCTCCCGTCAACTTCCATTACAAAAACGCACATGTGGCAAACAGAGGATGACGTGGCAGTGTCTGACGTGACAAACTTATTGATGAGTCACACAGTGAAAGGGACCAAAATCAAAAAACGAAATTTGTAGAGGGACCAAAACCAAAAAAAACAAAATTTGTATAGGGACCAAAACCAAAATCAAAAAACGAAATTTATAGATGGACCCTGACTATTTCCTGGACCAAAACCAAAAAACAAGAAGACGAAAAATTCAAATTTAATTACATTTCTTCATCTTCTTCCCACATCTTCTTTTTCATTACTATCATTGTCTTCATAAACTTCATCACCATCATCAAACAAACACAGAAATTCATCATTTCAAAATCCAAAAATCCATCAACTCAAAACAACAACATACTCAATCCAACACCTTCAATTATACCTTCATGTGATAACTTCTCTTCTCACAAACAACAAAATCAAATTAAACCAATATACCCACTCTTCAATGTGCAACCCAATTTCACACACTTTAAAATCGTTTAAAAAAAAAACTCATCTCAATTCAACATTCCAACATATTTTTCAATTCTATTTATTATCCCTCTAGATCTTCAAATGAAAACAATATTCATATGAAACTTGAACCTTTCTCTTATAATCCAATTCCACACAACAATCTTCCAAATCAACTGGAAAAAAGAACACGACCCAAATGTTCGAAACAAAAATGATGAGATTAGAGTTCAAAGAATTGACGAAGAAAACATTTGGAGGGACCAAGAAACAGCAAAGACGCGAGATCAATGATGAGACGAGAGTTGGTAATGAAAAAAACAGAAAATTCATTCTTTAGGTTTTTCAATTTGAGAATTTTTGTGAATTTTTTCAATATTGGGAATTCGAGCATTCACAATGAGGATTTTCTTGTTATAATTTGATTTTGATATTATCAATAAAAGTTTAGTTGGGACTATCGACATTGTGGATTTTAGTGTTGAGATGTCAATCTGACCATTGTCAATGGGGATTTTGTTTGGATTTGTGAGAAGTTGTCTATTGAGGGTGAGATAATGATCTTGAGTTTTTTTTATCTCTTTTCTGAGCATTTTTTCTGGGTTTTTTGATGAATTTATGAAGACAATAATGAAGATGTAAAAGAGGTGGAAGGAAGAAGATGAAGAAAAGTATTTTTTTTCTCGCGTTCTGGTTTTGGTCCCTTTACGAATTTTGTTTTCTTGGCTTTGGTCCCTCTACAAATTTCTTTTTTTGGTTTTGGTCTCTCTCACTGTGTGACTCATCAATAAGTTTGCCACGTCAACATGATTTGCCACGTCAGACACTGCCATGTCATCCTCCGTTTGCTACATGTGCATTTTTGTAACGGGAGTTGACGGGAGGGACGAAAATCAAAAAGTTATTAACTTACAAGGGTTATTTTAGAACAAAAAAAGATACAGGGACGAAAACCAAAAACACGCCAAATTTCAGGGACAATTTACATATCTAAGCCTTTTTATAATCGTTATTTTTTTGCACGTAAAACAAAGAGAAAATATTGAAAAGACGAGTATCGTACACACACATTAAATGCATATTTTTGTATTTTTGTATTTTTTTGGGGAGAAGGAGCCTTTCATAACGGGTAATAAGCCATCTATTATTGTTTTTGTGATTTCGTGTGAGAAGATTTTATTTCTACCCCACAATTGTACCTTTATTTTATCTCCACATAAGAAGTTTTTAACTTATTTCTTTTAAAAAACCATCAAAGATAAAATTGGAATTTTGGAATTTTGTTCAAGAAAGGATATTCATTGTGGGGTAGGAGATTATAAAGTTTCCTTCATGTGATACAACAAGCCACACTGATGGAGCCAAATTATTTATGTGGGATGCACGTTTTTCTTCTCCATTAGAATGATATGCTATATATAGTAGGTTATGGTACCATTTGTATTTTTACATTGATTGTTATAATTGTTTCAAATTTTAAATATCTATCTATGTATTTTCAACACTAGTAATTTTAAGGTGATTAATACAATGGAGCCACACCAATTGGATGATAGGTACTAGCCCATATTACAAATCAGGTCAAAATACATAAGACAAGAGCCAAACACCCTAATTACACTACAATCCATCACTAAAATGAATTTGACTATTACAATAGGGCCAAAATTAGACTAATTAGGCACACCATAACAAACAACTCAAAACTCCACTTGAACACATGATGGAGTTCCTCTCCCTGGTTACTGAAATCAAAGTACTATTTGATCTGAAATATGGTGACCACATATGGGGGACCAACGGTAAATAATCAATAGGCAAGTTTTTAAAGGTAAATTCTTGAATATCTTCAAGTTTTGATCTAGTACTCTATATGTAAAATTTATTTTAAAATATTTTAATATAAACATATCACATAATGTTGAATGATTGGATAATGATTACCATATTACATGTCCAATTAAACATCCGACATAAATAATTTTGTATTGTCACTGTGAGCATAACTCAATTGACAAGGACAACATAGTATGTATAGGTTGGGGTTCGAACCCTAAATTTCAAATTTATTCACCTTAAGAGGTCATTATTAAGCACTTGATTACTTGACCACAAAAACTTCAGAGTACCGAAGTGTACCCCATTTTTAAATCATAGCTCAAATGATAAGAGTGTCAAAACACATTTATACATCCAACAACCCAGAAATCTGAGCAATGTGAGAATTCAAACAAACTACAAACGACTTCAACATCCACCCTCACGTCTAGTGTGGTTCTAAGTTCATCTCCCACGTTGCAATCCTAACTTGACTGTCATATCATATTAAATGAGTTTAAAACTCATTATAAAAGTTAGCTCAAAGAGTGGGGCTGTTCAAACACATTTATACATCAATATGGGAACCCAATCAATATGAGATTCTAAACAAACTTCAAACAACTTCAATAATCTTATTCAAGTTGCGTTAGACGTCAAATATATATACTTCTCCTAATTAAGATTATTGAGAAAAACCCAAATCCCATATCGGATAGATATAACTCTTAATAAAAGTTTATAAAAAACACTCCTCGCCTTAAGAGTTGAGTTTACAAAAATGATTTAGATCGCAAATTTTAACAGAAATTTAAATCTTTATTCATCATGTCGTAAAATTCTAATCCTTCTATTAAACTCAACTAGGGGTTAACTTATGTATTTTACTGTCGTAAAAGTAAAGGTGAAAATTATGTATCTCACATTCATAACTTCTCATGCTATTAAGCACTCTTGTGACTTAAATGCGCACTAGAAGTGACACCAAGTTAAGAAAATTTTGTTGCATATATTCTCACGGACAAATTTAGATGGTTCAACAACAAAATTAGTGTCAATGTTTAGAGTCAATTTAAGGAAATTGGAAAGAGAATGAGAAATTATGAGTTACTTTATAAAATTATTCTTCGTTAATCAATGAAAAAAATTAATAGAATTGGAAGAAGAGAGTAATAAATAATTGATAGAAAAAGAAACATTAAGTTCGTAAATCTCAGCTCAATTGATAAAAATGCTGAATACGTTGGATTGGATGCTATGATCAGAGTTCGATGACTATTGTCATTTTGAAGGACTTATGTTGTTTCTAATAAAAATAATAATTAATGTTTATTAAAATCATAAAAATAAGTATTTGCAAGGTCAAAGTTTGAACCTCTATGAATCTAGCCACTATACTACTTAAAAAAAAAAATTTATACAAAGTTCTATTCATCATCATACAAAAAGTTGTACAAATTTGTCGCTCTCCTATTTATCATCATACAAAAAATTGTACAAAGTCCTATTCATCATCATACAAAAAGTTGTACAAATTTGTCGCTCTCCTATTTATCATCATACAAAAAATTGTACAAATTTCTATTCATCATCATACAAAAAGTTGTACAAATTTGTTGCTCTCCTATTTATCATCATACAAAAAATTGTAGAAATTTGTTGCTTCTTAGTCAAAGTCACAATCACATCCTCCTCTCCTATTCATCATCATACCACAAATTATGTCATCACGTTTATATTTCCTATTTCACACTGAAACCAATATTGTAGCAAGAATCCCAACAATCATTTCAAAACATTCTCAAATCCCAACAATCAAAACATTCTCAAAGTCCCCAAAAAACAAAACTAAAACCACAGTTCAATTACAAGGCACTTAATCATTTCAAAAGTAACCAATGTTGCCACAAACGTCAATTTCAGCTAAAAAATTCAAACCAAAAGGTAAAATTTAATCACCACAAGAAAACACAAAAAACACACCAATATAACATAACATTATATCACACACAAAATTTACAATGTTCATGCATTTCCATATTCCAATACCATGACCAAAACTAACACTTTCAACTTCAACCTCACATCTTCATTCTACACTTCAAACATGGCTGCAGCCACAGAAATCTTGTTTTCTCACATCTTCTTCCTCTTGAAAAATATCCAAATCACTGAGATTATTATTGCAGCCATAGTTTTCATATTCATTCGTTCTTTAAGATCGAAAAAACATCGTGGCCTACCCAATTGGCCTATTTTTGGAATGCTGCCTTATTTAATCAAAGGACTCAAAACCAACTTGTATGAATGGATCACTGACATTCTTAAACATCATAATGGAACATGTAGGTTCAGAGGGCCATGGTTCACTAGCCTCAACTATGTTATAACCTCGGAACCTCAAAATTTAGAACATCTTCTCAAAACAAAGTTCACTATTTACCCTAAAGGAAACTACTTCAGAGACATAGTTTTTGAATTACTCGGAGACGGTATTTTTGCCGCTGACAATGAAACATGGCAGAAACAAAGGAAAATAGCAAGTATCGAGTTTCATTCGACAAATTTTAGGAAGTTAACAATTGAGTCCATTTTTGAGCTTGTGAACAATAGGCTCATACCTGTCTTAGAATCATCATTGAAGAACAATGTTGCAATAGATCTTCAAGATATTTTGTTGAGACTAACTTTTGATAATGTTTGTATGATAGCTTTTGGTGTTGATCCTGGTTGTTTACAACCTCATTTGCCTGAAATTCCCTTTGCAGCAGCTTTTGAGGATGCAACAGGAGCTACTTTGCTTCGATTTGTCATGCCGGTTTGTGTATGGAAGGCTATGAGGTTTCTTAACTTAGGTATGGAAAGAAAGCTTAAGAAATCAATACAAAAAGTTGATGAATTTGCTGAGAATGTTATAAGGGCCAGAAAGAAAGAACTTTCTTTGCAAAATGAAGATGATAATAAGGAAAAATCGGATTTGTTAACTGTGTTTATGAGGCTTAAGGATGAGAATGGAAAGTGTTATTCAGATAAGTTTTTGAGAGATATATGTGTAAATTTCATATTGGCTGGGAGAGACACTTCTTCAGTTGCTTTGAGCTGGTTTTTCTGGTTGCTTGATCAGAATCATGAAGTGGAGGAGAAAATATTAGAAGAGATTTGCAGGGTTGTGAGTCAAAGAGAGGATATTAATAAGGAAGTGTTTAACGATTCTTTAAGATTCAAGCATGAGGAGATTAAGAAGATGGATTATTTGCATGCTTCTCTTTCAGAAACTCTTAGATTGTATCCTTCTGTTCCTGTGGATCATAAGGAGGTAATAACACTTCAATTTTAGCTATTTGTATTTCTGCATTCATTGACATTCTTCATGTATTTTGTATTGTATTATTGATTTTGATTTACCAATTGATTTTGTATAAGAAGAACACTTATAAGATCAAATAGAGAAAGAATAATTGAATTCACTATCAATTGTTGATTGAACATCATAATGCATTATGATTTTTCTTTAGGTGGTGGAAGATGACATATTCCCAAATGGAATAAAACTAAAGAAAGGGACAAAAGTGATATATGCAATTTATTCCATGGGAAGAATGGAAAATATATGGGGAAAAGATTGCTTGGAGTTCAATCCAGAAAGATGGTTAACTAAAGATGGTCATTTCATGAGCGAATCTGCGTACAAATTTACTGCTTTTAATGGAGGACCAAGGTTGTGTTTAGGCAAAGATTTTGCATACTATCAAATGAAATATGTTGCAGCTAGCATCATATTTCGTTATCATGTTAAGGTTTTTGAGAATCACCCTATTGTTCCTAAGCTATCTTTGACACTTTACATGAAGCATGGATTAAAAGTTAACCTTCATAGGCGTTGTGATGAAGAAATTCATAAATATTTGAAGGTAAGTTAGATGTGAATTGAGAATAAATAAATATTGCTATGATTATGGATGATGAATATGTAGTTTGTTTTAAAATGAATTATTATTGTTCAATGATGTTCAATCCTCATTATTTGAGATGTAAAGAATGCCAGAATGGTAAAGAAATAATGGAGTTTTGGTTCATTGAGTGGTACTAATGTATGATCTTTCATAATGGTATTGCATATAGTTTCTTTTAGGTAAAATTGTGGTTCATTTTTCTCAGTTTATTAATGTATCTGTTCTTTTTAATTGCAAGTAATAATTCATAATGAGCTTGTTCTTTTTTGTGCTAAAAAGTATAGCTATAAAAATTTAAAATGTAATTACTATTTTTTTTTACTTAATAAAGTTCCAGGCTTGTTTGTGGCAATTGGCAAAGTCATGACTGGTTTATTAAATTTTTTATCTTACAATAATGAAATTGATTGCATTTCAAGGATCAAACCACCATCATGAAGAAAACATTTCACGCTCATGAGGCAAACCACGTTTGTGCAAACAGGAACATATATAAAATCACACAGATTCCAACATTCTTCATAAACCAAGGAAGCAAGTATTTACAATGTATAAATAGAATAATAAGGCAACTACATGTATTAATTAATCTAAATAATTTCCAATAAATATTGCCTAACATTTCACTATCAAATGTCCAATTTTGGAACCACAAAATTTGCACCAATTTGATCCATGCCACACCGTATTAGACTTTAGAAAAAACTGTATGATTGGACCTCCTTGACTAACCCGGACCCTCTACAACCGTCTGCAGACAGTTGCACCGTAAAACGGCTATAGAGGACCCAAAGTAAAACTCTCAAGACCATGCTTCAATGTGATATTTACCGCACCTTTCTAATGCCCTAATCCACCTAACTGCATCTTCCTTTGAAACTTCATTTTCTTTAGATACAATTTCCTCAAAAGCTGATGTTACATCCGTAGGCATTTTGGTTGATGAACCTGCTATATAAACAGCAGCTCCATCGGCTAATAGGTTCCAAACCCTTCCACTGTGTTCCTTCATCTTATGCTGAACATAAACTTTCTCAGGCTGGTCTCGAGAGAAAGCAACATAGAAACCTCCACCATTTGCTTCTGAAAGTACACCATTGTTCTGTGAATGATTCAACCATAAGTCTTTGTATAAAAAGTCACCGTCTTCATTCCAACAGCCAAAGAAGAACATAATTGGAGCAGTGGAAATAGTTTTACTTTGCAGTGCCCTTTCCTCAATAAATCCGCGAAAAGGTGCACATCCTGTGCCCGGTCCAACAAGTATGAGGGGAAGTGATGGCGATGGTGTAGGAAGGGAGCCTTTTTGGAACCAAGCAGGAATACCGACAGCTGTGTAAAACAAGACACAAACAAGTTACTTAACAAATGATCTGTCTGTTACAGTTTTCCTTAAACAAATAACATGTTTTTAAAATAATCACTTTTGGAAGTTTTCATCTGTTTGTTTCAACTTTTTTAAACTGTTTTCAGTAGCTTCTCTTCAAAAATAATTTTTTATAGATGATATTGTTTATAAAAGTGATACTTATTACGGTTGACAAACACAAAATAACTTGTGCTTTTCTAAAAAATAATCTCTAAATTATTGAATATCAAAATCATTTTTTTATAATATGTAATAGCAGAACCTAAAACAAATGCAATAAATGGCTAGTTGTTTGTGCATACCATCGCGGGGGTCTAATGTGGCTAGCCATGAGGAGCATAGTCCTTTCTTTTTCCTCTTGTAAGGTGTTGTCCAGGACACCACACTCACCGTCAAGTGTACTTGATTGGGGTGAACTGATTGAGAAGAAGAAATAGAGAATGCTCTTGTTTTCAGCATAGGAACCAATTGGATTAGCCACTCAAGTGGCATTTGAACAGAAGGAAAATCTTCGAGCACCTTTTTTACCGCAAAAAATAAAACAAATATATGCATAAAATTGATTTAATGAAACTGGCAAGAAAATGAAAGCATATAATCAAGGACTATCTAAACAAGCAAGAAAACGAGCATAGAATGTCACAAATTATGGCTTCAAAATATTCTATTTAAACGAATTAGTGTTTGTACTCTAATTACAACTGCAAAATATATCATAAATATTTTCTACAAAGTATGAAGTTTATTAACATCTTAGTAAGAAAAGAGACTAAACTCAGTTAGATAAAGACTTCAATGCATAAAAAACTAGTGAATTGATTCAAAGATAAATAATGCACAATTGATTGACCTCACCTCAAGAACAGTTCTCCGCTCCTTCTGGTTGTATTGGTACAGGTCATCTCTTCCTTCAGGTGAAGAAAAATACTGAAGTCTTTCCTTCTCATGTTCAGCTGTTGCAAAAAAGCTCATAACCTGGGACATCAAATTGTTGCTAGGTTAGCTTTTAATGAGGAATACAGGTAGATTAAAAGCATGTTTATAGAACTATTCATTCATGTAGAACCACAAAAGTATCCAAAAAGGAGTCCAGTTTTCTAGAATGAGGATAGGTATAATTAATTTTTCATAAATTAACACCAACATCCATAAACATGAACAATACATCCAGTTTTTATATAAATGAACAATAAAAAAGGCATTCCAAAGCATACAGGTCCATTATCATCCTAGATGTTAGAAAGAGGTAGGAACAATTACAATGCTAATCAAAACATAGGTGAAAGATAGATGCATGCCAGCATTATCAGGCCATTGTGTGGGTTTATGATTGATTTCACAATGCTACCATCTCAAGCATTTTATTTATAACTCATTAAATCATATAATCCCAAAGTGAAAATTTCAAATAAAAAGAAGGGTAGGATATAAAATGCAAGAAATAGCGAACATTGAATTCAATTATGTAAGTAATTTAGGCATGTTTTGTAATTTTGATACATTCATGCACTATAGTGATAGTGACTCACATTCAAGGGCCAAAATGACAATTTACTCATTATGTAATTATCTCTAAAATGATTTTAAAGGAAAGTCAAACAAACATACAGCATCTTGCCTCAAAGAAATACCGCCGAGGGGAAGCAGAAGCTACATCCATAGTCAATTCCACAAAAGTTTTTAATTTTACGGGTATTCTAGAGCCATGTCCATTGCAATCATCCGTTCCTCTAGGACTAACCTGAAAATTAGGGGATTTCTTATAAGAAAATATTATACAAGCACTTCAATCAAACAAAAGTATGAATCTAATAAAAAATATCTATGCTTTATTTTGACAAAAAAATTCGATGCTGTTGAGTTGAAGGCATGTACTATTAAACTCAAAAGTTTGAACACAAAATTTGGAAAATATGGCTCCTAATAATTATTCAAGTATAAACCAGAATTATACAAGGAGTTCCCTCTTTCAAACACTGCACAAACGGTAAAAAAAGATATTCCCCCATAATTTCTATATGTATATATATCTATAACCACGCAGATAACTGCCACTCCAAAAACATAACTATCCTACAGCAATTAACAACTAATCACGCCTTTCCCTAAAATCCAACTTAAGAGACCTACCATGTACAAACCAAAGTACAAGCAAGCACCAGGGAGGGCATCACTTCTAAAACATTGCAAATACTGAAACTATAGGGAGAGCACCACATTAATAATAACTGTTGAATTTATATAGGGAGAGCACCACATTAATATTAATTGTTGAATTTATAGGGTTTAGTTTAGAGGGAGGGAAATGGAATACTCAAAATAATAAAATTGTACTGATACCCTTATTTATTCTAATACTGAAACTAATCATGAAAGACTCTTAATCCTAATGAAATAGGGGAACAAATCATGGAATATAAACAACTGAGAAAACTGGGATGATCTAAGATGTTATATGTTAAGATGAAGATATTTTTAATATAATATAACATTAACTACTCTTGAAAGACTTACACAGATGAATGCATCAGGATCCAAATTACAACGTCGTATGAAAGCATCAACTGCAGCTGAATCTTGACCAGGGAGAATCTCAAGAACATCACCAGTGTCATACTCGATAGCCTGAGGAACCCAAAACCCATACGTTAATTCAAAGCAGGAAGATGAATAACTTCATATCTATTTTAACACATGATGTAAGTAAAATAGAATTCAAATCATGGTAAATTTTGATTCTATGTATATAAAAGAGCTCTACTGCGTAATACATAAGAATTTCAACACAAGCCTTTCGTATCTTTCAACAAGATACAAACACCGATGTACAGGTACATCAAGGTTAAAGAAATAGGATAACTTACATGTGACTCAAGTTCAAATTCAAAATGACAAACATCTTTTCCACAGTTTGGTCTGGTCAAAGGAAGATTCTTCACCTGCATGATCAGAAATTCAGAATCAAATAAATTGAAGCATGCAACAGATAACAGAACTATGACAAATACAATCATTCATATCCCTACATGCTTTCCTATATTATTGATACATAAATAAATAACATTCCACATGTTACTCTTAATGGACAGAAACCAGAATAAAACTACATATCAAATGTCTCATTCTTTACGTTGAAAGACCTAATGAATTTGATTTATTGCTATACAGGTTGGCCGGTGCAATGCATACAAATAGAATGAGCATAGTCTAAATATAGTTTACAAACTACCCAAGATGAGGTTTATTAACCAGTACCATCTTAAGGAAGCAGTCAGGATGCCCACTTCTGCCGGAAGATGATTTTCCAGGATGCATTGAACGAACACTCCCTGTGTCTGTAAGAATCATATGTTCATCTAATCAAATATTAAAGAACAACTAAAATTTTATAATCAACAGTGAGGGTAAAAATGTGCAACTCAAAATCAAACCATGACAATTTACAAGAAAAACTCAACCATGGTGAATCATGCACTGAAAACACTATAGCAAAACTTATACACGCTTAAAGAAAACAACTAGAGAATGTGTTTTTGCCCAAATATGACAAGATTCAAACTTTGGAGTTTAAGCATCAATAACTTAAAAGAATGTACCATATGTAATTCAAACACACATCACACGGCAAATAACTTGCCATAGACTTCAAAAAATGTCTGGTGGTGAAGTGATGAAAACAAAGGTTCAACCAAATTTGTGCTTGCTAATACTTAATACGTAAAGTTGCATATAATATGCATATCATATTAAATTCATACCAGTGATAAATTGTAGACGACAAAAGAAACATACATAAATAGATTGTCCGAGATTAGGTCACAATAATAGCTAATTGAACATTGCAAGCCAACCAAGAATTTACCGAGTTTGTGAATTGTGATACCTGAGGCAGTTGAAAAATGTGACTCAATATTGTGATATGTAATTTGGACTTTAGGTTGGTCAATCAACACTGTATCTTGAATCGAAACATCTGGACCATTTGGTAAGAATTCTGGTTTGATCGTGTTTAACATTCTCCATAGAGAAGACATCCAGGGATCAAGAGTACCTTCATAGCTACATATAATTATACCATCATTAGTCACTTAAATAAAATATCTACATTTCAATATTAAAGAAGAAGAAATTATTAAAGCTTGCACAACAAGCTATCACTAGAGTCTCTACTAACACTAGTCTCTAAACTACATACAATTCAATACAGAGTAATCAAACTATGTATATTCAAACAGTAACAATGTATATACTATAAAAATCCTATATAGGGTAGGTTCATATCATCCAAGGAAGCATTTATCAAAGAACAACATAGAAGTATTCACACACTTGAGTGAATACCGACAACTATTAGAAACAAAAATGCTCAACCTCAAGGATTATATTCTAGATAAACCATTAATCTAATCACATCAAACCTTTTCACACTCCACAAGCACAAATGTAATTGTTTCCACTAAATCAAGCAGAATATTCTTAATTGACAACATAATCCATAAGCATACCCTGAAGGGTGCTGATCATCTCCCAAGCCTCTTTCTAAAATAGTTGTTCCTCCAAGGTCCTTTAATCTTTTGTCCAGCTTCTTTGCAACAAACTGCCACAATTCCCAAGGTTTTGTTCAAAACATGTAACTAAACTAAACAAATGTACGTGCAAAACAATAAATTTTGTACTATCCATCGGAATTTTTTAAGTTACGTAATCATTATCAAAATATCATTCAGGGCCTATTTTTGCTCACAGTGATTCATCATCAAGAAGGTACATAATCAATAATCGATATAAAACTCAAAAGTATTGCAATAATTAATCCAACCAAATGAAAGACACAAGATTTTTCAAACACAAAAGTCACAAATTTAATAAACATACATTGTACTTCTGATAACCAGAATCGCCCAAACCGAAAACGGTGTAGTGTACTCCTTGCAGCCAATGCTGGCTTAGGCTTCTCTGAAGAAGAAACCTCCAAAAGACCTGGAACCACAAAATAACTATCAGTAAAAATATATAGATTAACAACAACCTCAAATAATGCAAAGAAAAGTCTTGACTTGTGATTTCGATGTTCAATAATTTATAGATTTCTAAAAAGAAAATCATAAGCTATTTTCTGTTTTCTCACCAAAATGAAAATCACTGTTAAAAAAATCATCAAAATAAGCTTCGTATTTTAAACGGATTATTTCAGATTATCATTTTTTCTAGAATAGAGTTAACAAATGGTCGAAAAACTCCAAAAGTGTTTTTTTTAAGTGATTTTTTATAGTAATCAGTTACAAACTGCCCTTGAGCCTATGTTTGGAGCAGCCAAAATTGATTCTGGATGTATAACGTTGATTTTGACACGTTTAGCAGCTCTTGAGTAGAATTGATTTCAACTTAAAGCTAGAATTTGTAGTTTGAGTCTAACGTGATTTTTACACAAAAATTTATTGTTCATCCCACTTTTACGTAAAATACATCCAAGCATAAACCAATTTACATTCAACTAAATTTTAAGTAAAATCAATTAATTCAAAATCAATTTTTGTTACTGCATAATCAAACATCACTAAGTAAAACATAAAAATAATGGTTTGAAAGAAGCATTTACCTTCATAGAATCAGGTGTATCACCCTGACCAGTGGTAGAAACCACAAAAACCACAGCTTGTTCCTGTGGCAACAGATTCTGCAATTATAACAAAGCAAAACATAATTAAAAATTCAAACTTTAACATCAAAAAAGGATTATGAACAAAACCCAACATTGGAATTACGAAAAGAAATTATAACAAAGCAACCCATTAGCCAAAAATTAAAACTATGAAATCAAAAAAGGATTTTGAACAAAACCCAATATTGAAAACTGGCGAAAAGTAAAGAAATTGTACAGGATCATATTGATGAAGAGAAAGGAGATTGATGGGGCAAGCTCTACGTTCAGCTTCACGAGCAAGACGTTCAGCAGCATCCAATGCGTTACCGGTTTGAGTTGCGTATAGAATCAGAAGCTTATGATGATGTTGTTGTTGTTGTTGAATCTCTTTCATTATTCTCTAAACTCTACAAATACGAATCGCGTCAATATTGGAACAAGTAGTGAAAGTTTCACTGTTTTCAGAAACACGATATTTCTTAGAATTAATCATTTTGGTCCTGTTTGTAAAAAAAAAAAAATAGAAATCATTTTGGTCTATGTGTAACCAGTACTCAAATAGTTATAAGTATCAAAATTTCAAAATAGTTCTTATGTTAGAGATTATTTTGATTAACAAAATGTACAACCGAAGATTATTTTAAAATATTTGCGGATAAATGGATTATTATTGTACCCAAAAAAAAAGGACTATTATAATTACTTGTAACTTATTGATCAAAGTGATTGTTACCCCTATTCATTTTTATACCACACTCATAATTTTTTGTGGGTATAAATTAGTTATTTTCTTTAACGATGGTCTTTTATAATTTAACCTATTGTTAAAAGAACAATGATATTTGTACAACCAATTTGCAACAACTTTTTGACAACTTTCTCTTTCATACTCACATTCAGCGGCGAAGCTAGCAGCAATATTATGCGGGAGCCACGTTTAAAGAAAAATAAAATATTTTTAAAATCAAAATATTAAATTTAAAGATAAAATATAATTGTAGTCCAATAAATTATATCTTTTTAGGTTTAGTCACTAAAAAAAATTCTCTCAAATTTGTACCAAAAGAAAAGAAGAAGAGTGTTTTTAGTCATGCATTTAATCTAGATAACAACAAACTAAAAACTAAAATTAAACAAAATCTTAGAACTTAACTTAAAAAACGTGAGTATTCTAGAGACTAAATCAAATTTAATCCTAATCTTAACCAATATGTTAAAAAAAATCACTTTAAATTTTTACTTACATGAAATGTAAATAAAACAATAACAAAGAAATTAAAAATTGACAATAGCTGTTTAGAAAAGTTGGACACAAAGCATTTCAAAAAGCCAATTTATTCATAATTGATTGTATACTAAATAGACTAATAATGTCTTTTTCAATGTAAACAAATAAGTTATTTGCAAGAAATTTATTATTTGTTGTTGAGACCGAAAGCGTCAAATTAATACAAATAAATCTATCAATCATGTAGTAATTTTTTTACTTTATTATTTATGCTAATTTAACAATTAAATTTGTTTGGGGTAGCTAAATATTTTTTAGGCTTAATTGCACTTTTGGCCCCCTATTTTTCAAGAAGTTGCGATTTTGACCCCCTAACTAATTAAAATACAAAACAGCCCCCTATGTATTGGATCTTTGGCAGTTCTGGCCCCCTAGACTAATTTTGACTCGGTCAACGCTGACGTGACACTTCAAAGCCGCCACGTGTGCATTGCTTTGATAACTCGTCCAACACCTGAACTATTCATATTAGTTCCCTCCTCATTCCCAATTTCAAGTTAGGAGAGACCAAATGTTTATTTTCTATAATAATAAATGGATAGGTGTGCCTTATATTCTCATATTAGTGACACAATCTATCCTCCTTGTGATTTGCGTGAAAATGGAGATTGAAACTTCAACAAAATCTACACTAATTTTTCATCCTTTTATCAAGATTGTGTTTAAAGCATCATAATTGATCAGGACACTAATGATAAACTCATTTGGAGTGGCTCCCTTAATGGTATATATTTGGCTAGTAATTATTAATATAGGTGGTTAGATCAGGATCCAGTCAACATTTGGCGCCCCACTACTTGTTGGAGTTGGATTTGATCGTTATCAACAATTCATGGCATAAGTGTGGCGCGACTATTGAAAGTGGCATGCATACTCTTCGTGCAACTATGCTTTGAAACATGACCCCAAAATCTCCACTACCTTCATCATCAAGCAACTTTTTTCTCTCATTAGGAAGCTGTCTTATCTTCTTTAGGTTCTCTTTTTTACTCATACTCTTGAGAGAAAGTAATATATATGTTGATTGGTTGGTTAAGCTCGTGCTACTAATGATGACTGCTCGAAGATACACACAATCTCATTAAAATTGGTTGTTTAAGTATATATTTTTCTTGCACCCTTGAGATATGCACAATCTCATTAAAATTGATATTTAAAATTAAAATACTCTATGGGTCTTTGCACTATAATTTTGACATAGCATAAATGAAATACTCCAAATAGATGTCATGTGATAAAAAAATAATTTGAGGAAGAGCTTTGTCACTCATTGCGATTCTACGAAGTTCAAATGATTAGTCTCTTCAGTTGCACGCAAAAGATATCCCAAAAAACTGATAAATGTTTACACCAAAATATACACTAGAATTCAAATTTGAAATTTCAAACGTAAAGGTAGTATCATAATAAGTAACTCAACAACACTTCATAGATTTAAAAACCAACCAGGTTTCACGACTTGAATTTTATAACTAGTCAATAGATAGATAGCAATCTATCATTCAGTTCAGCAATAAATTACTTGAATGTCATAAAACTAAAGCTATGAAAATTTGGAACTCCATAAACCAAAAAAACAAGTAACCTGGCAAATCAAGGTGAGAATATAATATAAAACTAGATACAACATATAATTCCTTGGCATGGGAAAAATGACACTAAATCAATATATCTTGATGCGGTTTACATGCAATGGGAGGAATAATTGCTATAGTCTTTACTCTTCAGACAATCGTTCCAATTTTGTACTATTCTGTTCTTTTTCTACTGGATTTTCAGACATTCCTTGCAGAGAGTCATGACTCTCATTTTCACTTGCTAAGTCTTTCTTAGCATCTTCATCAGATCTGTTACATCGGTCATTATTATCCAATTCAGAAACACCCCGTTGATGTTCTGGAGAATCTGATACTACTTGTTCAGGCATATCCTCTTTGACTGATCCTTCAGATTCTACCTCAGGCTTCTGATCACAATGATCTAGTTCAACTGTTGGGATTGAGGATGCCTCTTCTTGAAGCTCAGAACTTTGCAATTCTTCCTCCATTTCTTTATGTTTACTTCCTACTGGACTTTCAGACGTTCTTTGATTAGATTCATGACTCTCATTTTCATTCTTACCGTCTTCATCACGTCTGTTAGACTGTTCAATATTATCTGACTCAAGAACACCCTGTTGAAGTTTCGGAGAATCTGATACCACCTGTTCAGGCACATCCTCTTCGATTGATCCTTCAGCTTCTACCTCTAGATCATTTCGTGGTATTGCTAATGCCTCTTCTTGAAGCTGAGAGCTTTGTAATTCTTCCTCCATCTCTTGATGTTTGCTTTCTACTGGACTTTCAGACGTTCCTTGCTTAGAGTCACGACTCTCAATTTCATCCACACGGTCTTTCTTAGCATATTCTTCACCTCTTTTACACTGTTCATTATCATTTAATTCAGAAACAACCTGCTGAGGTTCCGGAGAATACGAAACTAATTGTTCGGGCATATCCTCTTTACTTGATCCTTCAGCTTCTACCTTAGGCTTCTGATCAAATGAAACTAAATCATTTCCTGGGATTGCTGATGCCTCTCCTTCAAGTCCAGAGCTTCGCAATTCTTCCTCCATCTCCTGATGTTCCCTTTCTACTGGACTTTCAGACATTCCTTGCTTAAAGTCACGACTCTCATTTTCATCCACACCGTCTTTCTTAGCATCTTCTTCACCTCCATTACCCTGTTCATTATCTGATTTAGAAACACCTTGTTGAAGTACCAGAGAATCTGATACTATTTGTTCAAGCATATCTTCACAAGATTCTAGTTCATTTCCTGAGATTGATGATGCCTCTTCTTGAAATCTAGAGCTTTGCAGTTCTTCCTCCATCTTTTGATGCTCATTATCACGTGGCTCGGCACCAGGATCAGTTTGATCATGTTTCTCTTTGAAAGCCTCCACGGTTTCATCAATTTTCATCTCTTTTTCACTGCTAATGGATTTAGAAATAGCAGATTCTTGAAACTCAACATCTCCAGTAGAACCTTCCAAATCTGATGAGCTTTCAATCATGCTGGCATCTTTGTCTTTGTCAGAATGCTCTGTTTTTGATTCATCTCCACCTTCATTTTTCGAGACAGGAAAAGACTGAAAAGCATCCCAATCATCTTCACTGAATTCATCTTCTTCCTCGTTATTCTCATCTGATTGCACCACAGCAGCTGAAGGTGTGGGATGTTTCTCTTCATTTCTTACCGCTGGCTTTGGCATTTTAATATCCAAAACTGGTACTTTACGTTCTGTTTGATTCTTATCATTTGTCACAGAAGCTCGTATCACACCCTACATGTAGTGGCATAACAGAAGTAAGCAACAGTAGTTAATCAGAATATGGACAAAGTTCCTAAACATCCGTAACAGAATCCAAGACGCAGGATTATGTTGATTCTCTATTTTTTTTCAAACCATCTAGACTTTAGGAATGCTACATCTTTGTTATTTAAGATTAGGAATGATGTTTTTTTTTTAAGAAGATTAGGAATGATGTTATCTTATCCTCTGCAAAATATCTTATCATTTTTCTTGGTTAACCTTTCTCCTCTTAATAAAGAACTAGATAGAAATTATAATGGAAGCTTATTATTTCTTCTTTTTTTTTGGTGTTAACCCTCTGGTTCCCAAGGCAAAGGGGCCCTGGTAATCCAGAGTTCAGAAGCTTACTATTTCTATCCACAGAAAAAGAATTTTCAATTTCCAAAATATAATCTCCATCATGGAAATGGAAATAGAGGTGCTCAGTTAGACTTGTCGAAAATCGTAAATTATGACAGTTCAACAAAATAGATGTCAATAATCAGTCCACATATATACATATTTGTAACACCGAAAATACCTGAAGTTCCTGGCGGTGCAGAGGAGGCATTGATAGTAAAACATCCTTGAAATGCATGGCTGATGAAGGAATTTGAGCAAGGCGAGAAACAAGCTTAATGGCTGTGCTTCTTAAATCTCTTATTTCCTGTCATTCGTTTGCATGATCAAATTATAATAAAATTTTGAGGAGCTTACTCTAGCAATAGAAAATCTCAGTTTATTCATCAAAAACGAAATCATCAACAAAAAAAAATCTCAGTTGAAGTTATATTACCGGAGAGAACCCGTCTGTTGTAGACAAGAAAATCGTGACAATGGCCTCTAGAAGAAGGGTCATAAAACTTCTCTGGCAGTCATTACCCTTAGCCAGGGTTTGTAACACCACCATGAGACTCAAGCATTCACTAGCAATGTTTACCGACTCTCTCGTTATATTTTTCTGCTATCAATAGAAATATAAAATGATTTAGCTACACGATGAATTACAAAATTCCAGAGCAAATAAAATGAACTAATGATATTATTACACACGCTAATCACTAAACAAAAGCACATGTTGCCAATACCTTTAACATTTTGTGGATCAAAGTGAAAATATCAGTAATTAGCTCCCCAGCAAGAAACATTAAGAATGAGTTATCTTCTGTATTTACACCTCTTTGAATCCTGGCTTTAAGAAATTGTAAACCTATAACTTGAACCTGTCAACAATAAATTTCAGTCGTTGGTATTTCTTTCTGGGTAACAGCCATGGTGAGATATTTCTTATATATTAATTTACCTGCATATTTGAATCACTGAATACAGTTTGGAAACAACGTATGCAATATCTCAGAGCAATAACACAGATGGATTTATTTGCTTCACAATCTTCAACATATTTACTTTCAAGAGCCAGTTTTGCGACCACTATAATTTGTTCAAGAGAAAATGCAAGCTTTGCCTGTATTAGTTTCCGTTGGTTTAAACTCTTAACATCCTGCAAATGGAATTCCTCAATGCCATATTTAGTCAAAGCAGCAACCACCCTCAAACAAGTTTCAAACATTTCTCTTAGAGGGAGAATGCTATCGTCCAGTGCAGCCTCGTCTACAAAAAAAATGAGAATGGCTCCTTTAGTTGTGCCGTTGAATGAATCAAAAATTTTTTTTTTTGCGCCTACATTGGTAGCTTGATGTTTGGTTTCAACCAAAATATCTTGAACCATGTGGGACTCAAGCTGTTTTCCCAACAAAAATATTTTAACAATACATCCATTAAATCAAAACTATAAAAAAAAAAACACTACAGAAAAAGAAAAGAAAAAAAAAGAGGAATTCTTCGTTAAATAGTCACACTAACAATTCACAAGAAAGGAGGGGAGTATGAATATGCATACAACTGGTTTGGAGTAAAGTGGCTTACCGTCACTTATTCTCTTAAGCAAAGGAATTGTACAGTTGACCATCTCAATAGCTTCTGATAAGTAAACCTCAGTTGAAGCCTCCCTTACACACTTGTAGCCAACTAAAACTAATGCCAGAACCATCGATTTTGGATGCTGGGTCATCTAAGTAATCATAATAAGAGCAGTCAGTAATGACGGTCATTTTAGGATTAAAAAATTGAACCATGACTTCAGAGAATATAGAATTCTAAATGTTCACAAAACCATACTGGCTCAGATAGAAAAAAGCAATCCAGAATCATACACAACAGACACACCTTGGTCTCAATACGGTTAATAACTGTCCTTGTTGTACTACATAGTGTATGTATCACATCAACTTCGGAGTTTAGATGATCCGCCGGAATCGTGTTAGTACTGCACAACAGACATACATGAATGTTTAGCATATTATAAATATATTCTATGCAAAAATGCCAATCAAGTAAGAAACTACTACCTCCGTCCCAAATTATAAGCAAAAAAATCTCATTTTCTTTGTCCCAAAATATAAGCAAAAAAGACCAACTTTTAAGTTATTTCAAAAAAATCATCTTTTCCAAAGTAAAATTAAATGCAAATAGCATTCAATTTCTTCTCCTTTCTATTCTCTCCATAATCATTAACCAATAAGAATTGTTTTTACATCTTTCCATGAAACTTATTCCAAGAAGAACACAAAAAATTATACCTCAAACTACTATGTTTTTGTTTTCTTAATAAGTGTGAATTTGTGTTT
>Ga0228711_1001275_pt1 | contig 36377 bp, 16 predicted proteins | sample MedpolnodulmetaG_2_FD_177996 | JGI IMG/M metagenome (GOLD analysis project Ga0228711, IMG submission 177996) | Root nodule microbial communities from Medicago polymorpha collected in Santa Monica, California, United States - brown nodules | ecosystem: Host-associated > Plants > Roots > Nodule... | reverse complement strand
CACCCCCCAAAAAAAAAAACTTGACCCTGCCTCTGCTAGGTCATCCGTTTAAAGGGTTTGTTTTAACCATGATATCAGAAGTTGTGATGACTTCTTCCAACATTCGATTTTTAAAATGTTTTGGTATTTGAAAAAAGTGGGAGAGAGGGAGTAAGTATCAAGGAAGAGACATTTTACTTGGTATATTTGACTATTTTTTAAGTGAAGTTATCTTTTAGAGGAAACAAAATGAAGTTGTGATATCATTCATTTGTTAGAAATTAAGAGTGGATTTTTTTTTAGAGGAAACAAAATGAAGTTGTGGTATCATTCATTTGTTAGAAATTAAGAGTGGATTTTTTTTTTGGGTACAAGAAATTAGGAGTGGATTTTAATTCAATGGTTTGTTATTTATGTGGCTATAATTTTTGGTAACACTGGCTGTTTTTTTGGTGAACTCATTTTAGCAGATTCCCAATTTTGTCTGGCGCATTCTCTCGAATCTCAATTAGGATTTGATTTGTATACACCAATGATGTAATTTTTATACACATGCAAACAGTTAAATCAAACCATGTGGGTATTTGTGGAGATATTTTAGGAGCTAACTTATAAAAGTGATGCTATGACATGATTTGATTGGATTCATGTGTGAAATAGTTTACATCATCTATGCATAGAAATTAATCACTTGCACGATGCATTTTTTGTCGGCAACTTACCCAAAATGTTGATAGATTGCTTAACACTCTACAAATGGAAAGTTATTTTCTAAACATATTTCACCAATCTTGTTCAAACAAGGCTCGTATCCTTCAAGCTTAACTGTTGTGTAATAGGAAGTTTATCGCTTATCTGCATAGGTACAAATTGACATACAATGACATAATTTTCTGTCTCCATTTCTTATTGTAGCTCTTGGCTCACTCATCATTGATAATATTGAATCATCATAACTTGCACCTTCATCGTCTCTGATATATACAGCCATTTATCACTCCTTTTTTACTTCTGTACGAATTTGTCATTCCAGATCGCACTCTTAAGTGCCGAAGTTGACATGATGGTATAAACTTGTGGTTGCCATGCTGCCATTCTTCCTCAGAACCAAATATTCCAAATCACAATTGTAATGTTTACGTTAATGAAAAGGATCACCTAGTAAAAGTACAAAATCCAAACCTGTTACGATGTATATGACTAAAACACAGGTTAAAAGTCTATTATACATAGTTTCCCGAAAATTTAGTACGTAGTAATTGAGTTACTCACTTTATTTTGGCATTAGTAGGTTCCCTTTTTAGACTTTGTTTGGATGGAACATAAGTGGAATGGAACCCATTATATTCCATATCATCATTTCCTCCATTTTTTTATTCCACTCAATTTAGAGGGTATACAATGAAATGAAGCTTCTTAGTTAAATTGTTATTATTTTGCCTTTTCTATAATCCTATTTTTTCACACGCTGTAACGTTTCTGCTTTGTTTCTTCGTTTTCAGTCTCACATTCCTTGCTTCTTTTTTCGTGTCTTACATTTCTTATCTCTTGCGAAGTCCTTTTTTTTTGTTTGAACTCATGAAGTTTTAGTAACCATATTTTATCTGAATATCTCCTTTCCCTTTTTGTTGCCTAATTAATTACATGTGGGTTTTCAAAATTATTTAGTGTGTGCCCTTCAAAAAAAAATTTATTTAGTGTGTAATATGCTATGATTTTTTTTGAAGGCATTTATATGCTATCATGTCTGTTTTTTTTAATTTTAAATTATGACTGGTATTCTAAGATAACTGTGATATGCTATATCGTATGCATAATATTATCCGATGTTATGTTTGGTTACTTATGTATATATTTCATGGTTCAAACTACAAGGTTGAAATGAACACCTTATTTTATAAGAAGAAAAAAGAAGACTATATTTGTTACGGTGACCGAAAATGGCAAAAGAAAGATTGGAGTTGAAGTTGATTTAAATTGTAAAACTTTAATCATTTCATAGAATGTAATATTTATTATTTTACATGGTAATGTTTTTTTTTGTCAAGTAGCCTAGTACTCATGGGGTGTCCGGGGTTCAAACCCCGACCCTTGCATATAATATGCAATATTTCTACCAACTAAGCTATGCTTACAGGATGCAATAATGTTTTTTAAATAAGGGTAAAAGTGAAATAACGAAATGAGATCTCCATTCCATTTTGCTCAATTAGACTTGTTTCTATTCCGCTTCGTTCGTTCTACTATATTTCATCATATTCCATCAATCCAAATAATATCTTAGTTTTGTCTTACTCAAATGAACATATTGTACCATGAACTTTCGTTGGATACTTACTCATCATACAATCATTATATGTCATGTAATTTTTTTATATTTAATTATTTTAAAGTAAATTTTTTCGTTATATTTAATCATTTTAATGTAAATTTAAATTTTAAACTATTGCTTACAAATCTTCGTAGCCAATATTGTACCATAATAAAAAATCTTGTAGTTTTTTTATTTTGTTTACTACATTGAAAAGTCTAGTAATTTTTATTGTTAGTTTTAACACTTCAATTCTTAGAAAAATGGGTCCTAGTCATTTAGAGTTCGGTGTAAGTAATAAGTATAATTTGATCAAGAATTGTTTGACCGTAAATCGACATGTAAAAGTCATTAATCATTTGACCCCAATTACTCGTTTAAGTTCAATACATTTTTAGAGAAAAATAAGCACGAATTGACGCATGGTTAGTGGTTGGAACTTAGAAGATACAAATTCCGAATCTAACATGCAGCACGAATGGATGAAATGAAATGCATCACCACATATGGAGAAATATAATGTCATTTTCGTGGAATATGAACGTTTGGTGTTCAATATTTCTTCAATGGATAAACTATGATTACGTGGCTAAATCCAATTCGCTATATCTAGCTTACCTCTTCTATTCAAGATAATTCCCACAAACACCAAACTAGATTAACGGTCCAAAGCCAAAGATACACATAACTATGTTTATGTTTCACAAACCAAAAAACATGTTCTATAGTTGAAACAAAGAGTGTGAACTTGTTGGAAAATCCTAACTATAACCATCCATGGTTCCCACTCTTTCATCCAATTCTTTATCTCATCCAAAGTTGAATTTTAGGAACCAAACAAGGTTCAATGTCTATGCCAAAAAATCTGGAGGAGGGTCATTTCCATCATTTGGATTAGGAAAACCAAAAGATGAAGAAAAAGACCAACAAAATGGTTCATCAAACTCTGTTAATAACCCTTTTCGATTCGACTTTGGAAAATTGCCTGATGTGACTTCTTTGATCCCTGTTGGGAGCAAAAATGGTTCTTTACCAGGTTTGTCATTTGGAAGTCCTGCAAGGAAGAAGGATCCTTCGACGGTTTTTGTTGCCGGTGCTACTGGTCAAGCTGGTATCCGCATTGCACAGACTTTGCTTAGGGAAGGGTTTAGTGTTAGAGCTGGTGTTCCTGAACTTGATTCTGCTCAGGAATTGGCTCGTCTTGCTTCTCAATATAAGGTAATTTAATTTAATCATTAATTTGGATTATTAATGATCACGATCCAATAAAAAAGATGTTGCATACTATCTAGTATCAATGGCATGTGTCCGGTGTCTTACATGTGTTTGACGCGATATCTGATATCTCGTCACATGTAGTTACAATTTAATCACTAACATTTTCTTTGGTTGCATGTTTGTGTCTAGTGTCGTATCCGGCGTTCATGTTTATGTCATTGCCTGATTTCATCTCTAAACTCAAAAGGGTCACTAGTGTGAAACAGTGAATCTTCTTGTATTGTTCTCTAGCTTCTCTTCTTTAAATTAAACCTTTTCCTCATATATACCCTTATTCTCTTAATTCTTAATTAATTACACTTTTAGTGGAAGGATAAAAGGATCAAATTGGCTTCTATTTACTGGAAGCCTATCGATGCAGTTGATGAATTGATTAATGTGATGTAAGATTTATCTATTATATCTTGATAAAAAAAGTTAATGTGAAACAAGAAATATTAGGAAGTTAGCTAGGAGGGAGGGGGTGGGTTGAAGGGAGCTAGGGGACTTGGTCCAAAAGTTTGAAAGATAAAATTTAAGAGTTTTTTTTTCTTTTCCCACTTACCCACTTAATTTTTTTCATTGGAGTTAATTGAGGATACTAATGCATGCTCAATTCAGATTATATCAAACGAAGAGGCAAAGCGTCTCAATGCTGTGCAGTCAAGCTTTGATGATGCAGACTCAATAGCAAAAGCAATAGGCAATGCAAGCAAAGTGGTTGTCACCATTGGTCTCACAGAGAACGGTCCAGCAACTGAGGTCTCCACGTCAGATGCCTTGCAAGTGATTCAGGCTGCTCAGCTGGCAGGCGTAGGCCACGTTGCCGTCATCTATGATGAAGACAACGGTGTCAGCACCTCAACCTACAATGTACTTGATGGCATCTCCTCTTTCTTCAACAATATCTTCTCCAAGTCTCAGCCTTTGTCTATTCAAGAGTTCTTGCAGAAAGTGGTTGAAACAGATGTCAAATATACCTTAATCAAAACATGTTTGACCGATGATTTTGCGCCGGAGAGTTCTTATAATGTGGTTGTCTTAGGCGAAGAAAACACTGGTTCGAACGACTATAAAGTAATGTAATGTATGCGATAATATCTTAATGAAATTGTCCTTTTTTTTAACCTTCCTTTACTTTCTTATTTGTCACTAATACTTTTTGAAAAAATGATGGTTGTTATATAGGTAACAAAGTCCAGGATAGCATCGTTGGTGGCTGATGTCTTCTCCAACACACAGGTTGCAGAAAACAAGGTATCTGTTTTACATTAGCTGGATAATGCATACTGTAGTTTGATGTCTAGTAAGTCGATTAGCATGGACTTTGTTCATCAGACATCTCTTCAACTGTACCTTGGTCATTGGATTAATCTAATAGTTTAGAGAATTAAATCTCGACCAAACAACTTAGGTGCAGAGTTGCACGGGCTTAGAGAGTTTGTATTGAAAGAAATAATCATACAATAAAATAATTTCTTCTCACTTTTACTATATATTTTATAAAAAAAGTTTCGAAAATAAAGCAAAACAGAAGTAAAATTATACTAATCAAAGCAGAAAAACATTTGCTAAAATCAAACGGACATTAAGTTTGAAGCTTTTTATTGCTCAATAGGTTGTGCAAGTTTACTCGGACCCGAATGCTCCCCTGAGGCGTGTAGATGAACTTTTCAGGTAAACAAGTTTAACATACCTAGCTGGCTGTGTTTTACTACATCAATAGTAGGTGAATACTTTTGGTTTTTCTTCTGATTGAGGAGGATCATTATCTTATTTGCAACTTTCTTTGCAGCACTATTCCGGAAGATGGAAGAAGGAAAGCCTATGCTGAAATATTGGAGAAAGCCAAAGCAGAGGAAGAGGCAAGAGTGGAAGCTGAAAAGGCACGCGAAGCTGCTGTAACAACTAAGCAGATGGAAGAAGAGGCACTGAAGCTTTCAAAGCAGGAAGCACAGGCTTCTACTCTAGCTAATGAAGATCAAGAGAAGGCAGAGACAGCTGGAACTTCAGTAGAAGACATTTTGAACAAGGCTAAAGCTTTTCGTGCAGGGTTTTCAAGGCAAAAGTTAAGCTCACAGGTTGCTACAACAAATCAAGATCCTGATGAGGATGAGAAACCAAAGTTGCAACCGGCAAAAGGTTTTGGTGCAGGGTTTTCATGGCAAAAGTTCAGCTCACAGGTTGCTACAGCAATCCAAAAGCCTGATGAGGATGAGAACCCAAAGGTGCAAGTTGCCACTGTAAGAGGACAGGCGAAGGCTCGGAGTCTCATTCCTAACAAAGCTGTGACTAAACAAACAACAACTCCAAGAAACAGTGTGAGTAAACCAAAGGAGGAAAAAAGAAAGATAGAAGAGAAACCGAAGGAGGTTAGGAAGGTATTTGGTGGCCTGTTCAAACAAGAGACTATCTATATTGATGATGACTAGTGGAAGTGGAATATGTATTGCACAGCTTAAAACTGTGTTGTTTGAGTCTGTGATAATGCTGATAATTTGGTTGGACATGTATGGTTTTGTAAGGTTGTGTTTTGATGCAAGATATTTATGTAATTGTACTTGTTCGGAACCATGTAATCAGATTCGCAGGGACATAAAAGATTTTCCCAACGAAAATGGAATTTGCAATATCAAACTCCTTCAAAGTATGCAATTGGGTGGCAGGTGTGGGTTCTTATAAGGAATGCCACTGTTTATAAACTTTTTCAGATCTTATCTGCTTTTAATTTGAAATTTGAGTATTTTGAATGCACCCTTGAGGCCAAGCACTAGTGGACTTGGTGCATGATAATTTGATGCATGGTTCGATGAATAAACTCTAATATCATTTTAGACTTTGAGTTTGAGCATAATTCTTCGATACAAGATCAATTTGTAAGGTAAAATATGTAACTTCCTTCCCTCATTTATACTCCCTATGTTCTCCTCCAATTAAAGGTACCTCATTTCTACTCCCTCTGTTACCCTGATGTTGCTTCTTTCATATATACATACTCTTATTTATTCATAATTTCTACGGTATCGAAGTATTATTGTAATTTGTAAGTACTTCCCACACTCTGTACATGTCATTTGGAGAAAAAAGCACCATGATTGCACATAGCTTCAAAGACTAGCTTAAATTTTGGATTGTCAGGATCCACAATCATGAAATGTTAAGATTCTATGAAGAGTGAGTTAGATTATTAGGGCCTAGGGGTGAAACCTGAAATATCACTTAGGATTTCTTTTGTTGTTTGTTTGTTTAATGCTTGGATTTATGGCCGCATAGAAAATTCATCTTTATCATAATATATTCAGCATAGTTAACTCGAATTTAAATTGGATTTTAACAAATATAGTTTATAGGACAAGAAGCTACCTTTTACAACGGTTACAGGGAAACTCATGTAAAATTATGATGTTTGACATCCGTTTTGTTGAAAAACCGGTGTAACAGGTTGGACCTACTGTAAAACTGATGTTAGTGGATGAATCTATAATTTTGGGTTTTTATAGTGGAAAATATCCCCTTTAGGGCATCTCTGATGCATCAATACTCGATATAAAATGTCTAAATTAGCCAGTGGAAAATCTCCTCCATGCACTAGTACAAACATTCAATGATGCTGTGTAGAATTGAAGAAATCCAAGTCTCCGCCTGTTGATACAATTAATGTTGTTATTTTTTTGATTTAATCTGTCAATTTTTGACCAGATTACTCAATGTGATTGCTACTTAACAATATTTCTTGTAATATACACTAGTAATTAAAGTTTCAACATGCACAAGGATTCCAACTTGAGTGCTACATAATGTTCAAAAAGTCTTGGTCTTTCCTTGTAGAAGATTCTATTAAATTTAATGCATGTTTTCATTTTCTTCAGCCCCTGCTCATCTTATATTCACACCAAACATTTCTAAGGATACTAATAAATTAATGTTGTTGTCAATTGTCATATCACTAAAGTTGGTACAGAAAGATCTTCTTAATGGAGTGCTCCATACTATTGAAAAAAAGCATGCCAAGACTTTTTAGTAAAAAAAAAAAAGAAGCATGCACTCAATTTGTAAACAACTCTAATAAGTCAAACTTTTTTGGTCCTTGCTTATCTTATTATACCAATGCTTAGCTTCAAGTCATGTTTCCTATATAAATAAGGGCTACTGAATTGGCACATCCAAAATCATCAAGTAAAAAGAAAAATAATATTGAGAAGAGAGTGTAAGTGTTAGTTATTCTACATGGGTTCTTTTTTTATTCTATTGCCTTATATTACCTTTCAGTTGTTCTTGTTGTTGTTGCTTACTCATTTTACTTCCTACACTTACTCATTTTGCAACCATCACGACAGTTCTGCATTGTTACAATTCAAGAACTCATTTGTTATCAACACTTCATCTGAACCTGATATTTGGTCTATGTGTTCCACTTTTTCTTTCAAGACGGAATCTTGGAAAAACGGTACAGATTGTTGCGAGTGGGATGGTGTCACGTGCGACACCATGTCAGATTATGTGATTGGTCTGGACCTCAGTTGCAACAATCTGAAAGGTGAGTTACATCCCAATTGCAGTATCTTCCAACTTAGACACCTTCAACAGCTCAATTTGGCTTTTAATAATTTTTCTTGGTCTTCAATGCATGTTGGTATTGGTTATCTAGTGAATCTCACACATCTAAATTTATCAAGTTGTTACCTTACTGGTAATATTCCCTCCACAATCTCTCAGTTGTCAAAACTAGTGTCACTTGATCTTAAAAGTCGTCCCTGGCCGGTGGAACAGAAACTCAAACTCAATTTCTTCACATGGAAGAAACTCATTCATAATGCTACTAATTTAAGGGAGCTTTATCTGAATGAAGTGAATATGTCTTCAATCAGAGAGAATTCTTTGTCTATGCTAAAGAATTTGTCATCCTCTTTGGTTTCTCTTAGTCTACGAAACACTGCGTTGCAAGGAAATATGTCAAGTGACATCCTCTCTTTACCAAATCTTCAAAAACTAGATTTGTCATTGAATGAAGACCTTCGTGGGAAACTTCCAACGTCCAACTGGAGCACTTCCCTAAGGTACTTGGACCTCTCTTTCTCTGGTTTCTCAGGTGAAATTCCATATTCTATTGGTCAGTTGAAGTCTCTTGCTCACTTATCCCTTATGAATTGCAGTTTTGATGGGTTGGTTCCTTCATCTTTGTCGAACCTCACTCAACTTACATTCTTAGGCCTTTCAAACAACAATCTTAAAGGCGAGATTCCAAATGTTTTTGGAAATTTAATCAAATTAAATTTTTTAGCACTTTCCTTTAACAATCTAAAGGGCCAAGTTCCATCTTCATTGTTTAATCTAACTCAACTTTCGAGTCTAGATTTATCCTTCAATTATTTAGTAGGCCCCATTCCATCTGAAATCACCAGACATTCAAAATTAAAGTTTCTAAGATTGGATTACAACATGTTAAATGGAACAATTCCGCATTGGTGTTATTCCTTGCCTTCGTTGTTAAATTTGGATCTTAGAGACAACCAAATAACAGGTTCGATTGGTGAATTCTCAACTTATACTTTGAACCTTCTATCTCTCTCTAATAACAATCTGCAAGGTGATTTTTCAAATTCAATATATAAGCTTCAAAATCTTGCATACTTAAGCTTGTCATCAAACAACTTGAGTGGTGTTGTGGACTTTCACCAATTTTCAAATTTAAAAGAACTATTTTACCTTAGTTTTTCCCACAATAGTTTTATTTCTATCAACGTTGATAGCGGCGCTGACTACAGCTTACCCAACCTTGAGCAGTTGTATTTATCTTCTAGCAATGTTAATGGTTTTCCAAAATTCTTAGCACGACTTGAAAATCTGCAAGAATTAGATCTCTCTAATAACAAAATTCAAGGAAAAGTTCCTAAATGGTTTCATGAGAAGCTCTTACACACATGGAAGGAAATTCAATTAATTGATCTCAGTTTCAACAAGTTGCAAGGAGAACTTCCAATTCCACCCAATGGAATTCAATACTTTTCACTCTCAAACAACAACTTCACAGGAGACATTGCTTTGTCATTGTGCAATGCAAGTTCATTGAATGTGCTCAATTTTGCTCACAACAATTTAACAGGAAGGATTCCACAATGCCTGGGAACATTTCCTTATCTTTCTGTAATGGATATGCGAATGAACAACCTCTATGGAAGCATGCCTAAAACCTTTTCGAAAGGAAATGCATTTGAGACTATAAAGTTGAATGGCAACCAATTGGAGGGACCATTACCACAGTCTTTGGCTCACTGCACACAACTTGAAGTTTTGGACCTTGGAGACAACAACATAAATGATACATTTCCCAATTGGTTAGAAGTTCTACAAGAGTTACAGGTACTCAGTTTACGATCAAATCATCTTCATGGTGCAATCACTTGTTCTAGCACCAAACAATCATTTCCGAAGTTGAGAATTTACGATGTATCTGGTAACAATTTCCGTGGCCCCTTGCCAACATCATGCCTCAAGAATTTTCAAGGAATGATTAATGTGAATGTCAATAAAGCTGGTTTGCAATACATGGGTAAGAACAATTATTATAATGATTCTGTGGTGATCATAATGAAAGGCTTTTCTATAGAGCTAACGAGGATACTGACTACTTTCACAACTATTGATTTATCGAATAACATGTTTGAAGGAGAAATTCCACAAGTCATTGGAAAATTAAATTTTCTCAAAGGCCTTAACCTTTCACACAATCAAATCATAGGTACCATTCCACGATCTTTGAGTAATTTGCAAAATTTGGAGTGGTTGGACCTCTCAAGAAACAACTTGAGTGGTAAGATTCCTATGGCTTTGACGAATTTGAATTTCCTCTCTTTTCTAAACCTTTCACAAAACCATCTCAAGGGAATCATACCTACCGGCCAACAATTTAACACATTTGGAAATGATTCCTATGAAGGAAATGCAATGTTATGTGGATTTCCATTGTCAAAATCATGCAAAAATGATGAAGACCGGCAACCATATTCAACGTCTAATGATGACGAGGAATCGGGATTTGGCTGGAAAGCAGTGGCAATAGGATATGGATGTGGGGCAGTACTTGGAATCCTCTTGGGATATAATGTGTTCTTCACTGGGAAACCTCAATGGCTTGCAAGACATGTTGAAAGCATATTTAGCATAAGATTGAAAAGGACAAACAACAAAGTTGGGGCAAATCGCAGAAGAATGAATTAGTTTCACTTGTTGTTGAATAAATTACATTGTTTTTTACACAGCTTATTGTCTATATACTGAATGCTATTTGTGTCATTAACAGCAGCATCTAGCTTGTTCTTCTTTTCTAGTGATAAATAAGCACTTAATTAATGGACCTTTAACTTTTATCTGCTCCTACTCATTTTGATTGTCTGAAGAAAAAAATAAGTTTGGTTAAGGGAGTTGATTTACTCTTTGTTATGGAAATAAGCATGTGATGATTGACGAAATAAAAGTCTTATTCAATTTCCTCTATTTATTTTTTTTTCTTTCTGGTTACCTATCTAAAAATATAAAATTTATACTTGAAACAAAATCTGCAAAATTGTCAAACGGGGTTATTATATGATGACAACAACTGCATAGTTTTTACAATAGGTAGAGGTCCAAGTCTCCTCTTAATTTTTTTGACTAATCAAGTCTTCTCTTCTAGATACCATGAAATTATAGGCTTTGGTTTTTTGAGCTTATAGAGCTGATAAGCTCGTATGACCAAAATAAATTTGTTTGATAATAATTTCTTCTCACAAATTTTCTGCATTTTTTGATAAACCACTTCATGTGGTGTTTGAATTTATAGCTTATCATATTTTTTTTTTCTTTCACAATTGAATGTAGGGATGACAAAACGTGCCAAGTCCGCCGAGCTGGCATATTTAACCTGGTATTTTAGGTAAAGTGATTTGAGATTTTGAGCTCAGACACTTAAGTTGGTCTGTTCCGTTTAACCTGCTAAATAAATAGAGCAGTTACAATATGGACGGGTTGGCCTGCAGACAGTTTATACACACTTTTGATCGTTCTATTTTAAAAAAGTGAAGTTTTGGTTTCCCATTTTAAAAAACAATTTTTTGGTCTCTCAATTTCACATTTTTCTCTCTAAATTTTCATCATTAATATATGCTCATGTGACATACTCTCTACAGCCTTAATTATAAGCAAAAGTTAACCTTTTTTAGATTTATTCAATAACTAAAGTATTTAGTCTTTATTAGAGACCAAACACATTAGTTTTCATCCCCCATGTATGTTGATGTGACATACTCTCTCCAACCTCAATTATTTAGAAAAAGTTAACTTTTGCTTATAATTGAGACAAGAGGAAGTATGTATTAATGTCGTGACAGAGATTATTTGTGTGCTATTATGGATATTGAACGTGGCTATATAACTGTCACATTATTAATGAATATGGAACATCAACAAAAGTGATTATAAAATGTGATGGGTGGCCTCGACTTTCGAAACATGGAAGCTTTCAATTTATCCATGCTTGGTAAGCAAAGTTGGAAACTCCTTTCAAATTCGTTTCTCTACTTACATGAATTCTCAAAGCCAAATATTTCCCGCGAAGGGATTTCTTGGATGCCCCTCTCGATCGGCCATAATCCAAGCTACACGTGGAGAAGCCTTTGGAGTACACAACATTTACTTACCTTGGACCATAGATGGAAGATTAGTGATGGTTCAAGAATTAAAGTGTGGAACACGCCTTGGCTGTAAGACCTTTCGACCCTTAAACCGTCCACTCCTCTTCCACCAAATTTTAAGGATCTAACTGTTAACCCCTTGATGCTACCGGACCTCTCTTCTTGGAACTATAACCTCGTACACTCTTTGTTTAATCATAGTGATGCTGCTGCAATTTTATCTACTCCCCTCTATAATAGACAAAGAGAAGATACTTGCTTTTGGAAGGCTACGGTTGACGGCTCCTACTCCGTTAAAACAACCTACCACATCTGCACCGACATTCTTAGTGAAGCATCGCCGCAACCGAATTCAACACAATGGCAGCTCCTTTGGCGCCTTAGTATCCCTCCAAGAGTATGAGCCTTCCTTTGGCGTGCAACTCACCACTATCTACCTACAAGAGACAATCTATCCAAGCGTGGTATCCCTTATTCATAAACTTGTTTATCTTGTGATCTTTTGTATGAATCTCATATGCACTTATTCTTTGTTTGTCATAAAGCAATGGCTTGCTGGAACCTCCTTGGCATAGGTATCATTATTCAAGATTTACTCTACAAGGTCAATTCGTTTCAACAAATGTTTTTGACTTGTTGCATAAACTTCATGATCATCAAAGACAATTAGCAGCTATGATCATTTGAAGCTTGTGGAAGAGTCGAAACTTGTTACTTTAGGAAGACATCAACACTACTCCAACTCTCACAATCACTCGCGCCCAAGAAGTTCTTCATGAATGGAGTTGTGTTAAAAAAAGCCAAACATTCGGAGCACCACGTCGAGCTGCACCCTGCATGGGAAAAGCCTCCTCATGGCAAAATCAAGCGCAATGTCGACGCAACCCTTTTCAATGGTAACTCGGTAATGTGTTATGGTTTCTGCTTCTGTGACTCTTTTGGAAACCTTCTCTTCGGTAAGTCAGACCTTAAACTTTTTCGGCCACTGTTTTGGAAGATGAAGCTATAGGTCTCTTGGAATCTCTCAAAATGGTCATCTCCAAAGACCTTCGCCATGTTGCATTCGAAATAGATAATAAACTCTTGGTTGATCTACTAGGAAACACCAATCTTCCCCTTAATGAAATTGGTGATTTAGTTTCAAAATGTAAAACTCTCTTGTTAAGTAACACTACTAAAAAAGCAAAAATTAGTAAGGGATATTTAGTGAGGGAAAACGTGAAATCCCTCTCTAATTCCGTCACTAAATTTTGTGACTAAGGAATTTGTGAAGAATTTCATTTTTTCCGTCACTAATTTCCCTTGCTAATTTTGCTTTTTCTAGTAGTGTAATCCCGACTATGTAGTGTCGTTTGTTAGGAGGCAAGCAAATAGTGTGGCTCATAACATTGCTAGAACTGCTCCATCCAATCCTCGCCCCCATGTCTTTTATGATGTTCCTACTACCTTGTATTCTCTATTTATGAATGAAATGCAGTAATTTTGCCTTTGCTAAAAAAATGTGATGGGTGGAAAATTCAGAAGAAAAAAAATTAATTGAATAAAAATATAGGATTTTAAAATGGGAGGACCAAAACTTTATTCTTTTTATATAAAAAAAAAAGACAAAAACAAATGAATTTAAAACTTTCATTTATATTGATTTTTTTGTTAATGAGTAGCGAGTATTGGTGTTACTAGATCTTCTACGTATGCTGCCGCACATATTATATACATTACAAATGTAGTAGTTAAAAGCAAAATTATCAATCATTAGTTTAAAGTATGATAGAGGGATCAAAACTCACATATTTTAAAATAGAAAGACCGAAGTTAAAAGAGAAAAATCCACAAAATAGTAAAAATAGGAGGAACAAAGTTAAATTAATTAATTAAGCCTAAAGCATAAGATAACTCATTCTGAATTAATTGACTTGCTTTATTGTTCCTTTTTTTTTTTTGTAGAGAACTTGCTTCATTGTTAATCGTTAAGGATCGACAACTTTAAAAATGGCCAAAAGACAGCTTTATTGTTATTGGGCAGTACCTCTAAATGCTCTTGATTGCTGGTACCTATAAAAAACACAGCTTTCTAGCAAACAAACCAAGGAAGACCACCGGTAATCAATAAAGGCTACAATTGTGAGAGTTGTTACTATGATATTCCCTCGTTTATTATCATTTTGCCAAAAGAAAAGTGGTGTCTATTTTTAAAAAATGCTTGTGAGTTATGAGGACGTGAAGCATTTAAGAATGGTGAAGAAGAAAATAAAGAAGAATCAGAAAAATGAAAAGACAATAAAGTTTTGGAGAACAAAGTTACAGTACTTTACACTGTGTTTGTTTAGAGAGAAAGAGGCAAGAGACAGGTTAGGAAGAAAGAAGTAGAGAAGAGAGGATTTCTTTTGTTTGGTACAGGAGAGAAGTAGGTGAGAGAGATCAATTTTTATCTTTTTCCTTTCTCTTCAAATGTGCGAGGAAATTGGGAAGAGATAGCAACTTTCTTCTTTAATTTCAAAAATATCGTTTTCTCTATCACAATCTCTTCTACGTTTGCTGGCTTGCTGCTAAGGGTGGGAATAAGTTGGGCCAAAATTTTCTTAAATGGGTTAGGTCTAGTTTAAAAACTAAAGCCAAAACCAAACATATTAGTCTGCCAACTGCTTTATTTTGAGTCTGACCGAACCTTATTAAAAGCATAGGCTGACCTATTAACATGTCTAAAAGTCTAGTTTGTGTTAAAAATTTTAAATAAAACTTTTGAAAAAGTTTTGACTCTCATTTCAACAGACATTAATTAAATCTCAAAAGAATAAAAATTGTGCATTTCATATCTTTGAAATTCAAAAAAGAGTTCTTTTTCATCATTTGTCCAACGCTCTTAAGACTTTGATTTATCTCAAGTATAAATAAAATATATGAAGTATGTTTTATATTTGAGAGTTTTAGCGGCCACAACTCCTTTGTCTTTGACATCACCATGTTCTCCATTGCCAATAACAATTTTTGAGTAAAAAGACTCATCAAGTTCTTTAGAAAAACTAACATTGTTAATCATAGTACATCCACTATCTATTAGCCATATTCCTTTGTTACTGCTGGTTGAATAGTAAGAAGCCTTAAACAATTGCTCCTCATCTTCTTGGTGGTGTTCAACAACTCGGGCTTGTTGTTCCTATTGGTTTCTTTTGTTTTTGCAAATCTTCTCCACATGACCAAGTTGATCAAAAGACTCTACGCTTGGACTTTGGTCTGTACCAATAAAACTTTTTTAAATGAGTATCTTTCTTGCAATGTGGAAGAGTGGAAACTTCTTTTTCCCAAAACTATTGAAGCTTTGGCTTTTGCCTTTGTTGTTGCTCAAAAAAACACCTTCAACATTTTTTTCCATCTCTGGAAGACACATTGAAATTTTTTCCACAACTCTTTGAGCACAAAGTTCTTCTAGCAATCTGATTTGTGTAACAATTTTTGAAGTTTACATGCACCTCTTTTTTCACAAATACTCATACCCGTCTAAAGATATATAAAAAAAAGGACACCTCTAATAAATGCATGCATGTATTTGAAGCCTGAAAGCTCCTTATAATGTATTGTATGCTCTCCAAAGTTATCGAGGTACCCCTTACGACTAACAGGACAAAACTCATCAATAGGAAATTTTGGCATCATGAGGTGATACTTGAGAATTGTAGGGTACTCTATGACATATGACCTAATCCATCAATAGTGATAGCTAAAAGAAAATGTTGCAAACACCTAACCTAATAATTGCTTTCTTTCTTGTGGTCATGTTTTATTATTCCAAGTAGATTCAAATTTCTCAAATTTCAAACTATTAATAAGAACAACATGTGTGAGTTTTGTAAACTCTTAATTCGATTCTTAATCATAAACAAACAAACAAAAAATTTGGGTGGAAAAGCCAATAATAACTAGGGCTCACCGATCCCCCAACGTCTACCCTGGGCTAGAAGTCCACCCACTTCCAACGTAAGATACAGGTTACCTTATACTTGTCTGTCTCAATGATACTTATTGGTTGTGGCAACAAGGCAAGGCAATGCTGGTTCACTTGGTTCTAATCGAGAACAAAATCTTATGTATAGTGGAAAACAAAAAACACTCATTCTGAGGTTTATATTATACATATATCCCTTCACTGCTCAGCCACATCATATTGATTTTGAAAGCCTATTCTATATGACATGCAACGGCAAATTAATACTACTTACTGTTCTAACTTTGGTTTATTTGATACGAATAAGAACATAATAGATTTGAGTTGAAGTAATACAAACAAAAAATACAAGTAATCATCTTTAAATCTCAAATATAAACTGTTGCACCCAAAACAAAATAATCAAAAGTAGTAAACTTCGATCCAACTTAACAATACAATACAAAAGAATGCTCGTAACTAATTACTTTGAATTTTTTTAGAACAAATAATCAAACAATGAATTATTTTCACCAAGAAAAAAAATAGTTTCTTGGGCATGTACAATTAAATAATTAAATTTATGCATTGAAGTCGTTAAAAGAATTTTCTGGTACCCGTTGGCTTTGATGAATCATGTGGCTCAGGCCCTAATCTTAGTTCAAGGTCTAACTCCGATGAAGAATCTTGAGCAACTTGTGTAGTAATAATTTCCCTTTGAACTTGACCTTGTGGATTAATTTGTATTTCATTTCTAGTTGGTGATTCAGCAAAAAGTGGAAGTTGTTGTCTCACTTGAGTTACAAGAATTTCATCACTTCTAGAAGGTGCTTGTTGAGACACAATATTAGAATTCAAGTTTGGTAATAATTTGTTGAGCTCTTCACTAGAACTTCCCTCCAAATTAGATGGTAATTGAGTTTGGTAATTTGTTGAAGATTGTTGTTTGAGCTTTGCTTTATCTTTCCTATGGATATTCATGTGTCCACCAAGAGCTTGTGCATTAGAGAATCCTCTCTTGCAAAAATTGCACTCATAAGATCTAAGGTTCACTTGTTTTGCATCTTGATCATCACCACCTTTATCATGTTGATCAGACTCCATTCAAAGATTAGTAAATTTCAACTTAATTTTCAAGTAATAATAATTATGTAATGATGAAGTAAGTAATAGTAATAGTACAATGTTATAGATTAATAGCTAGATGGTCAACATAGGGAAATTATATATATGTGAAGTGGGGCACATCCTAAGGCCTGCTTTTCATCCTTACATTATTGTAAACGAATGGCATGAAAGGAGAATGCAACTTCCTAGAGTACTTGAGACAAATTAAAAGACAAAAATATAAGTTGTAAGGAATGAAAAACTGGGTCATGGTATTGAGAACAAAATTTTGTCTCTTTGCTTCTTGGCGTGTACTTCCTTGCCTACGCTAGCTTCAAATGATGATATATTGTCGCATAGACACACAATGTTATTATCAGAAATTTTATTGATATTATAATAATAGTTGATAACAATATGTTTTTGTGTAATTTATACAGTATGCTAATGTATTCTCTCCACCGAATTTGTCTCTTCTAAATGAGCTTTCACTTCATATGATATATATAAATTACACCAGAAATTCTTTAGCATAATTAAGTATAAAAAAAGTCATTTACCTTCTTTTCCTATCGAGTTGATCTTTCATTTTTTTTAAAAGTAAATAATGTTGGAACGATTTATTAAATCATTGAAAATAAATAGCATATATTCAATTAATAACGTGGCGTCTAATTTTATTTTTAAACCGACCAAAATGAAATATATATTACCACAAAAAGTTCGCCCCAATACAAAGAGTGCACGTGAAGAAATTCGAGTACATTAAGATACATAAGGAAAAAAAAAATACAGAAAACCCGAGTTAGTAACTCAGCTAAGTAGATAACCATGTGTTAAGTTATTTGTATTATATGAAATCTTAGCCGTCTTTGTTATTCTCTCTTATTATCTATATTGTTTACATGGTATCCAAAACATGGTTTAATCCTCCTTGAATTATTTGTCACTTCCGCTAACGTTGGCCTTTTGCAATTATTGTTGGTAATTTCTTTGAAAAGAAAAAAAATTATGATTGAAGAAAAAGCATGGTTCCTTCCGTCAATTACTTGGTAGAAACAAATTAGAGAAACTGGGAACATGAGGTTTGCTTCGAAATGGTAATTTGCAACATTACACTAATTGGTATTATTTATTTGGATTTTTAGATTCACGGTGTGCATACTGTTTGGATGGTTTTGAGCACGTTTTGAAATTAATTGCATCACTCATCAATATTTTGGATTTTAGAGACATAGAAGTTATTCTTTCACATGGTCTTTCCTTGTTTCTTTGATACTTGTCGTCATTGGTTAATGTTTGTTCGGTTTGCTCTGGTTGTTGGTTGATATATAGTTTTGTCATGTTTTGGGATGTGTGTGGGTGTTCTTTTTTGTTTGAGGTTTTGTCTTTGGATCACTCTTGTTTTTGGTGTATTTGTGTGTGGGTTGTTTGTCCGTGGTGGTTTGATCAAGGTTGGTTATTTGATTGTTCGTCTCTTCAATTTTGGGTAGGACTTTGAATTTGGTTTGGTTCGTTTTGGTTCATACTTGTTCTTCAATTTTTCTTGGTTTGATTTTGCTTGGTTTCGTCTCGTTCTGGTTGTTTGATGAGTTAAAGATAATGCTCACGATTGGTTTGTTTGTTTGGTTGGTGAGTCAAGTGCTTCTGTTGTTCGGTGAGTCGAGTGCTCACAATTTGGTTATTTGATTCGATTTCTCTGTTTGATTGTCTCTCTCCCTATTGGTTTCTTCTGTTTGATTGTATTGCTCCCTATTGATTCTTCTGATTGATTGCACATCTCCCCCTTTTGATTCTTTTGATTGATTGCACTTCTCTCCCTTTTGATTCTTTTGATTAATTGCATTTCTCCCCCCTTTTGATTCTTCTGTTTGGTTGTTTATCTCTCAATTGGTTGCTTCTCCCTACTGATTCTTGTTTGGTTTAGTTTGAAATGGTTCTTATGCTTGGATGGTTTCTCTCTTTGGCTAGTTGATGGTTCTTGCTGCTCTTCATTGGTTATGCTACAAACTGATTTGGTTTATTTTCAGGGTTAATTTGTAACATGCTTAGTAAGCTTTAACTTCAGGGGTAATGTTAGATGTATGTTTTTTGTATTTTGTTTGATAAACTCACAATGATTCTTGTTGATGCATCATGAGTTTAAGGGTAGGTGTTAGATAATAAAGTAATGAGTTATGCTATTGGGCCTATTAGTTTAGAATCCATTAGGTTTTATATATATTCTCTAATAACCTTTTGTAATGTTAAGTTATTGGTATTCTATGAAACCATAGCCGTATTTGTTAGTCTCTCTCATTATCTTTATTGTTAACAAACCCCACACACGTGAAAGGATTAATCCACCAATAACTAAGATCAAAAGCTAAACTTGAGTTATTTGCTTTCATTCACTAAAAAGATAATAATTTGACCTTATCAAGCAAGTGTGCAATCGTCTCCTCCTTTTGCCAAAAACGACGGTCATTCCTTTCTTTCCAAACACAAGCAAGCCAGTCAATATGCATAGAAGACTTTATTTTCTTATAGAATCATCCTAATGCATTAAACTCCAAAATATGATGTCAGATTTCCTCAAGGCTGCTGATGAGTCAATAATTATTGTTTTTAATATATTATTTGAGTCTATTTTATTTAGATTTTATTTGTTTTTATTTCCTTTTTAGAATTATTTTACTTCAATTGCAAGTTATTTAATTTCAGGAACAAATATTCTAAAGATTGAGTCTTGGAGCAAAGGAAAGGAGATTTGGAGCTAATTCGGGCTGAAAATACAAAGATTGAATGCAAAAATATGAATCCCCCAAGTCAGAAGCTTGGCACGACCCGTGCCACCAACCACACGGTTGTGCCAACACCCAGAGTCGCTTTTGCTGCTTCCTGGACAAGCTGCCTATTAGTTTATTTTTGACCTAAAGCCCGTGGTTTCTTGTGCAACACTTTAGTGATTTATTTCTTAGGGCTTAAGTCAATGTTAGACTATAAATAGAGTAGCCCTCAAGCTTGTATAATCATCTTTTGTTCTCTGGAATTAATCGTGACAATTGTTTCTTTGAATAAAAGTTCTTCTTTTTTATTATTTTATTTTATGTTCTTCTCTTCTATGTCTACAATGAACATGAATGAGTAGACTCTTCTTGTCTTGGGATTGTTGGATGAGTCTAATGGCTTAAAACCTATCAAACCAAGCCTCGAACCCTAATTTTATGTAAATCTATTTTTTAATCTAAATTCACCGTTTTTATAATGAATTAACAAGTGTCAAATTCATAAAGCGACAACGAAGGGTTAGTACTTGTTTATTCATAATCACAAATATCAAAGCGAAGCATCGAAAGAAGAAGTTTTGATATTGGAACAAGTGAATTTAGACAAGGATTGCGAAACATGAGAATAGTCTAGGAAACCTTGAGACAATAAAGTTTCGTTCTTCAAGGATTCCAATAGCAATCAACCATGAGAATAGACGTGGTTGCTAGAGGAACACACTCACTGAAACCGAAAGGAGATGTGATAGGCTAAAGAGAAATTTGTCTTTAGAAAATAGGTCCAACATAAAGTTCTAGGTTTAGGGTTTGGTTTGTGAAGGATTTGTCACCATGACGAACTAATAATCCCAAGACGCTTTTTATTATTATTTTCAAAACGTTAAAAATCTGAACTTTACAATTTATTTCTCTTCTAATCATTCATAATAGTTAATTGAATTCAACAACTCTCTATCGGAACGGTACTCTTTATTACTACATCGGTAAAACGTGCACTTGCGGATTTACTACATCAGCTGCATCCCCCATAGCATGTGAGACTCTTTAACACACCTCACGACCAACACTATTGGGTTCGGTTCTTGGACATAAGTGACAGTGACTCGATAGCATAAACTTGATAGTATGTGGCACAATAGACCTTGGAGATGTTCTGATAGCATCTTAAAAATTGTGTTTGAGCCTAACACAATCCCGCAAAACCGATTTGTAAGGTGATGATATCCCCTACTTATAAACACATTTAAACCATCTTTTGTCCGATGTGAAACTCTTTAACAATAAGTGACAAAGCTCTCTCTCAAAAGATTTAACATTGATGCATTTTCGGTGTTTGTTTCAGACCTAAGATTCTTATTAACATTGATGCATTTTCGGTGTTTTTTTGTTTGTTCCAAATGTTTTTTGATGTGTTACTTGAAGAACATAATTAACTTATTGAAGACGCTAATTATATGTGGTGTATTAAATCACGAATATGAAAGTTAAAACAGAAAAGGATAAATGTTTGAGCAAATTATCCTGAGCTGTCGGGGAAAGCTAAAATAGTGGTGTTTTTGTATTTCGGTCGAATTGGTGTTTCTAAGGATGAAAAGGTCATCTAAGGAATCACGCTATCGTTTACACATGACCATTTGATTAATAAAATAATCAGAAAACTTTGGATATTTTATTTGTCCGTGTCCCGAATCATAAGTTTAGTGTATTAATACATCAAATCTCATTAGAACTTTTTTAGTGCATTAATAGACTTGTTCTTATTAAAACTTTGCGGTTAAACGTGTTTATGCGAAATTTTTTATCTGAGAAAAAAAAAAGAACTAACTTTACTCTGATGCATGCATGTGCATATGTTATGCTTTGAAGTAATATTTAATTAGTTATACAAACAAAATTGGTGAACACATCTTGATGAGCTACTACATATATATCATTCAGGCGCGGAGCTACGTTAGAGTAGTATGTGGGCTGGTGCCCCCACTATCTTTTCATTCGGTATACCAATATATAGTATAAGTGTATCGGTTCACTCAAATTTTTAAGTGTACCATAGAAAGTTTCTTATTTAATACCTCACAAATGTCTTGAAATTAATTTAGATATATAATAATATAAAGTTCCACATTTAAAAAAGAAGGTTCAAAATGAGTTTATACGAACATAATTTTCTTTATAAATCAATTTTGTAAGAAATAGTTAGATCAAGATGATATCATGGTTTATACATCCATATATTTATTAATCAAATCTAAAATGTATTAAGAAAGGAAAAAATAATCTCACTTTACAAATCAATTAATTAATTAATAAGGAAGTATAAAATGAAGTTTGAAATAAATTAATAGCTACAGTTTTTTTTTTCTTTCTCTGTATGGAAAAAGCCAAACAACATAGCTAGTCTTAATAGATTGTTTGCAATTGACAACTTTCATAAATTATAAATATAATCATCTGTCCAAGTCCAACCTTAACTGTACCATGATTCCTAGCTAGTTTAGCCGTCCTAAGCATTGAATTTGAAGCTGACTTGGTAGTTATAGTTTGGAGTCAATGTACATGCAATGGGAAACAAAGAGTAGTACGTATTGGTTTTGCAGCTGGCTGGTAGATGAACACAACTCAGTTGTACCAACCCGTTACTTGACACAACAAGGTAGCCATGAATGTTTTCCACGTGGAACCACTACCATTAAACTATCTAGCTAGACGTATTGAGTAGGGGTGGCAAAATGGATGGATTGGATGAATACAGATTTGGATCATAATGAATGGATCAAAAAAATCCATTAGTCCATTAAAATCCACCATTTTTTTTTTGAAAAAAAAAACCATCCAATCCATTCATTAGGTTTTATGTCCATCCATTATTAAATTTTAATGGATGGATTATCCATCCGATCCATTTAATAAAATGTATTATTTATTTTTTAAATTTGTTTTGCATAATTATGTTGTTAATAAAATGGTGCAAAAAGTAATAACATTTAAAATTCCTTTTTTAATTAAGCTCAATGTTTACTTTTTGTCTAAGCCCAATACATATTTTTTTCTACAGCCCAATACATATATTTCTGAAATAAAATAAATAAATAACTAAAAGGTGGTGGTACACCGGCGTTGACCACCGGCCACCACCGTTGACCGCACCACTCCGGCGACCGACACGGCGGAGGACGGCGACGATATTGCCGGAAACTCAGATTTTCCGGTGACCCACGGCGGAGCTCCGGTAAAGTCACAGCGGAGGACGGTGGCGTTCCGGCGACCCACAGTGGAGCTCCGGCCACCATAAATTATGTTGACATTTTTTTATTAATGGGCTGATTTTATTTTAATTGAATGGGCTGAATCTTATGGGCCAATCATTTGAGGAAAAAGATAGAATATTTCTTTTTAGGCCCCCATAATTAAAAACATAGCTTGTTTTTATTTATTAACAAAATTAATTTAAATCATTTTTAAAATAATTTTATATCCAATGGATCATTATTAATATTTTAGATGGTCCAATGGATTTTTAAAATAAGGTGGATGGATTGGATGTATCCATAATTTTAAATGGATGGATTAAATCCAATCCATTAACTTTTTTTTTGTTTGGTGGATGGATTGGATGGATATTATGATGGATGGATTGGATGGATATAGATTTGATGGATCATTTTGTCACCCCTAGTATTGAGGAGTTATTAGTGATACAAAGTCGATGCAGTTGATTGCAAATTAATAAAAAAAAGTGACACTTAGAGGTATGGATTATAAAACATGTTATTGGTGTATGTAGTTTAATGATAAGCATTCAAAGGCTAACAGATGCAGGGGATAAAGCGTGGGAAATGAGAGAAATCTTCAGCTCAATTCAGCACAAAAGAGAAAAGCCAATAAATTAAGGGTTTTGTTAACGATTGCATCCGGGGCACTCTTTAAACATCAAATTTAGCAATTATTCTTTTAAAAGTCAATTATTACAATTTCCAATGCACTCAATATACAACTTTTCATAAAGAACTTACTAATTAAAGTGCTTAAAGAGTACCCCAAGGACACTCGTTAACATTTCCCATAAATTAATACATTGCAATTGCTAATAATAAAGTCATCTGCATTGATATAAAAAATACAATTCATATAAAGGAAATTATGTACGTATAAACTCATTTTGGAAGAAGTACCATCTTGATAAGACCCGAGTAGATTAAGGACGATTTTGAGTTCGTACTAAGTTCAATTATGTTCGTATAAGTTCAATTATGTTCGTATGAGAATCTTCTTAAGAACAAAGATTATTATCTCTGACAATCCTAGTAAGACTAACTTCCATTCAATCCAATCCTAGTCCCGAAAAAGATTTACATTTTTACTTTTGGTCTCTCCTTTCAAGTAAATTCATATGTAGACTTCATGTTTCTGGATAAAATTTTAAAGAAAAATTTATAAAATTATAAGAAACTCTCAAAATAAAAAGTAATTTTTTAACAAAACATGAATTAAATATAATTTTTTACATGTAAGAATCTTAGTTGTTGGGAAGATTCTCATAGAAAGGAAAAGGAAGTTACTCTTAGTTAGATTGTCATAGGTAAGAATCATGGTTCTTAGGAAGATTGTCATAGAACAGAAGTCGGTTTTAGTAAGATTGTCAAAGATAAGAATCTTAGTTCTTAAGAAGATTCTCATATAACGGAAGTCAGTCTTAGTAACAGTATCAAACTATCCCTTCAGAAACCTAGTAAACATGGAAGTACACTTGCCCGTCCACTAAAACTTACCCAAACGACAAAAAATATCAAACAAAATCATTCCCATCGTTGCATGTGAAAAGTCTTTGTTACAAAATAACATTGAAAAGTCCTTGTTAAAAAATAATTTTGAAAAGTCTTCACGATTCATAAAGCAACTTTGATATAGTTAGTCTTTCAGAGATTCTCATTTAACTAAAGTAAGTATTGTTAAGATTCTCATAGAATGGATAGTCGGCCTTTCAAAGATTATCGTACAACTGAAGTAAGTATTATTAGGATTCTCATAGAATGGACAATCGACCTTTCAAAGATTCTCGTACAACTGAAGTAAGTATTACTAGGATTCTCATATAATGGACAGTCGGCCTTTCAAAGATTATCATATAACTGAAGTAAGTATTACTAAGATTCTCATAGAATGGACTGACGGTCTTTGAAAGATTCTGGTATAAGTGAAGTAAGTAAGTATTACTAAGATTCTCATAGAATAGATAGTCAGTCTTTTAGAGATTCTCATTTAACTAAAGTAAGTATTGTTAAGATTCTCATAGAATGGATGGTCAGTCTTTTAGAGATTCTCATTTAACTAAAGTAAGTATTGCTAAGATTCTCATAGAATGGATAGTTGGCCATTCAAAGATTCTCATATAACTGAAGTAAGTATTATTAAGATTCTCATAGAATGGATAGTCGGTCTATGAAAGATTCTCATACAACTGAAGTAAGTATTATTTAGATTCTCATAAATTAAAATTCTTGTTAGATACTTCACAATTTCATAAATTGACAGTAATATTGGTAGAATCACAGTGTATCATTGTGATTTTATTAGAATGAAAGATAAGAATCTAAGTTCTTAAGAAGATTCTCGTAGAACGAAAGTTAAACTTAGTAAGATTATCAAACAATCCCTTCAGAAACTCACCCAAACGACAAACAATATCAAGCAAAATCATTCCCACTGTTGCATATGACCTAGTTGAACTAAGAATGAACCAATAACACGGATTTCACTGATCAGAATCTTAGAGATAGGTTGATCCAACAAACTATCCCTTCATAAACCTAGTCAACATGGAACTACATTTGTTTGTTGACTGAAACTTACTTAAATGACAAACGATAACAAAATCGCTCCAACCGTTGGATGTGACCTAATTGAACTTCGAATGAACCAGCAACTTGAATTTCAGTGAAGAGATAGTTTGTCGCATTGGCTTATAACGAAAATTTCAATCGTCAAAATTTGAGTTTGTGCTTCATCCTTAGTCCACTTAGGCCTTATTCAACGGTCGAATTTATTATATAGAAGATAAATTCTTAGTTGGAAACAACTCAAAATCAAAAAAATCGAGCACACACAAAAATGATAAAATTTAAAAGAGAAAATAATATAGTCACATTACTTAATATCGTTTCTCTTTAAAATTTTATCTTTCATGTATATGTGTCAATACAAATTTTATTTAGGCTTGTGTCAATGTAAGATTTGCTATATATAAAAACCCATTATAAAATGAATTGAATTATTTTTTATTTGATCACTATTCAAAACTGGTGACAACAATTTTTTTAAAAAAAAATTTAAATACAATCAAAATCCTAAAAAAGTAAATATGTATGTGTGGTGCGGTTGGTTATGTATGTTGCATGTTGTGTTACAGGCCTTCGATTCAAGCCATGGTTCCCCGAAATCTAATACAAAAATCTTGGAGCGACATGGTCCCACATGGTCCTACGGTAGGAGACCTAAAATTTTGATGGGCTTGATACGCCCCTACAACTAAGACCGGCTCTCGTGGGAAAACAACCTCGACAAACCAGTTACACTAGATTTTTTTAACCTTTGCGAGAATCTTTTCAGATTAGCTATCATTGTCCTGGTCATCTAAGATGATTTAAACTTTATTAGACTTTGAATTGATGACACTATTTGATTTTAATGACATGCATTGAATTTAACCTAAAAAAATCAAGGAAAAAAATTTCTAAGACACGAGGCACCTCTTGATGTTGAGTTTTGATTGAAAAATCAAGGCTTAAATATACTTTTGCTCTTTTATCTTTTACCAAAAATGCATTTTGGTCATTCATCTTATTACACGTAGTCCTTTATCTTTTAAAAAAAAAAACACGTTTGTCCTTTTGTTATTCAAACGTTAGAGAAAGTTGGAATTTAACACCATGTGGCTTCCAGCTTATCAAACGCGTTGTGACAATTTAATCTCCTCCAAGTTCAAATGCTTATGTTCTTGTTTTGGTTTTCAACATTTTTTCTCTATATTTCTAAAAAAAAATGGTGTTTTTCCATGTTTCTAAATCACATGTGTTTTGGTAAACATCGTAATTGACACCTATTAAACTTTTGCTAACTAATGTTACGATTAGGGGTGTTCACGATGCGGTTTGGTTCAGTTTTGAGGCTAAAAGTCATCCAAACAACGAGATAAAAAAGTATGTGGTTTGGTTTGGTTCAGATGACTTTTAAAATGAAAACCAAACCAATGGTTCGATTGTTGCGGTTTTTTCCGAGACAATACAATTTTTTGTTTTCAACGTTAAAATCAAGTTAAAAGTTAAAAACAACTTATTTTCAACAATGTTTCAAATTTGATCCAACATTACAAATTTTTTTTTGCCCTCCCATCAACATAAACCAAATTAAAAACATGGACAAAAAAACAATTATTTTTTGTAAGAAATGCAAAAGTCTAAGTATAATTAAATCAAGCACATAAATACAATTTTAAATCAAAAGCACAGAAAAAAAACTTAACAAGAGGAACAATATGTCCTGGTAAAAAAAAAAAAGCGGTAAAGCTAAATGTTCTTTCATGCAACTTATTTGGCTTCTTTGTGTCTGGGTTGTGTGGAATGAACGTAATAGTCGCTTGTTTAAAAATGTAATTACTCCCATTCCCCGTTTGCTTGACAAGGTTAAGATGTTGTCTTTAGGTTGGTTGAAAGTTGAAAAAGCCATTTTTACTTATGAAACTCAGCAATGGTGGTATAGCCCTTTAACTTGTTTGGGCATAGGCTAAAGTTGTCTTGTTTGGTTCCTTGTGTCACTGTTAACTCTGTGTACTTTTGATAGTCTCTAAGGCACACCTTGTTCTTTGGTGATTGTTTTGTTGTTTTATAATATATCCATTTTGGCTTGTTAAAAAAAAAAAGAGAAAAAACATTTCATTCTATAAAAATTCTCATTGAATTTTTATGAGTACTAGGTTTGTGATCTATGTTTAATTATCTTTTGTTGCGGTTTGATTTGATTTGGTTTGGTTCAGTTGCGAAAATAAAAACCACAAATCGAATGTGGTTTTCAGTTTGGGTTGGTTCGGTTTTGAACACCCCTAATTACGATTTCCGACTAAAAGCGTAAAACGTGAATCATTTTAAAAAGATAGTAAAGGGTAAAAACATGTTACAATTACAAATAAGATAAAGGATCACAAACACAATTTTGGTAAAAGATAGATGACAAAAAATATTTAAGTAAAAAATCAATATCCATTTGATGATATAATTGCAAAATCACGATTAGACTGTAATTGCAACAAAATGCATCAAGCTTCTCTCTGTGCTGCTACTCTCCCACTACAATCAAACAACAACTGTTCCGGTTTTTCTACAACAACCTCTTTCAACCTTACAAAACCATCACAATCCACTCACACAAAACCAATTAGGTCCCAATTCATGTTACATTCCCACACCCCAACAAACCATAAATGGTCTCTTAACGGTATGACAGCTCTTGTAACAGGTGGAACTCGCGGAATTGGGTACAAAGTTTCTAACTTTAATGCTCATGCTTTCATTTTTCTTTGACCCTTTTTGTATTAACTTGTGATTATGTATTTTGTATGGTGTAATGTATGAAAAGGTATGCCATTATGGAGGAATTGATGGGGTTTGGTGCTAAAGTGCATACATGTGCTAGAAATGAAGATGATCTTAATAAGTGTTTGAAGGAATGGAATCATTTGGGTTTTGAGGTTACTGGTTCTGTTTGTGATGTGTCAGTTCCACAACAGAGGGAGGTGCTTATGGAGGATGTTTCTTCTGTCTTCAATGGGAAACTTAACATTCTTGTAAGCTTTTTTTTTCTTCTTCTCTCTTATGTTCATAAGCATAATTCTTGTGTGTGTTTTGTTTAATGTCTTGTTTCCTGCTTTCAAGGGTCAAAACATGTAGTTTTATTGTTGAGTAAATCGTAGTTTTGGTCCCTAAATGTGTGAGACTGTCAGTTATAGACTTATAGTCCCTCTTGAGTGTATTGAAATTACAAAAAACATCCCTGAGTTTCCGTTAGTAATTTCATGGACTAAATTGACTAGTTGAAGTCCACAAGTCCTAGCTCAACTGGTAAAATGTCGAAATTGCTAGGCCGGATGTCATGACCGGGATGCAAACTCCGGCTCCATTTGTGTCTATGAGTTTCTAATAACTATTGTCATTTCCTCTATCTAGAAAAGTAAAAATAAAAAATTGACTAATAGAAGTGATCTTTGAGGATCAAGTTAACTAGCAAAAGACACATTTGAGGATCAATTTCACTTAGGAAAGACACATTCAGGGATATCTTTGTTTGATATATTCAAGGACTATAGTAACAATATTTGACACATTCAAGTATAAAAAATGACTATTCACTCTTTTTATTTAACCGCTAAAGTAGTTTTGACCTTTGGAATGATGGTAAATGGGGGTCATTTAGAACTTTAAGACTACATTAATATTCACTTTGGATAGTGTGTGTGTGTGAACCTTATTAATTTGATGTGTAGATAAACAATGTAGGAACAAACATTCGGAAACCAATGACAGACTTCACAGCTGCAGAGTTTTCCAAACTCATTGATACCAATTTAGGATCCACTTTTCATATGTGCCAGCTTGCATATCCACTTCTCAAAGCATCAGGAGTGGGTAGTGTTGTTTTTATATCTTCTGTTTCTGGTTTTGTCTCACTGAAGTCAATGTCTGTTCAAGGAGCAACAAAAGGTAATCTACGAATTCAGTAAGGTGATGGTGATGACTTTATAAAATTTTGAAGATTTGTTTGTTTTATGGTTTGCAGGGGCAATTAACCAACTTACGAGAAATCTAGCTTGTGAATGGGCAAAAGACAACATAAGGAGTAATGCAGTTGCACCTTGGTACATCAGAACTTCGATGGTAGAGCAAGTAATTTTCTTCTTCTCTATCCTGTGACCATTAGAGAAATAAAAGAATTAGCTACATGGTATAGTAATTTTGTTACTTGTTTTAAAAATTGGTTGTATGCATAAAAAAGTATGCCATTAAGCATGAGCGCGTGACTCATGATAGGACATTGTAATGCTGACTGATTTATATAATAATTCCACTCATTGACAGAAAGGCTTTGGTTGTTGTATTTGAGTGCATGAAAAAAAAATCCACATTAAAACAGCTTTGAAATTGCAAGGACAAATACAACTTCTAAATTTTCATACAAGTCTTTCGTTCCCTTTGTAATTTTCTATTTCAACACAACAGATTTGATATGCCAGCATAGACATATATACGATCAATCTATTTCCTTTAGCTCTTCCAGCCAAAGTGCCAGCCATCTCAAGTAAATTGCAGCATAGCTATTGTCCAGTGACAGTTAATAAGTTAATAACCAAGCTATTATGTTTATAATCTGTGTGTCTAAATCAGACGACCCTCACATCTATTAGTAATAGCATATAGAATAAATAAAATAAAGCTAATTCTAATTCTAATAGTAAATATTAGGATTTGATTCTAACACCCCCCTCAAGTTAAAGCTTACTTAGCTTTAAACGTATAACGGGTGGATGTTCTTAGAATTTGGGTTGGGTTTAACTTAACCCTTACAAAACCGGCTTGTATGGTGAGGACTGCCCCCACTTAGGGGCTAGGGCCATATCTCATTAGTGTGGGACTCTTAACACACACCCTCATGCCCATGACTGCACATCTGGAGCATGACCCAAGTGGCCCAATAGCGGCAACCTGATAGCCTCTGGCCTAATGGATCTTGAATAGGCTCTGATACCATATTACCATCGTATAATTTAGATTGCGCCTAACTCAACCCTTACAAAATCTACTTGTATGGAGAGAACTGCTCACACTTACAAACATATGCTCAGGTCATATCTCATTCAATGTGAGAAACTTAACATATTTAGTATAGAGGAAATAGAAACGACAAAGCTGTAATTGCAGCTAGAAAGTTGTAGCACGACCCGAGGTGACATAGCAAAGATTGTTGGGTTTGTCGGAGGATTTTGAAGGTGGCTGTGGTGGTTGTCTGGAACTGGTCTCAGTGGAGAAGGCACAACTGGTTGAATCACAACTTGATGTAGAAGAAATGCACCAATGGAAAAGAGAAGCACCAGATGAAGCTCAGTGAATGTGGACAACAGGATGGAAGTAGGCAAAAACTTCAACTGGCTGAGGAAATGGTGCAGGAAAGAGATGCTTTTACGGTAAACTGTGTTACCAAATTTAGAATTTCCAAAACATTGCCAGAGCTAGGACTGGTGGGGAACGGCTACCTTGTCGCCAGAAAACTGGTTAGAGATGGCCCCCCACGTGCCTCCACACCTAGTGGCGGCTGTGATCGCCGGAGGAAGGCGCTCTTGTCTGTGGTCGTGGGTCTCATCAGAAAGCAGCAAACTTGAAAAAAATTCTTGTGGTAGCCGGCAGCAGCTGTGATGGACCTCACTGGTCATATAATCAGAACATGCACTGATACCATATTATGTTTGCAATTTGTGTGTCTAAGTCAGACCGCACTTACATCTATTTATAATAGCATATTTAATAAATACAACTAATGCTAATCGATATGTTGTGCTAGTTCTAATCCTAGTCTATTATTCTAACGCAAGCAATTTATTGTGACTCATGTCCTTTGGAACATAAACTCTCTATAGTAAGCTTGTGCTCAAAATTTCATAGATAAGGCTGCATTAAAATGCACAGCCCATGGTTCTATTAGACTAAACAAATTAACACCAAATCATTGAGAAGGAAGACATGATAAGATAGATCATGACTGTCTTCCAAATACCCAAGAAGATTTTGAGTTAGACACTTTTCTGATCCCGTATAGTTGGATAATCCAGGACTCCAATGTAGAATATAAAATCATCTCTATCAAGTCATTGGATGCAATACTATTTCCCTAACACCAAGAAACTGCATATTTGTGGTGCCTCTAATCCCATAATTGAACCATCCAGAATTATGATCTACATGACTACATCATAGAATCATCTCAATTCATTGGACATGCTTCTAGTCCTCTAACACCAAGAAATTGCCTTTTCTTGGCATATAAATCAAATAAATTATGCATTTGCCATTCAAAATAAAAAATAATGCATTGCAAACGTTTGTGTTTCCATGATCACTAAGTAACTATCCTTATCTGAAGTTGGTGCTGCAGAATAGCTATTTGAGAAATGCTAACAATAGTCATTAATCTTTCATTCCCTGCATTTGATTTAGAACACCACGTTTGATTTTGAAAATTGCATTTGGAGTTTCATTCTTACAAGAACTTTCGCAATGCTCTGAAACACTCAAGTCTAATACAGATCAGAAATAAAAGATCATCTGAATTTTACCCTTTTGTTTTAGGTTCTGAGCAACAAAGACTATCTGGAAGAGGTGTACTCTCGAACTCCTCTAAGACGCCTAGGTGATCCAGCAGAAGTGTCTTCTCTTGTTGCCTTTCTTTGCTTACCAGCATCGTCATACATCACTGGGCAGATTATATGTGTTGATGGAGGAATGTCCGTCAATGGTTTCTCCCCGACACACATCTAAGAACTGCATCTCAAACATAGTCCTTGTATTTTACTATTTTTCCTCATCACCCGCCATTACAAAGGACTGAGGGACTGAATTCAAATCTATAAAATGACAGTTAGTGTTATCGTATTGAATAATAATTTCCCACTCTCCATTTTGTTTTAAAATGAAGCTTGGAGGTCCCTAAAAGTTTTGCATAGGCCTTTGCAAGTTTTGGCATCCCTTGGAGGTCCATCTACTGTGCTATTGCAATTTCTTTTTTACTCTTTTTCCATCCTATTGATTTCTTGCGCCGTATGGAGTTCAAATTATATAATCCGAACAACATAATCAACCCATAAAACCTCTAAAATATGTTAAAACATTTCGGATTTTAGAATCCGAATGGGGCGTGCAAGAAACTTATAGGCAAGGTTCTGCAACTCGAGAGTTTACCTCAACTCGTTTTGCCTAGGTAAACTCGACTCGTAAACTCGACGAACTCGACTCGAGAACTCGTACGAGTTTACCTAAAATTAAAATTATATAAAATTTATTATATGCATGACATATATAAGCTAATATAATATCTTAAATAGGTCAATAGTGCAAAATATGACTTAATTACAAAGGCAAATTATATCAAACTACCACGTTATGCTCAACTTAACATCAAAATGCAAAAATTAACGCAAAAAATCATAAGTTCCATAAGTCTTTTAAGTTTAAGCCATCCAAAAAAGTAAGTTTCACAAGATCCTAAAGTTGTTAATAAAACTATATAAAAAAATAAACTAGATAATTTCTTCAAAAGGTCAACAAACACCACCACTGCAGCCCTAACCGGCGTCGCAATCATCGGCGTTGAAATCTGAATTTCCACCATTGGAATCGCAACCCTAACTGGTATGTGCTCCCCTGTTCATGGTTTGAGAACGCAGAGAAGAAGAAAAAAAAAGAAACGTTTCATTTCAGAAACAATGTGTTATTGTAAAAGTAATTATTCAGTAAACGTTTTAGTCTTTGGGGTTGTAGAAAAGGAATTGAGTTTTGAAAAAAATGAGCTAAAAAAAAGGCCAACTTTATTTTTATTTTTTTTAGATGTAAACTCGTAAAACTCGATCGAGTTTACACGAATTTACCAAGTGTTAACTCAGTCAAACTCGTCAAACCTTCCAATTTTACCAGAAACTGAGTTTACCTCAGAGTTAACACGATTTTGATACCTAAACACGTAAACTCAAAAAGTTAACACTCAAATTGTGAAACATTGCTTATATGGTGGTAAAAGTAATGGCTTTTTCATTTTCTATGAAAGCACAACCCAGGTTGCGCTACAAATGGAAGGTTTATTTATTCATAAAGTACAATGATTTGTTTTTTTTTTTTGTTTTTTTGAGGGAAAGCACAATGATTTGTTGTTATTCGGCACAATTTATGTTTATGTTGAAATGGATCAAAGAATGTGATAGGGAAATTTTTGAATTTAGTGAAAGTGTTATTCCCTCTTTCATTGATACAGTTTTTTTTTAATATGTGAAATGGTCAAATATGCCAATTATCATGAAAAGAGGAGTTAGGAGTATAAGTTAAGTTTTATGTTCTACAAAAAATGTTGGCTTAATGTAATTTATCCATCGCATAAATATCTTGTTTAAAAATCGATTTCATGTTTCATTGAAGGAGGAATTGATTTTGAATATGTACCAAATTTTTATTTTTATTTTGAATAGACAAAATAAAAAATCACACTACTTGTTAAGGATTTCTTTATATTATTGAAAAAGGGATTTCTTTGTAAGATATAAATGTATAAAAAAAAAAAACGATTTCTTTAAGAGTTCAAAAGAGTCATGCAATAATGTTATGTCTTCTAAGTTTATTGATGTATTTTTAAGTGGATTGATTTTGCCATCAAAAGGGTTACGATCACAATTTATTGTATGCTTGTCTTTTGTTCATGTATAAATAAATACCCATTCAAACAATTGTTAATGGATATACTAATAACTTTTGGAAGAAAAAAAATATAAAACGTCTAGTTACTATTATAAGCAAATATTCTTGTTTTAGATTCATTGAATAACCGGTGTGTGTATATATAGACTATACTACAATCCATATACATGAATTATTCAATGAATCTTACAAAGAAATACTCCATCCGTTTCACAATACATGTCGGTTTTGGAGAATAATTTTGTTGTAATTTACTTGTCACTTTTAAGTTTTAACGCAACATTAATTATTGGTTTATCAATAATATCATTATCTATTTATTGTAGAGAGAAAAATAATACTAGAATGAAATAGGAAATGGGTAAGGGTATTAGAGAGAAAAAAAAACTCAAAGAATTTCATCAAAAATAACAAAATTTATTTGATTTTTTGGTATGTGTAATTTCCTCAAAAGCGACAAGTATTGTGAAACGAATAAAGTATTTGTTTATAACAATGACATGAGGAAGTATTAATTTATTGTCTTAATTACTTGTCAATATTCTTAAAACTTTTGACAACAATAGGAATGCCCTCACCGAGAATGTAAAATAAACAATCAACTGATTGAATTTATGCACTTAATGAGCTAATAAATGTTTTAAGAGAATTATAGTTTGAATGTTAACTACTCCCTCCGTTTTTAAATATAAACAAATTTTGACTTTTAGGTTCATTCAATTAATGATGTATGTACACATACATCATTAATTGAATGAACCTAAAAGTCAAAATTTGTTTATATTTAAAAACGGATAGAGTATATTAATAATTGACTACATTTTACTTACTTCTCAATCAAACTATCTATTATTATTAAATTATTAATTTTCTAATGAGAGAAACTCCAACTTCTCTCTAAACTTTCTTTCCCCTTCGTTCATCGAGGAGGGGTGGTTTTAGGTCATTTTTTGACCTAGAATCACCCCTCGACATCTTTTTTCCTTTTTCTTTCAATCTAAATAAGTGGTTTTCACATATATCAAGTTTTTTCTTTTATGTTTTTTTTGTGATTTCGTCGTCTAAGTGCGGCGTTGTGTTGTTCGTCGTCTTGTGCGACGTTTGATTTCGCGTCTTGTCGCTGTGTTCGCTTATTTCCCATTGAAAGATCGACATCAGTCAATTACAAATTCAACCAATGATTTGGCCGTCAACGTTGAAGATCCGGAAGCATGTGAATTTCGGTGACTTAGGTTTTTATCATATTATTTGTAGGCATTTAGCCGTTTTATGCTATTAACTTGGGTGTTGTGAGTTTGTTCGCAGATTCACATTTTACGTTTTTAGCGAAGTTTGTATCTGATGTAATCTATCAATTTGAATGAATGAATGTCGTTTTATTTTTGTCAAAAAAAAAACTATGTATTATTAGAATTCGTTTTCTCTAAAAATCAGAGGTTTAAGACCAAAAAAAAGTATCTGATGTCAAGTTTATGAGTTCTAAGTAAGATTCTTGGCGATTATCTAACAAATGATGTTGTATATCATCCCTAGTAGGGGTATTTGTACTTCAGTTTTTAGGCGTGAAATCATCCAAAATATAAAAAAATTGTATATGGGTCAGTTTCAAATGTTTCCTTACAAAACATGACTTGATCTATTTCAGATTAGATAGGTTCGTCAGGATTTCTATTTTTTTTTCAAGTAGTCTAATGGTCAAAATTTCACTCCTTAAAATGAACAAGTGGATCCAGAATTCAAACCCTGATTAATGCATATTGTGATGTACATACTAACTGAACTATGTTTATAGGTATGATTCATTAGGATTTTATTATTGCATTTTTAGATATTCATATTATGTCACATGATACATTACAAGTTAAACAA
>Ga0228711_1001273_pt1 | contig 36393 bp, 14 predicted proteins | sample MedpolnodulmetaG_2_FD_177996 | JGI IMG/M metagenome (GOLD analysis project Ga0228711, IMG submission 177996) | Root nodule microbial communities from Medicago polymorpha collected in Santa Monica, California, United States - brown nodules | ecosystem: Host-associated > Plants > Roots > Nodule... | reverse complement strand
AAAAAAAAAAATGTGACAAAAATTGTACAATTGGGAGTAGAATTTTGCTAATTACACCTCATTTATTCATGGTTGCACCCCCAAACCGACAAAATTACCCTTAAATAAATTTCAATTGTCAAATTCATTCAGAAAACTAACGCCTCTTCCTTTTTTCTTCTTCCAAAACCCATAAAACATTTCTTCCTTCATTCCTCTTCCAAAATCATACTTCTCCAAGCAAGATTTATCCCTTCGATGGAGATGACTTGATTCTACTGTAATTGAAATTGAGTGAAACGAAACCTAAAGGAAAAAAAAGGACTTGTTTTAATCATGGAGAAGACTTGATTCTACTGTAATTTAATCTTAAACACGGTTTAAGTAGGTCATCTAAACTTAGTTTAAGTAGGTCATGCAAACTGAGTTTAAGTGTACATATTAAAAGTTAAATTTTGCTTTAAACTCTTCAACCTTGTTTAATGATTCTAGGTAATCTTATTTTTGGTATGTGCATGTAAACTCAGTTTAAATAGATTATGTAAACTAAGTTTATATGTACCTACTTAAACTGAATTTAAGTTAACCTCAATAATCTTAATTAACTTTAATGTATGTTGCACCATCAAATAACCATCGTTGTAGAGTTCATAACATATCAACATTGAACAACAAGAAAAAAAATAGAAACTTTAGCATCGTTAAACAAAAAGAAGAAATATACTTACTTATATGCAATAGAGTACGAATGAAAAATATTTTGATTTACTTTTTAATCTTTTATAGAGAATGATTAAACATCCATGATTGTTTGTGGGTGAAAGATGGTGAAATTTTAGAGTAAAAATGAATAAAATCAAGGTTTTAAAATTTATATAAAAGAGCAAATTTGGTATTATTGTAAAACTTTTAGTAAATTTGGGTGTAACCAGAAATACATAGGGTGTGAGTAAAAAAATTCTTGGTAGTAATTTCTATTTGAAATTTTTTTAAGCGAAAACAAAATTAGAGCGCAAAACCATCGAATGGTAGATATGACATCTCCATTATGCTAGCAATAAAAAATTACTGTATTTTAACATAAAATTAACTAAATAGCGATTTTGGAATAATAGACAAATTTAAGACACCATCTAGTTTTCATATATATAATATGTGTGAATTCATCTAAATATGCTTATATTTTTTTTGCTGCTTTGTACCAAAACTATTATGTTTTTATGGTGTAGTATTATCTTCAGTATGGTATAATGTTATCATATTTCTTTTTTCTTTTACAATTATCATAAAATGTTTAATACGTTCTAGTTGGGTATGTAAACCATTGGTTAATCGAGTTTTCATAGTATTTTGATAAAAATTAAAGGATAATAACGAATGATTTCATTTTGCTAATTCATAGGGAGTAGGAACCCTGAATTAGTTAAAGAATTGAAGCTGCAGTTACGCTTCAAGTTAGAACAAGAGGAATCTCAGTATGATTTCATCTTTTGTAGTAGTAGTTATACTCCTCTTGATGATTAATGTTCCTGTAAAATATCAATAAATTACTACTAGTTTGAACCATTTTTTGGGTCTAGACTACTAGAGTAATAGTTTGAACCTTGTACTAGCTGATAATATTGCTCTTAATTCAATTGAATCCCATCCCATGTGTATTAAATAATCCAAAGAGCTCGTTCAAGCTGAAGTGTATGTTTCAAGTTTGGGAATTATATTTCCAAGAATCCATGAGCAGGGAATATGAGTATAGCTAGGGGTGAGAAAAGGGGCTCAACCTGCGGTACCGGTTCTTTTAATCTGCTATATAATTTTGATGAGTTGAGCTGAAGTTTTGAATTCATCGTCTCTAGTTGTATTGTTCCATTTATCTTGTTGAAAAATCGGAACGGACCACCCCACCAACTTGTCAACTTGCTATTTTTTATTTTTCTATCAACAGGTAAGACATAATTTAAAAGTGGAGCAACTAAATAACTCACTATAATCCAAATTTGTATTATAAGCTTGTGTTTTACCACAAATTTATTTGTTGTCAATTTTTTTTTTAAACAGCAAAATATACTTTTATAACATTAAAATTGTTAAAAAATGCATTACTTTTTTTTTGTTAGAGGGGCCGGCCTGCCAACACGTCAATCCACCAATAAGCGGACCGTGGTGGAATTTTAGACTCAGTCACTTAAATTGTCTCAGTATGTCTGGTCCCGCTTTGTCATCCCTATATATACTCATATTTGTAACATTTGTTGTTGAGATCTGTCTGATATTGTCTCGAATAAAATGACTTCTATTGAAAATAATCTATGGGAAAAAAGTGGTATTTTTTTTTTATTTGTTTAAGTAGTTTAAAGACTAGAAATTCAATTATTAAGGTGAATAAATGAAGAATTTGAGATTCGAATCGAACACTTATATACTACAATATCTTTGTCAACTGAATTGTGTTCATGAGACAATGAAACTATTATTTTATTCCATGATTAAAAAAATATTGTCAATTTTTTTTTCTGAAGAATGATTGATTGTCAATGTTTGTTTATCGTGAATTTAATGTATTATATATAAAAAAAAAATTGTGAAGGTTTTGGCTGGTAGGTTGACAGGAGTTATGAATTTAATGTATTTGCTTTCGTTGGACACACATTAGCAAACAAATTCATCGTTCATGTATATATCTTGTCTAGCTTGCAAGTAAACAATAATAAAATGCAAGTTTATCTGCATTTTGAATTTGAGCTATAAATTCAAAGTCATATAAACCTACCTAATCCCTTTGATTTTGACATTCTTAATTTTGTTTATATTTTTGCCTTATTTGTACTCCAAAATATAAACTCGACGATGCTCTATGACTTGCCCATCATTTCACACGAATAATCAAATATCATGCATCCTTTGTCTTATATTAATTGTAATCCAAGCAATTTGCTTTCTTTTCGGGATTAATAAAAAAGTTCAGTACACGATTAGTACAATATTATTATTTTAATTTCAAGTATATGTAACATCAATGGCCACAACTGTTTTCACCTGTCCAAGATTATAAAATAATGATCTTGCTTGATCTAATAAAAATGTTTTCGACTAGATATAGAAGACATATTCTCATCTAAATTCGAATTAACGAATTAGGTAAGGCATATTGTACACCAGAAATCATAAACATTCCCATTGTATGGAAGTTTCATGAGCAAGTGGCCACTTGCTTGTCCAAATTCGCTTTCTCCTTGCGTGAGCCTTGTTATCGCTTTTTCAAGAAAACGAAGTATCTGTAGGTATATGATTCTTGTAGTCAGACAGTTTGACAAAATCCAATCTTAATTGGATAACTCGCAGATTTTGAGCAAGTTATTTACAAAATCATAAAATCTACAAACATCACTTATATCATAATAGGGTTTGCAAAATAGATCGAGTCTGTTAGAGTTTAGACTGTCCCGTCTAACCTACTGATTTAGGCGGGTTGAATTGAGTTTTTGAACTCGATTTTTTATGTTGACCCGTATTGTTTAACTATGAAAAAGTGGGGGCGGTGACAGGGTGGATCGAACCGACAAACAAGTTAGTTTAACAAAATTGTCAAAATTATTAGTCTACTACTCTTAATTATTTTGCTAGAGTTCTTTGGCAATGACATCAACAAACAAATCATGTCAAAAACTATTTTTTTTAGGTATAAAAGTAAAATTATCATTCATGTGAATGGAATTAATATAAAATATTTGTTTAACGGTGTGACCCGCAAACTCCCCAAGGGGAAGGGTGGGGTGATAATTTAAACTATGTTACCTAAGTTGGCCTGCCCCCACCCACTTTTTGATGGGTTAAAAGTAGGGCGGGAGGACTTGCTTTGTCATCCCGACTTACGGATGAAAATGAATGTGTGCGTACTAGTATGCATAACATTTTAAAGTGCTACCTATAGTTTGAAAATATGCACTAATAATTATGGTTAACAAACATGGTTAGACCTTCTACTTAACGGAAGAGGAGGATTGATTTTCTTTCATTTGGGTTTCTCCTTTACATATGAACATGCCATTTGACTTCTCAATAGCCGCCACATCATATTTTTGACCGAGTTAACATCACTATTTATCATCAAGAACTAAAGTAACTAAAAGAGTAAAGATTGAATAATTTAATTGGTATTTTCTCTAAGTTAGAGATCAATGTGACAACAAGTTACACTTTCAATGACCAAATTGGTGGTTGGCCCTTGTATGAATCGGTCGCTTAATCAAAAGAACAAATTTTTTGTATGTTAGGTTGACTTTTGCCTAATATTAGATAGACTTGACAAATCTTGGATAGAGACTCTGTTATTATCTTAGAATTTGGGTTGAACTTAACTTAGTATTACAAACTTAGCTTGTAAGATGATGAATACTTCCACTTATAATCATAGATTCAATCTTTATCTCGTCTAATGTGAAACTCTTAACAATGCTTCATAGTTTCATGCAAAAAAAAGTATAGTTTTTCTACTATTTTTCTTTAAGTATAATTTTCCTACAATCTTTTTTATACATTGCCTTTACCGAATGTAATCTCATGGGATCTGTCAATACTAAATATGGATACTCTCTCAAATAGAATTAGAACACGTTGTGAAAGTTCTGCCTCTTCCATTTAGGCAAACTCCAATTAACAAATTTCAACTTTTTTTTTAACTCGTCACTATTAGAATCTTTAACCTTCACCAGATGCCCCAAGAAATCCCCAAAATCTTAGACTCTTTAGATTTACTAAGAAACTATTTATGAAATCGACAACCAAACATCTAATTATTTTTTTTATAAGCCCGTAATTTTCTCTTGTTTTTAACAATGTTGTGGCATTTTCTGATTGTCGGGAGAATAATTTTTTATGAGCACACTTAGTCAAAAAAAAAAAATTAAGAGAAAACAATATTAAGCGGGAAAAAAATGTGTTCACAACTTTTTAAAAGCAATTAATTTTTCCCTAAAAAAAAGCAATTAATTTTAAAGTATAAGATGACATTTAAATTTTTTACATGATTTTTATTTTTTTTCAAATGACAAATGTTGGATGTTATTTTTCTTATAAGGCAATTGAACCCGTGAGTCACGACATTCTTATCACTTGAATCTCTCTATATCTCTCCCTGAAACTAAAACCATCTTATTGTTATTTTTAATGTATTTTAAACTTTCCATTGATTGTACGTTTAATAGGCATGTATGTATGTATGTATCCACAAAAGAATGGCTCTCCTCCCTAAAAAGAGTCGCTTCACAATATTTTTTTTAGGACGTATAACGTTCATTTTTGTACAAATATAACAATGTTTAGTACTATTTCATTACATTACAAGATTTAAAATGGAATTAAGTTTAATTAGAGCTAAATATATAGATCAAGCATGCAGCTAATTTATAACTAAACAATACACCAAATTATGATTAAATGAAGTATTTAATCATTAATTTGCGCTTGGTGTAATTAATAAATGAATTAAACAATGAGGATGCTTGCAATGGGATCGTTATCTGGTAGAAGCATCTTAGAGTTGAGCAAAGTGAAGAATGTGAGAGAAAGAGAGACAAGAACAGAAAGTGCCAAGAGAATGAGCATTAGGATATGGGAAACAGTTCCTTTGACTTCTTGTGCATAATTTGTGGAAGCCAGAGCAAGTACGGTAACAGGAAAGGAATAAGCCCACCATGCAACATTAAACCTTCTCATAGATCTCTTGAATAGGGCTGGCCTGCAAACCTGTTTAATTCAACATAAATTAAATATTAATCAATATTTTAGGCAAAAGACCTTGAATTTTATATATGTATCTTAATTAATTATTAGGCAATCAAACAAATTGTAAACATGAGATTAGGCTTTTTTTTTAATTCTAGGCCTATTCTCTCTCTGTAGAGACTAATAAATTATGGTTAAGAGACTCATACCATATCATACAAAATAGTGACTCTGCATTTTCACTTGAAGATAACATGGCTTGACATTGGAGTTGGACAGATTGTATGAAAACGTTTTAAGAATATGATGCGAAAATAATATTAGTCAAGTAACTGTCAATTAATGAGGACCTTTCCATCTTCTACTTCCAAATTACAGCACAAAATCAAGTAGTGCAACAAAGTAAATAAGTGCATGTGCTTATAAATAAATTGATAGGGACATTCTATATTGTACGGCAGCCTACCAGAATTTTTTGTAAAAAGCCAGTTAGTGTTGTCTAAGAAGCGAAACTACAAGTGAATTTCTTTTTTTATATAGTATAGACTTTAAGGAGAAACACTACGCTTTGACTATAATTACTCCAGCTGTAAACATTGTCATTACTTGAGGAAGAGCTCGCAGAAATTGAGAGAACTCACCTCAATTTTGAAATATTAAATAAATCATTATCTTCCTAGGGAGATTTATTTTGCATGCATGAAAATAACAACTACAGTTTAAACTAGGGGTCAATCTATCCAAAATTATAAGTGACTTTATAAAAAATTGTACATACTATAAATCGTTTTACAATATTAATGAAATATTAATGTTTTTTTTTCTATCATACTTTGTATTTTTTTAAAACAATTTTAGTAGTGATATTAATTAATTAATTTTGCTTAGAAGAAATTAATTAATGAATGAATCATATATACCAGTGACATGAAGAGGAATAGGGACAAAAAGAATAGCATCTTGGAAAGAGTATCAAAATCTCCAACAATAGATTCCCAAGCCAAACTAGCCACACTAGGTGCTGCAAAGAACAAGAAGAAAACTGGCCTTAATAACGCAGGAAGACGATCACCACCAGACAACCTTTGATAAAGTGTCACAAACAACACCAAATAATGCACCATCCCTAATGAAAACAAACAAACAGCACTTTCTTTCCAACCCATTTCTGCCGCTGCTTGTGCTCCAACCAAATTCCCTATAACCGATAAATGACTCGTTGGATTCGCCACCGTCGTTAGGAATGATCTCTTCCCTTTAGTAAACCACTGGCCGTAAATTTTAACATCGAGAACAACCACCGGAACCGTGAAAACCCACCATAGAATTAAATAAGTAATGGTTTTGGGAGCTATGAATGGTGCTGATTGAAGTAATAGAAACCATGAAATCCATGGAGCGAAAAGATAGTTAACTCCAACATGGTGTAAGAATTCTTCTTTCACCATCTTAAAGAAAAATAAACATCTTAAGAGGTAAAGAAGAGAGAGGAATGCGAGTATAAAAAGAGACATAGACCATAGTACTATGAAAACAGAGGAAGGAAACATGCTAAGCACGTGTCTTGATTTGCTTGTGTCGTTTGTTGGATCAATTAGTGTTTTCCATAGTAATGCTTGGCCACCAAATGAGAGGCTAATTCTGAAATAACCTGCATGAAGTTTTTTTAGTATACTTGTTAAGGATCTTATTAAGGATCGTTTTGTGACCATTAACGAGGTTGATTTTTGGTTATTGTGGTTCGTGATGTTTTTTTCTATGATGACAAGCTCAATGTTTGATTTGGAAATTTTTTGGGTTGCACATTCCATGTTGATTTTCCTATTGTCAAACTCATACAACAATAGTAGTATTAAGGGAATTTATATTTGTGGATTGTGGTGTGCGCATATTGCTTAGTACACATGCAAGGATTTTATAGTAGGGGGAAGGGAAGACTGCAAGCTTGAGGGTGGACACAAGTGGTTGTATTAAAATCAAAAAATTTGTTAAAAGTTTGAAAAAAAATGGAGAAAACGTTTTGTTATGACTATAAGACAAAAGTGGTCCATTTGTATAAAAAAAGAGAGAGAAAAATGGTCCATTCTGGTTGTCTTTGCGAATTGTGAGCGTATAATTTCCCTTTAGTAATTGTAATTTTCTTTTGAAAATTTGTCGTTTTTAGCCATTCTAATACATATGTGTTCATATTAGTAGATTTTGAGTCAAGCGTTAAGAGATATGTTCGTGTAAAAAAAAAAGAAGACTAAACCTACATGTTCGGATATCTTGGCACAAGATATGTTCACAATGTCTTGAATGTAATTATTTCATGTAGAAAAATCTATAAAAGGAAATGGTGTCCGTGTAAAAAAAAAAAAAGACTAAACCTACATGTTAATTATGCAACTTGAATTTTAGTCAAAAAAAATTAGGTGACTTGAGTTTTAAGGGTTTAATTGCGAGTTTAGAGTAGGGAATACTTTGTAGGAGGGGAGGAAGGAAACGAAAAGAGAATTCCTCAAATTTCTGAGCGTTTTTGAATGTAATGAAAATACTTATTAACAATATTATATTACACTATTACTTTTTCTATGATATTTACGGGATTTTTGGATTTGTAATCTGATATGAGTTTTTCCACTCTTTTGGGTTGGAAAAATGAGTTTTTCATCAATCCAGATTAAACAATTTGAACACCCCCTAAACACTTATCTTGTGCCAAGAATTCAGGGGAAAACTGTTTAGATTGTATAATCTGAACTGTATCAACACAAAGATTGAGTTTGTTTTGTAACATGGATATCCCGTTTAAGAACAATACTAATCATCCTAACCCACATCCTTGTATTTTAAGTCATTGTTAGTTGTTCGTATTATGTCTCAGTCGAAAATCCAGTTTTCAGACTACTTAATCAGATTGCTCCAAAACTTTCACATAAAATCAGGGAAAAAAAATCAAGGATCAATATTCTAAATTCTAAAATGGAACTTCTTACAGGACTCCGTCCCTCAAAATTTAAAATTCCATCAATTAGACTCATTTTTCATTTTTTCATATTCTCAAAAAAATAAATAAAAAAATTGCAATAGTTTTATTTGATTTTTAGAATTTTTAGGTGGTATTTTGATATTTTTTTGATTTTATTTCATAGGTTTTTTTATATCATTTTTACTTTGTATTTTTGGCTGTTTTTAAAAGGGAAATTCACAAGTGCTGAAATGAGAGAGATTCTGATTGCTGCTTATGAATAAGCATGTTTCGGATTCTATAATCCGAAAACATCTAAACTGTGTTCGGATTATAAAATCTGAAATTCTATGAGTATTTTTATAAAACAAATAGGGCGCACGAGAAATGTACAGGGTTGGAAAAGTAATATTCATAGTATTATGTTAAATACAAAATAGGCCCAAATATATATTACAAATGTGGCCCGATTTGTCAACCTCATGGCCTGGATATTTTGTTGTAAGTCCAAAAAGGATTCTGAAACAGTCCCAAATTTACCTTGTACCCTACATCTGTACTTTCATACCAACAAACCACTACAAATTCAAATTTTGCCTTTTTTACATTTAAATTTTTACACCTTCATTTTCAACATTTTCAAGTATAGCATGAGTTCACCCTCCACATGACATTTCAGGTATGCAAAAAATTTCTGGTTTGTTAAAAATCCCAAAAAACTATATCTTACATTTCAGGTTTACAATTTATTTTTTTTGGAAAACTATAAAGAAAAAACATTTCCCGTTTGGTTAAAATTTCCAAAAAAACTTATAATTCACATTTCCAAAAAAAAATCGAAAACTATAAAAATCCTTTCATGTGTGGTTAAATTTTTCGGAAAACATATATGACACATTTTTTAAAATAGAACCAAAAACTTAAATTATAGTTTTCTAGTTTAGTAATATTTTTTCAAAAAAAGAAAGAAGATATTCTATTGTTTTTGGTTTTTTAACGGATACGGACATATTTCAGTTATGCAATAAAGACTAGTCATACACTACCAAAAAATAAATAAAGACTAGTCATATGTAGAGACCTCAACTCTTTCAAAAAAAAAAATTGTAGAGACCTCAACTTCATTTAAAAATACATAAAGGTTTGATAGACGGGAAGCTCCAACAAGTTGGGCTAGGGAGGTTGAAATTTATTTTCATGCAATTATATTCAAATACAAACCATTATAAATATAATCATATCAATTAACCCAAAGATTGACATAGTGATGAAGAATTGAGACCAAAAGATGTGCTATAATATTAAAAAAAGTGTATTTAATTTCTTTTAAAATCAACTTTACAAATTCAATTAATTTAAAGTTAATATTTTTAGACCAAACAGACAATTAAACACCTAAAGAGATAGATAATAATCGCAGGTGCAGCTGATCTAATGTAACATTCTCTCCTTCTAATAAAATGGTTAAATTTAACACGTTCTCAGTCCTGCAGTACCCCACTTGTTAGCGGAGCCCGTGTGCAAGTTCTATATGGACGACAAACAGAAGCATTTCCAATTCCTGTCTTGTGTCTGGCCAAATTTTGCATCTCCAGTGTTGACCTCTCCATTAAAATGGTTTTCTAACATCTCCATAAAATAATATATTTAATTATCCATCAGTTATCATTGTATTCTATATAGTGAGTCAATCACATAATCATTATAATTTTGAGGTGAGAGACAAGCCATGAAAAGTGGAACGTAAACCAATCTTAAAATACGCGAATTAGATCCACCGCACACGCAAGAGTCCACGACTTTTTTAACTAATGGAAAATATATTTTACAATTAAATAAGAAAAATTAAATGAGTACAAAGGTAAGAAAAATTAAATGAGTACTCCATACCATAAGGGTTGAAACCATCACCATTTTCTACATGAAATAAAAATGATCATTCTTATAGTTTTGAAATAAACGGAGAAAATTTAAAATAGAGAAGAACTTAATTTACATCATACATGATAGCGAGAAGAAGAATAAGTCAGAAAATAAGCAAAAACTAACAAGTGGGAAAAACTAGAGAAAATAAACACAATCAAAAAAACTCGCCTATGAGGCGATTCTAAACCAATCAGAGTGAGATAAGAACGAAGCAACAAAAGATGCACTATCGAAAAATCAAGCATGAATCAATCCAAGTCGGTAATTAACCCCACAAACGAATCAAATAAGGAATAAGTTCTACTTCTCATTCATAGTAAGTACATGAATAGACTTTTTATTTTGTTCCTATTATGGACCGGCCCAAGACGCAATCCGTCATCATCTTAAGACCCATTTTCACCGAGAACATCTCATAATCAACCTTTAATCAATCTCATAATTTTGGATCCTCTCCAAATTGCACCACATCAACAACTCGAAACATCTCCTAAAGACTACCAGATCAGGACAATGAAAGACATCATCCGTAATTGTTCCTCCTTCAATCTTCATCCCCTCTTTATTGACACATATAAATATTGTTCCCTACAAGAATGCAACGTATATCCCACTTCAATTCTTTCCGCCCAAAACATCTCATTGTTGCTCTCTTATTGACTTGACGTGAAGTATTTACATATACTACTACATAGGGCCAACCATAACAATTTGGAGGTTTCGCTCTAATAGAGATAACATAAAAAAAAAAAAATTGGGCCCTAATAGAGATAGGCACCAAAAATTTAAAATGAGCTAAATATTTTTTATTTAAATTATAAATAACATTAAAAACTTATAAATAACTATAAAATGAATTGAATCAAATCTGAATTTTTTTAAAAACAAAAATTAAAATTCAGCACCTACAATGATAGACAACTAAGTCATAGATAAATAAATGAATCACGATTCAAGTATGACTTATACGGTTTAACCTACGTACACATAGACTGTTACCTACAAACAATTAATGCATAATTAGCAGCAAAAGTGTTGCATGCCTTCCAGATTTTTACATATCGACAAATGACATTTACTAATATATTTTATATGTCGATATGTTTTATTTGTTTTAATTTTTTTTGCAAATTTAAAGATCTTCTAATTTTGAGTTGATACTACTCAACGGATCACAATTCCAATTCTAGTTCGGTCAACCTTCTCGATCACACCTCATATCATATCGGGTCTCTTGAAATTAATCTCGTTTAAGAAAATCATCTTTGGACTGGTTAAGAGACATGAGTAAGTAACGATGGCCGTCGGATTTGGGTTACGTGATAAAGTAAAAAATGTTATATTATGATGGAGACGTATATGTTTGATCAGTTGATGAAAGGAGGAACGTATAGATGCATGTTGAGTATGAGTAGTGTTGCACTCACTACTACTACGGTATTAGATTTCCACATTTCATATTCATAGACGTAAAAAATTGGAATTAATCTTGTTTGAAATTATTACGGAGACGGTCAAGGAAAGTACAACCGGGTTTTCCGGTGCAAGGACGAATAAGAAAAAGGTGATGTAACACGTGGAGTAACATTGTCCGTAGGATGGTCAACGCACGACTGTTATTTACTCATCCTAGACGAAGAGAACTGTAGAGAAGTTCCCTAGTGATAGATAATAGATTTTCATGTCCCCCACACGCACTCTTTCTTTTTCACTCACACACTCACATGATATGATATCATATCATCATTAATAATCTCTCTCTCTCTGTAAGTGAGAAAACCACCATAGCAAAAAAATATAAATAATAACAGTCTGAATAATTCCTCTACAGTACTTTACTACAGTAACTACAAACATAAAATGAGGCTTATACAGTAAAGTTGATGGGTGCAGTTACCATTGACGGCGTTGCAGAGGAACTCATTCCGTGCCATAATTTCTGCCTTCTTTTAATGTATTTAGTAATTTTTATTTTATTTTCATTTTTTTCTGTTTTTCTAATTTCTTTTTTTGGTTAATTAAGAAACAGTTTTTCTCTTCAAAAGCTGCAAAAACTAGCCTAGAAGATCATACTTGAGAGACGCCCCACCAAAACCCTTTCCTCCCAAGAGTAAAAGATTTTTTGAGTCAAAATTATTAAGCAATATATTGATCAAACCGATCCATTAATATAGGTTTAAGTCTCTAGTACTATGGATGATAATATTGTTGAGTACTGCAATAAATGGCTGGGTTATTTTGTCTAGGTAGAAAGGAAGATCAAAAAGAAGATAAATTAGATTATTATAGTAGTAAGGAATTATTGTTAAGAAACGAGGAGATCTATAATAACAAAGGGTTAGAGATATGGCCACAACAAAGCTTAAACATTTACAATGCGTTTGGAGTGGGTCATAGTAGTAGTAGCAGAAATTCTTCGTTTGATGAGTGTGAAAGAAGATTTGGTATAATGAGGCGTAGTGGAGGAATAAATTGTCAGGACTGTGGTAACCAAGCAAAGAAAGATTGTATACATCTAAGATGCAGAACTTGTTGTAAGAGTCGAGGGTTTCAGTGTCAAACACATGTTAAGAGTACTTGGGTTCCCGCTGCTAAACGCCGTGAACGACAACAACATCTATCTGCGTTACCGTTTCGTCGTCGAGATCATGGAGACAATTTCAAGCGACACACAGAAATTAATCAAGGTGCAACCTCTCTTCCTTGCCCTCAACCACCCATCCCTACCACAGGTATGTAATGTTTTGTACCCTAGCTAGCTACACATACATATATAGGATAAGATATTAGTTTCTCAATAATTACAAAATGAATAGCTAACTTTTTTAACTTAATTAGATTTTAATATAATACTTTACTCTCTCATTCTTTGCTTCATGATTGATGTATATATAGGTCCATGAAGAATTTTCAGCTATACAATACATTAATTGATATTACTTTACTGCTAATGAAAAAATGCATTGAGATCTATGAATGTAGTCCTCTATATGACTAGACCTTAACTAGTATACGATGATTTTGAATATGGAACCCCACTTGGATTGGATCCATGGTCATCCATCATAACTTGTTACTGTTTTTTTGTGTCCCTCGCTATCTTCTTTTTCATTCTCCATCACTGTTTTTAAGTAAAACTGACGAACTCAAATTATTGGTTTAGATCGATAATGCTATTTTTTCATTTTTGTTTTTTTTTTATATTTATAATGATGGAAAAACTAATAGAGGACAAATATATGTAGCTTTTCATGAATGAATTACTTTTTTGATTGAATTTTCTTGACTACTTAGGGTTGGAGTTGGGACAATTCCCACCTGAGGTGAGTTCTCCAGGAGTAACGTTTCGGTGTGTGAGAGTGAGTTCATTGGACGGTCCAGATCATGAGCAATGTGCGTATCAAACGGCCGTGAACATAGGAGGGCATGTTTTCAAAGGAATTCTCTATGATCAAGGTCCTCCAAATCTTTACACCAGTATTGCACCTATTGAAGGTTCTTCTGGCCATGGTGGAGGTCATCATCAACCTCAACAACTTGATTTCTTGACTGCAACAACAACCACAGCTACAACCAGCGGTATCCATTTCGACCCTTCGCTTTACTCAGCTCCGCTCAATGCTTTCATGGCAGCTGGTACACAATTTTTCCACCCCCAACATCCTAATTAATACGTGTGTTACTCTATCTATATTTGAATCATATATAATTGGAACCGTGTCTTGTTTAATCCTTGCACATTTCATTTTGTCACGGACTCTAGCTTGTTAGGACTTAATTAGTGCTAGTGATTCTGATTGTAATATAAGCTTATGTATCTAGAAGGAAAAGTTTTGAACTTTAAAAATGATTAATGATTCTGGTGGTGCATGAAATTAAAGTGGATTACGATGTAATTTGTTTTGTGTTACGGAATGTTAATTCAGATTTTCATGCTTGTTTTGTGTTTTCCTTGGCTTTACACAACATGTAATTTGTGAATACGTATGCAATGCAATATTATAAATAATGCATGTTTAAGAAGTTTTGTTGTGTTAGATGATATTATTAAGGAAAATTCTATGGTGAAGTCGTGAAAATAACTTTTCTGATGAAGTTAACACTATAACATTAATAGTGTAGTGAGTAACACCTCATTGTTTGTACAGTGGCATCAAAAGTTAAGTCCCCATAGCATCATCAATTTATCATATTAACAAGACTACATTTAATTTAATCTAATTTTATCCTACCTTGTTTTAAGTGTAACACCCCACAAAGTGTAACATTTAAGACTATCACATAATATCATCAAATCTGTTTGCATGTTAAAGATGTCAACGATAAAATAGTACCTGTAAGTCCAAGATATTGCAAACATTACTAGATGAATTACTATTGATCATTAATCAGTAATCAACCATTTAAAAATGAATCAAACATTAAAATCAAAATTAACTTTTTCAAAAAAGTCAGTTTCCTGACTGCACCGTAGAAGCTCCCCATTATTAATTTGATTTCATTTTAGATTTTAGTATTTTTTATATTTGCCTAGACCCCAAGCTATTTTATAATGCGTTCCAATTTCCGCTGCATAGAGTAATTTAAAGGTGAATACAATGGTATCCATTGAATTTGGTTGGGCATGAACTCATCATCCAATTATTCAATGCTATATCATGTATTTATTTTAATTTATTTCAAAATAAAATCAAATTTTGAACGAGTTTTATCTGCGAGATACCTGTACCCAACCAAGCATTAGACCATCTAAGAATTTATCTAATTTAAAACCATGGTTGGTAGTTAACTAGATATGCTGCTTTCTTCTGCCTATTTGTTTGCTTGCCAAACCCAAATTGAACTAGGTGTAAGTTTGTTTTGTTTTTTTTGGTTCAGCTATAGCTTGAATTTAAAAGTTTTTTTCTTCTTATCAGCTTTTATGATTTATTAAAACTATTATACTATTTACACGATGATGGTCCATCCTTTTCTTTTGCTTGTCTCCATGTATTTCCAATTGGTACCTAATTCAGCAGTTAAGTTCAGTCTCTAAATCAAAGTAAAAAACCACTGGATAGTTATGGCTGATCGCCTCACTTTCTATACCTTTTTTCTTCTCTTTTCATCAATATATCTTCTCCATATACGTATAAATGGAGAATTGCAACTAGCATTTACACCAACTACTTCTCTGAAAAACCAATAAAATTAGCCACTGGAATTGACACCCATGATCCGCGGATGTCACTTCTATATACTTGAGTTGGAAAAGTGATTTTCTTTGGTTCATGATGTTCAATGCTTCTAAAAGTATGTGCGTATATATATGTGATGTATAATGTTTCTATAAGTATGTACTGCACCCATTGATATAGGTTAAGGTACATAGCATACAATAGGGCTAATGATACACAATTCATAGATTGCTTGTTTTAGTGCATATGGAAGTATCAGAAACTCTACCGAAAATTTCCCTACATTTGTAATTACTGGCGCATTGCATGTGCCACATAACCTTCATTTGATTGAGACATACCACTCTCCTTCTCTTTCACCCATTCTTTCTTTTGTATTATTTATTTATTATTTATTCATTCATAATCTTTTTTTTTTCCGATTCTCATACCATTCTATTCCTCTTGAAATTTATAGAGAATTCATTTTGAAATATAAAATTGAATTACTGTTGCATGACCTAACTATATTCTGGGAGAGGATTCGGTGTCTTTGGCTTCACTGAAAGGCACCGAATCCTCTCCCCTATATTCCATATCAAGGAAATTAAATGTATTAAATTTTTTACTTTTATTCTTCAGCAATAAGATCAGTTTTCATGATTATACCAATTAATATGAACCGAAGATTGAAGTTGACTGGATTTTATACTTTTTGGAGGACACATATGCGGACGGGATAGAAAAGGAGTTGAATCTATAATTGTAGCTTAAGTCTAGTCACTTCTGTTTGCCACATGCATCGAGAGAATAGAAAGAAGGAAGAAAACAAAGTAAAGCTAGTTTAAGAAATCATCGTTCAATAATGCGTGTTTGGTTTTGCCGTGTACAGAATTAATCCGATGTATAGAATTGATGATTTTGTCTGAAATGAGTTTAACATAATTGATATTGATTTATGCATGGATGCAAGTAGAATTGATTAATCAAAATAAATGTTGTTTGGACTTTGGATAGTTTTGATCAAAATTACTAAAGTGAAGAAAATTAATGGTCGTTTAATGTAGAATTGATTGTGGACGAATTGAAAGTTAGGAATGTAGAATTGATTGTGGACGAATTGAAAGTTAGGAATTGTAACTTTAAAGAAAAATGATTTTGGAGGATGAAAACAATAAGATGGAAACCCAATTTTTAAGGTGGAGTAGAATTAGAAATGTTTTTTTTTTCTTCTTTCGCACCGGTTTCCGACCCACCAACGGTGAGCAACTAATTCGGCTTATGTGTAGAGGCATGCGTAGTGGCCAAGCGTTGTTTCCCCTGGAAATCGAACCTGGTATTCCCCGGGTACGTCCCTAGAAGGAGCTCCTTGCACTGGAGCACAAACAACTTGGTTGAACTTGAGATCCTCTCCATTTAAAACCATTTTCATTTCCTCCATTTAAATAGATAAAGACACAAAGAAATTATAAAAAACATAATTAATTAATTAATGGTGGTGGAACTCACATATTGGTGGGACCATAATCTTTTCTTTTATCTATATCTCTCCAAATTGCAATCTCCATTTATTTTTAAGCAAATGGAGAGGATCTTAACTTATAAATAAGTTAAAGAATGAGCATAAGCTAGTAAACCCACAACAAGATTTAACAATTATTTTTGATAGTTATAAAAAAACCTTAATTAATAATATTTTTAAGAAAACTACGAATTACCTAATTATTTAGTATGCTTATTTATATATTTTTGGCTTTTCTGTTGTCAATATTTAATATTGTAAATATTGAAATAAGAGTATTTTTTTTTTAATACGTTGAGCATCTTTTACTTTCAGATTTTTAATATAATATCTTCACATACTTCAATTATACTTTACATTTAAATGATTTAAATTAATCACTATGGTATTTTTCTGAAAAGAAAATTAATTATTATCGTTAAAATTTTAAGATGCTATTTTCTGTCACTCATACTCAATGAAACTAGACCTTGCACCCGGACTGCCGTCCGGGTCATACAAATAGCATATATTTGTAAATCATAAAAGTAAAACTTAATAGTAGGTATCAAACATTGAACATAAAGTTTATAATTCAGTTAATACAATTGGGACATAAAGATACATTTCATGATAAATTGCGAAAAACTTCTTTGTAAACAACGTTTGAAGTACTGTTGATGCAAGTCCCATCGTCGTCAGTCAGAAGTATTTCATCAACCAATTCAAAAAAAGGACTATTACTGAACAGAATTTAAAACAAAAATTAAGCTGCATGCTCAATAATAACCAAAATTTTGGACTTAAACATACATTAAAACAACAACAGAAATCAGTACAGCAAGAACTGAGAATTGAAACAATAAGTTTTAGTTCTTTGGTTCAATCTTAACAGATTTGAGCTTGACATGCTTTGTAGCAGAGACATATCCAGCATCAGCAGACGGGGTGGAATCCAACAAAATTGTTTCAGCAGACTTTTTTCCAGAAAGTTTGCTGCAAGGCGTAGTATCCACTTCTTTTTCCTTGTCATTGTTGTTAGTCACAGGATCCATAGCATCTGTAAGGTTAACCATGGTATTGGATGATCCAGCACAAACGTTCTCTAGAGTCTGGTTTAAAAAATGAGATTAACATTAGGAAATTTATATTTAAATAGATCACGTATCACATGGAACATCAAATCAATTTACTAAAAAGAATATATTGCACACCTCATCGGCAGTCAATGTCAATAGCGTCTCATTTGCTACATCTTCATTATCAGAAAGCTGAAGGTGCAAACTAAAGCTATAAGAAAGAAAAAATTCAAAGCACAAATAAGTTAAGGGTGATGCAAGTGATTAATATACCTTGATATTATGAAAAACAGCAACGCGATTGATTACATCCTCATCAGCAGTTGTTCTCTTGACAGCATAATTGCGCCAGTTGTGGAGTGTATTACCATCACTGACCTCTACTTCGAATAGCATTTGCTTGCCAACAAAGGAGTCGAAATCTGACGGATAATCAGATGAATTGTTTGGCTGTTTGACATCACGTAGGTAATTATTATAACTTATTATAAATAGAAAATGCACACAAAAGGATAAAACAATTATAACTATGGTTGTTCATGTTTTAAGTAAGGGAAGCATTATACCTGTGCACCAATCATGTCTTGTACAGTTCTGATAAATAAGTCCACAAACAACACCATGCACAACGAAAACAAATTGATTATCAAATATATAGACAATTGGTTTTTTTGTGGTTCCACAATACAGACGACCAGCAACCGTTTTCACTCTCCCTGCGCACTTTGTACATGCCTGGTAATACCAATTGTATTCTGATTCGATCCCACAGATTGTAGCGAGAACAATCCCTTGGCATTGCTGTATAAAAAAAAAAGATAAGTTGGTGTATTGAATTCATAGTACTTCAATTCATAGGGTTTTACATTGCATACCTCGGTTGCCTCTATTAAGTCTTCAATGGTCATTCTCTTAGTCTGAAGCATATCATCAACCAAAGAGACAACTGTTGAAGTTGTATTCTGGCTTACACATTGTGACACTTGCACATCTCCACCATCAATTCTGGTTAGCAACCATTGGCAGAGGTCAGCTAGAAAACTAAAGTCCGGTAATTATATAAAAAAAACTTGAAAAATGAAATTAAACAAATGTTAATTATATTACTTAGATTTGAATTCAACAGCCTCTGGCAAGTCACCATCCAGTAGCAGATTTGTTCCAAAAAAGGCATTAGAAACGCCCATGATTCCACATTATTTTTTTAGCTTGCTTTGTTGGATCAAAACAACAAGTGATGATGGATTATGAGCTGCCAAGAATGAATTCATCCTCTCAGCATAGTTAGCCCATAGTGTGCAATGAACCCTCATACTTCTGAGAAATATATATCACTTGGTTATTACTTCTGAAAAATATATCACTTTTGAAAAATATATATCATTGGTAATATCAGTTTTTTATTAGTGTTGGGCGCAGGTCCATTGAATGGGAAAGGCTCTTCCCATTGAAAGTGAAAAGTCCCAATAATTAGAATTAAAAGTAAAACGTTTGTTTTGATAGTCCATCACAATAATTGCCAATAATATATGTATCTTTTCAATGAGTCATGGGAAACTGATCTTTATCAATTCCAACTTACACACACGTGCTGCATGCATCTGTGTTAGAAAGGGAACAGTCACAAACACCTTAAATTGCTATAACATAAATTTTTTTAAACCAACAAATTTTTTCTAGATTCTGCATTGTTAAATAACTATACACGTTATTTTTTTTATTAAAAACCAACATATTTTTTTTTTAGCTTTCTTTGGAAAACAATCATACATTTTATAGTAGTAATGTGTCAACTTTTTCTTGGATACCAATTATTAGGATTCATGTACTTTAATATTTGAAGAAATGCCTCATGGCAACAAATAATGACTACTAAAGTTCAAAAAAAAATTGAATTATACACGTTTGGCAAGCAATTAAATAGTTTCCACATCATATCTTACCTTAGGGATGCTTCCATGAATCCACGAATCCATAAGGTTCATAAGACATATATTTTAATTTATGTAGATTCATTGATAAAATTATTTTTTGAAACATCAATAGTGGTATTCACGTATATATTTTGATAGAGAAAATTGAGAAAGCCATGCTGTTTAATACTGTCCACAACACTAAAATGCATTATAAACAACAGTGTTTATGTTACAAAGTAATTTAGTAACATGTGTTGAATTTGGCTTAATAACTTGGGATAATGTAAATTGGCAAACATGATAAAATTTGTTCGTCTAACTGAAGTTTACAAATAGCTATTCATGAACATTTAAAATACATTTATTTTTCCTAGAAGCAATTCGTAAAGCTGCGATGTCTCTGTTGATTTTCTTTTACTGAAATTAGTATTCCCACCATTCATGATCATATACAACCATGGTTTTATCATTCAGGAATACAACTCTGCTAACAAACACAATAAGCCGACACAAAAGTATAAATTGATCTCACAACTCTCATAGGAGAATTTACCATAACAAAACCACACACATATTCAACGTCGATCTCAACCATGAATGTCCTATACTTCAGGCGTCGCACGTTGATCCTCCTATCCATTTCAGTCACTGGGTTGGGACCAAGTGGTGTTGCAAAAACGACACACCAATCATCATGTTTATACGCCAATAATAAGGAAATGTTAGGGGGAAAGCATCATGTTTATATGATAATGTTGTGAGAACATACCAATCAACATGTTGTAAGAGAGCATCGCCTGGATGTTATGGTGGAAAGCCATATCATGAGATAGTATTGATAGTATTTATGTACTGCTACCTTTGCTGGCTAAGTTCAAAATATTCCTTGATAGTAGCACAATATCGGGAGTTTAATACCATTGACCCAAGACAACAACTAATAATACTCATTAAAGTCATTTCGGCAAGTAATATAAGCGAAAAAGTATTTATACCAAGATTATCTCTTACACCTTCCGATGTTAGGATTCCTTTCAAATTTTAACTTAGACAGTTTTCGATAGCAGTTCCATTCGCCATGACCATTAACAAAAGTCAGGCCCAATCTTTAAAGAATGTTGACATATATTTGCCAAGTCCTATTTTTTTCACACGGCCAGCTTTATGTTGCAATATCTAGAGTTACTTCTAGAGATGGGTAGAAGATACTTATTGCAGATGAAGATGCTCAAGATAGCGACCTGACTTCTAACGTTGTATATAGAGAAGTATTTTGTAACGTTTGATATGTTGTCTTAATTATATGTTAGTACATTATATTTATTTAAAGAATGTATTAATTATCTACTAAGTACGTACTAAATATATTAGTATTTGTTGAATTTATCTATTTGTTTCCATAGTATGCTATTTGTTGTAGTTGTTCTTTTAAAGTAAATTTGTGACCTATTATATAATGTTTTACTTATGTGTGTACATTTCAGCCGGTAAAACCTGTGCGGAGCACGGGTCAATGGTTTAGTGGATTAGAATAAGAGAATTCCCGCTCAGGAATTTAGGGTTGAGGCAAATGGGGCATGCATGGTGAACTTTAGTATTATATATTAAGATTAGCATATATTATGTTAAAATGTTAGGTCGATCCTTTCTTAATATTAATGGCTCGAAAAATTCTCTCTAAAAAAGCTCGAAAAATTAAACATCAGTTTATTAATTAAAATTGGTTATAATATTTTAAAATGAATTTTGCATTTAAAGAAAGTTAAAGATAAACTTTAAAGTAAAATAACTTTGATAAATTATTTTAGGTGCATCTATGGAGACCTCAAAAGAAGATTCAAGAGTGGACCTTACCATTTTTTAAAAATTATTACACATTTTCCTTTTTTATTTTACAAAATATACTATTTTACTAAAATTTATTAGTGTCCAATTTTGAATATGTTTTCAAGGTTCATACTATTGGAATACCACAATTAATTGACTCTTGATTGAACTTGTAACATATGAGACACATAAGAAAAAATACATCATTTCAGAGAAGACACGTCAATTTTAAATGTGTCAAGCCGTCAACCAACACAATTTTGTCAGACAACCAAAACTTGAGAGCATAATACTAAGAGTTTGTCGAGGAAGACAGTGAGTCAAAATAAAGTCAACCTTTTTTTTGAAGAAACACGAAATGATTCGAACAAGAAACGCAAGAACAACAAAGAAAAGGATCGACAAAAACATAATACGTATATGTCGAATTGCAATATTTTTTTTCCCCTAGAAATACAAATAATGGATTGTGTGACTATTTCAAGCACTTGTTATGTCTTAGGGGTGTTCAAAAAATTTGGTTAACTTTAACCAAATGACTAACCAAACCTGATCCATATTTTAAAATCTCAATCCAATTAGTGAAAAACCAAACCAGCCCATATAATAATAGAAAAGTTAAACCGGTTTTTAACCAGTTCAAACTGGTTTTTTTTTAGACAAAACTCACGTTCAGTTCCCATTCCCAGACTCATCATGTTTCTCAAATCACTGTCAGAGTCCCTTTTTTCTTCAACTCGCGTTTCTCAAATCGCTTCCAAAAGTGACAACCGCTAGAATCTCACTTCACAAACGTGATTCTACAGCTTATCGGAAACGCGATTCCCGATTTTAAACCGGCTGGATATGTGTAAAAATTGCGTGTTTATTATTACTGATTTAATATTAACCAGCCAGAATCTCGTTTTGAAATTGAATAAGAAAGGGAACAGATCTCTGATCTAATTGAGTGTTTATTGGATTGATTAGTTTATTTTTATGAAGAGAAGAAGAAAGAAGAAGATAACCTCAAAAAAAATGGAAGAGTGATCATATCTATATTTTTATGGCAATGAAATTAGGGATTTTATTTTATTTTGACAAAAAATTAGGGATTTCATAATCATTTCTTTCTTAGAAAGCATCTCATAATCACTTTTTTTCATTGGCTACTTGTGAAAACTGGTTCAATTCCACAAAACCAACGTTTAGAACAAACTGGATCTGAACTGGTTATAACCCATATCTAAACTGATTTTGCTAGAAAATTGGTTTTTAATGTAATGGGTTTAAAAAACCTATATGTGGTTTCAATTTGGTTTAGTTTTAAAACCATGCACACCCCTAACTAAGACCTTATATTTGATGGAACACCAATCGACAAGGAGGAAATTTGGAATGTGCATAATACACGCTTGGTTGAGAATAGCTCAACAAAAGAATTGTTATGATTGTGATGGTTTCATTACAATATCATCTCCCTTCTCTATAAATAAAAGTTATCTCGGGTGCGTTTGTTTCAGCTTTAAAAAAAATAGATGTTTTTTTGAAGAAGTTAAATTACCCATCCAAATTAGTATTGGAGAGAATCGAACCTGAGACCTCGAGGAGGAACACACCCTCAGATCCCAAGTCAATGCCACTAGACCAACCCAAGTGGAAAAAAAATAGATGTTGAGTTAAAAGAATCTAGAGATTTTTTTTAGAGATTTTTAAAAAAATCTAAACCTATTACTGTTTGTTTACTATCATAAAAATTATTTTTTTTAAGATTTGATACTCTTACACTTGAGTTCCTTGCATTTAGAAAAAAATAGATTTTAAAGAAGCTACTTAGGGCCTGTTTGTTACGGATTAAAATAAAAGTGATTTTGACATAAAATAATTTAGAGATTATATTTTAGAGGTTTTGTGAAAAATCAGAATCTATTTTACGTTTGTTTGCCGTAACAAAAATCACTTTTTTTAAACAAATAATCTAGTTTGTTTGGATACAACTATATAAACGGGATTTTTTGTTACAAAATTAGTTTAATATTTTAAATTATATTTTCTCTCTCCTCTAAAAAAAATATATTTTTTTAGAAACTGCTCTTAACAGCTTCTCATTTGGAGCTGTTTTTAGATTTTTTTTAGATTCTGATTTTTTTTAAAATCTGTAACAAACGGATGCAAAACTCTTAAAAGTGATTATTTGTTTAAAAAAAGTGATTTTTTCCTTAAAAAAGCTATAACAAACGGGCTCTTAAAATAGATTTTCGTTTTGAGGCTAAAAATGATTTTTTTAGCAAAATGGATTTTTTAAAAATATAAAGCAAACACAACAAAAATTAGAAAAGTGAATTTTTTTATTTAAAATAATAGATTTTTTTAAAAATAATCCACAACAAACGGACCCCTCATCTCCCTTCTCTATAAATAAATGTTATAAAAAAATAATTAATAATTGGGTGCTTTATCTTGCACTTTTTTTTTTTAATTCTTGTAATTTTAATTCAAAATAATTTATCTTTCTGCCGATTTTATATCTGCAACATCGTTTTTTGTATTCCATTACTTTCTTACGAATTCTAAGTCATTTTCAATTCAATAAACTAATTTTCAAGTCATTTATATTTTTCGCCTTTTAACTTGAAGTCTTCTTTTTAATGCTCTTTATATTTAATTGTCATTTTAATTAAAGTCATTTAATTTGAATGCACATGAACCTTAAACATTTTCTTAGGCAGTTTTGAATATAAAAAATAACAATGATATTTGTACATCCATTTAATGACAATTTTGGTGACAGCCATGTTTTTCTATTTTCTTATTGGTCAAAAATAATGGAAAGAGAAAAATGAAGAGAGATGATAAAAACCACATGTGTGTATGAGAGAGAAAGTTGTCAAAATGTTGTCACAAAATGGTTGTACAAATATAATTTCTAAAAAAAAATTGAATTCAATTCAGAGATATTTTATTAACCAACATGTCAATTCCTCAATCTATCTATTAATTTATCCAAACCTCCGAAGTCATGCTGATTAAACATTTATTTGTATCATATTTGTTGATTTTCTTTGAATAAAAAATATCCTTAAACATCTACAAAGTACAACGATAACTCGTTAAACCTTTGTGAGGTTGCGTATCACCGCATGTATTTTTGTTCATTAGTACTCTCTCTGATTCTATTTTCAAGAGATAGTCACATACATGTACGGTCTCATGATTTTTCTCATTCTGATGGATTCGATTTGCTTAAAAATTACCAAGAACCGCTCATTGTCATGCTTTGTGCATCGGCGACCACTTCCCCCACTCGTCAGCCGCAGACGTTACAAAAAATAGAGAAGATGAGTGATTAATAAGAGAGAGTAACATAATAGGATTAATAAAGGAAAAAATTTATCATATCTCATTAGTGCATCAAACGAAAGTGTATAATAAGATATAATATATTCATCATGGCCATCAAATGTATCCTACACATATAAAAAATTAACACCTAACAAAACATGAGAAAGCAATTAAGATATTAATTGTTGAGGCCATGGGGTATTTGGAAAAACTTTAGCGTAAAAGGATACTCCCAACTTTACCACGTAATATTTTCATTGATTGATCTCTAATGATCATGACCGACTCAACATGCGTGTAGGCTTAAAAGAAATGTCACTAACATAGTAAAATGTAAGTCTTTTGTAAAATTCAATAGAATTTAATCTTACAATGTAAACAAGAAGGGAAATCTTTTAAAACTAGAATTATGGACCTTAACATTTAAAAAAAAGAAATGAGATTTTTTTTTATTAATTAAAGTGACACTATTCAACATTTTAAAAATGTTGTTTAAAGTCCTCGTGAGCTTAACTCAATTCAGTTGATAGGGATAATGCATAATATATGCAAGTTCTGAGTTCAAACCTCGACCACTACAAAAAAAAAACGCCTTTTAAAAAATTTGAACGTTTTCCTTACGTTTACAAGGCTACGAATTTACAAATAAAATAGCACATCATGGAGGGACCTTAACCATTAGACTAGAGAAGTTTTCTAACAAAAGTTGTTTGAAGCTACATATGTATATTGAGCTACGAATAAAAACTCATGTGAGAGTTATTGGTTATAAAGTAATGTGTTTGTGAGCATTCCTCGGAAAAAGAAACATTTTATGCCGCAAGATGGAAGTAGTGACATGCTTCCCTTATTCATTCGAATTTTAAAATCCAAATGCAAAGTTAACGTTATTATTCTCTCACGATGGATCTTTTGCGATCAGAACCTATGCAACTTGTTCAATTGATCATTCCAATTGAATCGGCTCATCGATCCATCTCTTACCTTGGCGATCTCGGCCTTTTTCAATTCAAAGATGTATGGCTCCTTTAATTACCAGTTTGTGTCCCTCTCACTTTGTATTCTTTATGACGCTTCGGACTACATTTTCAATAATGTTGAGATGTTCTTCATCTATCTGAATTAGCATTATTTATATGCTACATTGATAAATCTTGTTTAAATCAATTCTTCAGCTGAATGAAGATAAAAGCCCATTCCTACAGACTTACGCTTCACAGGTACCTATAACATCTATGTATGCATAGTTGCATTTAAAAAGGTTGAGACTCTTCAATTTCAATTGATTGTGTATATTGAACTCCAGAACAATTAAATGCTTCTTTTGATTTTCATTTGGAAATTTGACCAAGATCTATCATTATCATGAAATCTAATTCTGCTAACATTTTATTATGAGACATTTTACATAACTGATTTACTAGACTAGATTGGAAAGCTTACCATTTTATCAAATAGGTTAAAAGATGTGGGGAAATGTCGCGTAAGTTGCGTTTATTTAAGGAGCAAATGAAAAAGGCAAATATATCTCCGTCAACATGGTCAACGAGAGATGGTTCTATTGATCTAGAAAATTTGGAGGTTGTCAGGTGTTTTTAAAATTTTCTTATCTTTTCTACCGGTAAAGAGAACATTCCCATGTAGCACAATTTTTCTTCATGGATATAGGTTAAACTAGCAGAACTTGAAGCCGAGCTAATTGAGATTAATTCAAACAATGAGAAGCTGCAGCACACTTATAATGAACTTATAGAGTACAAGCTTGTTTTAGAGAAGGTATAATTAACCATACCCCCTTATAGGTTAGAGAAGACAATTAGATTCAAGTTTATAATTCCTTATTTGTTTTTACCATTTTAGGTTGGGGAGTTTTTCTCTTCGGCACAAATTAGTGCCGCAGCCCGCCAGAGAGAGCTCGAAGTTCAACCAACTGTTGAAGGGTCTATTGACTGTCCATTATTAATGGAACATGTATACCCTAAAACTTGGTAGTTTATTTTCATAAGTTTAGTTCCATGTCATTTGTTGATGATGCTTATAAATTTTGACTTGTAGGAGACAACGGCATATTCAATAAAGCAGATAAAATTGGGGTTTATAACCGGTCTTGTTACTAGGGAAAAATCAATTCCTTTCGAAAGAATTCTATTTCGTGCTACTAGGGGAAATGTTTTTCTGAAGCAGGCTGTGGTTGAACATCATGTTCTAGATCCTTTGTCAGGAGAGAAGGTTACTCATTCCAAAAGTTAAAAATATATATTATAGGCCACCATGCCTCAGCATTTTAGCATTTACCATTGTATTGTTAGTTACTCTTCTATGCTCATCAGTCACTAATACTTTCTTAATCTTCTACCTTTTACAGGTTCATAAAAATGTATTTATTATATTTTATTCGGGAGAGAGAATTAAAAGTAAAATTAACAAAATTTGTGATGCTTTTGGAGCAAATCGTTATCCCTTCTCAGATGACTTGAGTAAACAATTTCAGATGATGGCAGAGGTAGACAAAATATTATCCTTGGTGTCTACAATTGAGCTCAACTGATAGCTATATATTCTACATAGTATAAATGTGTATATTACACAAATAAATAATTATTTCCCATTATGAAATTGCCAGGTTTCGGAAAGAATTGTAGAATTAAAGACAACCATTGATGCAGGTTTGCTTCACCGAAGCAATTTGTTGCAAACAATTGGATATCAATTTGAGCAGTGGAATCTTCTGGTGTGTTTGACAATTTCAATTTTGTATTTATAAGTTTTACTGCTAGATTATGCAATTAATTTTCATTTTGAAGCTGATATTTTCTTTCATAAATTTTCGTTAATAGTTGCAAAAGGAAAAGTCCATTTATCACATTCTCAATATGCTAAACATTAATGTGACAAAGAAATGTCTCCTTGCAGAAGGCTGGTGTCCTGTTTTTGCAACAAGCCAGGTTTTTCCTTGAAATGTGAATTAAATTTTTTATAAGATGTGTTTAAATTTATATGGATTTTAATTTTTAACATCTCTCTTGTCTATGCAGATTCAAAAAACATTGATGCGAGCAACTATGGACTGTAACTCTCAAGTAGAGGCAATAGTTCAGGTTTTGCAGACAACTGAGTTACCACCCACCTATTTTTGCACTAATATTTTTACTTCTTCTTTTCAAGAAATTGTAGACGCATATGGGTAAGTTACACAATGTTTAGCATGTTCATATGATACTTTTATTTTATGTAATAACAGTAATGCATATGGTTATTTGTAATTTTTAATCTTATTTTTCTAGAAAGGTTCTTCTTCTCATATATTTTGTTTCAAACAACACTTAATTTCTATATACTATGGTTTTCTACTTAATTAATATATGTTTTATAAGATGCTACTTTTGGAATATTGATTTTCCATTAATAATTTTGAATTGTTTAAACCACATTTTTCATGCCATATAAAATGCTAACAATTGAATTTTTATTATGGTCTTTGTATCCTTTAGACATGAATTTCATTTTTTTTTACATTATCTCTGCATTCCTTTAGTTTTAAATTAAGGTTTATGGTTCTAGTATCACTATATTTTATATTCTATTTCTATATGTTTCATTGTTGCATCTTCATGTATGGATCATAAGCCTAGAGCTCAGAAAATTAATTGTCAATACTTGACAGAATTGCCAAGTACCAGGAAGCAAATCCTGGTGTGTACACAATCATCACGTTTCCTTTCCTTTTCGCTGTAATGTTTGGTGATTGGGGTCATGGCATATGCTTATTATTGGCAACTTTGTATTTCATAATCAATGAAAAAAAGTTTTATTGTCAGGTACTGAACTAGTAATGTTTTATTTTCACTCTAAATATTTTCTCGTTTATTGGTCCAACTATAGTTTTATTTGATGTTGTTAATTGCAGAAACTTGGAGACATATTAGAAATAGTTTTTGGTGGGAGATATATTATTATGATGATGGCACTTTTCTCAATCTACACTGGGTTAATATATAATGAATTCTTCTCCATTCCGTTTGAACTATTTGGACAATCTGCCTATGGATGTCGCCATCCTACATGCAGGTGGTTTTGACTTTTGATTTAGTTTATTGTAACATATCATTATTTTTCTATCTTATTTGGCCATGTTATATACGAATACGACTACGAGTATCATATTTATTATTTTTTCAGGGATGCTACTACAATAGGTTTGGTAAAAGTGCGCGACACTTATCCATTTGGCGTAGATCCTAAATGGCATGGTACACGGAGTGAACTTCCATTTCTTAACTCGCTTAAAATGAAGATGTCAATTCTATTGGGAGTATCGCAAATGAATCTTGGAATCATACTGAGTTACTATAATGCCAAATACTTTGAAAACAACATAAACATATGGTAATATCATAAAGTAACCTTTAGTTGAAATTGGAATATTATTCATCATTTTATTTGACTTACCTATATTGCTTCAGGCACCAATTTGTTCCTCAAATTGTATTCTTGAACAGCCTATTTGGCTATCTTTCACTCCTCATAATTGTAAAATGGTGCACTGGGTCACAGGCTGACTTGTATCATGTGATGATATATATGTTTCTAAGTCCAACAGATGATTTGGGTGAAAACCAGCTCTTTGTTGGCCAAAAGTTCTTTCAAGTAAGAAATTTCATATTTTATTAAGATACAAAATTGCTTAGTGATACTAAACATATTTCACATCTAAATTGCCTACTATTATATTATTGTTAGGTTATATTACTATTGTTGGCACTCGTTTCAGTACCATGGATGTTATTACCAAAGCCCTTTCTCTTGAAGAAACAACATCAAGAAGTATACTCTAAGCTATTATTTTAAATTTGTTTTTATTTGTTGTCATTAAACCCGGATTCTAATTTTTATTACCTTGATTCCTCAGAGACATAAAAGTCAATCCTACTCTTTGATCTGCAACGGGGATGATCCTCTTGAATCAGAGTCACATGGTATTCGCAAAAACCATGAGGAGTTTGATTTCAGCGAGGTTTTTGTGCACCAACTTATACATACAATAGAATTTGTGCTTGGAGCTGTGTCTAATACAGCTTCATATCTTCGTTTATGGGCCCTCAGGTAAGTAGTTGAAAGTATGGAATTCATAATACAATTCGTCTTTGATAAATTACAATCCAATGAACCTTGGAATCTCAATTCCATTTGAAAAGAAAAAACCTCATTGAATTCATATATTAAAGTAATATATTGTCAAATTAGATGCGTTACTTGCAAAACTAGACATTCTATCATGAATGGAACTATGAAAAACACGACAACAAAGCCTATATCTAGCCACTTGCTGAAAATGTATGTGAAAAAATTGTGAATTTATTAAATAAACCCAACTAGACAGGGCAATGGGGCCATGATTAACTTTGCCTTCTTCATCCTTGTTCCTGATTCTTTGATAAATCTCCAAAGCGGGTGAAAAATATAGTCTCATCCCCGTCTTCGACGGCTTCTAGTATCCACTCTTTGGCCCCATCCCTGAACTTAACCGTAAATGAAAACGAGTTTATTCAAGTTGATTAAAATTGTTAAGCCTATACCTATGAAGTCCCAATACAGATATGGATGCGGATACGATACGATACAGGTATGCGGATACACGATTTTTTTAAAATTTAGGATACGATACGGTTATGATACATTAACAAAAATTTGTAATAAAACTTATATGTATGTAAAATACTTGAAGAAAATTAACATTGATTACTCTTCATTATTGTATTATTATAAAAGTTACAATTTTTTAAAAAATAATACATGTGATCAAAATAATTTTTTTTTAAAGTTTTCTTATAAACCATATTACATTTTTCATATGTGAACGTAAAAAAAAATGTTGAGATATCGAGAGAAACATCGTTGAAACAACTCAACACAAATTTTATTTAATGTTGATCAACTGAATCACCTCTCTTGTCACGTTCATCCACAAGAAGTATAATTTTAAGTGTTTCATCGAGAAATAATTCTATTGATGCATATCAAAAATTGAATCATATACATCTATAATGAATTTTTACAACATTGTCTCACTTTTTTACTCTTCATCTTTTTATAGGATACGTATATGTGAAGTATCTTAGAAGTATCTTTGTGTATCTGTAGAGTATCACATAAGTATCCGATAAAATATTTATTAAAAATTAAAATAATTAATTCCGATACTTCGTGGGTACGTATCCGCGAGTATCTGTGAAGTATATCGGTATTCGATACGTATCCAATACAGGTACGTCTCCGTTTTGGAGTATCCGGGCTTCATACGCCTATACCCAACCACAGGCTTTATTTTCTGCCCCATGTATTAGTTGCATCTACATGTTTCTCAAAATATTTGATTCAAACTTCTATTGATGTACCTTGAAGTTATATCTTTTTTATTTTAAATGCATCGTAACCTATCATTCATATTTTTCCTTGGTGTTTTTTGGTCATGTTTAGTTTAGCTCATTCAGAGTTGTCAAGCGTTTTCTACGACAAAGTTTTGCTTCTTGCATGGGGGTAAGTAATTGTAGGTGTGTTATGCAAGTAAAGGTTATTTGAAAAGTTATTTGATGTATTTGTGTGACTGATGTAGGTATAACAACACCATCGTTCTCATTGTTGGCATTATTGTTTTTATATGTGCAACTGTTGGTGTCTTACTAGTAATGGAAAGTCTAAGTGCGTTCTTGCATGCTCTGAGACTTCATTGGGTAGAGTTTCAGAACAAGTTTTACGAGGGAGATGGATACAAGTTTTACCCATTTTCATTTACATCCCTTAACGATGAGGATGGACTGTAGTTGCTAAATACCACATAATATTTATAGATGAAAATATCAATTTTAACTCTAGAACATGCCACATATAGGAAGCTAACTAAGTACTTACCGTGTTTTAAGAGTACGAAAGACATTTAATGTATACAATTTCACGACTTAACTTATGTATAGTATGTATAAACTTATGTGTAGTATAATATGCTTTAGAAAATTAATTTTGATTTTTTTTTTCTTTTCGGTAGAAATTTTTATTGGCTTAAATGCTCTTTTGATCCCTAAGTATTTAATTGGTATCACTTTGGTCCCTTAACTAAAAAAAAGATTATTTGAGCACTTTAAGTTTTTTTTTAGTTTCGTTTTGGTCCCTTCTGTTAGGTTTCCATTATGTTTAATAAAAAACGTTAAGTGTGGACACGTATTTTGTCATTGGCTTTGAGAATTTTTTTTAATAATATTTTTTTTATAATATATATTTTATTTTTTTTAAAAAAAATTCCCAGAACCAATGACAAGGTGACACGTGTTAACTCTGGACACGTGTCACTTTGTCATGGCTTTGGGATTTTTTTATAAAAAAAAAGTATATATTAAAAAAAAATTGTAAAAAAAAAATCTCAGAGCCAATGACAAGGTGACACATATCCAGAAGTTAACTTTTTTTTTAAACCCTAACGGAAACCTAACAGAAGGGACCAAAACGAGACTAAAAAAAAACTTAAAGTACTGAAACAATCTTTTTTTTAGTTAAGGGACCAAAGCGATACCAACTAAATACTTAAAGGACCAAAAGAGCATTTAAGCCATTTTTATTCTTTATTAATGAGAAATGCTACTACTCTTTTTAATACATGTTACAATAAATTCTTTAAAATTAATTTAAAAATTTGTTTCTTTATTGATGAGAAATGCTATCACTCTTCTTAATACACGTCACAATAAATTCTTTAAAATTAATTCTTTTCTTTTTTTTTTTTTGAGGAAAAAATTAATTCTTTTCTTAAAATGTCAAATTTTAGCTTACTGCGAAATAAATCAATCAATCGAAGAAAACACATTCAATAAAACATGTTAAGAAATTCCTTCAAAAAAGATTAAAAGGTCCAATATAGGGTTTTCTTTAGAGGATTTATCTAATAATATAGTTGTTTTGATTATATGTTTGAAATCGTTGTCATGTCAAATTTCCCGTTAGACAATCTGTTATTAGCATCATGAGATGATATTTAGGTTGTTTTCCATCCTAAATCTTACGGTATATTATATTTTGAAATTATAACAGTTGTCAGTGAATGAGGTGATAGCGGATGAATTGATATGTTTAATATATGAAGGGTTTGATGAATTTAATAGTTGAATTAGTTTTTTTTTGAAAGGTATAGAAATATATTTTTAATTAATATTCAAATTTTTGCAATTATGATAAATGGTACAAATCCGAGATAAACTATAAAAATCAAACAATACTTGAAAAAATATATCAAAAAATACAATAAAGTCGTCAAAAATGACAATTATCAAACACTTCCCTTCAATATATATATATATATATATATATATGAGTATTGTTAGCAACCCTCTCTTTTGAACACACTCTCTAATACTTACTCTTTTATTGGTTTAAATCATTCTAGGTCTACACTTTGAAAATTGAACCCCCATAAAATAGTGGGACATATATTGATTTCATCCAATAAATGAGTGAGTGCTAGAGAAAATGTTAAAAAGTGAGTGTTGCTAACATTCCTCATATATAGATGAGGAATGCTAACAACGCACCTTCTAACACACACTTTTCAACACACTCTCTTTGATTGGTTAAAATTCACATGGGTCCCACCAAATCATGTGGGTCCTATATACTTTTTGTGGGTCCCATGTGAATTTTAATCAATCAAAGAGAATGTGTTGAAAAGTGTGTGTTAGAATGTGTGTTGCTAGCATTTCTAACATTTTTAAAAAAAATTAAAAATGTCAAAAATACTATTTTATTGTCCCTAAAAATGCATTCTTCCTAGTTTTTTTTCATCTTATTTTATTTATCTTTGGTCAAGTGGTCTAGTGACGAGAAATTCACCATTAAAATAAATATTTGAAGAATTCTGAGTTCGAACGTTGCATATCACAATCTCCTTAAAAATTGAACTACTCTCACAGAGACTTTACATCTTATCTTTATCACAATTGTCATCACATGAGTCTTTAATCTTTTTTTTTAGATATTTAAAGTGAATATAAACTAAAGAAAATTAAAAATGTTTTCGTTAAGTGAACGAGACCTTAATTTTTTTTTGGATAGATAGACAATATGACAAATAACCTTTAAAACTCACACACGTAAATGGAATGGGTCAGGGTTCGAACCCTGATCACGGTGTCTGGCCTAGTAATTTTAGTATTTTTTTTGTCAGTTGAACTAGGACATGTGGACAATAAGATTTTAAATTTTTTGTCAAAAAGAAAAAAACAAGATCTTAAATTTCTTAGCTTGTAATCTAGTCTTTTAAATTAGAAGAGTAGTATAAATCAATTTAATTGACCCATGAAATATTGCATAGTCTTTTGTATATCAAGTTAAACACATATAAAATTGTAAAATTATGGTGGAAAATTTTAAAAAAAAAAGAAAAAGAAAAAGATATAGAGTACAATTATTAGGGGGCTGTATCAGAAAAATTGAACGTGTGGAAAGTAAAATCACTTTTTCGTACTACATTAGCTCAAAAACGATTATAGTTTGAAGGAATTGAAGTCAAATAAATTTGACTAGGAAAAAAAGCATTATCAGACACGAACGAACGAACGAACATAGGGAGCAGGTGAAGGAGAACGAGAAGAAGATCGATCAAGAATCAAGATGGAAGATGAAAACAGTTACGGTGGAAGTAGCGGTGGTTCAAACTTGGAGACATCAAAGGCAGAGAGATCGGTGTGGCTTATGAAGTGTCCTGTTGCTGTTGCTAAATCATGGCAGAATCACCCACCTTCTCAACCTCTTTCTAAAGTCGTTTTTTCTATTGACCCTCTTCTTCCTGAAGACGATCCTGCTCATCTTCAGGTTCTTTTTCTTCTTTTCTTTCTTCAATTCACTATCCCTAGTTTTGGTTTAATTACTTTCGGCTTGTTAGATTAGATTGTAGGACTTTGATGTTAATTGTATAATTATACTTTGATTTGGTGCTATTTAGGTCGATTTGTTGTATACCTAATTATTTATTTATTAATCAATCAGGAATATTGATTTTCAACTATTTGGTTTTATTGTTATTAATCATTTTCTGTTACATTTTGTCAAAAATCCTATGTAATTGCAATTTTTGATAATGCAATAAATTGGTTAAGTCTTGAGTCCTAGAAGTGTGCTCCTCTCTAGGTCGCAGTTTGAATCCTCCAGGAGCCAACAGTACTTGTGTTGGACCAGTTCATATGGAGCTGGACAGTGGGATTGGGCCTTGGATCGGATATCGAGTTTTTTGTTATTTGATAGAGTGCTATACTCTTGTTTAATTTTCCTATGGCATATTTTTCACTAAAGAAACAACCGTGAAAGTGTGCTTGGAACAATAAGTTAGAAATCAGTTTTTGGATCCGAAAGGTTATGTAATACAATTTTATTTGTTTTTTTGAAAACCTTTTGATTTGAAGTGCATTTTTTATTTTATTTTCCGGTTTACTTAAATTAAAAAAATTCAGTTTTATTCTGTATATTCGATTTCTGAGCAAGGGTAATAAAGTAAATTGCTGAGTTAATTGGATTCCGTTAACCTCGAAAATACGCCAAACATGGAATTTGATTTGCAAAAAATTAAATATTTTTTGTTTTCAGTAATAAGTTCCAAACATGAGGATTGATTTCTAAACCTAGTTATTCATAGTGCTATAGCTGTGCTATTGCGGTTGAACATCGCAGCCTTCGGCCGCTCATTTGGATTTCAATTATCGTGTTACATTTTGTGTCGCAATGACTCCTATAGCAGCATTAGTCGCAACAAATTACAGAAGTCACGGCACCAAGATTATCGTGCATAACCCAATTAATATGAAAAATCGTGCATATCTATTTTCTACATAAATCACACAATAAATTGTCATTCTGATGAATTGTAATTTTCCCCTGAACTTTGTGCATACAGCCACTTGTCCACTTCATATAGTTGGCGACTATTCTTGAATTTTATTGAAGTCCATGTATAATATACCGGCTGGTGTTTTTTTTTTTT
>Ga0228711_1001271_pt1 | contig 36408 bp, 21 predicted proteins | sample MedpolnodulmetaG_2_FD_177996 | JGI IMG/M metagenome (GOLD analysis project Ga0228711, IMG submission 177996) | Root nodule microbial communities from Medicago polymorpha collected in Santa Monica, California, United States - brown nodules | ecosystem: Host-associated > Plants > Roots > Nodule... | reverse complement strand
TTCTAACATAAAATAAAGCTAAATAGTTGCTACTACATTCAATAACAGTACAAGCTGTAGATTCCAATTGCCATCCTAACATGTAAAATGTAGTGTCTTAATCACTTAACACAATATAAATATAAATAGTTTCTGCAAGTCTGCAACAATCATCTTCAACTCTCATCTCCCAAAGAAGTGGTTCATTCATGTCCTCATTATGATGGTTTATCAATCATATGGTGTTGTGCCTACAGAAAACACATAAATGTAAGAATTGTTGATTTATATTAAAACTTGATTAGATCACTAACAGAAAGAAAAAAAGGAACCAATATTATGATTTATGCTTTGAGAATAATATGGGACCTGTTAAACAATTATATTGAATCAGATACTTCCATAACAATCATCTACTTGAACAATATTTGCTTCTAAATTTTCATCACTGTTTTCATTTATGTGATCAACTTCCTCTTGGACATAAGAAGTAGATCTCGTTTCCACTAATGCAGAAAATTTTACAAACACAAACTTAAATTAATCAACTAAATTAACAAGTGGATATAACATGATTTCTAAATATCGAACTAGATAGAAACAATAAAAAACCAAATTATTCTTACTTACTTGTGGAATTGAATGTTGAAACAGGGGAATCAAAGTAAAGTGATGTTTGAGGATGGAGATGCAGCGACGATATGCAGTTATAGTTGTGCGGCGAGATCCGTGGCGATGAATACAACAGCGGCGATGGTAGAGTAGACAACAACGGTGACGAAACGACAAAGGTCTGTAGAATTGGTTGTGAGATCAATCAACTAGTGGAGGTTAAATTGCATTTGGCGCTGTAAAAGTGAGAGTGATTTGAGTTGCTTTTTTTATTTTATACAAAATCATTAAGAATAAAAGAGAGTGTGCGTGACTTTTACACTAAGCACGTGAGTCATGTATTGTCGTGTGTTGAAATGTCGTGTGAAATAGCAATACTCTTTCAACAATGACTTATGATGATTGAGCCGTGCTATATATCGTGACGGATTACGCTCGCGAATTTCACGAATGGCTAGTTGTGTTATATACTTACTTAAATTTCCAATATTAACTTGGTTAGATATATATCAAAATAAACAAAAAAGGTGTGGGGTGATTAGTAAGTGCAACTTTATTTAAAAAAATAAAAAATAAGTGCTGCTAAGTAGTAACTACCAACTGTTAAACCGTTCACCGCCACCACGTGTATTCCAACTAAAAACTTAACATAGCATGTGGCAACAATTCCACCCCAAAGATCTGCAACTGCAATATAGTGCGTGAACTAGTTAAGTACACAAAGGAGCAACAGTCTCTGCAACATAGTGTGTGAACTAGTCTGAAAGATAGGTGCAGTTGGTGTGTGTACAGTTGAGAGAAGTATTTGCAAAGCAGACGATGAGAGCTGAATGGTAAATGTAGAGCAGGGAGGAAAGGATAACGTAAATGTATGTCACCTCATCATCAATCGCATACAGTAAATAGCACAACAACGTTCGCGAAGGATTCGTGATGAAAGTTGTCGCTATATTTAGCATTTTTCATGATGATTAAACATGCCTTTTCATAGAGTGAAAAAATGACGACGGGGTAGTGATTCATTGGGTGATGGACTGTGTTGGTGGGAACAAATCAAAGAGAATAATTCACGTGACCTATTCTTTAACTTTTATTCAGCCTGATCTAAATGGCAGGATTAAATTAATCTAATGGTTAAGTTTTTATGCAAGTCAACGAATCATGTGTTGACTTTTTTTTTTATTAAGGAGAATGGGCTATTTCGTTTAATGGGGTGGGCTGAATCTTATGGATCAATCATTTAAAGAAATAAATAAGAAGATTTCTTTTTAGGCCCCCTATAATTAAAAAAAATAGTTTGTTTTGATTTATTAACAAAATTAATTTATATCATGTTTAAAATATTTTTTTATCCAAAGGATTATTATTAATATTTTAGGCAATCCATTATATTTTTAAAATAAAGTGGATGAATTAGATGTATCCATAATTTTATGGGGAATGCTAAACAGTACCCCCATGGATATTGGTTAAGCATCCAAAACAAAAACGTTTTCACAAAAAAATAATGTAATCATTATTTGGTCAAAAGTAACACATTATGTTTCCAAGACAAAATTTATATTCATAGATCTCTTAACCAATACTCAGAGCACTGGTTAACAAGACCCTAATTTTAAATGGTAACAATTTTTTGTTTTGTGGATAGATTGGATGAATGTTATGGTGGATGGATCATATGTATATAGATTTGATGGATCATATTACCACCCCAATTGCCATCATGTGGCGCCGATCAAATCACCACACTCACTAAAGTGATCCAATCTATTAGTAGATGGAATCTGGATTAGTCCAACAAAACTAATGGACCTGCTTATTATATGATCTGACAAATGCCCATAACTCCGGCTTTCGTAGTTTCATACTGCAGGATAAATCCAAGGCTTGTACTTTGCTGACAATTTTACCCTAAATGGATTTTACCATCTCCACCGTCGTGATTATTATCCAAAAAGACAGCATTGACACATTGTCCCCAAATTACCCAAATGGAAACCATAGCATAGCATGGAAGTAATTTCAAAAGGGAGAATGAGCTATAGAATAAAGGTTACAATGGCGTTAATGGTCTTGGTCTTAGGATAGGGCTGGGTGATTCCTAAACAAAGAATAGGGTCCTAATTGCCGCTGCAGAGAATATTGTTTAATTATAAGAGAGTTTTTACTATTTATTATGATGGACATCATGCAGCTATACCATCTCTATTCTCTATTCAAATTGGTAGTGCTGTCATCAATTCTCATTGAGGTTGAAATTGGAGCAGTGCCACTGCCATATATGGAGCATGTTGGCAACTAACTCTGTAAAGATGCATGGAGTATTAGCCCCAAAAAAAGATACGTGGAGTGTTTGTTTCAAAGTAAGAAATTACTTAGAGTGATATTTCTGGAATAATATCTTTAGAAATAACATTCCTACTTATATGTTTGATAAAAATAGATTTTCTAAAAATGTTTTTGAAATTATTTAATTAAAAAAATAAAAATGGAATAAATGTGAGTGCTAGTATGAAGTTATAGCAAGTTACAAAACACACCTAGAGTAATAGGCTAAAAATAATCCGATGTTAAACTTTTTTATTGGTTTGTTATTTTTTTTAAGGAAGGTCGTTTAATTGTTAATAAGTTGTTAACGAAGTTCTTATTTTTAGTATAGGTATTTTATTGATATGTGCAACTTAGACCATAGAAGATTATAGGAACATTTATATGCTTAGTGCAAGTTCCCTTTTTTAACGCCCTTCTACTTTCTATTCGGTTGTGTGAGTTTTGTCGCTAGACTATTTAAAAACTTTTTCTTTTTTACTTAATTAAGTTTTTGATTCCTGCATGCAAAAATAGATTACTTTGATTTTACTCCATGTAATTTTTTTTTCTTAGAACTTCCCAAACCATCTGTTGGAAATATTAAGAGTAAATTAGAATTTGGATAGTTATGAAAGAAAGAAGAGAGTTTTGTTGTGCCGTGGCCGAAACCACTGTCCTGAAAGCAAATTTCTGGTGGACCTCCAGTGCAACCCAATATCCGGTTTTGCTCCCCCAAAGTTTACACAACTGCGTGTCTGAACCCGTGCACTCGAGGTCAAACATGATAGGGTTTCACAAACAGTGCCCAAAATAATATAGAGTAGAATAGAAAGCTATGAGCATGATTTTTTATCACTTCGGCTTCTGTCATAGTTTCCATGCGTCCTTTATATATCTTGCAAGTATCTAAATGCTTAATCATATTCTTGAAGTAGATAAAATAGTCACAAGGAAGGGGGGGTTTGAATTGTGACCCTTTAAAAACTAATCCTGCCACTTTAAAGTTATTCTTAAGTTGTGAACTTGGAATGATTAAGTTAACAGACAGACTTCAGAACGTTCTGAAGTGTTAGTGTAAAAACATTTTAAATAATTAAATGTGTTTGTGTGTGATGTGTTTACTGTAAGTAAAGAGAAGAGAAGAAGAACACACATAAATTTATAGTGGTTCACCTAATGTGGGTTAGTCCACTCCTCACAATCTTGTGAGATTTTCCACTATGATGCTTGAGATAACTTCTCAAATCCTGCACCTTACAACCTTGTTCACCTGAACAATTACAACAGCTGTATTCTCTAAGCCTCAGCAGGCTTACACCTTTCTTGCAAAGTTACTCACTTAGACTTTACATCTTTCTGCTCAAACTAACACTCTAGTACCCCTAAAGTTAGATGAGACTTTCTTTTCTTCTTGCTAAGTTACCCACTTAGACTTTTACACCTTCAGCTCAAACTAACACTTTAGTACCCCTAAAACTAGATGAGACTTTCTTTTATTCTTACTAAGTTACCCACTTAGACTCTTACACCTTCAGCTCAAACTAACACTTTAGTACCCCTAAAGTTAGATGAGACTTTACAAGATGTTTGTGGGTTTGAATGATTGAAATCAGACAAGGGGAGAAAGAAGAAAGGAGTTTATCTTTTATGAAAGATAAGAGAGAATTGATTTACACTTTTAAGACTTCTTGGAATCTTAGTGATGATCAATTTTTGCAAAAGCTTCAAAACACTCTTTGTTATTTTTTCTTGTATGCTTTGCAGAGGTGTAAGTAATGTTGAGGTCTTGATCTCTATTTATAGAGTTCTTGAGCCTTTGTAGCCGTTGGAGAGTGACCAATGGTCTTGTGCCACGTGTCCTGGGACCCACCAACTTTCACTTGAAATTCTAGGCAATCAGAGATACTTTAGAATGTTGTTGTGTTCATCATGTTCTTCATCTGGGTTCATGTGGATGAACGGTCAGATTTACATCTGGGCTTTATCAGATGAATGTCACATGAATTTCTGGGTTGTACTATGAAGTTTGTTCTTGTACGACTTCAGAATGTTGTTAGATCAGATCTTCTTTAAAATCTGTCTTGGAACATGTGTAGGATCTCGTAAAGTGGAGCTGTCACTTCAAGTCCATGCTTTAGGGGATTTCGTTTGCTTTGTACAGTACTAACTCCCTTATGTTTTTAATTTTAATTGAATCTGACTTTATCTTGCTTTTGCTTTTGCCTTTTGCTTATGCTTTTTACTTTCTAACCACTGTACTGTTCATGTCAGAAAAAGCATGGAGCAGGATCGAACTTTCTGAATTAGGGGACTTCAGAATGTTCATTTTGTTTCACTTAGGATGATTTGTAAGGCTCTTATTTGATTTAATCAAATCCTAATAATGAAACATTGATGAAGTGCAGCATGGAAAACATCTAGGGTGATATTCTTAATGGAATATTCCTGATGTTTTGTACTTCAAATGTTCATAGTCATGAATGAACATTGAAGATGCCCTTTTTGACTTTAATCAAATAAATGTTTTTATTCCTTGATTGATCTTAGTCAATGTACTTTACTGGGCTTTTATTTGAGTTCTTCATTTGACATGAACAGATGTCTTTAATGATTTCTTGATCCAAAGTCAAAATCATTGTTTGCATAAGATATGCTCATGTCACATCTGTTCTTGCATGCTCTTGGTATGGACATTGATTTATGGGTTTGCTCTAATGAACCTTCTGAGCAACCTTCTGAACTCCTTCTGGGTTCATACATATGAACTTCAGAATGTTGGTTCCTTCCTTTTAGGCGGTTGTACTTTATGCTGAACATTTTGATGTTCTTAAAACATACTAATGTTCTTCAACACTTTGAACCTTATGAAGGTTGTTTCTTTATTCCCTTCAAAAACTATTTGAAGCATATGAGAGATCATTTGTTTTGACAAACAAAATGATTCTTTCTTTGAAGTTCAAAAGAATATTTCTTTGCATCATTGCTTGTAACCGATGACTTTAAATATTCTTGTTTATCCACGAAGTAATCCTTTGATATTTCTGTAAATATTCTGGGTTAATGTTCATGATCATTATGAACTCCGTTCATATGAACATTTTGAACTCTGAATTTCTTATCTTTAGAAGTTTTGGAAGTGTGATACTTTGAGGAGGTTCTGAGAATCTTCCTAACTTGTATGCATATTTCCTTTTATCTTGTTTACCCATGGAGGATCTTCAAATCATATAACACAAAACTCAATGTGAGTTTTGTCACATAACTTCAAGCACATTCTTGTGTAGCTTGTGATGCAAGTTTTTCCATCATGATTCAAGTTCTTCAATCATGATTCTTGAGCTATGAATCTTCATGGAGATATGATATTGGTGTTTCAACTGATGATATACCCATCCTTTCATTGTTGAGTAGATATAATGCACTTATTGATGTAGGTGGCTTCTAGCTTATCCACTTGTGTGATTCTTGTTCTTTTATCAAAAACTCAAGTGCAACCATCAGTAGATCACCATTCATAAAACTTATTATTTATTCCACGAGGTTTGTTATCATTAAAACATTCATCAAAAATATTTTTACTTCAACAATTCTTCATTACCGTTGCCACATTTTCATAGAAAATCAATGATATTAATGGCCATAAAAGCCTTAAAACAACGGTAAGCATTTAAACCAATTGAGTAAATGACACTTGATTGTCATTATATTCTACACCATCCACTTTGGTTTTGAGTCTTGACATAGGATAGTCAATAGTGTGAGAGCGGGCATTATCTAATCCAATGTTATTTTTAACTGGTATTAATTGTTATTAACTAAGTGCTAAATGGAGTTCTTATTTATTTCATTTTTTTCTATTACAAAGAGGGCGTGAAGTTCTTATTTTTAACATAGGTATTTTTTTTGACAGGTGTAACTTAGATGATAAAAGATTTATAGGAACATTTTATATTCTGAGTTCTAGTTTGACTCTATAGTACCCTTCTTCTATGTATTAGTGTTAGTTTTGTCGCTAAACTCTTTAAAAACTTTATTTTTCTTGAATTATATTTTAGGTCCCGCAAAATAATTTACTTTGATTTTAATTCCTAAAACTTTTTTTTTCAACAAATCAAAGTGGAATATAATATTAATCAAGAGTGATTCATCTCACAGAATGTGTGCTGAAAGTGAATCACTTAACAGATTACAATGTCACAGATTGCACCTAACAAAGATGCACAAGAGAACTACCTCTACAAACAATTACGTATGGAAAAATGCTCTTCTCCCATCACATTTTGCTCCCGACCAATTGAATTTTCGAAAATACCCATGTGTGAGTTAAGTCACGTACCACTGGCCTGTGCGCGAATTAACTCACGCTGGTTGGCCGGTTGGTCAGAGCTCAACAACACACGTTTTTTGGACTTTGGTCAAGTGAATTTAATTGGTTTTGCACATTTTCATGTAAACATTATATGATTTCTTGCCAAAAAAACCAAAACTTAAACAAATCTAAATCTAAAAAATTTTCTAATTTAAGAGAAAAAATCTAACATATAAACATAAAAGCTTAATAGTGTTTGATTATGAAAACTTATTTGTTAATGGAGTGTTGTTTGATTTGGAGTTGAAGAAATTTTGGATATTGGTAATTTGAGAGAGATTTTGGAAATTTTAGATGAGAAATGAGGTTCTACCTGTGTTTAAAACAACACGCAGCGTGAGTTAAGTCACGCTGCGCTACTTAACTCACTTAAGTCACGCTGCGCTACTTAACTCACGCGGCGTTACTTAACTTGCGCAGAGATTAACACTTGCGTTAGTTAAGTAACACAGGGGTATTTTCGGTAGTTCAGTTGGGCGCAAGCAAAATGTGTTGGGAGAAGAGCAAAATTCTTACATATAAACTCTCATACAAAGAAGTGAGTGACGACACCAATCATGATAACAAAAAACAAAAGATGGCTGATTTGTTTTGGGCCACATAAACAAAATCATCTTCACTTTATCAACGAGAGTAAAAGGATCGGAGACCACGTTTTTTAAGATGCGGTTATTTCTCTCTTTTCAAATTGCCCACATACAAGCTAGCCAAATTACATTGAAAAAAAAGAGAAGATCGCGGCGTACCCGCCAAATGAATAAACTGATAAAAATGATCAACAATAACACCAGATGAAACAAAATCAATGCTGAGTCAACGCCACACAAACAGCCATGTACTACCGAAGATGTTTAACCCCTAAAACTTGCCAAACCATTAACCAGGGGTGTTCAAAACAAGATCCTATCTTGCAATCCGTTCTTGCCTGAACGTTGTGGTTCGGGTCTGATCCGGTCAAATTACTTTAAGAGAGGGACATAAGAGCATCCACAATTGTCGTTCTTTAATAGAGACTCCTTAAATGGACCTCATGTTACACATCACTTATTTATAATATTTTAATAAAAGTGTCTATTAAAGATTTCATGGCTCCAATGAGAGCACGCTAAAAAGGGCTCAAATGAAAAGTACTTAAATAGACCTCATTAACTTTACGTCATTAAACAAAAATAATTTATTTATTAAATTATAAATTACCTCATAATATTTAATTATAATCCTTCCATTGAAGATGCTCTAACTCAAAAAAGATATAAAACTCATAATTATTTCATTTTTTCCGGTATGTAAAATGAGCATTGATATTGTGACAACCAAAAAGCAAAAACCTTCTCCACACCCCTTATTTGCTGTTGTGAGTCCTGCACAAATCCCAAGGCAATACAGAATGATTAAAAAAATGGATTGGTATGTCTTAACCGTATTGACATACGGTGTGGTTGTCACTCATGGATGTTAACTTATCATTTCTCATGTAAAATCTATATATACTGGTTTACTGCATCAGAGACACAATTTAATATGTTTGTACTTTTCAGACATAGAATTTACTACTGGATCTCGCATTGTTTAGTGTTTGATATCGTGCTTAACTGCATACTAGATTACAAACTGGCACGATAATTGTTAATAGCGACGTGTTCAGAGAAATTTTGTTTTCATCTGATTGCTCCAGTCAGCTAAAGTACTGGAATTCTACTCTAGTACAACAACTCAACAAGTTTGTTTTGAATCTCGATTCCTGACAATTTAAATTTAAATCAATTAGAGAAAATTGTCTTTTGACTTTAATGTACTAAAATGTGAATGAGAATTTGAACTTATCATATGCTTCTATTTAGTCTTGGTCACTGATTCAATTTACTTGCAGTATTTGTAGTTTTTTATTTCCCTAAAGTTTTGATAATGAAATAATTAGTCTAAATATTTGAAGAGATGTACTCGCTTGTAGTTCTTTTTACACATTCATTCAATTCGATTTATATTTGTTGAAATATATTCAGTAATATAATAAAGTGATATTATAATTGATTGAGATTATGTTTGGATCCGCGATGAATTTAAAATCACAATGAAAAAATGACTATGATTTTGTAGTATACTTAAAGTTTCAACTAAATGTCTTTGTTATTTTATCTCAATTGGTTGATAGGAACAATGCATAATATATGTAAGATCGGGATTTAAACCTCAACCACCACAAAAAAAGAAGTTTCAATTAAATTGCTGTGCAAAAGCATGCACGCAAATTCTTAACATACACAGAAAATCAGTCTCATTCAAACAAGGTTTTACAAAAGCATGTAATTATTTGGTAAATATGTTTTGAGACGGTAGTAAAAACATACTTGAAAATTGGAGTAGCAAACATGCTTGAAATTAGGAAAAAGAAAAAAAGCAAACGTCCTGAAATGTTTAACAATCATTCACCCACTAATAATATCAAAAATAAAAAAGAATATTATTAATGATGATAATATCCAAGCTAGCTACTATATATGAGGACCCTATGTTTCCCATTAGAAGCCATGATTGATTTCTAAGTTTCAGAAAAAGGACAGTAAAAACAAACAGGATAGCCAAAATTAGTACACAAATAATTGAGTAAAAAGAACAATGAAATAGAAAGAAAAAAGATGAAGAGTAGGTACAGTTAGAGAGCATCATAGGGAGTAGTAGGGCGTTGGAGGAGGAAAAAGGAACAATGTTGATTCATCTAAAAAGCTATCTTTTATTGGTTCAGCTTTAATGCATAAAAGTAAGAGAGCCATATTCAGAAAGAAAAAAAGAAACATGAATTATTCGGTTTCTCTTTACGAGTCACACAAGAACCTACTCACCATCACAACCTGTCTCTTTGATTTAGGGAGTTGAAAGCTGAAGAGAGAAATAGTAAGCATTTTCAAGTAGCTGAGAAAATAGAAAGAATACACACATTGAAGAAATTTAGCTGAAGAAGTTGATTGATATATTTGTAATAAGGGAAGATTAACTAGGAATGCATTCACGAGTGTGTCAGATAATTTAGGACACTGAGGTATCTATCTTTTTTAAGGACAAGTCGCTCACAGGGACAGATGAATGAACATACATATAATTTCACTGTGGGCCTGTTCTGTTTCACTTCTCTTCTTTTTCTGAGTTCCATGGACAATTTTGGGTCTTTCACTTTCCACCACTTCTTCTTTTACAACTTTTGAACTGCTTTACCTTTCAAGAATTTGATTCTTCCAAGGTGATTCTTTTTTACTACAAAAAAATTCTATTTGTTTAATAGTAACATAACATGGTTTGTTACTTTGTAAGTTGTTCATGTGTGTAATGTCACACTCTATATATTATATACTTCATTATTTTAATGTTGTTTGATTTTGCTTTCCATGCTTCACCCCATGTTCCAGAGGTGTGTTTTTGTCATGTAATGTAGTTTTTCACGAGGCATTTTCTTTGGTCTTAATAAACTGTGACTTGTTTGTGTTTTTGTAGGTTTTCACACTTCAACTTGCACTAGTATTCTTCCAAGTCCTCAAACACTACAACCAATGGGTAGAACCATAAGGTGGTTCAAGAGTTTGTTTGGGATAAAGAAAGACAAAGATAATTCAAACTCAAATTCTTCAAGTACCAAATGGAATCCTCCTCTTACTCATCCTCCTTCCGAAGATTTCTCAAAGAGAGATTCAAGAGGCTTGTGTCATAATCCAGCTACCATACCTCCTAACATTTCACCTGCAGAAGCTGCTTGGGTTCAATCCTTCTACTCAGAAACTGAGAAAGAGCAAAACAAGCACGCCATTGCGGTAGCCGCTGCAACGGCAGCAGCCGCAGATGCTGCTGTGGCAGCTGCTCAAGCTGCCGTGGCTGTGGTTAGACTAACCAGCCACGGCAGAGACACCATGTTTGGTGGTGGGCACCAGAAATTTGCTGCTGTCAAGATTCAAACCACATTTAGGGGTTACTTGGTAAGTTTGATTCACCTCTCTTTAATTAATTGGCAGCTGTTTTTTTTCGGTTTTGTGGCTTTCTGGTTCCAGGAGCCTTGTGTATTCTTGTTGTTTTTTGCCGCGAGCTTTTGTGCGCCTAGCACAGTCTTGACGAGAATAAAATTTGCTGATTCTAAAAAAAACGCAGTTCTAAGAAAAACAGATTTTGCTCAAATTGAACTAGTCAGATTCAAATTCTAAGCTTTTTAAGTTTTAAAGTATTAGCTTCAATTAGAACTAAAGTGTTAATGAACTTGGTTCTAGATTATCCAAATTGTGACCGAAGCAATTATCAGCCATATTTTACTTCTGGATTACCTGTATCTCTTTTCTCTTTGAAAGAAACATTAGAAATTGATTTGTATAATAACTTGATGTTTATTGTGGCATTATGGAATGTGACAATTTGAAATTTGTTTTCTATAATAGGCAAGAAAAGCACTAAGAGCATTGAAGGGATTGGTAAAGTTACAAGCACTAGTGAGAGGGTACTTAGTGAGGAAGCAAGCAACAGCAACATTGCACAGTATGCAAGCTCTAATTAGAGCACAAGCAACAGTAAGGTCTCATAAATCTCGTGGACTTATCATAAACACAAAGAATGAAACAAATAACAGATTTCAAACACAAGCAAGAAGATCCACGGTAAAATGCATAAACAGATCTCATATTCTAATTCCAGTATCACTTCAATAGTCTTTTATTTACATTTCTTACGATTGTTTGCATAAATATTTTACAGGAAAGGTACAATCACAATGAGAGTAACAGGAATGATTACACAGCTTCAATTCCTATTCACAGTAGAAGATTATCATCTTCTTTTGATGCTACAATGAACAACACAAACAGTTATGATATTGGAAGTCCAAAAATAGTAGAAGTTGATACTGGAAGACCAAAATCAAGGTCTAGAAGAAGCAACACATCAATTTCAGATTTTGGAGATGACCCTTCATTTCAAACACTTTCTTCTCCACTTCAAGTTACTCCATCTCAGTTATTCATCCCAAATCAAAGAAATTTCAATGAATCAGATTGGGGGATAACAGGAGAAGAATGCAGATTTTCAACTGCACAAAGCACTCCACGTTTCACAAGTTCATGTAGCTGTGGATTTGTTGCACCTTCCACACCTAAAACAATTTGTGGAGATAGTTTTTACATTGGTGATTATGGTAATTATCCTAATTACATGGCTAATACACAATCTTTTAAGGCTAAATTGAGGTCTCATAGTGCTCCGAAGCAACGACCTGAACCGGGTCCGAAGAAGAGGCTTTCATTGAATGAATTGATGGAATCTAGAAACAGTTTGAGTGGAGTTAGAATGCAGAGGTCTTGTTCACAGATTCAGGATGCTATTAATTTTAAGAATGCTGTAATGAGTAAACTTGATAAGTCCACTGATTTTGATAGAAACTTTTCAAAGCAGAGGAGGTTGTGATCCGCGAAGCAATGCCGGGTGTCCGGTGTCCATGTCAGAGTCGGTGCTTCGAAGTGATGATTGATTAATGAGTTTAAGAAACATTTCTGAGAGCGCTAGTACATTGATTGGTAATTTGCAACATATAGTGGGTAGGGAACAGGTAAGTCAGGACAAAATTGAAGGATAATAACAATGATAATGGAATTTGTTTCCGTACATTTTCATTCATTATTATAGTCAAATGTAAGAGTAGTTAACTTCAATCGTTTTCTATATTTATTTCATAACAGTTTGCTTTTTTATTTGGTTAGTGAAGTTGTTTTTAGGCATTTGTTAATTAGTTAAAGTTGTTTTATTATGATTTACTTTACTACGCCAATGCTGGTTTCCGCGGTAGTTCGCCTTATGTTGGACACTACCTTTTTTTTTGTTTTGTTTAGTAGATTAATGGCTGAAGTTCACACAATTAAACATGAAGAAGTGGGATATCCAATGTTCGAACCACAACCCCTGCATAAATTATGCAATGTAGTTCACAGGAACCATACACTACCTTTTATATAGATCATTATACATTTGTGCAATTGCATAAACCAATTTTTATTTTTGTAATTGGACCTCTTATGACATGTTTTTTTTATGCACATAAGGTAAATGTTAAAACCCTTTCAAATGGATCCCCGTGAGCTTAGCTCAGTTGGTAGGGATTGCATATTATATGCAGGGTCCGAGGTTCGAACTCCGGACACCCCACTTCTCTACATTATAATGTGTGAACTCTACCATGATTCCCTAAAAAACAAAAAATATATTTACCATGAATTTCACATCAAGTTGAAATGAAGCACATGGTTGGCTATAGCTACATACTAGCTTTGATTTGACACGGCTTCAATAATTTGGTGATGCAATTTCAAACATGCTATACATAAAACCTCAATTCAATTGCAGGCTAAGAGCTGATAATCTAATAACAAAGTTTATGAACAGAAAGTTTGGACGATGAACTTAGGATTAGTTTGTTTTGGCTTTTCAGTAACAAGAAACACTTCTACAAATCTCAAAAGTGAAAATTGAGTTCTGATTGTTGTTTGGTTTGGCTTTTTAGAATTGCTTCTAAACTCCAAAAACAATTCCCCTTAAAGCTACAATTTCTAGCTTTTGGCTTTCCTAGAATCAATTCTACATTAAATTTTATATTTTGGTTATTACAACCTATTATTTTTCTTTATTGTCCTTTATCAATTCTCCTTTTTTTTGCTTTGTAATTAATTTGATGAACCAAATTTAATCAGAAAACTTAACGAACCAAATTAACCCCCGAAAAATGTATATGGTCATGAGCTGCCAAATTTTAAATTGTCCTTTATGGTGTCCCCACTCAGATTTACTGCATTTTTTCTTTTACCTTTTTTTTACGCTATATTTTATCATTTTTGGCAATTAACTCTAGTATTATTTAACTTAAATATATTTTATCAAAAAATATAAAATATATGAACAAATATTTTGTAAAAAAAATTAGTTTAATGATCGTATTTATTATGTTTTAAATTAATATATAGAAAATTTATTTATTTAAATTAAATAATATATTTACATTCAGTATTGATCTACATATACATTCAACTATGCACATTTACTTGAATTTAGCTATGTCCATTTTAGCAATTATACATTCAAAAATAATTTTGATAAAAACTATCCTAACAACATTCAGTTTATTTAATCAATTTTGCATTATTGTATCCAAACATAAATCAATTATCTCAAAATCAATTATGTCATAATCAATTCTATCAGAATCAATTCTGTCAGAATTAATTCTATCCAAAGCTGAACCAAACACACACTAAGTGAAATTTTGTTTATAATAATATGAATTAGAACACACACATACTTAATAAGATGTAATTGGACTAAGATATTATTAAAATTAAAATCATTAAACACACGAAAATATCATTAAAATATTAATGCTCTTTATTTTAACCAATTTAGGTAATTAAACACACCTCATAATACTCTAATTAAAAGACATCGCCTTTGGCATTTGCTTGTAGTTTTGACAATATTGTTTGGCAAGGTCGACTCTTTGCAAGTACAAAAAGACCCTCAGCACGTGACCTCAAAATTAGGGGGTCTCAATTTTTTGTTTTAATTGTGTAAGCTAGAAGATTGCTATCAATGTTAACATCAAATAACTTCTAACATAGTAGACCATGCTATCGATGTTAACATTAATTTTTTTTGTTAATACCCTCAAATGCAACTCTACAATTTCTTAAACCCGGATACAAAAAATAGATTAGAGGTAATTTGTTTCTTTTCTCATTAAACCTTTTCAACCAAAGGTCACATAGTGAATAGTGTACCTCAGAACCTTAATATCACCATTAGTGGAAAATTGTACCGCAAACTTAGTGCCTTTCTCACAGTCACTCAGTCAGATCCTATTCAAGTTGTTTTTTCACTGTTAGTTGGTTTTTCTTACATGATTAATAGTGACAAAAATCGAATTTTGTTCCAGATAGGTGTTTGGTTTTTCATAGCATGGGTTAAAACCAAAATTTGATCCACTTTGATGTTTGTTGTAGTTAAAATTCTGGATAATTTGAAACAATAGTAAAATTATGATTGATGGTATTTCTTTCCTTTTTAGTTACAGCAATAATGTGGAGAATTATTTGACCATAATTCTTAGGCCAAGATTGATGTGCAGAATCTTCCCTGTAGTTTTTAAGGTGGTTTTCATTTAGTGGGAAATACAATTCATTTTCCACTATATTGTATGGTTTCAATGTAGTTAATCCCATTCTATGGAAGCATTATAGCAATATTGTAGTTCAGATTCTTTTTTCAAAATCTGGGTGAAAAAACTTAAATTTTAAGATAAATTCATTCAAATTATGTTTCAGAAAAAACTACTATGTGATTTCCACTACTGGACTTGCAATTTTATTTCCTTACTTCAACCAAGTTCTAGGAGTATTAGGAGCAATAAATTTCTGGCCATTGAAAATTTTATTTTCGAGAAGGTTGTGTATGTGCAGGTGCACTATTCTTCAACAAAGTAATACATGGTTGATTTTGTGTTTGGTATAAGGCTTATAATGTTTTTTTTTAGAATTCAAAATTAGAATTTGATTTTGTGCAGGTTCACTAATTTTTTTTTTTTTGAAAGGATTAGAATTATTATTAATTTAAAATATCACTGAAATATACATCATGAATGGATAAAGGCACCTCTTCTATCCAAACAACATTGGGCTCGGCATGGGCCAAATGAGCCAGGAGATGGGCTACCTTGTTACCATTTCTAGGAACAAAATTGAAACGACAAGTGTCAGAAATTTAATTGGAGCTGACGGATTTTCTTGAGGATCAAAACAAGATAAGATCTGTCCTTATCTCTTCTATCCTTGAGAATCCTAATCAAAGTCTCATTATCTCCTTCGAAAACAACATTTCTGAAACCACATTAATGCGAAAATCTCATAGTCTTCAGCATACCAAAAGCTTCTGCTTCCAAAACATTAGTTGAACCATTTGATTCCCACGTAGCCGCAGCCATTATCAACCCTTGCTCGTTTCTAACAATCGAACCAACTCCCCATTTGCCTTTAACCTTTAAGCTCACATCGCAATTCGCTTTGACCAACCCAGCTTCTGGTTTCTTCCATTTCACATTTGAGTTTGCATTCGAAGTCCGGGAAGTCTGAAGGTTGTTGTTTCTTCCGTCGGCTGGAGATCCAGTGTTGGGAGTAATCGTATTCGCTGCGAAAGAAGCATTGGAGAGCTGAGCTTTGAGGAATTCGTGGATACTGCGATTTGCACGCTGGATAATGTCAATCTCAGGTAACTCTTTCTGTTCAAAGACACTTAGGTTTCTGGCATGCCATATGTTGTAAATGAGTGCTGCTATCTGAATAAGTGTATGTTCTTTATGTTGACCGATGGCTTCAAAAAGCCAAGCTGAGAAATTTGGATTGGATAAGTCTGCAAACTTAATTGCTAGATTGGATCCAAACCAAGTTATGATAATTTTAGGACAGGTCATAAAAGCGTGAGTTATATCCTCCACCTTTTCATTGCATCTTGGGCATAACAAAGAATAAGGAATTCCCCTATTCCTGAGCTCAACTCTAACAGGGAGAGCATTTTGAAGTATTCTCCAAAGTAAATTCTTATGTCTAGGGATAGTGTGAAGGGCCCAGACTTTATTCCAAACTGGTGCCACGGGAGAACTAGAATTAGCATTTAGGTTGTCTTGTTCCTGCCATAGTTTTATGGCTCTATAGCCACTCTTAACTGAGTAGATGTCATTGGATTCATACACCCACATAATATCATCCTGGGCTTCTGAGTTGATGAGAGGAATTTGCTTGATAACCTCTTGATCAATGTCTAGCATGTGAGTAGATAACACTTCAGAGTTCCAGTTAGGGTCATCACTGTGAATAAGATCATTTCAAACCTTGTGTTAGGATGATCGCCCTCAGTTGTTAAGACCTTAAAGGAATTGTGTGTGGGAATCCAGTTGTCCTCCCAAATCCTGACTGAGTTAGAACAAACAAAACTTATCTATCACTAACTACTAATAGGAGTATAAGAAAACTAGTGTACATCATAAATATACCATTAAACAATAATAAGAACAAAATAATAATGTATTACTCTCTTCGTCCTAAAATGTAAGAGGAAAAAAAACCTACTTTCTTTGTCTCAAAATGTAAGAAAAAAGAAAAAACTTTTATCCTATATAGTTTTTTTTAAAAACCATCTTTTTCAAAAAAAAAACTTTTGCTTATTCTCATTAAATTAAATTCAGTTTTCTCTCACTTCCATTTCTCCATAATCAATAGACATTGAAAATTGTTTTTATATCTCACGAAATTTATTCCAAAGAAAACACAAAAAACTATAATCCAAATTCCTATGTTTTAGTTTTCTTAATAAATATGATTTGATTTTTTTTCTCACGATTTAGGACGGAAGGAGTACAGCATAAGCTTAGCAAACCGGTTTATTCTTATCTCTTATGACATTTTCTTATTCTTATTTTTATCTCTTATGAAATAAATATAACAAAATAGTTTATTTTTCATTTTTTAACGGCGAGTGTTGTCTTTCTCTCTAATGACCTCTGAAGTGTCTATTTTTTTAATGGAAAATTGAATAGAAATAGTTGGAATTTTAGGTGATGGTTATAATCAAAATTAAATAACAAATATAAATACACAAAAAAAAAATGGGTATGATAATTTTTGAATAAGAATATGTCATTGGTTAATCTCTTAATCACACTATTTTGCATATAAAATACAATAAAAATTAAAAAAAAACACTAGATTAATGTTGATATTATGAAAATAGTCAAGAGTTTTTAAAATTTTGTCTTATCGACTTTCTCACATTGATAAGTAAAAATTTGTTACCTCATATATAAACTCATAAAATCCGCAACGGGCGCAACACATATATTTAATGATATTTTACATATAAAATAAAAATATATTTATTAGAAACACTACATTAATGTTGATATTTTAAAAATAGTAATGAGTTTTAAAAAAAAAAATCATATCGATACATAAAAATTTAGTTCTGCATATATATATGCAAATAAATTCTGCAACGGATGCAGTGCAAATATTTAATAGATTTTTGTTAATAAAAGAAAATTATTTAATTAAAATAATACATTAATGATAATAATTTTTATTTAATATCTTTAAACATTTCACAATATTATTAATGTAATTATATTTTTATATTATTATCGAAATATTACACGACCGGTCTATAACGAGTTTTTTTTTTAGGGAAAGGTCAATTACTAGTTGTATTTTGAATACAATAAGCAATGCAACATATGAAAGTGTGTTAAAATTGTAAGAAAAAAGTGTGTTAAAATTGAAGAAATGTGATTTTTATTTTTCAACAAAGGTTAACTTACTTGATAAGAAGTCGACTTATATCCTGAAAGAACGTAAGTGTAATATCAACTACCAACGTGAGATACTTTATTAACGTTTATTGCGTCTTAATGTCTGTTGTGACTCCTATGAACTCAACTGATTTTAACTTTTTATTGTAAAAAATATAAATAAGTCTCCTATCTCCTATACATACATTTTAGAATGGTGAAATGATACAATCCACATGGCATAACAAAATGAATGACATAAAAAAAGTGACATGTGTCAAGTTCAATCACAAACATATGAATATGAAAATAACTCTTACAATTTTAAAACTTAAATTCCATTTACTATCATTTATGACTTACCAAAAGGACAAAACATACACCAACAATTAAATATTTTGTTAAAATCAATTTTTTCAAAAACAAACAAGGAATTATATTAAACTAACATAATGAAAGAAAAATTAAAAAAAAAAATCAGTCAAGAAAAAGTCAATTATTAAAACATGAAAAATCCGAATGTTTATCCAATTATTATAACATGTAAAATATAAATAGTTTTTTAACACAAAAAATTGACATTGAAGCAATTTATGAGTTTGAATTATAAACATTCGAGAGAATAATAAAATATAAGATAATATTTGATGTATGAAATAAAATTAATAAGTTCTTAAAAAAATAGTTTTATTTCATCGATTCATGTTTTCCTTAACAAAAACATCACAATGATTTCATTCAAAAACAAATAGTACCAAACTTTGAAAAACAATTTCTTAAACCACTTATTCAGAATAAAAAATAAGTTAGGATACATAAATTCATTATTCATGAGACAAATATTTGTTGCCTGTAAATATTAAAAAAAAACGAGACAAATACTTTTCACTCATGAATATTAAAAACACGGGACACATTAATCTCTGATAGATAAAAAAAAAGGACATATACTTATAGATGATAGATGTATATATATAGTAAAAGTAATTTTTTTTTTGAAGACATAAAAATGGAATATATTAACAACGGCAGTGAAACGCCTAAGTACAAGATGTACTAAAAGTGTCACCCCTAAAAACAGTTAGACATACAATGAAGAGTCAAAGCGAAGGTCAGTCGATACCCAAACATAATAAAGAGTCCGACCACCATTTTTGAGTACCTTACATAAAATTGGTCTTATTAGCTTTAAGCCACCAAAAAGAGTGAAATTTAACTTTTTCTACTAGCTGTTCAGTGGTGGTTTGGATATTATTATAAAGTCTATTATTACATTCATTCCAAACCAACCAGACACAAAGTAACCAAATAAGTTGGAGAAAGGATTGACGAGCCTTTGAGTGACTTGTAGAGTGAGTAAACTGAATGAAGTGGTCATCAATATTAAGGGGGTCGACACCTGACATTCCGATCCAACCCCTGATAAAATGCCACAATGTACCGAAAGTGGCGCAATGGATAAATAAGTGTTGTGCAGACTCTGTCATACCGCACCCTGTAACACACATGACTGCTTCGCCAATGATCATGTCACGCCTCAGAAGATGATTCTTAGTCGGCAACCTGTCCCGCAACAACCGCGCAAGCAAAAATGGAGACCTTCAGCGGCACCTGCTTATGCCAGATAAGATCTCCCATGGTAATACTTGGAGGTTCAGCCTGAGTTGTCAGTTGTTGATAGACGCCTCTCACAGTGTATCCACAATCAGAATCAGAGTCTCATTGCCACCTGTGAGAAATATCAGACTGCAAAACAACACCATTAATTAATTGCCTACACTCCTCTAACATCTCCTCCTCCCACACCCTCAACCTTCGCCTCCAACCCCATGCCTCTCCGTCAACCTCCCCACCAAGGGCAACCATATCAGCCACCGTACTCAGTTTATTAGACGCTAAGTCAAATAGACGACGGAACCTGGTACAAAAAGGAACATCACCAAACCACCTGTCATACCAAAAGAAAGACTCAAACAAAAGTAAAATATTAGTAACTCATACATAAAAAACACAGGATAAATATTGAAAAAATTAACTGAATAATATTGTTATTGATACATAAAAAGATAAACAAGAGATAAAAATGAAAATAACCCAAGACAAATATTCTTTACCATTACTTTAAATAAAATTCAAGACAAATATTCATCAATGATAAATACTAAAAAAATGACAAATATTTGTCTCTTATACATAAAAAAACAGGAGACATATATTTTCAATAATTAAATAAAAAAAACAGATGTGTAATGTTTACCACTAATACACAATAAAATGTGGAACAAATATATATCATGGAAAAAAAAAGTTATTTTTCGTTGATACACAAAAACACGGGACAAATATTTGACAATGATAAATATTAAAAAAAATATGACACAAATATTAATCTCTAAATCTTCAAAAAAAAAAATTACACTGGATCATGAAAAAAAACATAGGGAAATGGTTAATCATTGATAAATATTTTTTTTTTCAAAACCAAAGTAATGCAAATTCATTATCCAAATTCATTAAAAAAAGGAAAAATACAAAGAAAGAAAAGGGAAAATAATTCAACAACTTTTCAAAAAGAAATAAATTTAAAGTTAGGCAAGTCTAACTTATTTCTTATGTATTTTAGGTTAATATTATCAAGAAGAAAAAGATACCAAACGAAAAAAGAAAGTGCTTTAAAAAAAATGCTAAGACAATGTTAGATAACCTATTTTTAAAAATTAATTGATAAATATTAAGAAAATACTTGACAAATATTAAAAAAGAAATATTTGTAACTAATACATAAAAAAGTACGTGACAAGTCTTTATCACTGTTTTTATATGAGGTTTTATCAGTGATGATTACATGTAAATATAGGCCAAATATTTGTCAATAATAAACAAATAACATATATTTATCATTATAAATATAAAAAAATAGGAAAAATAGTTATCATTGTTACATAACAAATTTAGGTCAAATATTTGTCGCCGATAAAAAAAAAACACTATTAAAATATCATTCATTGATACATAAAAAATTGTAGGAGTAATAATTGCCATGGTAAATCTAGAAAGAAAAAAAAATAAACAAGGAACACATATTTGTGATTGATACATGTAAAAGAGGCAAATATTTTTTTTTTAGACAAATATAAAAAATAATGGAATTATATTTATCCTTAATAAACATAAAAAAAATATAGAACACAAATTTGTCATTGCGACATAAGAAAACACAGACAAATTTTAAAAAAACAAAAAAAAATATAGAGATTGAAAAATAATAGCCTATCACCCGTGCCCTGGATAACACACCAGTAGTATTTAAATTCTAGGATGAGTGCTTTCTGCAGTGAATTTTTTAATATTTGTGTAACAAATAGTGTTAGGTGAGATTTGTGTTGAATAGGTAAAGGATCGATATAAATTTGTTTTCATAGTGGTAAATGAATTGGTCTAACCAAAACCTATTAATAGACATTTCTTGGTACATATGGAAACTATGGATGCTTGGACCATGTTTTAATTTGGAATGGGGATAACAACCGTTCTCCTCTCTCGACTTTCCATTTTTTATATACTAATTTCCAGTTTCCATATATATACTATTAAAAGGACTCTGCTAATGATAGAGAGCACACTAATAGTTTATTTTCTTTTTCTTTGACGGAATTTTATAGTTTTCTTAGTTATGTACATAAAGAAGTAATACAAGTTTTCAACAAAATCGGTTAATTTTCTCTATAAGATGTCAGTTCAATGATAAAAGTTTGACTTCGTAACTTAAATTAATAGAACTCAAATTTTCTCGAATGTTTGTAAAATAATAATTAATATCACTTTAACTAAGAATAATTTTCTCTTACCGTAATTTTATCTTTTTTATTTTATTTTACTCAGTTAAGTAAAAAAAAATTATAAGTCTTAGTCAAGTAATTAATGTCAGTGGCGTGTCAAATCTGAGTCAGCAAGACAATCCCAAAATTTCACTCTTACAAGGCAGTGAGGCACCCTATTCCAAACAGGTGGACTTGTATGAAATAAAACCTTGTGAGAGAATTATGGTTAATAATAAGTTCAAAATTATGGTAAATCATGTTCCGTATATAAATTATTGCTACTTTTATTAACCTTTTACTAAATATAATTAACCATATACTTAAATTATCTTAATCATCTAATTTATTGTCAAATTTGAGTATGAAAATAACAACTCTTTTCTTAATTAGACATATATGAAGAAGTAACACAAGTTTTCAACAAACTCAGTCAAGTAATTTTTTGAAAAGCATTTTTTGAAAGAGTCTTGTTAACGAGTGCCCCGGATAGTCTTTAAGGATCTCAAATTTAGCTATTATTTTTTCAAAAAGTCAACTATTACAATTTTCTAGGCATTAAATACATAACTTTTTATAAAAAAAACTTGTTTAAAGAATGTCCCGAAGACACTCGTTAACATTTTCCTCAAAAGTCAAAGTTAAGTAGTTAATGTGACTGACATGCCAAATCTGAGTCAGCAAGATAATCCAAAAAAAAATTCACTCTTACAAGGCACCCTATACCAAACAGGTGGACTTATATGAAACAAAGCCTTGTGAGAGACCCTAAAAAAAGGAGGCATATACTTGCTTGAAATGTAAGAGGACTACCTAAATGTCACAACAAGAAACCTTCTCAACGTGTGCCTTTTACCACTAAGTTATGTGTTAAAATGATGGTGAAAAACATGGGAACTGTATCTTGAAGAATAAGACAATAGGAAAGATAAAATAGGTACCAAGAGATGCTTCTATTTTGTGGTGAACAAAAGTATGAAATGGACAGTTGATTGGTGGAATGGCTTCTTCTTCTACAAGATATAAATGGTTTGAAAAGGGCACTGTACCAACAACAAATTTTAATTCATGATCATTATGCAATGGAATTTAAAATGTCATAAAATATCCTTTTCAATAAAAATGTCACAAAATATGAAGTGACATTTGCAAAATCTTCACCCTTGTCTAAGCAAAGTCTCCTCTTTATCTCTCTTACCCTTCTTGTTATTTACCTTCACATTACTTCATGTGCATGAGCCACACCACTTCACCAAATGGGGTGGTTGCAATCCCTTTTCTCTCCACTGAAGAAAATATGGCTCAAGTTAAATTCAACTCAAAAGAAGAGTACGTTCAATAACACTCTCCATACTTGCATTCTCATACATGTATATGCTAGTTTTAACTTTTAATCAAGCAATGCTTATGAGTTATGTTCACTTTTTTACAATGTTTGTGCACTTTGCTTAAAGCTTCTATTCTTGAACCAATCAAATCAACCAACAATACCACAGTTTCTTTTGAAATCAATTAAAGAAATATGCCGAATACTTTTCTTTTCTATATTCATTGAATTTTATTCCTTTCTTTCCTCCCACTGATACTTAATTTTTCAAATATTTTTCTAACATTTCAGAAAGAGGGCTTTACATTCTATATGAAGATGTCAAGTCTTGCCCTTATGAAGACGTGCACGTCCTCTGGTCTATACTAGTGGAATCGCATTCACCTTCTTTGCCATTGAAAAAATGAAGGCCATGGGGACATTGCAGGATTGAAAAGAATCTCACAATGTACATATAAATAATTATAATGTCCATAGTACATAGTGTTTTTTTTCCTTTTAACTTTTGTAGCACCAAAGCATAATGACTCTAAAATTTTGTTTTTAAAGCGACTACTATAAGCTCTTATTTATAATTCCATTTTCTTTTCTTCTTGAATGTTTTTGATTTCTGAACAAATTTTCAGCCATCTCTAAAACCTGTATACATCAAGGTAGGGTAGTCCCAGAAGCATTTCTTGATATTTTAAGGAAGGAAAAGGAAAATTCTGATTTTGTTTTTCTTGGTAAGGCTTTTTCTTGTTAAGCTGTCTGTTTCAAGTTGTTCAAAAGGTTGTTTCTTACATTGGTTTCCTTGTTGAATTTGACTTGTGAAAGCACAAGTTATAACTTAGTCAATTACAAGTTATTAGGCTACATAAAATTGAGAAATTAGGTCCTCTCATTCAATCACATAGCAACTTTCATAAAATAAGTCTTCTGTAGCATCTGACAATAATGGAGCAGTGACACTGACATGCATACCTTAGCAAAATCACTGAAATCTAAATAATTTCTTTTGTGCCTGATTAAATAGAAATCACTTTTAATAAAACTAGAGTAACATGAAGAGAATAGGCATTCATAAATCATAACATGAGAGAAAAATGAAGAGGAAGGCGAAGAGATGATGCTAAATTGTAATTAATCAAGCCAGGATGATTAAATAGTTCTGATTTTCTTTTCATGTCTTTTTTCTTTTTGTTCAATAAAAGGTAACATTTCACTGAAAATTTTGTCTGTTTAAAACTGTTCACTCTCTCATATATCTTCATTTAAGTGATTCTTAGCCAAAGTGTTATAGGTTTTTGGGCATTTTTTTACCACTAAGTTTTATTGCCCATTTGAAGCTATGTAATCTTGATGAAACATATGAAGTACCCCCTTCCTAATACTCCTGCAAAATAAAATGTGAAACACATTTATTATATATGTTTAATTTTAGTAAAATGGACACTAAATCTTATTTAATTGATGGCCAAATTAGCTACTTTTGATGCTTTGTAGCCTAAAGGTCTGTTGCAATTAAAGGAATATGGACAGATTTACTTAATTCTGACACTACTTCTGAAGCTTGAGCATACATGTCATATGCACCAAGTTTGTTACAAAGAGATTCAACCCGAGGTCTCTCTAGTCTAGGGGTTTAGTTTATGTCAGGCAGTTGATAATTTGAACCAACAAAATCAGTTATGATGTCTCTTGAAAGAGCCGTATCTTTCATGAAAGACTAGGTTGGATACAATGTCTAGTGTAGCTTGATTGTCGCAGATAAGTTCCATTGCCTAGTCGTCTCCTAATTTGAGCTGTTGGAGTAATTGTCTTAACTACGTGAGTTCACAAGTTGTATATTATGCTTCTGCACTAGACCTTGTAACTACGTTCTATTTTTTACTCCGCAATGATATCAAAAAATGGATGGTTTGGATGGATATGGATTTGGATGGATAAACTAAACATTTTTATGATACTAGTGCGCACTTTCAAAGTGAGGGACTTGTTAGAGCCTTCATCCTAGAAGTCACATTTGTTTTCTTTATTGGAACTATAAGAATAAAAATACGTCCAAAAGGAGGTGACTTCTAAGGTGATGGCTCTAACAAGTCCCTCACTTTGATCAAGTGCACATATGCTATCATACACTAGATCACACATTTCTTATTTATTTTTTAATAAACTATTTATTTTCTCCTCTTCCCATTTTGTTCATGTACACACGGGTTGCAGCACTGAGGAAAGGTATTCTGCCGTTGTTTTCCAACCTCCACCGCTGTCCTTCCAGCTCTGACACTAGCGTCGGCGGACCAACTCTAATCGAAATTCATGCTTATAATCACTTTCTAATTTTCACACATTGAACATTCAAATCATAAATCTGATTTGCCCACTCTCAAACTTCATTTTCAAAGATTACTTGGGTCTGAAATGCGTTTAAAGTTATCATATAAAATAAATCAAGATGAAAATAAAATTTATATCAGCCGATAAAACACTAATGATAGGTATGCATGGTTGTGCGGCAAGGGTGAAGTCGTGTAGGTCACTTATTCGTTTAACCCTGAATTGATAGTAGCCTAAATGGTCAAATTGGATACTAGTACGTATGGTTGCAGTTTCTGTACCGGATGATATGTGATCGATATATACAATGCGTATGAGCCATATATAATATATTAACAACAACTCTTTAAAAATTCAATTCAAAACAAACATTCAAGATAATCCAGCAATATAGGGACAGAATTATTGCAAAGATACCGGTCATATGAAATCGAGATAGAAGGTATATCATAAAAGAATGCCTCTCGAGCTCCAGCAACTATGCCTGAGTAAACATTGCATAATAGGGAACCCTATCAGTAGAATTATGAGAATGTTGTGGATTAAGGACTACTGAAGTTGAGCTATACTACTACTCTTTTAGTTAAAGAAAAGGGCTTAAAATTGTGTCTCCTCTCCTTCTTTGTCTCTTGACCAACATTCTTTTTGAAGTTGTAACTTAAAGGAATAATTTACAGTTTGAAGTAGTAAAATATTATTAAGCAAAAACTTTTTAAAGACAACCTAAATAAATAAAATGATCTGCATTCAGTGATAAAGATAGATTATACAGAGGAAGAAAGAAAAGCATAAAACAATCCGAGCTAGTGTAAAGAGATACTGATTGTGAGTTAGTTAGGAATAGGAAAACAAATACGATGATATATGGTTCTACGTAGTAGAAGTGATATTATTATAATTTATAAGTGCCACTGCAAGTTGGGGTGGAAGTGAAAAGTTGATGGTAGAAATAAGGCCTTACAGTGCCACATCGTTCCAAAGAAACATTGCATACTTGAAGATATCTTATATAACTGCTTTTGACACAATCAATCAGCCTAAAACTGATCTAGTCCCTTCTCTAGCGGAATGCTCTGTGGCCCTTGGCTGTGGAGATGGTGCCAGTTTTGAAGGTGGGGAACTAGCTGCGCAAGATAGGTTGAGATGTCTTTGGCTTGAGATATCTCACCGTAGCTTGTTTTCTATCTCTTTAGCTGGTGCCATCAATGCTGAGTTCTAAATTTTGAGTTTAAAATTCATTTGGACATTTTACTTCTATCCATCATCATTTTTAATTTAACAAAAATAATGTTTGTTATTAAAAGAGGTGATACAGCTTTTTAATATTAAAAAAGCTTAATATATCATTTGATCCCTTAACTAATTTTTGTTTTTTATTTTGGTCCCCTAGCTATAATGTGTCTCAAATTGGTCCCTTATGAGTTCTACCGTTACTTCTTTTGGTCTTCTCTGTTAATTTTAAACATCAAATGTCTAAGATGAACCATATTTAAAGGTGGTAACCTTATTAAATTTTTAAAATTTAACCCTTTGATTTTTTCTCACTTTTCTTCATCTTCAATTAACCCAGAAAAAAAAACTTGGAAGAACAAAAAACATAATTTTTTCTTCAAATAAAAAACATAATTTTAATTTTTTCTTAAAAAAAAAAACCTGAAAATTACTACCACACCGTCACCATCTTCCTTTCATTTTCCTTAACATTCTTAAAAGAAATTACTACCGAGAACAAGAACTATAATCATCATCATCTTCATTTCATTCATTTTTCAATCATCAATACTCATTGTTCCTCAACAACAACAACAACCAAGAATCATCATCATCTTAATTCTCATTTTTTCTTTTTCTTTTTCCAGCAAAAGATTCAAATTTATCTCAAATTGCAGTTTCCACAATATAATAAAACCAAAATATATAGAGCATAAAGTATTATAAACAAACAAACCATAACATTCAATACAACTTGGTGTTCACGAACATCCATATTTTCTTTTTCTTCGGCACTTGTAGCATCAGCTTTTCCTTCCATATTTCTTGAGCCCGCTCTTATTGGTTTCAAGCTTTCTTGACATATCTGACTTTTTGACAGACCTACTACGATTCAAACTACCAGGATAGAGAGATTCAAATTCAACCTTTTTTCTCTGTGACTCTCTTCTACTCTTTTTCTCTTTGAATTCAGATTCAGACTCCAAAGGAAGAATATGAGAAGGAGTTGAGATTCAGATTTGAATTCGAATTCAATTGGTGGTGGAAACTGACAATGGGAAACTGGAAATTCTGATTCGGATTTTTGGGAAATGGCGGATTTGAATTAGCATGAATTGGGAAATGGGATTTCGAGAAAAGGTTAAAGGTTGAAACTTTGGAGGGAAAAGAGAAGGATTGTGAGGTTGGTGATGATTTGAGTGATGGTGTTGAACGTGGAGATGGTTTTGTGGAAGAGAGAATTGAGATCTGGAGATGGGTGTGAAGAAACGATGATGATGGAGGAAGAAGGTGGGTGATAGGTCTCATTTTTCTATTTCAATTCTGGATTTTTTTAAAGTAATGGATCCAATTAAATTGAGATTTCAGTGAAGGATTCAATCAAAATTTTTTTCCTGGGTGGTTGACTCTAATATATTATGGACCTACAATCAAACGGATATAATCATATTAAAAATATTATACATTAAAAAACTAAACTAATGGAGAAGATTAAAATAGTAAGCAGCGGAAGATTTACGGGATCAAATTTGAGACACTTTATAATTAAGGGACCAAAATGAAAACAAAAAATAAGTTAAAGAACCAAATGATGTATTAAGCCTATTAAAAATTGGTACTGGTCCTTGTCTTAAACGTATTTTTAATAAAACAAAATTGATACAACTAGTAAAGAAACAAAAATTGTAGAATTTTTTTAGAAACACCCATATATAAGAAATAATTTTTCTAGTTTCTATATAATTTTGGTTACACCCAAATTTAATTCAAATTTTACTATAAGACCGAATTTTGCCCTTTCCATATAACTTTTTTCTTACATGCAAACAGTGGTGGACGTGCAACCAATTTTATGATTACATAGGTAAGTCAATTTCTTGTTTTTCCAATGATGCTGAATTTCTATTTTCTTTTATTCGTTCGACATCATTTCGGGTATGCGTTTGCGACATAGTTGTTTAAGTTTTTGGATAAAAATAAATAAAACTTTGTGAAGGCATGTACCCCCACAAGCTCTAAAGCGCGTTTGTTCTTGATTGTCAAGGGGCCTAAAAGTCTCTTTTTAATAATTCTTAAGATCTAATTTATCGATGAACAAGTAAACCCAATTTATTTTTCGTAATGACTAAAATAAGTTTTTGTTTTTCTCATAGACTAAATTGACTCAAGTTCTTCAAGACTAAAATGGATTTTGACTTTCAAACATTTAAAAAAATAAAAGAATAATGCTTAAAACACACCCTTAACACACATCTCAACACATTATTTTCTATTGATTGAAATTCATACAAGTCTTGTTAGATTTTCCATGTGTTTTTAAGAAATAAAGGATGTGAGAACAACAAGTGTTGTTGTTCTCACATTCATTGTTTCTTAGAAACACATGAAAATGACCCAAAAAAAACTGGGGTAGGAGTAACTGTCATAATTCAGGACAATAAAAACAATTGTGTCATAATTCAAATTTGGGTTGCCTAATTCGAACTATGAGTCCTTTCCAGCATTCTGAACGATTATGGATGGTGCAATTCAAATTACAATGATGTGTAATTCATTCGAATTACACGCTGCATCAATCAGTTTTATGTATTTTTTGTCCAACCTGTTACACATTTTGACGTACTAATACATAATCAAATGAAATTTGTGCTTAAATTCAAGGAAAATGAGTTTAGTTTTCAGAAAAGCAATAATCATTCAAGTTACCTATTAGGTTACATAAATTTGAGATATTTAGCCCCATGATTCAATCACATTGCAAGTTTCATAGAAAAAGTCTTTCGTGGAGTAGCGACACTGACTGACATGCATACCTTAGCAAAATCACTAGAAATCTTAATAATTTCTTTTGCACCTTATTGAGTAGAAATCACTTTTAATAAAACTAGAGTAATCTGAAGAGAATAGGCATTCATAAATCATTACATGAGGATAAAAATGAAGAGGGAAGAGCTGATGTGATATCGTATTATTCATATGACATTTGACTCTAAATGGGAAGCAGCTAAACTATCATAAGCCAGCCAGGAAGCTTAACTAACTTCTCAATTCTAATTGAATAATTCTGATTTTCCTGTCATGTCTTTTTTCTCAGTTCAATAAAAATGTAGAATATCACTCAAAAATTTATCTGTTTAAAATTGTTCACTCTCTCGTCTCTTCATGATTCTTAGCCAAGGTGTTGTAGGTACTTGGGCAATTTTTTTTACCACCCAATCTTGTTGCCAATTTGAAGCTATGTAGTCTTGATGAAAAATATGAAGCACCCCATTCCCAACACTCCTGCAAAAAAAGAAGTGAGAATAACATTAGAGTATATTTGTTCAATTTTAGTAAAATGAACACTATACCTTATTTAATTGATGGCCAAAATAACTACTTTTGATGTTTTGTAGCTTAAAAGAAAATTGAATCAATGCTCTATAGGATTATAACTATGTAAGAGTTATCAATTATTAGTAATGGGTTCATAAGACTATTCACTTGGGTATCTATTTTAGAAGCTCAAATCAAGTACTGTTAAATACTGATATTAATATTATTGATTTTGTGATAGTGTGGATTTACGTGTACAATTCACACCAAGAAGAACAAGGGATAAGAGAAGAAAGGAACTTTCCACCCCCATAATATCACTCGAAACGTGAATTTTATGTTGTCCGAAAGTACACTTCCGAAAACATTTGTTGTTGTTTAGAAATGTGGTAGGTGGAGAAAGCTGCTTCCTAAGAAAAGGCAGATATATCTATGACTGTGCTAAGCCATAAAGTGAGTTCCAAGCCCCGCACTACTCTTTTGTTAGTATGTCAAGTGTGAGTTAGAAAGTTCCGCATTAAATGGAAAAGTGAAGATTCAACAACATATAAGTGAGAGGACCTATATACCTAAAGTCTTAAAAGTTTTGGGTGAAGATGTGGTATACAACTTATTTGTGTGGTTATAGCCCAATGTGATGATCTCTTTGGCTCGCCTCACGAACCAACACCTCACTCCCCATGACAAAACAGAGTTATGCTTCAATTTTATCCACTTATTTTACGCGTTCCTATCATAAAAAATTTATATGTCAATTTTCTAAATTTTATACTTTTGAAACTTGCATTGCAAGAATACTTGTTACTTAATAATTTTATCCAAAAGAATAACTGGGTGCTCACATTCTGCATGATTAAAACTTTACAAGTTTGGTTCCATCCGTAGACACCTGCTGCGGCACAATTTGTGATATGTTTATAACACAAGTAAAAAATTAACTCATGAGAGTTACGCTACCAACAATGAAAACATGTTCATAGATGATAGATGGATGCTCATGAATGATGCGCTTCAGATTTCATGACTGAATTATTTACAACCAGTATAAAGAATGACATAAAACCTTCTCAAGCACGTCAGCAGTGTATGGAATGAGATATAAGGTTCACACTTCATAGGACATCAGCCAAATGCTTCGTGCACAATGTAAATGACACTTTTGATAATGTACTAACTACCAAATATAGCATTAAAATTTTAGTAATGTCCTTAAAATTATGTGCAGGCTTGGTTCAAAATTTAGTCATCTTAGAGGTGCTATTTTTTTTCTTAACCGAACAGGATATAAAAATATAGCAAAATTTTGAAATTGAGGTTTTCATATGTAATTTATGTAAAGGGGTTTGCTACAATAGACCCACTCATTTTTACGAAGGTCTATTTTAACAACCAACACCTTTTCACTTGGACCAAAAGACCATGTTTTTGGTTTTTTGGGAAAATTAAAATTGAAGGGTATAAATGTAATTGTCACTTATTCTCTCTCTCTGTTTTTTTTTAACGAGAACACTAATGACAATTACATTTATACCCTTCAGTTTTAATTTTCCCAAAAAACAAAAACACGGTCTTTTGGTCCAAGTGAAAAGGTGTTGGTTGCTAAAATAGACCTTCATAAAAATGAGTGGGTCTATTGTAGCAAACCCCTTTATGTAAATGTATATTCTGTGTGTATACTTAAATCACGCAACTTGTACTTATAATGGTAATATAATATATACATTAAATTCCTAATTGAGAGCCCAATCTAGGAAGTTGTAAACTCTAGGAATATTAACACACATAATAGGAAGTTGTACAATTAAAGGAGTGTGGATAGATTTGCGTAATTCTAACACTCCTCCTCAAGTTGGAGCATACATGTCATACGCAGCAAGTTACAAATAGATTCAACCCGAGGTCATCTAAGGGGCTTAGGATATCCCAAGCAATTGATAATTTGAAATGACAAAATCAGTTACGATTTCTCCTGAAAGAACCTTATCCCCTACAAAGTCTCAGTCCATCTCTATCCATTTAGTTCTTTCATGAAAGACTAGGTTGGATGCAAAATGTAGGGTAGCTTGGTTGTCACATATTAGTTTCAAATGTCTTGATGTCTCCTAATTTTAGCTGTAGGAGTAATTGTCTTAACCACGTGAGTTCACAAGTTGATGCTGCTATAATAGGATATTCTGCTTCTGCACTAGACCTTGCAACTATGTTCTATTTCTTACTCCAAAATGAGATCAAATCCTTCAATGAAGACACAATACTCTGAAGTGAACCTACTATCTAGTTTGTTTACAAAAGAGCCATGGTTGCCTATTTATAGATGCGAAAAGCACATTCTAGATGCTTGGTGATATAATTTTCATGACATTTCTTATAGAAATATAGTATTGGTTTATCTGATGGTGAACCTGCCCAGTCAGTATTAGAATAGCCCACAACTTGTGTGATACCCTTGTTTTCATAAAGTAATATTTTACCCGGCGCACTCTTTATATACTTAAGATTGCGAATCAAAGCGTTCCAATGGTCAATGGTTCAAATGATCAATAGGTTGAAATATTAGCTTAGTCCCTTAGAGGACCTTGGGTTGAATCTATTTTTTACAAGCTTGGTGCATATAACCCCAGCTTGAGGAGGAGTGTTAGAAATTAGAATTAAGTAAATTTGCCAGATTCCAAAGTGTTTTTCATCAGTTGGTGAATTTTTGCAAATTATAAACATATGAAATGTCTTACAGCATTATAGAGCCGATGAAGAGGGAGATTCTGAGACATTTTGTAGCCAATCCTTAAAATAGTTTTGACAATCTACCTCTGCCTGAGAGATAGCAGCAAGAGGGGTGACAGTAATCTATATAAAAAGCGAGATCATGTTAGCCACACTCTGTATTATGTCTGTTTACTGTCCAATAATTGTTATTGTTATTTATATATACTCACAAATCCTTCCTGCAGAGATTTATGATCACCGCTATCATCATGATCAAGTTGGGAACCTCTTACCTACAAAATTAAAATTGTATACTGCATCATACTCAAGAAAAAGTCTAAGCTGCGTATCACTGTTTAAAACAAGACGAATTCGTCGAAAAATAGTGGAAATAGCTTCTTTAAATGAATATAGAGATTTTCAAGTAAGCAAAATCAACCTACTTCTCTTGCAAATAAAAGACTTTCAGGTGATATAGATGACACGTTAACATCTGCATGTGCTGCTGTTTCTGCATTGGTCATATCTGATAACATTTTTCGTCCTTCCGCCTCAGAGGTGATTTGCTTCCATCCCATCTTGATTAAACTCTTACCCTGCTTAGTTAGCTTGTACCCCTTTTGGAAGACACAGAAGAACACCACATTAATCATAGGCTTAATTGCATGTTTGATCCCTTATGTTTATTTTAGTTTTCAAGTTGGTCCCTTATGTTCTAAATGTTTCAAGTTGGTCCCTTACGTTTTAAAAGTTTCAAGTTGGTCCAAAACGTTACTCCTATAGGAATAAGTTAGTCCCTTCAGTCACATAACGGTTAAAGATTCAGGTTGACAATATGGGTGATGGAACTTAACTTATTTAGAAAATCAGTTTTAAAACATTATTTTAATTTTTTTGTTTTATTAAACTCAATATCATGTCGCGGAATGGACTAACTTATTCCAATATGAGTAACGTTTTGGACCAAATTGAAACATTTAAAACGTAAGGGACCAACTTGAAACTTTCAAAACATAAGGGACCAAATTGAAAACTAAAATAAACATAAGGGATCAAACGTGCAATTAAGCCTTTTAGGAAATAAGCGTAAGGTCTCATGGACAAGTGGCTCCATGCTTGAAGTCTTTGGTGCAACAGGAGCATTGTCTTGGAGCAAAAAGAATCCAGCAAAAACAAAATGGAAGGCTGATAATATGGTTGGATGAATAAGAACAATGCAGTGGGATATTTTATAGAGTACATGTTACATTGGATGAAAACTTGTAATCGCTTTAGTATGTCATTCAAATTATGTTGCATAGTTCTAATTGTGTTGCATAATTCATTTACATTATGCAATAATAAGAACAGTTACGGGGGAATTTTAGAGTATGTAATTCAAACTTGTTATTAAAACTTGTATCTAATATTGGTTAATTCAAATATGAATGAATTCTAAGCAAAGACAAATTTGGTAGATTCAAAAAAATTTAGTCTAGACAATTTTGCGACACTTTTTACAACTTCTCAAAAATTATAAATCTAACACTTTTTTATTCTTACTAGTGATACAAAAAGTGTTACAATAATGTAACATTTGTGACACTTTTTAATTGTTACACATAATACTATAAAATGTAACTAAAACTCTTTAGTAACACGGGCTTTATCTAACAATTGTTTGAGTGTTACTAAATTTAATTAGTAACATTTTTCTTGATTTAGTTACAATTTTCAAGTGTTACTAAATGTCATTATTATAGTAGTGTATTTATGTCGTTCCGATTCTGTAATCCAAACTGTATAAGACGCGCGATAAACTCATAAGGTTGGAAAAGAATCAGTCAAACAATTATTTAAAAAGTGGATGAGACCATGTCATCTTTAGGCCCTATCCCTCTGCCAATAAATATCGACTCATTATCATCTGCATATTTAGATAATTCAAAACATTATTGAGCCATCGGATGATTTGTAAATTGGATTAGTTATGCGCAATTAGTAGGAGTTGAAATTACAAAGGGATTAAAGACTCAAATAAATCTCACACCCTAGTCACTGTCTTTGTTGAATCCATATAAACTATTTTTTTCTTATTGCAAAAAGCAACTCAATTCAAACATGCACCGATTGTCCTGTATACCATTGAGAAGAGTTGCTACATTGTTTTTGGTGTCAACCAAATCTCATTTGCCCATAATTGCAGAGACTAATCTCTCATATTAAATTAGACCTTAAAGATATAAAGAGTTGTCACTTTCATGAAAAAGACATTCTTGCTTTCCATAAGTACTTCCACCAGTGTCGATTAAAACATTTAGTTAAATATAAAACTAAGTATCCAAACAGTCTCTGACAAATGTGTTTCTATTAAAAAATGACTCTCACTCCCATACAAGATAATTAAAAATAACTGCAAACTCACAACATGGTTAGTTCAAACTGTCCTTACAAGTTAACCATATAGTTCCATCAATTGTGCTCGACTTAAATTGGCTCCATCCGGTGAACATAGGCACGACCATGCCAAATGTTCTGTGTGGTCGTGCTCCTCTTTTAACACAGTAATTCAAAGGAAATTCAGGTCCTGCTGCTTGTGTGTTGGTTGTGTAAGGTCGTGCACATAAGTGCAGGCTTGCTGATGTGCATGTCTGGTTTCTGCCAAGAATTTATCCGTTGGCCTTGTAGGGCTTGTGCAGACCCTTGCAACTTCAAATCTTGCCCTTTTTACATCCAAAGCTTGTCAATGTGCAGTGACGCACTCATATATACTAAATTTCCTTCTCATATAGCTATTTCAAAAACAAACAAAAATAGCTATTTAAAAAAAATTTGAGGAATAAATAATGAGAAGGAATCATAAACCAAGAAATATACTTCTGAAACAAAAATATTTACCCAAAAAAAAAACTTCTGAAACAAAAAAGCTTTCGTGGATTTTAAAAGAACTTTACTGGTATTCACTTTCTATAGTTACAACTACAAGTAAACTCTTTCGAAAAAATACTTAAGAGAATGAAACTATACATTTTTCACACTATTTTCAAGATTGTCAAGAATTGACTGCATCTTTGTGAAGAGTTGCTAACACATACTCCATATGTCCCTATTTATAAGCACATTT
>Ga0228711_1001270_pt1 | contig 36414 bp, 28 predicted proteins | sample MedpolnodulmetaG_2_FD_177996 | JGI IMG/M metagenome (GOLD analysis project Ga0228711, IMG submission 177996) | Root nodule microbial communities from Medicago polymorpha collected in Santa Monica, California, United States - brown nodules | ecosystem: Host-associated > Plants > Roots > Nodule... | reverse complement strand
AATGATGACAATGTGGTGATGACTCTTAATTGAATTATGACTTGATTGATTGTGTGGACGTAAATACTTGATAATGCAATTGTTGTTGAGGTGATCAATATAAATGGAGGGTATCCTTTATATTATTTTTGAATATTATGAGGTTATTTTGCATTGTCGAGTCTTTGCTTGTATGTCCATACATCATAGTCTTGTTGAGTCTTGATGTTGTAAGGGAGGGTTACTCTTTTACTTCGGTGATAATGTAAGACGGGTGTAAAATCTTACATATGATGTTTTTGTTGCATCATGGGTGACGACCTTTAGGTGATTTGGTACCACATGCATATATGTGTCGAGTATAGGCGCATATCATATTGGCATGAGTCTTAATTATTGTGTTTGAATGATGAATGTTGATGGTAAGTGTGTTTGATGGATACATGCTTGTGATATTTGGAATTGTTGTGTGAATGTGTTTTTGGAAATTAATTACTCATGTTAATTATTTGAGACTTGATTTGATTCATTTATGTTAAACTGTTTGTGTTGATTATGATTGATGTGAAGCTTACCCCCAGTGGTTTTGACCGCCTACCTGTTTGTATGAATGGGTAGACGAAGTGCAGGACTAGTTTGCTTTCGGTGAGTTGCTTGGTGATTGCTTGGATAGCGGGAGCTAATCTCCGTTATCGGTTCTTTAGAGTCTTAGATTAGGCTCTGATTAGGTGTCGGTTTTATGATACTATGGATTTATTTATGTTATGGAGATTTTTCCCATTTGTCGGGTTTTGGAGATCTTATTTATGGATGTATGTTGTTCTTATGACATGTATACTTGGTGATGTATGACTTATATCCGCTGCGACTGTTGATGAATTTTATATATGCATGTTGTTTGAATTTTGATGTGAAGACGTAGCGTCTATTTCTTGAATATTTATATTATTCGTGTGTATTATCGCTTTAATAGAAATAGGGCGTTACAATAAGCTCCATCACAACTTTTATTTTTACTGTCTCCTCACTCAGCACTCTTTCCAAGGCTAGTCTCTTATGATAAATGAACTTCCACCTTTGTGCAAATTCAGGAAGATGGAATGAAACTTTATCAACTGGCACATTCTCTACAATCTGCACACTTTTCTTACCAGCATATCTTTTTACAATAGAGGTGATGATGTTTGGAACATCTTCCTCAACATTGTACTCAGACTCACTTAAGAAGATAACCTTCCTCTTGCTTGAACTCCCAGCAGCAATCTTCACATTCTTGAGACCTATAATAGTAGATTTTGTTCTACTTTTGGGGGTTTCGGTCACAGAGGTAGTTTTCTTCTTGGGAACCTTACTTGCAGAGAGAATAGCTTTCCCTTTGTTACTTCTCAACCTCTTGGCCAAAATCTCACTAAGAGTATTCACCAGAGGGACATCATCCTGATCAAGATCATCAACCACATCCTTATCCTTTTCCTTGCCAACAGAACATTCTTCCTCTTGAATCTTTTTGGAGTTTTCTTCAGATTCTTTACCTTTTTCAGAATAAGAGCTCTCATCAGAGTTACCAGAGTTTACTTCCTTCTTTGGAGCAGTCTCAAAACTAGGGTCCTTACCACCAAAACCAGTTGTAGTGTCTCCATTTGAGTTGTCAGGTTGGCCCAAGGATGTTCCAACATCCGGTCCAACATCCTCTCGAGCATCAGTTTCAACACGATCTTTCTCAACAGAGTCAGCAACTTTGGTCTCATTACCAGTATTAGAATGATCAATATCCATGTTTTCAGTACTATCTATGGCATCATTCAAGTCTTTTAACCCTTGTTTTCTACCAGATTCAGGTATATCAGAAGTTAGGGTTGCCTCAGGGTTACCTTTATCAAGATCAGGTGTTGCAACATCAGGCAAGATCTTGAAAGTCTCAGCATTCTCAGTGTTCTTGATGTCTTGCAAAGAGGCCTCAGCTTCAATCGGTTTTAAGGGGTTCTCCTTTTCATACAAGTCAACAACTTTTGATTCTCCCTTCTTTGATGATTTCCTCCTCTTTGCAGCGGACTTATATGTGGTTTTATTTTTAGGTTTTGTGAAATGGACAGTAGTGAGAGGCTCGATCATTTTAGGAGCAGAGGAATCTGCATTTTGTTAGTCAGGGATAATCATTGTCTCAAACGCAGAGATGTCCGATTTGAATTTCATGGTGAAGAGATGTTGTTGGTGATGTTCGGAGAAGGGAAAAAGATGATGGTGTTTAGTTGCAGAGGAAAGAACGCAAATGGCTTTGGGAAGTTTTAAGAAAGAGAGAGGTTGAATAGGGGTTAGAGTGAGATGATTGCGCTTATTTGGAAGTTGAAAGAAAATTTTAGAAAGATTTCTTGAAATAACGTGCACCAATGAGAGGAGTGGGTCTGACAAAGTCCTTCCACGCCCAACATACATTAACTACTATAACTTCTTATATAGCGAAATGACCAGTGTGTCCCTTAACTTCTCAAACTTCTTCAAATCTAAGATTTCTGTATATTTATCAATCAAAAGATCTTAAGTAGAAATAATTTTCTTTTCCACAAAATTCCTAATAGGGTTACTTTTTACTTTAATCTGATTATCCTCCAAGAAGGTCCTTCTCCTCTTATTTAAATAGCCAATATGTGGGTTGTTATGAACTTTAAAGGTCTTCTGATGTTCCAACCTTGAATTCAACATTTTAGCTCGTTCGAAAATTTGATCTTCTTGATAAAGAATCCACTTATAGCAATTATTCTTAGATCTAGTACCTTTCATTAACACCTCTCCTTTCTGATTATTAACCAGACATTCAGTTTTGTTGAAGGTTACTTCCATCCCTTGGTCACATAATTGACTTATACTAATCAAGTTGGAGACTTGACCTTTAACCAACAAAACATTCTCAAGCTTAGGTAGTTCATCACTGCACACATTGCTCATACCTTGTATTCTTCCCTTGCCTCCATCATCAAAGATAACATGGCTACCTACACATTTACTCAAAGACTGCAACTTTGTGCTTTTCTCAAAGAGAATTTTCACAATAAAACTAATGTGGGTATAGCAAGAACACTAAAAACACAAGAAATCGTTTTCATGTACAAAAACAACCTTTTTTGAAGAAACTTAACAAAAAAATTTTTTGTCACATTTACACAATAAAAACAAGCTGCTTGCATGCCTTTCGCAACAAAACAAAACAAAAATTAAAATTCAAGGGAGTTCGAAACACTACGACACTTACTAGACTATACACTTTATTGACTCCCCCCCATATTGGGGTAGAACATTGTCCCCAATGATTTGAAAAATAAAGCAAGATAAAGGAGGGAGAGAGTTCACAAATTCAGTTGGGATCCGGTGGAGGATCCTTCATGTGGCTTTTCATTTACTAATCTGCAAAATAAAGATAAAGAAAAATGACATTAAACTGTGCGTTGCCTCCCACACAACGCTCTTTTATAGTCACTAGCTTGACGAAAAGGAGGAACTTGTTCCTCAAGTGGGGTCGACAAGAGCCAAGACGGCTCCCATTTCAATGTCTTCCCCTGACTTGTAAACCTTTAGCCTTTGGCCATTAACTTTGAATGGTCCGGATTTTTCATAAAAAATCTCAATTGTCCCAAAAGGATATACCATTAGGACTTGAAATGGACCGGACCATCTTGACCTTAGCTTTCCTTGAAAAAGCTTCAACCTAGAGTTGAATAGCAGCACAAGATCACCTCTTTTGAAATCCCTTTGGATGATATGCTTGTCATGCCATTTTTTAGTTCTTTCTTTGTAAATGCGGGCATTCTCATAAGCATCCATCCTAAGTTCTTCCAACTCACTTAATTGAAGTTTTTCTTCTCACCTGCCAATTTTGGGTCCAAGTTGAAATTTTTAATTGTCCAATAAGCTTTGTGCTCTAGCTCAACTGGAAGGTGACAAGACATCCCATAGATTAGTTTAAATGGAGTCATTCCAATGGGAGTTTTATATGTCGTATGATAAGCCTAAAGAGCATCATCAAGCTTAAACGACCAATCTTTTCTAGAAGTTGAAACAATTTTTTCAAGGATTGCTTTAATTTCTCTGTTTGAAACCTCAACTTGGCCACTTGTTTGAGGGTGATAGGGTGTTGCAACTTTGTGTCTCACTCCAAACTTTTGTAGAAGTTTTTCAAAATGTTTAGAGATGAAGTGAGATCCTCTATCGCTTATCACAACCCTTGGCACCCCAAACCATGGAAAAATTATTTTCTTAAACAGCTTTATCACCACTTGTGCATCATTGGTAGGAGAGGCAATGGCCTCAATCCACAAGTACTCATAGTCAATCGCCACCAATATGTATTGGTTTCCAAAAGAAGAAGGAAATGGCCCCATGAAATCAACACCCCATACATCAAAAATTTCTACCTCAGGGATGTTGTTCAAGGGCATTTCATTTCTTTTGGTAATGTTACCGGTGCGTTGACATTGGTCACATTTTGAAACAAAGATATGCTCATCTTTAAAAAGTGATGGCCACCAGAAACCAGATTGAAGAATTTTAAAAGAAGTCTTTTGAGTACTGCATGGCCACCATAAGAAGAAGAGTGAAAATGGTTTAGAATGTCACTTACCTTGTTTTCAGGAATGCATCTTCTGAAAACTCCATCTGAGCCCCTTTTGAAGAGGTATGGCTCATCCCAATAGTATTGCTTGATGTCATGAAAGAACTTCTTCTTTTATTGGTAATTCAAATCTGGGGGTAGTACCCCTGCTGCAAGAAAGTTAACAAAATCTGCATACCAAGGTGTGTTAGTGTGTGCCAATGAGAAGTGTTGATCATCCGGGAAGGAATCATCTAAAGGAAACTCCTCCCCATTGGGCTCCCTAAGATGGGACAAGTGATCAGCCACAACATTTTCAGTACCTTTCTTATCTTTTATTTCAAGGTCAAATTCTTGGAGGAGAAAAATCCATCGGATCAACCTCGGCTTGGAATCTTTTTTGTTTAACAAATATTTTATTGCCGAGTGATCTGTGTATACAATGATTTTTTATACTACCAAGTATTGCCTAAATTTGTCAATTGCATAAACTACCGCTAACAATTATTTTTCTGTTGAGGCATAGTTCACTTGTGCCCCATCTAGGGTCTTACTTGCATAGTAAATTGCATGCATATTCTTCTCCCTTCTTTGACCTAACACCGCCCCAACCGCATAGTCACTTGCATCACGCATTATTTCAGAAGGAAAGTTCCAATCTGGTGGTTGTATGATTGGCAGTGGTATGAGGTAGCATTTTTTCAATAATTTCAATTTTTGCTTTATCTACCTATATACCCTGTTCAGAGACCAAGTGTCCTAGGACAATTCCTTCTCTTACCATAAAGTGACACTTTTCCCAATTCAAGACTAAGTTCACTTTCTCACATCTCTCTAAAACTTTCTCTAGGTTAGTCAAACAGTTATCAAAACTGGACCAATGCACCAAAAAGTCATCAATAAAAGGGAGTAGGAAGTGATCCTTACAGGTTGCTTTGTTAAGTTTCCTGTAATCGATGCACATTCTCCAACCCGTGATACTTCTAGTGGCAATGGATTCATTTTTAATAATTGTAAGACCACCCTTTTTAGGTACTACTTGAACCGGACTAACCCTTTCCTGTAATCGATGCACATTCTCCAACCCGTGGTTGTTATGTGTTGAATTTGATGTTTATCATGGTGCGATGTATTTATTCTCCTTTACTTGAATTGTGAGAAATTGTATGAAGTTGTAGAACTATATGATATAGTTGATGTTGATTATAGCCGTTGAATTGTTGTGAACATATGCATGGGTGATTGAGTCATATGTTCCTGCATCATGTGTCGTGTTGGATGTTATATCCATATTGTCGTTGATCGGATACTTGTATCCATATAGCCGTTGATTATAGCCAATGATAATGATGATTTTGTTGCGTCATGAGGTGACGACCTTGGAGACGAATGGTACAACATGCATATAGAAGTCGTGTCTAGGCGCATAGCATGAATATACATGAGTCGTAATTGTTTATGTGCTTGGTGATTGAATGTGATTGATAATTTCATAATGGTGATGTCGTGAACTTGTTTGTGTTGATGAAATTTGAAGTTGAATTATCTATTGTGTAATTGATTGAAATGCTTATCTTTCAAACTATTTATGTGATTATGATTGATGTGAAGGTAACCCCCAGTGGTTTTGACCGCCTACCTGTTTGTATGAATGGGTAGACAGCATGCAGGAATGATATTTTAGCTTGCTTGGTGAGTTGCTTGAGGATAGCGGGAGCTTCCTCTGTTTATCCGTTTAGAGTCTTAGTATAGGCTCTGATGTAGGATTGTCGGTCTATATTTTATTTTTGGATTGATTATGTTGACTGAGATTTTACCCATATGTCGGGATTTGGAGATTTTATCTGGTGTTGTATGATGATTTATGACATGTATACTTTTGGAGATGTATGTTTATATCCGCTGCGACTGTTGAGAAATTTTATATGGCATGTTGTTTTGGAATCTGTTGAAGATGTAACGTCTATTTCTTGAATATTTGTATCATTCACGTGTTTTATCACTTTAATAGAAGTAGGGCGTTACATTTTGCAGTTGTGTTTGAGCATAGGAAGTCTCTTGATTTTATTCTTGAGCATAGGAAATCTCTTGCAGTTGTGCTTGAGTAGTTTGAAGTCTCTTGCTAGTTTGAGCAGTGAGCATTTGTAATCAAATATTGATTTTTAGTGAACTCTCCTTGGAAGTGCAAGGAGGACAGGACTACTTCCGGTTTGTGGAAGGAACCTTTATAATTGCTTGTGTCTTTCTTCTCTCTCTCTACTCTTTACTTATCCGCTGCATTTAGACTCTGATCACTACTTCATAAGTTGAACTCTATCAGGTTCTGAACAGTGATATTAGTTAAAGGAGAAGTAAAAGAAACCACAATTCAACCCCCCTTCTTGTGTTTTTCTCACCTTCACAAATAACACGATTCACTCAAAGAGATGGAGAATCTCTTTACGATGCGTGGGAGCGTTTCAAAGTAATGCTTAGGCTTTGTCCCCATCATGGTTTAGAGAAGTGGCTAATTGTTCACAATTTTTATAATGGTCTTCTTTATACCACGAAAATGACTTTTGATGCAGCTGCAGGTGGAGCTTTAATGAACAAAAATTGCATAGCAACATATGCTTTGATTGAGGACATGACCCAAAACCACTATCAGTGGACAAGTGAGAGAGCCATTACTGTTGTTGCTTGTTCCCCTTCTAAAAAACAGGCAGGTATGTATGAGGTTTCTACCCTTGATCATCTGATTGCTAAGGTGGACGCACTTTTTCAAAAATTTGATAAACTAAGTGTAAGTGTTGTCACGCCTGTTTCTGTTTCACTACCATGTGAAGTTTTTGGTATATTTGGCCATACTGGCGTTGAATGCCAATTAGGTAGTGTTGTTGAAATTCCCGAGCAGTTGAACTATGCTCAATATAATCAAGGAATGAGGCCAAATCAAAAATGTCATAATAAAACTCCTCAAAATCCTTTTGGACAACAAACAACACCACCTGGTTATGCAAACAACCAAAGAGTCCCTCAAAAATCCAGCTTGGAACTTTTGCTAGAAAATTATGTAATGGGTCAATCCAAGCAACTCCAAGAACTTAAAAATCAAACTGGATTTTTGAATGACTCTCTTGTCAAGCTTATATCAAAAGTGGACTCCATTGCCACTCACAATAAAATGCTAGAGACTCAAATCTCTCAAGTAGCCCAACAAGTAAGCCAACCTAAAACTAACCAAATGAATTCTATTACACTTAGGAATAGGGTTCGAGAGCATTAAAAAAAACTATGTGTTTCTTAGGAGCAAGTGTCAGTTTAATGTCATTGTCCCTTTGTGAAAGGATGAGTATAGGGGAACTTAAACCTACAAGAATGACCCTACAATTTGCAGACAGTTCTGTTAAGTACCCAACTGGAATTATAGAGGATATCCCGGTCAAAGTATGAGGGATTTACATCCCGACTGATTTTGTTGTGATGGAAATGGAGGAAGACATCCAAGTAGCAATTCTTTTGGGACGGCCTTTCCTTGCTACCGTAGGGGCCATAATTGATGTTAAACATGGTAAGTTGGCATTTAATTTTGGTAAAGAGAAAGTTGAATTTCAATTTGCTAATCTAATGAAGGGTCCTTCCATTAAGGACTCTTGTTGCATGATAGATGTAATTGACTGTTGTGTGAAAGAGTGCTTAATAGCATCATCTACACACGATGGTTTGGAAATGTGTTTGGTAAACAATGATAGGCATGTTAATAACAGCATTTGACATACTTTTGAAGCTTCTAGGCTTCCAACTTCTGATGATCTTCAGAACCTCTGATGACGTCAGCTTCTAGTAGGAAGCTTCTGATGAGAGTGCTTCTGATGACGTCATCTTCAGAACTTCTTGTCTTCAGACGCTTCTTTGCAACTTAAGCTTCCTTTTTGTAGAATCCATTGCTCTCATTTGTTCTTCCAGGCCCTATGCTTCTTTTAAATACATTCAAATTTTTGTCTATGGTCCTGCATACTTGAACAAATATTAGCATATCCAATTGACATTTTTAATACCTTGTTATCATCAAAACTCAAAGGGCAATGTTAAACACATTTTGTTCCAACAATCTCCCCCTTTTTGATGATGACAAACACTAGTATAAAAATGTGCAATTGTTGTTAATCTAATTAACAAGTTGACTAATAGGGTCTGAGGTTTGTAAGCTCCCCCTAAGTCTAATAGCCCTTTAAGGTGAGGTTTGTAAGCTCCCCCTAAGTTCCATACAAGTTAATTAAATTCATTTTAAAAACGTAGTAACACTCAGAATAATCTCACATTAAATCAATAGACTAAGAGATGAGAAGCAGGTTCTCTTAATTCAATTTCAATTTTTGAATTAAATTAGTGGGGCTCAGAGCCTATAAATAAATACTATATCTTCTCCCTCTTTTGTCATCAACAAAAGGTTAAAATAAAGACAAAAGAATGAGAAGTGATAAAAACATTATTACAAAATTATATACAAGTATCATGAACAGAGCATAAAACAATATATTCAGAAGCATAGTCAACATAAACATATGTTAGAAGCAGTATTAAAACAAAAAATCAAGATGTTCAGGAGCAAGCATAATGACAAAACATAAAGTAAACAAGCTAAAAGTGTGTGCAATCTATGGCTTGGCTTGTTTCTTCATCATCTCATCATTTTAGTCATCATAGTGGCTTGCTTCTGCATGGCTTCCTTGAGTTCTCTATGAGCTTCTTCTCTAGCTAGAAACTCTTCCTTCTGAAGGGCCATGCTCCTCTTTAGTTCTTCATACATGAGCTTCTGTTTAAACAATTCCTTCTCTAGCTTCTTGATCTTTTGCTCTTGTTCAGAATCACTTTGCAACTTGGCAAGAATTGGAGCATCAGTATGAGCTTTTAGCTTGGTTAACCAATTCCGGCTTAAGTCTTCATGAACACTGGCAGTGATAATTGAAGAAGCGTCTAGATAGAAAGGAGAGTCTGAAATGTAGAGCTTGTGTTTCTCTTGCTCTCTGTTGATTGCAACTTCCTTCATGCTAGATACAACCTCCTTGAATCAGTTGTTGAGAGTATTGAGAGATTCCTGATGAGCTTTTAGAGAGAGCTTCTGAGCTTCACTCATTACATTATCCACTCTTTCTCTTAAGACAGTCCATTTCTCTTCATACCTCTTTTAAAATATTCTCACATACCTCTTTTAATATAGTAGAGTCTAGTAAAAGGGTAGGTGGGGGTGAGACAGTTGTAGTTATAGGTTGAGGAGTTATTTGAGATGACGAGGAAGGTTCATTTGTCCTAAGGATTTCAGTGGTAGTAGCTGATATAGGTACAAATGCTGGTTCATGTATTGACTCTAAGACAAATGGTAAAGATGAGTTCAAAACTTGATGAGTCTGAACAACATCCTCAGCATCAGAATTTGATGTGTCCATATGAGCAGGTACAATAAAGACAACATGAAGGTTAAGTGTAGCTTCTGAAGAAGGTGAGGCTACACTAATGGGTTGCACAACAAATGTTGGTTCTTCTGATAAAGAGATATTATTATCAGAAATAGATTGTTTATGAAAGGATGACCTTTTGTTGGCTATGTTTCTCAATGCAATACCAAAGGAAATGTTAGAGTGAGTTGCATTGAGGTGGTATAGTTTGAATCCAACGTGAATGATGAGTTCAGAACAGGTATTGATGGCCATTTCTAAGTTTGGTTGATGTTGTTAGGGGCTTTCTAAAACAACTTCATCAGAAGCTATTTCAGAGGCTATTTTTGAGTTTGGCCTAAAACCTGGTAATTCACCTTGATAGTGATTAGAAAGTTCCTCAAGTATGGATGAATCACTTGTTTGGACTGTTGGTTGAGGTTGAGATGATGATGTTGTTATATGAATGTTAGACTCAGGTAATGCTTGCTCACTTTCAACTTCTACATCAGCAGGAATAGTTTGAACTGGCTGAATGTATGGTGGTTGCAAAGGATGATCAGTAGGTAGTCTTTGACATACATCAACTCTCATTTGACCCAATTCACCTATTCTTTCTAGAACAGTTGGATACATATGCACAAATTCATCATCAGCAGGCTTTTTCGGGTGCTCGGTAGATGGTGATTGGGCTAGAGATTTGTTTAGATTTTCATAGACTCTACTCATGGGAATATCATCTATGGGGTCTGAAGAGTTTGAGGTTGAGGTAGACTCTATTTCTACTACATTATCAGAGATATTGTGAGAATAAGTGTTACCTCTTGTAGCTTCTTGTCGCGTCATTTTTTGGAGATCAAGACTATTTGATTAGCGTTTGACTCAATAGTTATTTCACGACTGAACATTTAATTTTTTTATGAGAAAAGGGGAAAAACTTCGAACTACCCCATATTTTGAAAAGATTTAGGGTTCGGGGGTTAATTACATAAAGGGAAGGTATTAGCACCCTTTATGTCCGTAATATCCTACGGGAACCTCTTGATTTTATTTAAATAATGTGCTATAAACTTGCTTGCTTTAAAAGAAATGGAGTTAAAGTGATTAAAAAATAGAGACTGGTTTTATTTACACTTTTATGATTTGGAAGGACGAGTGTCATTTGCCTACGTACCCGTGAGGGATCAAAACCTCGTAGATCGGGGTAAAAAATTTCGTTTGATTTGTTTTGTGTTTTTTTTATTAGTTTTGAAAAAGGTTTTAAAATGAAAAGCCAAGTGGCAAATAAGAATTGGTTTGTATTTTTTATATTAAAGAAAATTACTCAAAATAAGATTAAATTGATTAATGTTTGATTACGAAAAGAAAAAATAAAGAGGTCACTTGATTTGGGATCAAGGTTTATTCATAAAAATATTTTTTGTGAGTGTGATACAATTTGCATGTTTTTGTTGTTTTTGAATAATAATTAAACTAAATTTAAAACTAACGGAGCGAGAAAATAAAAACGTAGGTATTTTGTGGTGACGTTGGATCACCACAAAAATTCTTATTATAGCCCCAAAATGGATTTTTGTTAGAATCATTAGCCAAAATCGTAAAATCTTCATAATTTCCTTAAAAAAAATTATCTTTTTCCCAATATTTTATAAATATTCAGAAATAAAATTTTCGAATAAAAAATCTGAATTTTTTTCAAAATTTGTATCCAGATTTTTTAAAAAAAATCTGACCTTTTTTATTTTGAAAATTTGTTTTTTTTTTGTATTTTGAAAATTAAATTCCAGAATTTTTTAAAATCTTTTTAATTTTGAAAAAAATCTGATTATATTTTCTAATTTTTTAAATTTTAAAAAAAAACTTATAGTTTTTTTTTCTGATTTTTGAACAAAATTGGTAATAACTTTTTTTTCTTCAGAAAACAACTTATTAAATTCCAGAATTTTTAAAAATCTTCTTAATTTCGGAAAAAAACAATTTTCCAATTTTTTTTAATGTTTTTTCTTTTTTTTTATTTTACATAAAAAAAAATTCAGAACTTCTTTCGATTTTAAAATTTTTTGGAAAAAATCTGACTATTTTTCTGTTTTTATATATTTCGGAAAAAATCTTAATGTTATTTTTGAATTTTTTTATTTCTTAAATTTTTGGAAAAAAATCTGAATATTTTCATGATTTTTTGGATTTTTTTATTTTTTTAAATTAATTTTCAAATATTTTAAAAATAAAATCTGATGTGGAAATGTTTTTTTACACGTGGCCAATTAAAAAAATAAAAAACGCCAAGTCAGCGCCACCTAAGCGAATATGCTGAGTTGGATGGGGGAGGGGGTATTCTGGAAAAAAAATAATTTACGGGGATTCAAATCAAACCGAAAATGATATATTTTACAAGAGTGAAAATCACTGTTAACGCAAAAAAATAAGTAAAAAACTATGCTTAACTGGTAGCCAATATGAGTTTTACATCTTGTGTTCTTTTGTCGTGATAGGGGTTTCACGTTTTTTTTTTGGTGGAAGAATATCCATGGATGGGTTTTCAAGTTTTATTGATAAGCCTTTTACAAAACAATTTCTTCCTTATGCGTATAAAAAAAGCGCAAAGGGAGAGAGTAAAAAAACAGCAATTAAATTGAAAGTCATTAATTGTTTTACCATTTTTGGGTGAAGGATGTCAACTCTAACAGAGAAGAAAATGAAAGCCTACCCCCTCTCAAAAAAATAAAATAATATGAAAGCCTACCTTATCACTTATTATCAATCAATCTAAGCTATTAGTTGATAATATAATTAAAGGCAAGATTTGGAGTAAGTAGGAACGTTTGTTTCACCTCTATAAATTAAATTCCCAGAAATTTAAGATGGGAATAATTTATTCCTATTTACACATGCACACAAAAAAGTAGGGGTGTAACGGTTCGGTTTGGATTGGTTTTCAGTCAAAAAAATGTCTGAACCGATGAAACCTTCATCGGTTTGGATTGGTTTGGTTTTCACTGTTTTTCAAAAAAGAAACCGAACCAAAGTAATCGGTTTGATTCGGTTTGGATTGGTTCGGTTGATCGATTTATTTAAAAATGCAATTAAAAAAATTCATATTCTCACAAAATATTGCATGGAACTTTGTATAATTGTATTTCATATTTTGTTTTTTCATGTTCTCTATTTTCCAAACAACTTTTTATAACTAACCTTACTCAATATTTCATACATATGATCCAAGATTCATTCATCCATGTGATGAAGATAAGGAGTGTGGTTATAAGCAATGAGATGAGATGAAGATGAGAGAAAGTGAATGGATTAAAAATTATTTTGTTTAGTTTTGGACCTAACCATAAGTTTGTGTGAGGTAGAATAATATTAGTAAAATAAGGAGTGTGGTTATCATCGGATTGGTTCATCGGTTTCACGGATCTCAAAATGAAAAACCATGAACCAAACCAAACTAGATCGGTTTCGATTGGTTCGGATCGGTTTCAAACCAAACCAAACAAGGTCGGATATTTTTTCGGTTTGGACTTTCGGTTTCGTTGGTTTTGTCTGAACCACTTACACCCCTACAAAAAAGTTCCAAGGAATAAAACAAAACATTCCCGGTAACTTTTTTTCAATCATATTACTCCCTCCGGTCTCAAATGTAAGAAACTTTTCACTTTTTAAGTTCATTCAATAAATAATATATGTAGTTTATAATATAGACTACATACATCATTTATTGAATGAACCTAAAAAATAAAAAATTGCTTACATTTGAGACCGGAGGAAGTACTCTCTTATTATTCCCACATGGGAATGCTTTATTCCCGGCGGTTGGCAAAATTTGTTTCTCAAAAGTTTATTAATACCCTTAAATAACCGCCAACCACACCACTACCATCACATCTCTACACCCAATTTATGTGCCACGTTTTTTTCATTTCTTCGATTAAACACTTTCTTTCATAAGCATAAACACTCTTCGTTGCCTGCTTTCATTGAATGAATTTTGATAGGTGGTGCATTTATTTATTTTTTCACTCAGGTATTAGAACAATAAAACTCATGTTATTTTGGTTTCTTACTAAAAGTAGACATAGTAGAAATAGATGAATTGATGTATGATAAACTAAAATGGTGAAACACATTAGTTTATATTTTTTTTGACAAAAATAAAACGATATTCATTTATTCAAATCGATAGATTACATCAGATACAAACATCGCTAAAAACGTAAAGGGTGAATCTGCGAACAAACTCACAGCACCCAAGTTAATAGCATAAAACGGAAAAATGCCTACAAATAATATGATAAAACCTAAGTCATAGAAATTCACATGCTTCCGGATCTTCAACGTTGACGCTCAAATCATTGGTTGAATTTGTAATTGACTGATGTCGATCTTTCAATAGGAAATAAACGAACACCGCGATAAGACGCAAAATCAAACGTCGCACAAGACGACGAACAACACAACGTCACACTTAGACGACGAAATCACAAAAAAAACACAAAAGAAAAAACTTGATATATGTGAAAACCACTTATTTAGATCGAAAGAAAAGGGAAAAAAGATGTCGATGGGTGATTCTAGGTCAAAAAATGACCTAAAACCACCCCTCCTCGATGAACAAAGGAGAAAGAAAATTTAGAGAGAAGTTGGAGTTTCTCTCACTAGAAAACTAGTTTATATTTTTTTTGACAAGACATGTTAGTTTATATTGTTGTACAATGACCAAAAATAATTTAAAAAAATTTGTATATGTTTAGTATATTTTACTAAGGGTATTTTAATAATTATACCATTTCTTTAAAATACAATTCCTGAGAATTTAAATTAACAGCCAAACACTTTTGTCAAACATTCCTAGGAATAAAATTTCCACTAATATAATCTCGGGAAAGTTAATCCTGGGAATACATTTTGATTCCATGAAACAATCTTCCTCAACCTACTAACATTTGTCATTCAAAAAATAAAATAAGAAACAAATCACAAAATTCATGCAAACCAAATCGGGTTGACTTTCGAAATTAGAAATGAATAAGAAACAAATTTCAATCAACATTAATGTGCAATTAACTTGGGATTAAAATTTTTGAAGCATTTCTATTTTTATTTCACACTTTATCTTTTTAGTCAAGACTTTGTGCTTATATATTTATTTACATAAAAATGAGTACTCATAGGCAAGTCTTCTTGTTTTTAGTATAAACTTTTCTTTGTTTTATTGAGAGAATTATAAGTACCAATATGTTGCTGAAAAAAATTCATTTTTATTGTTGTGTCTTCTTTTTTATGATCTCAGTTGGTACAATATTCTTTGGTAGTTTTACTTCCTCGACCCAGATTATCTGCAACATACTTACTAATGAAGGTACGGGTCCCATTTTGATTTTTTTATATAATACTGAATTGATGCTCGATGATACTTTTGTTATACTTTTCCTTCATAAAAAATACTTTTGTTATACTTTATATGTGTATTTGTTGATGAAAAAAAAAATAACGTGGTTTATTCTTTTTCACTGTAGAGATTGGATTTCCTACTCTTTCAAGTTATGAAGAATTCCAGGTATCTTTTTTTATTTATTTTTTACCAAATATATAGAAATCAGGTATCTTTTTTTAGAAGATGCTAAAATAAATTATATTGCCAAAAGGTCTTCCTAACACAAGGCGTGTTAAGGAATAAACACCCAAAACGCAGTCAAAGACGGATATGAATATGAATTTGGATTGTATTGACCGGATCAAATATGCACTTAAAAACGCTCCTTATATCATATTTAGTCTCATGAATGCACACCATTTTTTAAGAATGCATCTAATATGCACTTCTTAAAAAGCTCCTTTAATCATTTTTAGTAAAATAGAGTAAATTTTATAATAATTACATGTTATTCAATTTGAGATTTCCATTACTAGCTTAATCATCTACTTTTTATATCATGTTTATTTTAATATTTAGCATATTATTTTTTTAATTAAATTTTTGCATATTCTATTTGGTTACTTACGATATATTTTGACAGCATGCTGAGGAAACTGTAAAAGGAGTAGAGTCTCAAAGAAAATCAGAGAAGACTAATGTTTTGTCAAGGAGGCTTTTGTCAACACCTCCAGATTGCAAAGACAGATGTGAGAATTGTCTTCCATGTATACCTACCCTTGTCTCAATTCCACCATTGCGAGACCCAATCTCCAAACCGGTGGTATGGTTGTGCGTATGCAACAACAAGTGTTACACACCCCATCCATGATGACATTAGGTTATCTTTATGTTTAATTTATTTCCTCAGTTTAAAATAAATAATGGAAGATAACTTATATTCATGTTCATGTTGAATATTAAATATTTGAGAAGGGGTATGTTAGGTTTAGGACAAACACTCCAAATGTTGACCCTTAAATTTAATATTAACGTATGGATATGATCAATCAATTATCATAAATTTCTACCGTGATGTCTTTTCTTAATTATGCCGTTGATTTTCTTTATTTGTTATTATTAGTTGCTAAATAATGGGTAACAATATGGCTCCTTTTCGAACAAAACCAACACAACAAAAGATAATAATGAAATTACTGAATTTATGCACTTCACAAATTTGTGAAATCTTTACTGTATTATGTTCTTGCGTTCTTATTTCAGTTTTATTGCTATCTAACAGAGAAAGATTGAGCTATGAAAATACGTCATTTCAAAAACAACAAAAAGTAAAACAAATCGAAAATCAAACTTTCAGATCACACCCACCAATAATCCAAAACTTAAAAAGATTGCAACTTTGAAGTGATTTTGTCAGTGCCTAGATCGAACAAACTAGAGTGTTGTTTTCCTACTAACTACATCCAATTTTATTCTCTAACTTATTTTCTTACTCAATAATCATGATCATCATATTTACTAATTAAAATCAATTTGACTTTTTTTTCAACACTTAATTGTGTTTTATTTTAATAAAATAGGTGACTTGTCATGTTTAATTTGGGACAATTCTTTCACTATTATCCTATTATCAAATTTAAGATCATAGGTTCTAGGAAACAATTTGTTTCAACCATGAAGAAAGAAACGACAATGATAACAATGATCTTAAATATGTTTCCTAGAAACAAAATTAAGACCTCTAAGCAAACTACTTAGTTAGTTGTAGGATCCTATAGATATCAGCACACCATAAGCTAGTGTGTGATATCAGCACACATAGATCTTAATTTGTTTTTGTTTACTCTTGTTTTACTCTTCAAATTAATCATCAACATTCTCCATAACTTTTGTAATAATTAGGGATAAAAACTAAACTCATCAACATTCACTTACAGTTTTAATTTCATTCTACAAAATCAATCATACCTATTTTTTCTTATTTACAAATATTGTCACTAGGATTAACCCTTATTTTTGGTTAGTCTCATAAATTACATTGTCATTCATTAAAGTAATTCTATTTTATTAATAAATATTAATATTGAAATATATACTTTTACACATCAAATTTTAAACCTATTGTATTGTATAGAAAATAGGAAATAATGATTGATTTTGTCTCTTCATGTGAAAGCAACTTATATTCCAACCTTATGCCGTAAACAATCATCATATTGGAGTTTATGTCGTAAGTACGTATGTATGTGTTTTGTTTTAAGGTAAAGAGAGTAAAAAGTGATTTTAAAAAAATTAATTGATTTTGATATGTTTGGATGATGTCCATTGAAATATTGATTTTGCCTATAAAATAAATTATAACTTAAGCTAACTCTTATTTGTAACTTTTGACTCCAAATATGTTTTTTATATGTTCAAATTTATTCTCAAACCCACTTTTCCGCGAGTGTATCTAAACATGAACAAACTTATATTCAAGTCACTTTTTCATATACTTATGTTTTCTTATTTACAAAATATTGTCACTTACGTTGGTAAGGAGTATTAAAATAATAACATTTACTTTTTTTTTATTCTCGTGGTGCATAGGATTCTGTGGCAGTCACTTCAAGCGATGGTAACAAAAAATGTGATTTTTCTTAACCGTGAAAAAGGTTGCCTATGTCTTGAAGGAGGACATACGTGTGATACCTGCGAGTTCGATTCCTACCGCATTGAATAGTAACGGTCAGGCAACTATGGGTACAGGTACGTCTGATCCTACTAAGAAATCTTTGTTGGAAAAATTTATGGTGAATATGCTGAAAAGGTGAAACAAGCCAATATAACTTTTACCCTTTGGACAAAAAATGATTATCTATGCAAAAACTTTATTTTGAATGGACTCAGAGATAATCTGTACGATCTGTACGGAATCTACGATACTGCTAAACATGTTTGGGAAGCACTCCAGAACAAGTATGACACTCAAGAAGTTGGATCCAAAAAAAAATTTGTCAACCGATACATGAACTATAAGATGATGGTGACAAAATTGTGGAAGAACAATCTCAAGAACTTCAAAAAATAGGTCATGAAATCTTTGCTGAAGGTATGTTGTTACCCGAACAATTTCAAATTGCTCTTGTAATTGATAAACTACGCCCTGCTTGGAAGGACTTCAAGAATACCCTTAGGCATAAACTAAGGAGTTTTCTCTTGAAATTCTGATTACTCGACTTCAAATTGAAGAAGAGGCAAGGAAACAAGATCTTAATGAAGAGGTGTTTGATGTCTCAAACGAAAACACTAAACAGAAATTTGTAGCTCTTGTTCTGAAGCCTAAGGGCAAACAATTTAAGAATCAGAACCGCCCTACAAATAAGAATCCCAATCGGAATAAGAATGGGAAACCCCAAAAGGCCCCAAATCAACAACCACCTAAGAATAATTTTGCAAAACCGTTCAATTGCTACAATTGCGGTCAAACAGGTCATTTGGCACGAAAGTGCATGAACAGATCCAATAGACCGGCTCATGATCACTTGACAACAACTGAGGAGCAGTCGTACACCGCTATGATAACTGAAATCAATATCGTTGGTGGATCTAATGGATGGTGGATGGACACTGGCGCCTTTCGCCATGTTTGCTTTGATCGTGCTATGTTCAAGACATACACTACTTTTGAAGATCAGAAGGTGATGTTGGGAGATTCTCATATCACTGAAGTTGCTGGAATCGGAGACGTGGAGCTGAAGTTTACCTCCGGAAAGACTCTGATATTGAAGGAAGTGATGCACACTCAAAAAATTAGGAAGAATCTTGTTTCTGGTTTTCTTTTAAATAAGGCTAGGTTTGAACAAATTATGGGAGCTGATATGTACACCATTACTAAAAACGGTATTTTTTGGGAGCTAATATGTACACCATTACAAATTATAGGAGATGACATGTTTAAGTTAAACATTGATATCAATAAAATTTCTTCTTCTACTTATATGTTGTGTGATTTTAATATTTGGCATGCACGACTATGTCATGTAAACAAACAAATCATTTCTAATATGAGCGGTTTATGATTAATTCTGAAATTATCTTATAATGATTTTGAAAAATGCCAATTTTGTAGTCAAGCAAAAATAACAAAAGACTCGCATAAATCAGTAACTAGAGAAACTGAACCTTTTGATTTAATACATTCTAATATATGCGAACTTGACTAGAAACGGACAAAGATATTTTATCACATTTATTGATGACTGCTCCGACTACACTTATGTGTATCTAATAAAAAATAAAAGTGATGCGCTTGATATGTTTAAAATATGGGTCATGTTAACTTGTGCCCTTAGGGCACAAGATAAGGAACCTAAAAGTAGAAATATTCCCTCAAGTTTTGTGCATTCTGATTATTACAAATTCAAAAATTAAATTGAATGCACACATTCCAACAAAAAAATTGCTATGTTCGGTTCCTTATCTTGTGTCTTAAGGGCATAAGTTAACATTTCCCTTAAAATATTTGTTCAAGAAATTGAAACTCAATTCAATAAAACAAATCAAGCGTTTTCGTAGTGGCGGAGACACTAAATATATATCACACATGTCCATTGAGTATTATAAAGAGCTCGGAATAATTCATGAAACAATTGCGCCTTATTCTCCTGAAATGAACGTTAAAGCGGAAATAAAAAATAGAACGTTTACTGAATTAGTAGTTGCTATCTGTTTACTGGTGTTTTTGGCAAACAAATACCGACTGATTTTGATTATAACAAGAAGGACCAAACCAGAGATCCTAGGACATGTTGTGCATTCTGTTGTTGTGCGGTCATCGAGTTCGTAGGTTGCTTAACGAACGAGACGAGACCATGTGGCATCTTTCAACTGGTTTTAAAAGTGATAAAGGTGCATTAAGTTTAAATTGCAGAAACTTAAAGAAAAGAAAAAATGCAAATGCAAGTGTATTAAAAATAAAGGTGGTTTGATAAATCTCTTACATACATTCTTTATGACTCTTTTCTCTTGTGCATGTACTTTGAGTGTTTTAGAATTCTGTATAGGTGATTTGCGACCCGTTTTTCCTATAGAAAACTACTATTTATACATAGGAAATAAGTGGAAAGAAACTAATCTCACGATCAGTACTCCTCCATGTAGACAACCGCTTGTTTCCCATGTTCTCCTTGAGAAAACCACTTCTCTTTTGAAATTCAAATCTTCCCGCTTTAAAGACAGTTGCTTGACTTCGACGGGTTTGCCTCTTGCTCCGAATCATAAATGTTGACCATTGAATTTAATATTAACCTATGGATATGATCAATCATCATAAATTTCTACTGTGATGTCTTTTCTTAATTATGCCTCTGATTTTCTTTATTTTTTACATCTTTTCTTTTTGGTTTTAATACATTTTCTCTCTTTCTCCTTGCTGAGAACACAAGTGTGTGACCCTTGTGACCAATTTTCTGGTACAAATTGAACAAATACGATATCAAAGACATTTTGAATTTCCAAACACTTGTCATATTATTTTTGGACTCATCAACTTGTAAACTTTTTTTTTGGTCAACACTTCTAAACTTTTTAAATAAGAGAGAAGTAATTTAAATATATTCGTTTGGAATTCTTCAATTTATTATTTTTTGACGGTGGAATGTCTTCTCCTATAGTTGATCATAATTAAGGAAGAAAATTAAAGAATAACCATATATAATAATAGCCTAGATTTTTTTTTTTGACAATGAACAGCCAAGAGTTAAATAAAATCAAAGAAGAAAATATACATTTATCGATGATTAGCATTTCAGAGGTTACACTCATTCGTGTGTTTTGTGTGAATATACATTTTCTATTTTCCATAGCAATATTTTTTTTAAATGCAGGCACCTAATTTACTCCCACCTAAAAATATTAAAGGTATAAATTAGTAAGCTTTTTTTAAAACCAATATCCATTGTTCAAGTCACTTGAAATAAAAGGTTAGTTTCGTAAATTTCACTTTAACAGTCATTAAGAAAACAAAATAACGTGTTTCACGGAACAACAATAATCTTGCGTGTTTTATTTTCCCCTTTCCCTGTATCGTTGTTGCTACAGCTCCAATATTCCTTCACACAGTGAATTAATGGGCCTCAAGCTAATTTTTTTTTTTTGTGAATAGTAGTATATTAATTAGTCAAAAAAAAATTACTTTAGTGACTTTGTCAAGAACAAAAGAAAAGAAAAATAGGAATCCCGAAAAAATAAAACAAAAAAAACTATGTTTAACGATGTTATAATATATGTGAGACAAACTTTTAAGGAAACAATATTTAGAATAATTAAAGTGAGTGTAAACAATTTGATAAAATTTATAAAAATGAGTATAAATAATCAAGTGGGTATGAGTTGCTAACTTACACTTTAATAATTTTAGGTAGATGTAACTTACTAATTTACACTTTAGTGTTTTTAGGTGGATGTAAATTAGCAGCTTCATATATATATCAACTCACGGTCATAACACTAGTGGTGTTAGGACCAAAAAGTTATAATCTTATTTATTCCATAAAAGCACCAAATTCAACGGTGTCACCAAACCAAGGTAAGTGTATGTCATGGTTGGGTTTCAATTTGGTGGAGTTGAATGTTGATTCTTTAATTGTGACTATGATGCTTTAAATTTGTGACTATGATGCTTCAAATGGAGAGTTGATTAATCTGATTAGATGCGGTTTGGCTCAAAAGAATAGGCACTTGCTATAATTGGATTGGGAGGTGGAAGTGTAACACTCTTTTCGCAAAGATATTACTATGTTGATGCACTATCTAATATTGCAGGTAGCATGGTTTCAAATCTGATGGTTTATGAGTCATGACTGACTCAAATTAAACACTTGTTAGTTGCTAACCATACAAGGGTCACCATCCTTCGTCTATTTAAGTTGTAATTTTCTCTTTTGGGTCTTTTGGCCCTCTACGCAATAAAAAATAATAATAAATCAATTAACTTACAACAAAACCCACTCTAAAACATAGTGGTTGAGTTTCCCATCGATAGAAGTCATATAAAAAAGCTTTATCTTTGGATTTCACATATGACCAAACTAGCAATTTTACGTAAATGAGTTGCTTCCATATTGAGCAAATGTATGCCAACCAAATCGCATGAAGATATTCCTTTACTTTCTATCCATGAAAATTCAAATATGTGTACTCAATCACATCATCCAAACAATGATTAATCAATATCAGTACTGTAACAAAGTGAAATTTTTGGCTATATTTTAATGGGTTTGTAGCACATTTATTGCAGGAATGGAAGAATATCATAAAGCTGATTTGTGTACCTTAATTTTCATATTTTGTGGGCTTCTTTGCTTTTCTCTTGGTGACTTTTTGTCTTTCAAATTGTATCGTATTTGAATTTTGAACGATACAAACTTACAACCATCAATAAGATGGGATGTGTCATTAAAACTTTTTTTCAATTTTTTTAATATTAGACCAGAAGTAGAGCTAGAAACACACTATGTAAACCAACAAATATCTTTGCAAATTAAGAAACAGTTCCGCTATTTTGACAAAAAAATAGTGACATCATATGGTTAATTATGTTCAATACAAGATTAATGAGTTACAACTCAAACTCTTATTTTCTACTTTGCAATTGCAAAGATAAACATGTAAGACAGGGATCTACTTGATTGTTGTAACACCCCGTTTCCCAACAATGTAAATAATACAAATAATCAGAGTATTCTACGTAAAACGGAATGCCACACTATCAAATTGTATAAATAGAGTAAAGTTACTATTTATTAAAACAACCTCGTCAAATTCTCAATGACATCGCAGCGGAAAATAGATTCATAGTTCAACAACTTTGGCGCTACGGCCTCAACATAAACAACTTAATTAAAAATCTTAATCCAAAAAGGTTCAACAACATGGTTCATAAATAATACGCAACAGTGGAAAACAAGCAAATAATCCTCATCCCATTACGTATCAGAGTGACCCTAAGACGACGCACGAGAGAGTCAACTCACATCGGCAGCTAATCCTGGTTATCTGCACGTTACCCACGTAGAGGCAACATTCAAACAGAAGGGGTGAGATTTCACATTCAATAATAATAAGCATATAACTCATCAACGGAATTTAACAACCTAAACAACAATAATATTTCACATATGCTTCATTTATTTCTACTTAGCATTTAGATCAACGACAACAACTCAACAATGACGACGACAATGCAACATTAACGACAATGCAATCAACACAACAACAACTTGACTATGCAGTATGCATGTGGTACCAATCAACGTGTTAGAGCATAGGCTCTCAATTCAACGTGTAGAGCAATGGCTCTTAAAGCAACGTGTGGAGCATAAACTCCTAAAATCAACGTGTGGAGCATCAACTCCTAAATCAACGTGTAGAGCATAGGCTCTCAAATCAACGTGATATGAATGATTAACATTCAACAGGGCATGAGCCCCCAACTTTATGAGTATGCATGGACTCAACAACTTAATCAACAACAACGTACGACATCGACGACAACGACAACAACAACAACAACAACAATAACCAACAACAACAACAACAACATCAATATTACAATCTCATAGATATTCATCATTTAATTGCAACATCATATAATTATCATGTTAATTCAGCATATGCATTCATATAGTAATTCATGAACATATATACATACCTTCATGTAATATTTCATCAACAAGTTATTCATATAATAGACCATCAATGTGTACATTCATATATCAATTCATAAATCATGTTATTCTTGACAAACAAACCATCTGGAACTGACAATATCGCCTAAAGCTTTCAAGTATGCACCAAAGGCTAATTCAAAACAGAAATGTATGAATACGACACGAGAACATGAAAACGGTGCACTACTACTAGGTTACTCGCCGTGGCGGGCGATCTTAGTCGTCGTGGCGAGCAAACACTGCTCCTTGTCCTGTTGTAGTTCGCCGTGGCGAACGGATGGCGAGCAGCCTCTGCTCTCTGTCACGTTGTAGCTCGATGTGGCAAGTTATGACAGTCTTTTGTCGGGAAGTGCAATTTTTCACCCCAAAAACCCAATTTTCATCCAACTCAATCCCAAATTTGATAGGAAACTCAACCTATGATCATTCTACAACCTGAACATCATTTATCTATGAATTTTACGGACTTTCTACACTCTTAACATCCAATTCTACCTGTTCTATCATCAAATCTGATTCTTAACCCTAATTCTCAAATTCACATGAACAACAACAAAACTACATGCTAAATTCAATTTCATAATTATATAGCCTAAGATTAGAGAATATTAGTCCCACCCTTACCTTAGATTGGTGATTGCAAGACTCTACAGGTTCTCTCTTCTCTTGGTTCTCCTCTTCTCCTCTTTCTCCCAAAGACTTCTGTAAAACCTAATTTGTCTGGCTCTTATTTTTCTTTATATACTCAACAGATTTTCTAATTAACTCCACCTATTTCTAATTAATTCCAAATCAGCCCCTCCAAGTCTATTTATTCTAATTTCCAACATATTCTACTAAATAATAATATAAAGCCACTTAATAAAATATTATTACACACAACGTGTCACTTATCAACATAAATCAACATAATTCAACATAAATCATATAAAAGACTCTAAACTCAACTAAAATAATCAGATAAATAAATAGGGCGTTACAATTGTCGTGTTCTCTCCTAGGATTCTTGACATAACTCTACCCTTGTGAGAGCTTGTATTGCCATTACAGTTAGGATTATCCTAATGTGTACGTTTCTTTCTTGCCTAATCTCCTCATATTGCGTCGATGCATTTATGGTGTTCAGGTATGTGTGATTATGTGTTAATTTCTTACGATGCTTAATCAACAAGACTATGAGGAATGGCCTTAATTTATCAAGTAGTAGGAATTCATAGTAAAGCTGTTGTATGATTATCACAATCATAGATACAATGAATTCCATTAAAATCAGAATATGATTTGAAAATGAGATTGTTCCAGACAATGATAATTAAATTACAGTTTTCAAATAGATGAGTTCATAATTTGTGAACACAATAATAGTGAAAGCAAATATTACAAATATAATTTATCAAGAATAGTGAAAGCAATCATTGGGTAAGGTACATATCAGAATTACAAATTTATTTCTTATAATCAAAGAATTACAAAATTAATTGATATGTTGAAAAGAATTATGATTGAAAAGAAATGTTCGTTTGGTCCTAATCAACCTTTGTTTTTATGTTCGCTCAATACACAACCATCAAATGATCAGAAAAAAGACCACATGCATGAAGAGAATTAAAAATATCATCAATAAAGAACAAAACCATGACATAAAAAAATTACCACATTACTAAATATTTGCAATTCAAATAACAAGATATGCCCCAAAAAAAGTCGCAGAATATAGAATATGCAACTGCAAAGATCACATTAATTTCTAAAACAACAAAAAAAACTTCAAAACTCATATCACATCTTTCATTGCAATCATATTTCAAATTGGATACAATAAACAAATGGAGGTTTCTGCTACACATCATTGGTTCTTAATCTTAGCAAGTGGTTTTATATAAAATTTATCAAAACTCCTTATGCCATATTATTATCAAGAATAATATGTTAATTAAAACATCGATAAAGTTGGATATAATTACACCATTGTTTGTTTTATAGAATAGATAAACATCATATAAAACAACATCTATTACAATAGTTAAACTTAATATGTTTACAAAATTAAAGTTTGCCAACATATATGTCATCATTATGGCCAGAGAAATCAAAACATATAATATTGTTTACTACAAACATACAAAGGAAAAGACATGTGTGTTATATATCATCACTTTCTGTAAAGATAAAAATTCTTTTCTTGCCTATTGAACTGCAAATGCACAAGAAGATTGATGTTCAAACTGATTATAACGAAATAAATAGAAGAGGTTGTTCATACAAGTGAAACAAAAACTTGAAAAAACAAGTCATATATAGAGAATAAAGCATTAAAATAAAAATGATAAATCCGATTTTCATATAAGAACTTGACTCATAAACCTGAAGTGTGAAAACTTCATGCATGACATGGAAAAGAAAGTTACTTGTCTATTTCTCCAATCAATTGAAGGTTTTTCTTGTAAATCACCGTCTGGCTCCATAAAATTTCTCCTTTAAGACCAATCTCCTCAACCATCCCAGTAGTTAAATCAAAACAAACTAGTTGACCATCTTTTTTTGTAAAGAATATATTTCCCTTCTCCCCTGCCCCGATAGATTGTTCAATGCAAGACAAGCATTGAAAATAGAAGAGTTTAATCCAAGATTCCTTAACACCAAATTCACCCAAAATTGATATTTGGAAAGATATTGCCTTTCTAGAATAAGATATCATAGCAACATGCCCATTTAACGCTATCAAGTGAATATCTAAAGTATCATGCACATCTTCAAAGGGAGATGGTGTAATAAAGTACTCTTCATTGCACAAGTTAAATGACACCAAATTATTATTTTTATCCCACCAATGACACATCCCATTCAAGTAACAATCACTATTATAAATCCAATTACGGGTCGACATATCAAAATCGATTTTCCTCCAGCAGCTATTTTTTAGACTATATATCTCCCAAAAGGAGTGAGGTATAACATCATCTAAACGATGTTCATTAAATTTAGTATAACATACATGTTGAATTACACTATAGTCATCTCTAACATGATCATATCCGAATCCATGAAGAGTAACTTTAGTGATAAACTCACGCTTAAATTCAGCAAGGCTGGGAGGAATGACCATAACTTCCTGAGTAGCAGGATTCCACAATACTGCTATTGTATGATTATCACAGTTGTAGATACAAATAATTCCATTAGTAGCCGAACCTAAAATTCGAATAACACTAACACAATTACGTTGAATATGAAATGGAGGTGGCAAATCCAATTTCACTTTATTCTCAAACTTGTCACCAGAAAGTAAATAAAATGTATAGTGAAAAGGATCTAGTACAACCTGGTTTAGAATGACGCAAATATCATCATCGAGTGAATGAGATCTAGAATCGAGATTTTTGCAAAACATGTTGATGAAATTACGGTTTTCTAATAGACGAGTCCATGATTTGCGAACACAAGAAAAGCGTCTTAGAGATTTAACAGGAAGTTTAGAGAAAATTGAGAAAACAAAATCATTTGGTATATAGGTACTATTAACCTTACTCACATTATTTGGATCCATAGAGATAGTTCTTGAACTTAACACGAATGAGTGCTTTGTGCAAAGAAGTGGAAAACAGAAGTAGCGAAGGGTTTGTGTAGTTGTTCGTGCTATGAATGAGATAGAATATTCGCTTTAGATTATTTTTTATGTTTATCCCAAAAATACAAAATTTATTATACTTTACTATAAAAAATAAAAAATACCGATTATATGATAATTTACTATCAAAATTAAAAAATTTCAATTTTATAATCAAATAAAAAAATTTCAATGCCATAAACCATTTTATTTTTGGAATGTGTTTCACTTAAAATGATATAAATCTGATAAGACATCTAGAAGAGGTCAGACCATAAATTTGTTTGATAGTGAGAATAGGGTGTTCCTTTCGTGATGGTGTAGCTCATTTTGGAGCCAACACGTTAGTTTCTGATGTGATAGGTGTTTTTCTATCTCCTTCGACGAAGAGGCTGATTTCAATGAAACTGGTTAAAAGGTTAGCTGAGGATTTACGTTATATTTTTTTATCCTTATGGAACCCAAATGAAGGACAAAAGGAGTAGAGATGGTGAATTTATGCTTGATGTTATGGTTGAGATCAAGTGGATTATCAACAAGGACCTGCTTTGGCTTTGGATCAAACAATTGGGCCTTGTAACTAAGAAGGGTATTATGTGCTTCTATAATTCTAGGGGGTGTTACCAATCTATAACTCAAATTTGGTTTGGTACGTATCAATCTTCATAGTTCATCTTGCTTGTCTTTTTGTTGTCTAAGTCGATTCGCACATTAAGTAAATCGATTCACTATGTTGTTTTTAGCCGAAATATTGCACGTATCTCCCTTTTTATATATACCCTCTTCCTCATAAAACCTAAACTATTAAATCATTTGCATTTATTCTCTCTAGGGTCTCCAAAGTTCATTGTCCATTTGTTCTTAAGATTAAACACTTTTTCTAAAAATCATTGTGGTCCTTTGAGTTATAGATTGGTAAGGTGTTATATGGATTGTAATTTGAGTGCTTTCAAGGATATTGATTGGGAATCAAGGATCTAAAGTGAATCGAGTAATTTCATTCCACCTCCAAGGGTATTGAGGGTTCTTTCTAAAGTTCTTGTGTTCAAGGGGGTCCAATTGTCGGAAGGAGCATCGAAGAGTTCGAGTGAAGAGCTTCAAGGATTTCACGGATGATTGAGTATAAAATAGTAAAAACCGATCTATACCAAATCGATGAAGATTTCATGAATTCAGACTTTTTTTTTACTGAAAACCAATCCAAACTGAGATGAAGAGAATATGAAGTAGAATCCATGACTTGAAGATCCACGATACAAATTCCTCCACCTTGTTAATATCACTTTGAGCTCTCTCTCCATGCGTTCCTTTCTATAAAATATGATAGGATGATGAAAAATGTGATATGAGCTTGTATTTATAGATCTTAGAAAACTGGAATTTCGATGAGAGAATTAATTCATTCTTAGGGAAAGGAGGTTTCTTCAAAGGAAGGTAATTGACAACTCATACGTGATGTCGCTAAATTGACATAAATTCTCTAATCGGAGTGTTGCTCTCTAGAGAACTTCTCTTTCACAAGCACCTTCAATTCTTTATGGTTATTTCCTTGTATCTCACCAATGCTCCCTTAGCAAATATTTCTTCCCTTTTCCACCTTACTTCGTCGTGGTTCTTCGCTTTTGGTTCGCTCAACGAATAACCTTATACTCACAATCTTTAATATTTGTCACGCCAAGTATCCTTTGATATTTAAAACCTAAAAGTACAAGAGAAATAGGTCATATTGATTATGAAAATAATTGAAATTTATCTCTATATATATATATAATATTTACATTTTATTGGGGGACTTTCATGAGATTTATTGAATAACGAGTTATTAGTGCCCTAATATAAAATTAAATTTATGTAAAATTAACACATATCAACTCTCCCCAACTTAAAACTTTATCAGTATTAAAACAAAACTCCTAACAAAAAATTGATTACATAACAAGTTCAAACATCTATATTGAATAAATCATTTAAAGTTTGTTAACAATCAAAAGTTTTAGATTAAAGGGTTAATAGTGCTTTACTCCCTGTAATATAGGTCATTTCCGGTTTTCCCCCATGTAATTTTTTTTTATTTATCCTCCTATAAAAAAAATTGTTTTGGAATACCCCCTTATAGATCATTCAAATACAAAAATTTCTGCAAAAAAAAAATTGTTTTTGAATGACCTATTAGGGGGTATTCCAAAACAAAATTTTTTTACTTTTTTTTTACAGGAGGGTAAATCAAAAAGAAATTACAGGGGAAAAAACCATAAATGACCTATATTACAGGGGTAAAGCACCATTAACCCTAGATTAAATCATTTCAAGTTTTCATGATTCATGAAATGCAAATTGAAAATCAAATCTCATAATCATCAATGAATCAAGGGTTAATATGTTTACCCCCTGTAATATTAGTGAATTCTGGTTTTTCCCATGTAAAAAAAAAATTAGATTCGAACCCTGTAATATGAAGGTTATTTTGTTTTAGACCCTGAGACCATCTGACTAGACAAAAATGCTGATGTGGCACGCTGATTGTGCAATTTTGATGACGTGGCATGATTACTTAGCATTTATAATTCTTTTTCATTTATTATTTTTTTCAACTGTTTTTTTTATTAATTAATAATTATTTTTTAAAAACATTAACATGTCATTATTTATTAAAATAAATAGAAAACAAAATTAAAAAAAATAAAAAGGCATCTACATCTTATCTTTCTTCTTCCATCTCTTTCCTTCTTTTCGATCGATCTTCTCCTACAACTTTCCGTCACGACAAACAACCACAAACACATGCAAATTCATCATAGTGTTCATCAATTTGTCCAATGTGTTCATCATCAACCCAACAAATTCATTTAAAAATAAGCCAAACACAACAACAGTAAAAACAAAACAGTCATCTTTTGTATTCTGCAACAACACAACAACTGCAAGAACAACACATAAATCCTTCTCCTCTCTTCCCTCATATTCTCTTCGTCCTTCTCTCTCTAATAGCAGAGAAATCCACAACAACAACAATAACATCACCACCACCACCTTCGTCTTCAAAGAACAGTTCTCACCACCAACATCACCTCCACCAAACCCTCCTCACCACCATCTTCGTTCTCAAAGAACATATCTGATTCACAACATAATTTGGATTATAAAATTCTAAGAATGAGAGAGTATTTATTCATTATATACAATTTACACCAATCCATTCTCTTTTCTTTCCACTCACAACTTCAATGGTTATTCTATTTCTTGACAACTATTCTTTTTTATTTAGAATTTACTTTGATTTATTTTTTTGTCAAGATAACATTCATACTTTTTTTTCTTTTCATCTCATACATCTAATTGAAATACTTGTCGTGTCATTGATTTTTCTTTTCACAAAAGCATACCCTCTCCAACTTAACAAAACCCAAATTAAAAATTAGTGTTCTCCTATACTTAGACAAGAGCATATAACATTCATTTTTATTTAGAAAATGCTAACTAGTACCTTTGAGACACTCTTTAAAAACTTTAGATATTAAGATTTTATGGAAACTTGTGCTTTCAATGCATGGAAAATTGAAGCATTAGACTTTTTCAATGAATAGTTTCTTAATTTAGAATCCTTAAAGAATGCTATAAGGGCGTTCATTAGCAAGATCCTTTTTAATTTATTAGTTAAGGGTTACAATTTTAAAACAAGAAAAAAATTTATTTCTAGCGCAAAGGGATTGCAAATGAGCACTCATTTTGTCATAGGTAGGCTTATTTTGGCCAGGTAATTATCATTTGAAATAGAAAAATGGGATCACTTCCACGAATCTTACACATCAAGTAATAGCAAGGTTCAACCAAAATCAACAGAGTTACAAGTAACTGCTGACTCTTATTATAAGTAAAACATGGATGTGCACACAACTCATCGATTAGGTATAAAGTAATTTTCCACCGCAAGAAAGCTACATTTTATCGTCGGCTCAAAACCCACACTAAAAGGGTTAAAACAGACGCTAACAGAGATTTAGCATTGGATTAGCGTTGGGGTCGAGCTTAAGCTAAAAAGGTTGAAGCTAATGGATAGCATTGGTTTCCGGGCATCCGAGACTAATATGGTGTCGGTTTGGCCGAGTTTAAACCTCACTTTACACTTAGTTGAGGCTAATAAATCCAACGTTAAAGTCAACCAAATCATGTAGAGTGAGGCCAATCGACGCTAACTAAATATTTTAGAGTTGTCTGGCTAACGCTAAAGTCAACTTCATAACAGTCAACCAAATTGTGTAGAGTCGACGCCACCGATGCAAAAAAAAACATTATAAAGGTCAACGAAATCAATCAGAGTCGGCCTAACCGATACTAAAGTCAACTGCTAAAAGTCAAACTAATTAATATATATAAAGTCGGTTCCATCAGTGCTAACTGCCAATTTATTTTATAAGAATCCAATTGAAAGTAATATGATTTTAATTAAGGGATGATATTAGAACTGAAGTTTTTCATTTATTGGATTCAAGTTTCAAAATATAATGATTTGGTTTTGGAGGAGATAAACCTTGGAGTCCAGGAAATTGATTTTGAATCTTTCTACCGAGTAAAATTCAATTTTCGGAGTCCAGGTCACAAAACCATTCTGTTTAAGGGAAATGCTAACTTGTACCCTTGTGGCTTAAGTTAAGAAATCAAATGTAGAAGGTTTTTTTTCGGAACTTGTGCATTCAATGTCTTAAAAGTTGCAAAAGTTATACTTTCAATATAAAATTTATTTTTAATTTCCATTTTAAGCTCCTTAACTTGTGCGCTACGGACACAAGTTAACATGACCCTTTTTTAATTTTATTTTTTGTAGTGAAACCATTTTTTTAATCTAAAGACAAGAAAAGATTCTTTAATAAATAAATTATATGAACCAGAAATTGCAACTAGAATTTCCTTCACCTACAATTTATTATGCATGTACGTTATCAATTTAAAAAGTCAGATCCATTATATAGCTTAAACAAAAGAGTAATCTCTGCTTAGTTTTTATTTTTATAGGATGACACTTTAAGACAAATCCCTTCTTTTGATCGTTATTTTGTATGTCTTATGTCTCATTTTAATGAGATGGGAAGGGGAAAAAAAGGTAACTAGTAATATATCAATTAATCAAGTCCATGATATGAATAAACTCTCATATAAATAAAGTAAAAAACTCCTTGATACCATAATCACTTCACTTATGTCTAGTTTTCCATATTAGACTGCTATTTCAATTGTATTGTATCATATGTGAGAAATAATGCCAATTGATTGGTAAATTAGTAAGTTGCATACATGAAGTCAGAATTTGATTATAATATTTTACATAAAATTAGCCTCATAAAGTGACTGCCAAGCCACGTTTTTATGAGGAAAACTCCAAAGTTTTAAAGGGGTTTGTGACATATGAACTTTATAAAAGCCACATATCTCCACTAAGATTTATTCCAAACCAGCAATGGCACTAAAATTTCTATTCTCAATCTTAACCCTCTGATTAGTCATGTTAGCATTAGCAAATTGTTCAAATGCTGGCAAAATTGTGATCTATTGGGGCCAAAATGGTAATGAAGGTTCATTAGCCGAAACTTGTGCTACAAGAAACTACGAATATGTGATCATAGCATTCTTACCAACCTTTATCCCAACCCAAAATCCCATGATTAACCTAGCTGGTCATTGTAATCCACAGGGTACTAATGGATGCATTGCCCTATCCTCTGACATCAAATTCTGTCAATCCAAAGGAATCAAAGTATTGCTCTCTTTGAGAGGAGATAAAGGTAGCTACCCACTTGAATCCACTCAAGAAGCAAGCCTTGTAGCCACTTACCTTTGGGATAACTTCCTAGGCGGAAACTCTTCGTCTCGCCCTCTCGGTCCTGCTGTTCTTGATGGCATTGACTTCGATATCGAAGGAGGTTCGTCAAACCAACATTGGGGCGACCTTGCAAGGTATCTTAAAGGGTATAATGGCAACAAAGTTTACATAACTGCAGCTCCTCAGTGTCCATTTCCTGACGCTTGGTTAGGAAATGCACTTACAACAGGACTTTTTGATTATGTTTGGGTACAATTCTACAATAACCCTTCTTGTCAATACAATTCTGATGAATTTAACAATTTCGAACAAGCATGGAAGCAATGGACATTAGATATACCTGTCAAGAAGATATTTTTGGGGCTACCGGCTTCTCTAGAGGCAGCAGGGAGTGGATATATACCTGTTGGTAATCTTACTTCCATTGTGCTTCCAGCTATAAAGGGTTCTACTAAATATGGTGGTGTTATGTTGTGGTCTAGGTACTATGATGTTTTGAGTGGTTATAGTTCTTCCATTAAGAGCTATGTTTGAAATCTAGTTGCTTGTTCATGTCGTGGAATGTGAATTATATATGTATTGTTTGTGTATGAATCTTCATTTTGTATTCCATTATGTATTGAAACATTGAGATTTTACAACTTGTGTGTGTTATGTCATGCAAACATATTAAAAAAAATCAGTTTAGATACCAATTTACCAATTGAAATAATTTAGTCTCTGTATAGCAACCAATTTATCGATTAATTATTAAAAAAGTTGTTAAGCCATTTTAGATATTAGCTACCGATATAGCGACCAATTTAGTAAATGAAATAACTTAGTTACATGTTAAATTGTGATTAATTCAGTTTATATGGTTAATTTAGATCACATTGAAGATCGTAAAGTTCTGGTTAATGATGTAGTTGAATTGATCACAATTTGATTGTCAATTGATTTTATTTTATTTTGAATCAGCCAATATTATTGATTTACCTTTTTATGGAAGGTAAGAATAAAGAAAAACAAGAGTTATCTTGTTTCACCTCGCTATCTGAATCTACTTTTAGTCCTCTTACACTCGAAGGATTTTTTGCTATAATCTACCTAATTACATCTTTCACTACGGCAAGTAGTTCTAGATTTCCTTTGCCTCAAATTATAGGAAATTCTAATACAAGTAAATTTGTTTACAAAGACTCAAAGAGTTGTAAACAAAATTAGGCTCAGTACAATATTTTGTAACTACGATTCTTTTCCCTTAAGTGTTTCAATTCTTTTCTGCTCAAGGTTGGTTCACCATGTGGAGATCTCTCACTCCTAGCTCTTCCTCCCTCTCGGGTTTACAAATGTTCCCCTATTTAACTCAACTAGTGCTCATTTTCTTCATCAATTATCCCCGAACAAACTCCCTATGAAGTTTCACGACCACCTTCCAAACCTTAACTAGAATCTTCGTAAACAAGAGATAGAAAATTGGAGTTGCACTAAGAACAACACAATCATGCCCGCAAGACTGAAAAACATATTCTCATAAGAACGTCAACATTTGTAAAGTAGTCACCTTCCGGTGATTAGCTTCTATAGGCATTCGAAGATACTTTAAAGGGGTCGATCCAATCCTAAATTGAAGAAAATCAGATGCCATAGTGAAGAACTCGTCCGACACATTAACCCTAACTAAGTAACTGTTGTTTTTGGATTTTCAAACTGTTGTATTTGGATTTCCAAATTCTATTATCTACCGAAGTTATTACTAGGTCGAGTCACGACCAGGTCGCTCTCTTTAGGACGTTTCGTGGCACTGTCTAAAATTGTGCAAGACAAACTATCAACCACGCCGCCTCCAGGATAAAACAAGTCCAGCTACAACTGTTCAATTAACTACTGCACTGTAGAAAACCGTTCGAGAATTACACCTCCAATATGGTACCAAGATCATTCTTTTAATACTAAAACCACTTTAATATGGTACTGTTACCATTCTATTATGGTGTTGGGACCACTCAAATATGGTGTTAGAACCATTCTAATTATTAATTTCTCCAACTATGATACTATGATCACTCAAATATGGTTTTACACCATTCTAACGTCTAACTTCTTCAAGAATCGAAGAAGAATATATTTTAAGATCATTCATAATTTGAAGGGACATTATACTGAAAAAGGGACTATGATCTTAAATTATTATTTATTCCGAAGGACATAAAAATATCGAAGGGACTATAAACTTAAGACCATTCTTAATTCCGAAGGGACACTAAACCGAAAAGGGACTATGGTCTTAAGAACACTCTTGATTCCGAAGGGACAGAAGAAAAAAAAGAGGAGATGAAGAGAAGAAAGACTCGTCAACACAAGTCAAGAAAGGGAGAAGAGAGAAAGAGTTCCCGACAACTCAATGAAACCCTTTGGTGTGTTTTTTGAACTGAGTTGAGTCCTCTATTTATATAGAGATTCTGTAACTATTTAGCAAAAATTGCGACAATGGTTACTCTAATGGATAAGATTAAAATGAAGTTTATCCATTAATCAGTTCAACAACATTTGTGGATATGATCAAAATAAACAAATCCACAAAAGTGGAGGAAACAAACTATTGGATTTGAATGAAGAAAATATAAGAAATTTAATTAAATTCTTATTCTTATCACAACCACCATAAGCTAAATTTATGGGAAGTGATATTCACGAACAAAAATAATAATTACTATTATTTTTATCATTATCAAGTATTTAAAATTAAAAACCACAGTTTAAACACTACTAATTTGTGGTTCTATTTTATGTGGGACCCCCACACTCTATTTTTTTTCAATTCACACAACATTAGATCAAAGTATAATTACTTGGTGTTTAATCTTCCAATTTATTTTCCAACATCACACTAATGTTCCAACAATCCCCCACTTGAATTTAAAAAATGGTTTCAATAATAACGTCAAAA
>Ga0228711_1001268_pt1 | contig 36424 bp, 20 predicted proteins | sample MedpolnodulmetaG_2_FD_177996 | JGI IMG/M metagenome (GOLD analysis project Ga0228711, IMG submission 177996) | Root nodule microbial communities from Medicago polymorpha collected in Santa Monica, California, United States - brown nodules | ecosystem: Host-associated > Plants > Roots > Nodule... | reverse complement strand
ATTAGATTCATGATAATTCGTTATACCTAGCCGGCCCTAATTTTCTAGTGAGAGAAATTCTAACTTCTCTTTAAACTTTCTTTCTCCTTCATTCATCGAGGATGTGTGATTTTAGGTCATTTTTTGACCTAGAATCACCCCTCTACATCTTTCCACCCCTCTTCTTTCAATCTAAATAAATGGTTTTCACATATATCAAGTTTTTCCTTTTGTATTTTTTGTGATTTCGTCATCTAAGTGCGGTGTTGTGTTGTTCGCCGTCTTGTGCGGCATTTGATTTCACGTCTTGTCGCGGTGTTCATTTAGTTCCTATTGAAAGATCGACATCAGTCAATTACAAATTCAATCAATGATTTGAGCGTCAACGTTGCAAATCCGGAAGCACGAGTATTTCGGTGACTTATATTTTATCATATTATTTGTAGGCATTTTGTGGTTGTATGCTATTAACTTGGGTGATGTGAGCTTATTCACCCTTTACGTTTTTAGCGATATTTGTATTTGATGTACTCTATCAATTTGAATGAATGAATATCGTTTTGTTTTTATCAACAAAAAAAAAGGTATAGATTCATGAAAATAGTCCTTGTGAGCTTAGCTCAGTTGATATGGACAATACATAATATATGCAAGGTCCGAGGTTCAAACCTCAACCACCATAAAAAAGAAAATTAGAATTTTTGGTTCACCTATTTTCACATTATTGCAATTTTGTTTTCAACTCATGGCTTGCCCAAGAAATGATGATATTATTTAACGCCAAAAAATGATGATTTTGTTCCCTAAAAAAAAGATGATTGTTGTCCTAATGTTGAATCTAAGTATCTAGCGCAACATATCACTTTAAAGATCAATATATCACTTGACAAAACTAAGCTACAATTTTTTTTTTGGTTTTATTGGTGGTTTCATTTTTTGTGGCTTAATTTTATTATGTATTTGAGAGTCGTTAAATAGTTTATTTATAGGTTTCTTTCATTCTCATGATTTCATTGGAATTGAGTTATAATTGTTGTTACTTTTTCTAAGTCTTTTTTCGGCACTTCTTATGTCGGGAGGATTTAGTGGTTTGGTTAATAATAAGTGAATATGTTAATTTCATTTTTTACTATCATTTTTTGTGGCTTAATTTCCTTATGTATTTGAGAATCGTTGAATAGTTTATTTATAGGTTTCTTTCATTCTCACGATTTCATTGAAATTGAGTTGTAATTGTTGTTACTTTTTCTAAGTCTTTTTTCGGCACTTCTTGTGTTGGGAGGACTTAGTGGTTTGGTATAAGCGAATATGTTAATTTCATTTTTTACTATCATTTATTGTAGGTTAATTTCCTTATGTATTTGAGAGTCGTTAAATAGTTTATTTATAGGTTTCTTCCATTCTCACGATTTCATTGGAATTGAGTTGTAATTGTTGTTACTTTTTCTAAGTCTTTTTTTGACACTTCTTGTGTTGGGAGGACTTAGTGCTTTGGTTAATAATAATATAATTGATTTTGACTTCTTCGAAAAAAAGATCAATATTTACTTTTTTGGCGCCAAATCATATCACCATTTTTAGGACAAAAACATGAGCTGGGACCAAAATTGTAACAACTGTAAAAATAGAGGACAAAAAAGTTTGATTATAAAAAGTGGACAATTTTCACAAACTTAATAAATAGGGGGACTGAAAATGCAATTAAGTCAATCTTTTATTATATAGAGATAGCTTTAAGATTAAGTTGAGTTAGCCCGTAAAAATAATTTTTTACTTAAAAATTAAATGTTATATTGTTGGTGTTATTATAAAAAGATAAAATTTATATTTTATTTGATATATTATTTGTGTCATTGAAAAATATAAGTATGATTAGTTATAATTTTTTTTTGAAAGAATGATTTGTTATAATTTGAAAGTCACAACTCACCAACATCTAAATTTTTCCTCTTTCAAAAAAAAAAATATATATATATTTTTTATAAAATCGAAAACATATATACTTAAACCTATATCAAATTGTGAAAGAAAATAAATAATTAAACACTTCAACAAAATATATAATTTAAATAAAATTCAAAATTATACAAAAAAAAAATTTGCTTATAGTTTTGATATAGGTTAGCACAATAAAAAATACAGACATACGGACATGAGAGTGCTTGTCTAGCATATAGTGAGACTTCAATTTCAACACCAATGGTTTATGAAGAAAAAAAACCTACCCCTCTCAATTTCAGGGTGATTAAGAAAATTAGTTAAATACCCTAAAAAATGGTTAAATGCAATTATTTTTCTATATTATTGTAAAACACAAGTTAGATTTAATAAAGTATATTTTTTGTTTTTTTTTTGTTGCAATATCTTTGTTGATATAATTAATATAAATAATTGGGTAAGATCATAATTTCCTTTAGCGTATTTTTTTAATCCATGTAAAAATATCAAATGTGACAAATATTGTGTGACAGATTGACTAAAAAACATTTTGAACGAGGTGAGTACATAGTTATTATTTTGGACTAAAAGTGAGCAAGTATTTATTTAAACGTGTTTATCATTAAATCATCCATGCATCTAAGTTATTAATTTCTCAATAATAATAATTTATTTTTTCGGACTGGGATTGCAAGTTTGGGATATTTCTGGTTCCTTTCATCTCATTCTGAGGACTTCCATAATGATGACATCTCTTTGAATTGGATTTGGAAAATGAAAGCTCTAGAGAAAATCAAATTGTTCTTTTGGGCCGCGAGTCATGAGTCGCTCCCCACTAAAGCACTTTTACACTGCCGTGATATGGCTTTGTCTCCTTTGTGCTATACATGTAATGATCGTGTTGAAGATGTACCAAAAAAAAATGATAATGTTGAAGATGTTTTGCACTGTCTTAAAGATTGCCCTCTTTATGCATGTATGTGGAGATCCTTGGGGTACAATAGTATTGCTTTCTTCCATGAGTTACACACTCACTTGTGGCTTAAAAACGATCTTCGTCTCTAGGACCCTCTTATTTGCGTGGCGAGCTTCTAGTGTATTTGGAAAGCATAGAATGTGATGTGTCTTGGTAATAAGCAGGTTAGATATCATTGATTACAACACATTGTTGGGAGCTATCTTAGTTCTCTCATGATGTCCTTGGGTGGCAGTGTTCTTTCTCGTTCGCAACAACGTAGGACATCTTGGCACCCTTCCCGTATGGGAGCTACGATTCTCAATGTTGATGGGAGCAGTTTTGGTAGTACCGGTCGCTTAGGCTTTGGAGGTGTTCTTCGCGATTTGGACGGTGCATGGCTTTGTGGATTCTTAGGATTTATCGGCATTTCAAATAATTTGCATGCAGAACTTCTTGCAATCATGCATGGTTTGAAGTTGTCATAGATAGAGGACACCAAAACATGATTTGTTATTCTGATTCCCTGCATGCTATAAACTTAATTCAATCTCCTCTCAATGCTTGACATGTTTATGTAGCTATCATTAAAAATATCAATGATCTCCTTAATGTCCTTTGGAATGTGCATTTGACCCACACCTTTCGAGAGGCAATTGAGTGTGCTGACTTTGTTAGCTAAGCATGATGCCAGTCACGACCCTTCTTGGTGCAACTTGGAGATCCCCCTCCTAGGCTAAGAAAATTGACTTCTTGCTGATACGTCTAGAGTGCAGTTCTTAAGGCTGTAGCCTATTTTTCCTTTTCTTTTTTGTTTTGTTTTTTCGTTGTATTCTCCATGTACCCAAAAAAAATACAAAGAGTTTATTTTAATCTTATTTGCCAAAACTATTTGACCATATTATATGTCAAAGTTGATATATCTTTCTAGATACAATTAAGCCCAATAAAAAGTGAATAAACTGATACATCGATATCCGTCTTTCCACTAGTAATTACAATAAATATGATTTTTCTTAATCCACTTAGGTTGACCTCATAGTATTGCCTTAAGACATCGGTGTGTGCTCTTCTGAAAATCAGAGATTCAATTCTCCCCGATATCAATTTCAACGGGTTATTTTAGATTATTTAAATTATTATTTTTTTAACATTATTATTTTATATAAATAGCGGGAAAACCCCAATCCATGTCGATAATGATAATATAATTTAAAATATGATTTTTTTACTACAGAATTGCCTTGAAGGACACTAGAAATATTAAAACACAATGATAAGATGGAAATGTTAGTTTTTCTAAAGATATCTTTATCCAATAATATCTCTATCATATTTTATCTTCTCTATAAGATAAATCATTTTTCTAATTTTTTAGATTCTGGTTTTTTAAAAAAAAAACTGTAATAAACGGAGGCAATATATATATATATATATATATATATTAAATTAAAAACCGATGCCATATTCTTCAGAAAAACTATAACAAACATGGTCCACATGAGTTTAACTCAGTTGGTTTGGACAATGTATAATATATGCAAGGTTCGGGGTTCAAACTCCGATCACTACAAAAAAAACTATAACAAGCATGCTCTAAAAACATCTTCTCATCTCAAGTGGTTTTAGATTTTTTTTTCCTTGATATATTTTTTTAAAAAATCTATAACAAATAGATGAAAACTTTTAAAAGTGATTATTAAATTTTTAAAAATAAGGCAAGTTTCTCATAGAAAACGGTAACTAACTCCTAATCGAATAAAATAGAAAAAATGTTAATACTTTTTAATTGATTTTCATTTTATTCATTTTTCTAGTTGAATTTTTTTAACACATAAATTGTCTTTCACTAATAAATTTTTTTTTTAGTTCAGGTGAACTTAAGTCAGTTGATAGAGATATTTCTTTATAATACAGGGCCGAGTTTAAGTTCTAAATTTTTCATTTAAGAGGTGAATTTCTAACATACTGCTTTTTGTTTGAATTGAGCTTATTTTAAACTTATGAAAAATAGTTTATACAAATAAATAAGTTTTTATATTAATTCATAAGTCTCACTAACGAAAATTTTATTTTCATAAGTTATTTTTTCTTAAACTACTTCAACAAGCTTATGAATAATAAATAAAAGCTTATTTATTTATGTAAACTGTTTTATATAAACTCAAAATAAGCACAATCGACCCTTAATCCCAACAAAAAAAAAGTATGTTTAAAGTTGTTAAATAGTACTCCCTCCGTTCCTTTTTAAATGTCTTTTAGAAAACTAACACAAAAACAGCGATGTATATTTTTTACATTTTCTTCCTATTATACCCTCATTTTAATCCATCAATAAATTTATATTTATTTGCACACACTTTATCTTTCCAATAAATTTAATATGTTATCTTCCTCTCGAAACAAACAATTGTCTGTTATTATCTTTTTCTCCAACAAAATCTTTTTTTTTGCGCACTCTTTCTCTCATAACAAACAATTGTCAATTTTGTCCCCGTGAACTTAGCTCAGTTGGTAAGGACAATGCATAATATATGCAACGTCCAGGGTTCGAACCCCGGACACCAAAAAAAAAATGTCAATTTTCTAAATATTGTGCACATCTTTTGAATTATTTTAAGTCAATATAAAAATTATTCCAACTTCACATTAATCAAAAGTTAAGAAAAAATTAACTTTCTTCCAACTCCTTTAATTAAAGTTAAGGTTTCAACCATGACTTCAACCAATGCAGAGTCACACTTGAAATTTTTAACAATTGATATTCATCTTATTTATATAATTTTAACTCTTCTTGCAACCATTGTTTGGAACAAAATTTTGTTTAAATTTGAAGATAACAAGAAATAAACTTTGTTTAAAAAAAAAAAAACTTTAGTTTTTCAAATATATAGCATTAATTAATTTTATTGAAAAATATAAAAGTAATCGACAAAGGGTATAATTGATAAATTGTACCCTTAAAATACTAAAAAGACAGTTAAATAGGAACGAAAAATTCACCTTAAAAAGACACTTAAAAAAACGAACGGAGCGAGTAAGATTTAAAAAGATATTCTGTTTAATCTTTTTATTGACAAAAATATAGCTAAAGTAGCATCTTAATTAACTGCACACATAACAAAACATGACATCAATGTATACGTACGTATATATGTCCCTTGAAGAAGAAGTAAAAGCAACCCAATCCAATCCAACCAACCAACCTCACCTGGAAACATAAACTTATACTAAACATAGCTTCTTCTCTTCTCTTACCTTTTTCCCCCAAATTCTCAAACCCAAACCCTAATCTTCAATTCAATTAATGTCTCAAACCTCTCAAACCCTAATGCCTCTCGATTCCGAAGAATCACCATCCTCAACCCCAATTCCAACTTCCCCAAATCCACCCCCAAATTCCACCTCCACCGTCCTCCACCTCTCCTTCAACCAAGACTCCGGCTGCTTCGCCGCCGGCACCGATCATGGCTTCCGCATCTACAACTGCGACCCCTTCCGCGAAATTTTCCGCCGCGATTTTGGTCCCGGCGGCGGAATTGGTTTAGTCCACATGCTATTCCGCTGCAACATCCTCGCCTTCGTCGGCGGTGGATCAGACCCACGCTATCCAGCAAACAAGGTGATGATCTGGGACGATCATCAATCACGGTGTATCGGAGAGTTGTCGTTTCGTTCGGAGGTGAAAGGTGTTCGTCTTCGTCGCGATAGAATCGTCGTTGTTTTGGCGCATAAGATTTTTGTTTACAATTTTGCTGATCTTAAAGTTCTTCATCAAATTGAAACTATTGCTAACCCTACGGGGCTATGTGAAGTTTCACATGTTTCGGGAACTATGGTTTTGGCTTGTCCTGGGTTGCAGAAGGGTCAAATTAGGGTTGAGCATTATGCTTCTAAGAGAACTAAGTTCATAATGGCACATGATTCGAGAATTGCGTGTTTTGCTATAACCCAAGATGGACGTTTGCTTGCTACTGCAAGCTCCAAAGGGACTCTTGTTAGGGTTTTCAATACCTTGGATGGTTCTTTGCTTCAAGAGGTACATTTGACTTTTTTGAATTTTCATATTCTGATGCTATATATATCTAAAAATTTGTTTTTTAATTTTGTTTATGCATGTATTTAGTAGTTTAGTTCATTTTTTCATAGTTTGTTTGTTAGTTTTGTTACTGCTAGAAATATAGGTTGATGTGTATTTAGTGCTGATGCTGATTGTTTTGAAATGTTGGTTTTGGTGTTGTTTATCCTAGATAGCGTCGCACCTGCCCCCTAAAATGCTATGGCGGTATAGGCGATAGTGGGACAACCGCTATTGCAAAGACTAAAAAACCAGTGTACAAAGTAGGCATAAATACTCAAAAGATGCACAAAATTAAAGAAATCATCATACTTAATACTTAAATAACCTTAGGTACAGAGCAATACAACATAAACAGAGAAGAACATAAAACTGAACTAAAAGTGGGAAGAAGAACAAAATAAGAGCAATACCACGACAGAATGAAGAATAGAACATTTTTACCCTTGAAAGGGTTTGAATTGACATTTATACACTTAAAAACAACGGTTTTAGAAAAAAGGATTTGAGGAATTTCAGTCCGAAACCCTAATAGTGGTTGCGGTAGCGGTTTGGGCCCGCAATTAGCAGCTGCAACAACCACTATTGTTTGACGCCAGCTTGCAGGCCAAAAATGTTGCCCCAAACCCAGCACCGCTACGCTATTCCACTATAGCGTACTATTGACAGCATAGACGTTGGTTTTTTTTCTTTTTTCCTTCTGTTTTGTGTGTATGATGAGTTCAATTGTTTTGGAAGGCTGAATGGGAATGATGATTTCAGGTACGGAGAGGTGCTGACCGAGCCGAGATATATAGCCTTGCCTTCTCTTCCACTGCACAGTGGTTAGCTGTCTCGAGTGACAAGGGAACCGTTCATGTCTTCAACTTGAAGGTTGATTCGGGATTGTTGGGGCACGATAGATCGCATACTACATCCGAGTCTAGTCCTACTAGCCCGTCGGCTGCTTCGTCTCTTTCATTTATTAGAGGTTTGTGCATTTGTCCACTGTTAGTTATTCATTCATTAGTTATCATGTGTGGAAATTATGTTTTTTTAAGTAACTATTGAACAACCATAACGACATTTTTTGTTGCATCAGCCCAGGGTTTTGTTTGGTTTGGAAATTATGTTTTTTGATAGAACAAGTTTTTGCTTGCAATTGTCCTAATTCTGTCTGTTTTGTAGGTGTGTTACCTAAGTATTTTAGCTCAGAGTGGTCCGTGGCTCAATTTCGCTTGCAAGAAGGTTTACAATATCATGTTGCCTTTGGTCATCAGAAAAATACAATTGTAATACTTGGCATGGATGGCAGGTATTTTAGTAATGGATTATCTCCATGTCTTTTTTAGTTCGTTGTTTCGTTCTTTTTCCTTGTGTTGCTTAGAGATAGTAGAATTATTCACATAGGACTACTAGCATGGTGGAAATATGATTTGAAAACTGAACTTTTAAAAATTTGCTTACATACCCGTTCGCTACCCTCAAAAATTGACATGGGCTGTGACAGCATCATCAAGATTTGTGCCAATGGTAGTCTTATCTTAACAGAGAAATGAGATTAATTTCTAGAGTCATCGTGAATATAATGAATTATTACCATTGCTCATGTGTATTTATTACATTTGCATATATTTTGTAATTAAATTTATAAAATAATACCAGGTTTAGAACATCACTTTCATCCCTCTATCCCTTGATCAAGAAAAAATAAATTTAGACATGTTCATTTGGCCAATTGCCCTTAATTCATTTAATAAAAATAAAATTCATTTAATACATGCATATAGTTGTTGTAAAGGTATAACGTTAAATATGCTTAGTTTTATATTGTTTTTCTAAACATCCTAAGTTTTGCGACAACAATAAAAATCATAGTTGCTGCGAAGGTATAACGTTAAATATGCCTAGTTTTATATCGTTTTCTAAAACATTCTTAAGTTTTGGGACAACAGTAAAAATCTTAAAAAAGACCTTAGGTTTGAGAGGGAGGGATTATATCTTAAAACAAATATATAAAACCGGGGTCATATTTTAGATGATAAACTTCTACCATATCGATTTATCATCATTTATCATAATCTTTCGCCTGCTCTTTTTTCCTGAGAATTAAAACATCTGATGCAATTGTTTATTGAATTGTTAATGCAGCTTCTATCGATGTCAATTTGACACTGCAACTGGTGGGGAGATGACACAACTCGAGTATTACAATTTTCTAAAGCCAGAAGAGACATTCTAGTATGAATGCATGATTCTGTATATATCTTCGGTGGCATTGATGTGAATTCTATTTCGATTTCTATTTACCTCCTTATTTATAATAACCTTAAGTTGTAAATATAGTATATGCAAAGCCAGTAATGTCTTCCAATCCTTTGCTGTGTATATATATATATATATATATATTAAAGCTTGGTTGTGTCAATTAAAATTGGCTCAAGATTTGAACTCTGAAAATAATCGTGTCAGAAATATTCTAGGTTTTGTTATGCTACTTATTTTCAGATATATTCTAGCTTTTCGCATGCAGCGGGTCTTAGGGTCAGTTTGACTATATATGCTCGTATGACTGAATTTAAAAGGCTAAACTGAACTTTTAAAATAAGTTAAGAGATCAAATTGACAGGTTTTAAAGTTAATGGATCAAATCAAACTTTTAAAATAAGTGAAGGGTCCAAATTGGTATTTAAGTCTAAAATATTTCTAAATCCTAAATACTTAAATTGATTGGTTTTGTAGTAATTGATATAAATTTTATTCTGAATTAAAAATTTCTTTATGTCATTTAACATTTATCAACTAGTTGAGTTGCTAAATTTACTAAACATTTTAATTAGTTGATCAACCATCAATCATAAGCTATAAGTTATCCACTACTTTTATCAGCCTTGGTCTTATGTTCATATTTGCAATTAAACAAAAATCTTCACGCATTGGCGGTCATTTGTCTTGAGTAATTTTAAACTTGACTGTCGTTTAAGATTTAATAACATAGTTTATCTCAATTGAAAGTTCACTTAATAAAGATTCATAATGCTTTGAATAATTTTCTTGACTAAAAGTTCAACAACTTTCAGCGAATCAGCTAAATACATAACTAAATTTGCTCACAGGCGGATAACATCCAAATCTTATTTAAGGAAGAAGTAAGTATCAATATCTTACATCCAGCATCATCACCTGTAATATCTAAAAATAAACAATGTGGGATGAGACCTACTCAGTGGGTTTCTACTACACCACAAGTGACCTCCAACCATGTTAATCATAACATATGCATACATTAATTATTTGTTCTTAAACTTCTTCTACTCCTATTTGTGCTGTAAAGTCCTAAATTCCCATTGCATGCGAGGTTCTAAAAATTGGAATGGAGAACTATGAGGTTTGGTGAGGAAATAAGGATTAAGATCAAGCTTTGATGCTCATAATTTGTAGAATGTATTGTGAGTATGGGAAATCAACTCATTGAATATTAGAAATTAAATCCGAATTCTCGAGCAATTAAAATTCCTTGAGTAATCCCTTTTTTGTGATGTGTGCATTGCTTAATTGGACTAGAAATCCAAGCAGGTTAGAAGTAGTATAGTTAGTGACTCTAAATATTATACAGGCTTGATAGAAACTCTATATAGACATATGGCAAACGAATAATCAAGCTTCTAATGAGTAGTTGCCAGTGACTTATACAATGTCAGCAAAGCAAATGTTGGGATTTGATCATTATGCATAAATACACTTGATCAAGAAGGTTATCTATTGTGATAAAAATGTACTAATTGCCATATGATGCATGATGTACATGTAAAGTTAATAATAAATTGTGAGGGTAATACACTAGAAAGGGTTTGATTCCACCGAGTAGACAGAAACCCTTGAGAATACTCACTCTTAAAGTATCCAAAGTGAAAATCGACTAGATAATGCATTCTTTGATACACATTTATGTTTCGCCTTGATCGATATTCTAGACAATTTGTTTAGGGTATTACGGTCTTTGGTTCCTCTTGGGTGGCTTATTCTAAGTGAGACATTTTCATTAGAGAGTAGAGACTCGTTTAGTAGGAAAAAATAAATGAACTATACTACGAGAGAATCAATTAGGATTAAGATTAGAATTCATAATAAAAATTGATATCAAACATAATATTTCATATTTAATAAATAATATAAAAATTCAAATTGTATTTAGAAATATATAGTAAATTCATATGCGTGCATGCGCACGCGTGCGTACATACTTGTGTGAATAAAATATTATTTTTTGAAAGAATAATACAGTGTGTGTCTGGACTTGTGGTGGTTCGCTTAACCATCACACGTCCACTCTAAGCAAAAAATTGTAGCTTCTCACAGTTCACGTTTAAGAGACATAGGGATACAAGAATGATTAAGCCATGCCAAAGCAAACGAACACTAAGTTTATGATTGGTATTGCAGTGGATTAGCAGAAATAACGGTGAGTCATTGTGATTTTGCAAAAACTACACTTTGCAGCCATTGCAAAATCATTATGGCTTACCGTGATTTTGAAAAATCCACCTTGGTACCAGATAAGCACCTACCAATTATACATTTGTGAGCTTTAATACAGCAAATCATTACTCTGGCTGGTAATCAAACTCCAAGCTATTCTATGTGGGAAGTCCTCTTTACAATGATAAGAAAATTTTCAAGCATGGTTAAGTTTCCTAGTTCAGGAATCATTGACCAGAAATTATTGGTTGATGAGATGTCTAAGCATTTGAGATTAGACAACATTGTTAATTCAGTTGGTATTATTCAAAGAATGGGTTGTATCCAATTTCCAAGTGTTGTAGCTATGATAATAAGCGTAATTGAGCTGGTAGTGAACCTTCCAATGCATTACCAGAAAAATGATTTATAGGGAGATAATTTCGTGTGATAAATATGTGTGTTATTGATGAGTTGCTTTTGAATTTGGATATTAGAATTCGATATGAAGCATTGAACCGATGGCATAGTGTCGACTACACAAGAAGAATTGAAAATATTTTGTGATCTATAACCAAACTGACATTTTGATCCCCATACTAGAAGTTTAAGAATTGAACATTTTGGAAGTGCATAGTTAGAGAGCTTTAGATATAGTTTTTAAATAAAATAACTCTTTTTTTTTTAGCAAGTCAAAATAGAATATGATATATAGTTTTTATTTATTTAAACCAAATCAGTATTTTTTTTCTTCTTCTTTCAAATAAGCAAATTTTTATTTTCAATAAAGAATAATTTTAATGATTTTGACAATTTATTTTAAAGAGGAGTCGATTAAATGTGAGTGCCCTAAGTTGTTGTATTTTTCTTTCACTTTGTATGTTGCTTATCTTTACTGCGTCAAATTTAAGATAGCTGGACTGTAAAACACATCGGCTATCATGATATAGATGCTTCTTTGTTTAAATAATGAGGTATTCTTCCATAGTCACAAGACCAAATCAAATAGTGTTTAGACACACACATAAAAAGATGGTCCTTAAAATATTCAATCATTTTATTTATCAATTTCCTCTTTACTATTAAAAAAATATTTTTTTATGTGTGTGTGACCAAACACTTTTTATTTGGTCATGTGACCATATTAGAATTTCTCTTAAATAATAAGCGAAATATGAATTTAGTGAATGCACGCTCCCACGCATGAGCACACACCCACATACATATCTATTAGGAGAATGTGCTTCTTGCATTGGCTAGTCAACTAAAACAAATAAGTTCTTTATAAAAGTCGTGTAATTATTACTTGATCAAACATAAAAACTTATATTTTTTAAGACAAAATTTCTATTTATAAATTCCTTAACAATTGCTTATAAAACACTAATTATAATTATTGCTTATGAGACACTTATTAGCATCACCTTGCCTATAAAACACTAATTATAATTATTGCTTATGAGACACTTGTTAGCATCACCTATCACCTTGTATATTAACATAACATATCATATTTGGTATTCAACATAAAAGACGTGGAACATTTCTGCTAGTTTTCATGGCATGTAAATACTCTCAAGTCTCAATGATTCGTAGAATTTAAAAGAAGAAGAAAAGTTGTTGTAAAATGGTATTATTTTGTAGAATTTATCTGTTCATTTTTAAGGAAAATATTCATACCGCTTTTCTATTTTAAAAAATAACTTTAGAATAATAAAAAACTTCTTGGCATGTGTCTTTTTTTTTATTTTTTTTTTTATAATTAAAATATATCTTTTATCTTAATTTTTTTCTTCAAAAAAGTTAATTCTTAAACTTTTTCTCCCTTAAACACTCACCTTACTAAATAGTCATTTTATCTCTTAATATGTAATGAGTAGACATAATATTTTCTTAATGTATCAAAATTCTAAAATAGTATTTGATTGTGCACTTCATTAGACAAAATAATTATGACGTTAAAATATTATGTTCATATTGTCATACCAGTCCCCAATATACTTTTATTTTGTCATATCAGTCTATAAATATTTACTTGCTTAAAGACATATCGGTCGTTATAAGAAAAGAATTACTGTTTGGATTGAGGGACTATTTTAACGTTTAGGAGTATTTTTTTGACCAACAAAGTGTATCATCAGAGATTATTTTGAATTTTGATAAATTGAAGGATTATTGCGACTACTCGTTACACATTCAGAGACAAAAATGACTATTTACCCAAAATATTTTTAGCTTCTTTCACATACTAATCGGATGAAATCAATTATTTTACATTTTTTTTCATACGATCAATGTTAGTAAGAGCATTGTTATTTCAAGCAAATAGAATATCACGACAAATGTCGCGAATTAGTTGCATCGTTAGATCTGGTTTGGTGCAAAACACGAGTGGTTGGATAAAAAATTAGAATTCCTAAAGTTACAGATACAATTTACTAAATTGTCGTGATGTTTTCGCGAGAAACTTTTCCGCTATAAGCAACATTTCACTACTAGTAATTAGCTGTTAAATTAATATTTTCTCTTTCATATGGATTTGAACCAGAACCAAAAACTCCTTTAACTCATAGCTCCAACTAGTTGAATTATCCATTCCCCGATTACCTCAATATAATAGAAGGCGGACCGAAAATTTTGAAAGTATTGCTGCAGTTGGAGCTTAATGGATACGTATATTTATTCTTTACGTGATATGTAATGAAAATGTTAAAAACTAAGCAACAAGAAAATCTAATGAACATTACAATCCGAATAATGATCTAAACCAAACTATGAAAGGAAAAAAAAAAACAATTCAAGCACCTCTAGTGGGGTCAAAGCCTTAGCCCTGTGTATTGGTTGTATCACTAACCATATAGATTGCATCTGGGAAAGATCTAATGGTTTTAAACTGAATTGACCTCAATTCAACAGCAAAATCCAATGCTTGATTCATGTTTTGTCGAGCACCTGCTAATGCCTCAACAACCTCTGCATTGGTCAGGTAAGAGGCCATTATGTGACTCAATATTCTATCATGTCTTTCTTGAAATCTCGCAACTCTTTCTTCTGCTTCTTCCAAAGCCTCCCTTATGATTTTTAGTTTTTCCAAAGTCATTTGTTTCCTATGCCATCTCTTGAGGTTTGGTACACAATATATGAACGATGCAGAGAAGCCTATTATGGCGAAAACGATTTTGCTAATGTCCATGACACATTAGTTTATGCTTCATAGAGACATATAAGAGTAATACAATGCATACAGATATACTTTGCTTCGGTTTGGGAGTAACTACATTTCTTCAACTTGAATTAATTATCTTTTCTTATTCTACTTTTTCTTTTCCTGCCAGCTTTAATACATTATCACCAATTTTGCATGGTATATGTTGAACAAACAAATATTCTTGAGGGTATTTGGCCTAGTTAAATTTTGTTAACAGTTTCATTAATTTCAAATGAAAATGTGATATCAAAATTACAGGCATAAAATGTTCACACAAAGTTTTCTTGTTATTTTTGGTATTTTGTATTGTGATAAATTGATCAATGGGAATTCATATAAGTGTTACTTCTACAAGAGTAAAAGTTCAAAATTCAAACTCCAACGTTTTTTTTTTCACCAAGTATTATTGTCTTGATTAAGATGCAATGACATTCAATTCAATGTAAATTACATATTGATAGAATAAAAACACAACCCATCCCTACAAAGTAAGCACAAGAGGGTGTTTTGATCAGTTTCAAACCAAGGTGGGAGGCGCAGCACAAATATTTTAAAAACGAAGAGTAAATAATAAAAAAATGTTGCATGCATGTTACTTTTTTGAGAGTTTTGCTGATAGTCTACCCCGAGAAGTCCTCAAATCAGGTTTCGTTTTTCTAGATCTCTTCTTTCTTTGTTTTCTGGGGCTCTGCCGCTTCGTTGGACTTCTATCGAGTTGCATTCTTTCTAGACGCTGGCGACGGATCTCAGGATCAGCCCAACCTTTTCCCCATTCTGAGAATGAGGAAAACGGTTTGTCAGTTTTTGTTTCAAGTAACATATCTGCCTCAGGGTAAACATAGAAAGTTTCTTCAGTCATGGACTTCACAAATTCCATACCTAGTTCTGTTAGTTCCGGATATTTTATCTGAACGTTCGTCTGCAATTGTACAGTGGAAAACTTGAGGTCAAATTGCAGTTGAATTACCAACGCGCACGGAACAAGGCTGCATATGCGCAGATAAAGATCATTATGTTACATTACCTCCTTGTAGGCTCACTGCGCAAATGTTTATATAATTTAAGTTTCAGTGACAACAAATTCAACACTTTCAACAAATAATTCAATGAACATGCAATTTTAATATCAATATACAAGGATAGGTTATTTCTAGTTGAAGCAAGTATACCTTGTCATCTCCTTCCCTGATATATCCTTTAGCTTCCAAAATTCGAGTAAGGCCTCTCCACCACAGTATATCAGTGGTTAAGAATTTTTGAAACTGCGTACGACCATCATATATGGAAGCAATTAAAATTTGTCACTTGAATTCGTAACAACATAAAGCATCCACCAGAACAACAACTCAGTGCAAGCTGATAATTATACACAGGTTTACCTGCTCCCTTATACTTCTAACTAACGTCATAAGACTTGGCCTCTCTCCTAGTCTTCTATCCTTGGAATCGAAATGGATATCATCATTATATGAGGAATCCATGGAATAGCTACGTGCCTGAAAAAATAGCATTCATGACACATCAGTTTCTTTCCACTCATTGCAATACAGAAAATGCAATCTCTGGACCATGACAATTTCATTCCACAAAACAAAGCATTTGTTTAACGAATTTATCATTTTGGAACTTTATCCAGAAAAATAGAAACACAAACACACATGGAGTAGGGTGAGGTACATATGTTTGAAGTATGCTGTAAAAGTCCAAGGGTCAATATTTGGGGGTAAAAGTCACATATAAGACACAAATGCAAGTGTAGCTGGTCTAATACAAATATCAAACTGAAACTATTAGACATACATTTCCGGCCTGCATTATAGTTTGCAGTAAAATACAAGCCTCCTCTTTTAGATTCAGTCTTTGAGGTGGTCCATTATTGCACACATCACATCTGTATGAAAGTAGGTTAATCATGAAAATGAATGTGTAAAGGCTAACATGAATTAATAAATGACTCAAAACTAAACACTCTACCAATAAATACAACCACAAGATAATCCTTTGATTACAAAAGAAAGCCGATAAGCTAATGCAATAAACAAGGTAATTTGATACGGACTACTGGTTGAATTTAAAATACATAAGGGATTTCAAGTTTCTCCTATTTTAGAATAAATTTTCACTTCGACTGACGCTTAAACTGCTAAAGATAATTAAACAGCAAGGCATTGAGACCAAACTTGACATACAAGAGACACTTCTGATGGCTGAAATCCTCTCCGAAGTATTCTACAAGTATCTTTGCTCGACAGCATGAAGTATTCATTCCATATCTGCACATATACAATAAGATTTTGCCCTAAGATAATATCGGAAAAGAAGACAAAGATACATTTATCATGGCAAACACATTCCATATCTGCACATATACAATAAGATTTTGCCCTAAGATAATATCGGAAAAGAAGACAAAGATACATTTATCATGGCAAACCTGAAACAATCGGACAACATGATATATGCTTGTTTTGTCATATCTTCACTTCTACGACTTGGCAAAAGTGATGGCTTCCTTGCTAGGTTTGCATATAGAACTGGTTGAAAATAGGGGCCAGATACAAGAGCAAAAGAATAAAACAATAAGCAACCTACTTATCATGTGAATCAAAGGAGCAACGTAAGTTTAAAATTCCAAAGAGAATAAGAAAGGAAAATTGCATCACGAGGTAAAAATTATACTCCAGTATAAACAAACTTACTGCAATCAGCTAATTTCCCATCTCGACCAGCCCGTCCAGCTTCTTGGTAGTAGGCTTCCAAACTCTAATAAAATTACATGTAAAAATATTTTAGGTATCCAAAAGAACTTTTTTAGAACTCAGGAAGTGAAAGTATAAAACATGGAATGCACAAGAAAATACAGATAAAAACTTCAATTATAATTGATTATGTCAACAAAAAAGTATTTGAAAAAAAAGACCTGCGGCCAACCATAGTGGATGATTCTTCTAACATTCGATTTATCAATTCCCATTCCAAACGCTATTGTTGCAACAACAACCTGAAGATGATAAAACACAAGCACAACATATGAAACCTTAATTTCTGAATTCAGCATATAAAACTGTAGTATTAAAAGATGACATACCAAAACTGATAACTGACCACGTTAATTCAAATAAAAAACTTATAAGTCCCTCTTAAACTCCCTCACCCCCCAAAAAACAAAAAAGTGACTAGTTCAGTTAAAAAAATTGAACTGAAACATCTAAAATATTCTGTTCAGGCACCAGATCCATACCTCTAAAGTATTTTCATGAAACTCTTTATGAGTCCTTCTTAGATGCAACTTGGGCAGCTGGAGAAAGAAATTGAACTCATAAATTGGTTTCAAAAATCAAAATGCGATAAATCAAATGTTGTCAGAAGAATGTGCAGCAAACATTTTTTATATATCATAATGCAAAATTAACTATTGAGCTTGGTTCAATCAAAATCTACAATGGAGCATGCAAAAATAATTGAAAATGAAAAACAAAAGAAAAATAAAAAGTAATAAATTCTTCTACTTCCCAATAATTGGAATTCTCTTGTCAAGACATGATCATCCTGATTCATTCGAAATATAAACAACCATCTAATTAAACAAGCTGGAATATAATTATAATGCATACCCCTGCATTATAAGCGGCAGCCTTCACACCAGACTTGCAGAGATACTTGGCAATTCTCACTGTATCTTTTCTGGTGGGTACATATATAATTGTTGGTCCTTGTCCCAAAGGCTCCTTAAGCATTTTGAGTCTTTTTTCTGGTTTCGTAGGTGTATCAATTGTCTCGGATAACTCACATTGCTTGGGAGGAGGTTGCACACAAAATTCACCACAGGTAACTAAAAAGAGCCAACACATACAATTAGGAATCTTAGATGCTGTGACGGATCTAGGAATTTTACATAGTGGGGCCAACATACATAGACAATTATAACATTAAATAAAACATTGAACGATTTATCATTTTCTATAATAATAACGAACAAAACCCACTTGGGTTGGCCTGGTGGTGTTCGCTTGGGACCTTGGAGTGTGCTCCTCTCAAGGTCTCAGGTTTGATTCCCTCCAGTGCAAATTTTGGTGGACTAGTCCACACAAAACTTTGCTCTGGCTTTAAATGGAGCCCCCCACAAGTGGGCGGTGGGATTGGACCCCTAGGATTAGTCGGCCCTTGGGCCCGATACAGAATTTTCAATAAACCAACGAACAAACAACATTTATTCATTTTCAGACCCAAAAAATAAAATAAATAATGAACAAACAACCATTTTGGCCTTTGAATATGTGAGGCGCTGTCATATAGTTCCTGAATGTATCAAATTTGCAAACATATCCTCAAGTGTCTCTTTAATTAGTCATTTTGGTCCTCCAATGTGTTTTTTGTTAATCTTTTGGTCCTCAAATGTGTTTTTTCGTTAGTCAATTCAGTCTCTAAAATTACAAACAAAAGAGACACTTGGAATGCATTTGCAGTTTCAATACATTCAGGGACTATAATGACAACACCTCACACATTTAGGGACCAAAATAATTGTTTGCCCTAATATTAATATATGTACTCAACAATTTGTTAGAAACACAGTGGGGGCAAATGCCCACATTCGTCCAAATGTAAGTCCGCCCCCTGCTTAGATGCTACTACTAGCACTGAAAATGCTTTCCGTTTCTAAATTAAACATGACCAATTATTTGTAATGAACTCTGAGATAGCAGAAAGATCAGTACCATCCAAGTCATCTGCACTTTGAAAGACATCAACATCATTTTCCAGGAACTCAATTGTCAGTTTTCTTCTTTTTTTATGATTGCCGGTGTTTCCTGAGTGCATTACATCAATATCCCTATCATCACAGTCATCTTGGTTGCCGTCCACATCATCAGAAGAAACACTGTCTGTATCAGAAGCATCAGAGCTAATGGAAACACCATCTGCATCACCTGAGGTGAAAGCTTTCTTATTCCCACCATATACTTTAATCAATTCATGAAAATCTTTCTCATAAGAAGCCCATGATGTTCTACTATGCTTTACCTGATTGAAGTGCAGTGAATTTGAAGTGTTATGGATTAACAAGAAATATAAGTATAGGAATTGTCATCAACACACTCACCATGAAGCGTAAATTAGGTCGAAAAAATGATGTGAGAACAACACTTGTATCTTTTGACAAAAGCAGTGATTTTAAAATGTCTTCTCGAACTCTCTTTGTAGCTGTAGCTGTCAACGCCATTACAGGTATATCAAATTTCAAGGATTTTAGCTTGCCAGTAGTGAAATTTTCCCTCAATACAGACAGTCGGCTGAAACAAGAGAAGGCGTTTTAAAAACATATCATACTTACAAACAGTAGAATAAATACACAAACAGGATAAACGTGATATGTTGATAGTTGAAATAATCAAATCAACTAACAAATCAATTGTTCTTAGGTTCTTTGATCACACAAACCACAAGCTATGATAATTTAAGATGTCATATGCACAATAATTGATACATAAACAATGAATAAATATAAGGGACAAAAATAACAAACCTGTAAGCTGGACGGAAATCATGACCCCATTTAGAAACACAATGTACCTCATCAATTGCAAACAAAGCAATACCACGGGTTTCAGCAAGCTTCTGCAACGGTTGAATCAATCTACATTGAATTGTATTATAAATACCAAACATGAGAAGAACAAAAAGACAACAAATGTTGACTTCTAAAATACAGACTAAGCTTCAAGACCCCTATGACCCTAACCATACCTTAGAACTGTTTCTGGACAAATATACACTATACTATACATGCCTCTCATTGCTTTCTTTTCAACAGTATTATCAGGCTGCCCAGAGCCAAGAAAGCAAGCACTGATTCCATGTTTTGTTAGCTTTAAGCATTGATCGTGCATTAGGCTTATTAGAGGCGAAATCACAACCACCACTTTCCCAGTTAACAATGCGGGAATCTGAAAGCACAGAGATTTCCCTGCCAAAAAGTAACACTCTGAATAGATGCACAACAGCTGCAAAGAGCACAGCAAGTATGAACAAAAAAATATAGCAGAAATGATACTTAAACTTTATCCAGAACAACCAAATTCGACAACTTTTTAAATAACTAACAGTTCACAGACGTGGTTAACAAAATCAAAGGGTGATTAATAGATATATTCGGTATTCCAACTTACTAACCACAAATTTAAATGTGATTAACCTAGATATTCAAGTGTTCAAATTTACAAACAGTTGAAACACCTAAAATTGTGGTTAATTAAGTTAGTTGATGAGTTATCAAATTGACATACTCATTAGCCACTCATTGAACTTCTTTAACCACGTGTGTGAACCCCCCGTTAACCATTTAAAAAGTTGTCGAATTCCGTCGTCTCAAATTGTTCAAATAACATTGCTGTAAAGATAAAGAACAAAACCAGATCCAGTTGCAGCCAGAACAAGACAATCTCTAAGAGCAATCCAAGCAGAAAGAGCTTCCTTCTGAAAACTTTTCAACGATGAAAAACCAAAATGCTTTTGCAATAAAATTCTAGCTTTCTGCTCCCAATCAGATGCAACATCAAAATCATGAGCTACACCGGAATCATGATCAAATCCCATTCGTGGCAAGGACACTTTCTCCTTGTGCTCTTCCACATCCTCATCATCATTATCATCATCAACAACAACCACATTTTTGTTTTTCTCATTGACTTTACTACTGGACTGAAAATAATGGTTGATCGTTCTCGACTTTGGAACTTCAATGGAAGATGAAAAAGTTCGTTTTTTTAGAGCTTTCCCATTACATGGAAGTGATTTTGTGACATGGGTCGTGGATGGTTCACGGTTACTGCTGCTACTACTGCTAGTATTGAAGATATGCTCCACAAGGCTTGGAATCGAAGGACCCACTACTTTTATTGCTTCGAGAATTTGGGAATGCTCGAACCCCATTTCAACCATTTCTGAAATTACTTGCTCCAAAGATTTGTTGTTGGAATCCATTTGATGAAAAATGTTCAAAACGTGAATTAGGGTTGAGGAAAATTCCCCTTTTGATTTGGGGGTTAAAAATTGAAATGTCGCAATGGGTTTTCAAATTCTAGGAAGGTTTCATTGTGTTGAGTGTAAGAATGTAGCGTTTGTACAAACAGAAGAGTGGAGAATTGGGAGAATGAGAGAGTAATGCATACCTGATTTGAAACGATGAACTCTTCAATTGTTCTGATTAGTCACAATCCCGCCAAATCTGCTATTTCTTTATATTCTGAAAAGTAGTTTACAAAGTGGAACTTTTTTTTTCTTCCAAAAAAACTATATGAGGTGTTATACATGTGATAAGATGGATTTGCCGTTTTGTGGATCGTGGACTAGTAGGACCGATCCGGGAGGAGATTGTCTCCGGAAGAGATCTTCACTGGAGAGGATCCACTCCCGACTGATCCCCTCATGTGTCATGTTGTTTAGATCAAGGCGGCTAATATTAGAGACTCGCACGGGTCTTGATGAATGGTTCAAGTAAAGACCGAGCTTGAATGATCGTTTAGATTAAGACCGAGTTAAAGGACCGTTCAAGTCAAAGTCGAGCTAACACGAAGACAGTTTTAAAGGTGAAGTTGTAGTCCTACTAGGACTATAGCCCTCATGTCACTCGTCTTGTATGTACGAGGTACGTAGGTACGTATGAAGAACTTGCCTTGACCCCGCACACCTTGTATGTACATATAAGATGAGGGTGACATGTCCCACTCCCAGTGTCATGTACGGAGGAATATTTTGTGACTACCAAATATAAACTAATGGCTTGGTGTGAAAAAAAGAGGGTTCATTAGGTCAAGAGGAGGTAGTTATAAAAAGAGACACTTATGAAGGGGAAGCCCATTCGCTCTAGATTTAAACAATGTATTTCTTACTTTAAGTATTTTTATAGTATTTTTGGGGTTATCTCTGGGAGTTTTCAAAGGATCTCGCATCTTGTATCATGTGTTTACATTCGTAAATAAGGAAAATTGATCTCTTAACTCGTAAGGTGAAAATTCAACGTTAATAAACTTGGACTTATCATTAATTTGATTAAGTGAGATGATTTAGATTGACGTTGAATTTGAGTTATGATTAAACCTAGTCAATTGGACGGTTCAATTAAGTTTTTATATCACAAATCCATGCATTCTATACTATGGAACAAGGACTATTTTCCTTTGTATTTATAATACTTTTGTGAATATGATAGGGTTTAACTTCAACTCAACTTTGTAAGGTGGGCACAATATAGTAGATTGGGGATATGTTCAAATACGATCTTAGAAGTTGAAAATTTTCAACAGACTTACTTTCTTCGGTCTCAATTATAAACAATTTTTTTACTTTTTAGGTTAATTCAATAAATAATATATGTGGTCTATACTATATACACATGTATCATTTATTTAATGAACCTAAAACGTAAAAATTGCTTATAATTAAGACGAGGAAGAATATAAAATGAGAGTTATTAAATAAAAGTCTTATAATATTAATAGATTGGTTAAGTGGCTTAGGTGCATGAGACTAAACACGCCCCCTCACATTTAGCGTAAATAAAAGGTGTTGCATGTAATAATAAAGCTAACTCGAATGGCTACAATTAAGGGCTAGACAATGACAAAGTGAAGCTACCAATTATTGAACACACATGGACGTCATCCACCTCTCCAACCCCTTAGAGTATTGTCAATGGTGTATGGATTATACTTGCACACATTGCTATTTTTACCTTTTCAATTTCACCTCATATTTCAACCCAACAACTCCAAAAAACATACTCCCTCCGGTCCTATTTATAAGAGAAAGTTAGGTCAACAAAAGTTAATGTATTTGGACTGAATTTTTAACTAGATACATCAACTTTTATTGACCCAAATTTCTCCTATAAATAGGATCGGAGGGAGTACTATTTATAGTTCCACCAATAATTTGGCATCCTTTTATTTCATCAATGACATTTACTTGTCTTTTATGAAACAATAAGAGATGAGAGAAGCTTACCTATACAATACAAGCATTGCAACTATTTAGATTTAGATACTATACACTTTGACATAACTCAAAAGTAGGTACTAGCACCATAAAATAAAGGTAAAAGAATATGAAGTCCACATTTACCAAAATTCCATAAAATGAAATTAAAGTTACACTCAAGTTGTTTGAAAATTTCAATTAATTCCTATGAACACACACATGAAATTAAGTGTAAGTAAAGTCTAATTCTAATCTATCTGAAAGGAGCAAGAGGGTTTGGTGTACGTGGAGTTTTAGACCTTCTAAGCTCTTTACAAACATTATCCAACATTCCCATAAAATCTCTCACAATAACAAATATCCTAAGTGGATTATCTTCTTTACTAACATCTCCATGAAAATATTCTGTTATTTCTTTAACACGTGCTATCACTCTATCTTCATCTCCTCTTAACTCCTTCAAATTTCCATCCACATATTGCAAGAACAACTTCATAGACATCACAAAATTATGACTCATTTCATCCTCATGCAACTCATTTTCCACTAGTTGTTTCAGCCTAACCATTCCATCGTATAGATTTGAAACAGAACTAGCAAGAACATCTAAGTCAATTGTTGCTGTCTTTTTAACATTGTACAGTTCAGTGCTGAGACCAGACACTAATTCTAGTCCCATTTTTCTGTAATCTTCTTCTTTTTCTTCTTCTGTTCTGTTTTTGTTACTTTTTTGGCTTATTTTTCCCATTATGCTATCTGAAACTCTTATTCCTTCTGAACGAACAATCTCTTGAACAACAAAGTGGAGTAAGGTTGTTTTGCCATCGGTTCCTTTAACATCTGCTAGCTTGAGTAGAGCATCGAGTTTGAATGCCCTTGCACCTCCCCTTATCGTTCCAACGTTCATGCGATTTCCTGTTTTGAGTACTGCTTCTAGAAGTTTCAAAAAGAGTCTGCTTGATCTTAGCTCCTTGCATGCCTCCTGGTATATATAGGACATTAACACAAGGTTTGTGTGAGAATGTTTAAGCCATGTAACACAGACACTTCAGACTAAGAGCGTGTCCGGCACAGATACATGTGGTGACATTTAAATATTTCACTTTCTCAAATTGTTACAGGTCTCAATGTATTTAAGTATATGTTACCTTCATTAAGTTAGTAGTTCTAGCTTTAATGTTTGAAAATAAAGTAATGCATGTCCATGTTAAATAAATAGATCGCCAATTTAACATCTTGAATTAGTGAAATTCAGGATGATCTTAAAGTTAAAAATCATTGGACTTGTGAGCCAATTTGAGACTAAACTAACTGGCTCAAAAGATCTATGAGGCTCCGACAGAGACACAAATCAGACACTGAACACACCTTTGATAAGAGAAAATGTAAGTAATTAAATGTAACAACATGTATCGGTGTCATGTCAGCGTTGATACTAACATGTGTTGGACACTGAACACACCTTCAATTCGATGTATCGGTCTTATATCGATTAATGTCATCAATGATTTTCAATGATCAATAATGATTTTAATTTTTTGTTGATTCCAATAACCAAACTGTCCTATTTTAGGACCACAATTTCAGAGGCAAATTGATTATACTTTTTTGAAATTGACTAAATTGATGCTGATATTTTGTTTGCATGGTCACTTACCTCTAGCATTGAAAATGAGTTCCTTAGGTGAACAACTTCATCATCAAAAGTCTCTTTATAAAGCATTGTTTCTACTCTTTGAAAGGCAAATGGTACACCAAGTACTGCCCTCACAAACTTTTCGGCGGACCCCAATTCATTGATGTTGCCTTTATAATTGAAGAGCTTACCCTCTTCTTCCTTGGTAGGTACCATTTTCACCAATGCCTCTAATTGTTGCAAAGACAATCCCTTCCCTGCTTTTCAAAACAATTTAATAACATCTTTGACAATGTTATTTGACTATAAATTGTCCTCAAAATATGGTACAAAAACCACATGCTTCTACAGTTCTATAAGCCAAAGTCATTGTTCAATTTGACTTTGTAACAGTAATGTATATTATTATCATTACATTAATAATAATTCATAGTATGACAAATTGAACATTGGAGTTTGGAACATGTTATTAAATAACAATTTTACCACGTAGATGAAACTTAATTTTTATGTGTGACAAGTGCTTATTGTCAAAAATATAAATGTGTGACAAGTGTTGATAATTAAAGAGTACTTTTACCTTGCATTAGTGCATCACATACTTGTTCAGCTGTCACATTCAGAGCTTTTGAGAGTATTGTTATGTTCTGCAACCTTTTTGGATCAAGTACATGTTTGCTTGGAGATGGTGTTTTACTCTTACTTTCATCATTGTTAATTGAACTTTGTAAATTATAGCCAAAAAGTGACTCAATCATTTCCTCATCCAACCTAATAAAAATTCATGATATGCTTAAAAACAGTGAATAAAAATAAATAAAAATGAAGAACTCATATGAATAAATACTTATAATAAAGTTGAACTTACTCAAATGAACTTGATCTTAATTTGTCCCAAACCATTGTACGATTTGGTGCAGCTCTTACTTTGTCCCAATGAAGTGGTTTGAGTTTAGCCAATGGTGTACCATCTTTACCAAGTGGTGATTGAGGGAATTGATATGGTGGAGGAGGTGGTGTTTTTGCATCTTTGTTGCTATTTCCTCTTGGAAATGGAGGGGGGCATGGTGGTGGTGGAGGAGATTTTGTAGGGTTAGATGAAGAAGGAGAAAATGAATCTTTTTCAGGACTAAGATTTGATCTTGAAGAAGTTTCTGAATTTACAGGAGAAGATAAGGTATGAGATGTCAATGAAAGTGGAGAATGAGATGAAACTCTAGATGAAGTTGTTAATGAATGTAAAGTAAAGAGTGGCATTTTCAATGGTGGTGTTGGTGGCGGCGGCGGCGGAGGGGATGGTGGTGGAGGAGGTGGAGAGGAAATGGATGTTTGTTGACATTGGACAAAGGTTTCATTTTCAATCTCTTTGTCTTTTTGTTTTGGACTATAAGGTGGTTGGTGAGAATCATTTGTGTTTGAGATTGAGTTTTGTGGTGACAATAACAAAGATTGTGTGTCACTAAGGCTACCAGCTGAAGCATTAGAAAGTCTTGTATTTGATTGTGAATCAACAAATGAATGAAAACTTTCATCTTCTGATGAATCACAATCTTCATGAACAATTTTATCACCAACACAAGAAGAATTATTAACATTCCCATCAACACATTCATGTTCATTTTTTACTAGTTCCATTTCAACCTCTTCATGAACAGAAACAATTTCCTTAGTAAAAGAACTACTAACATTATTGTCACTAGTCTTTGTCATGCTACAAGCATGTTGTTCAACATCTTCACCTAATGCATCAAGATAAAACAGATCTAATCCTGGATTTAAACTCACCTTGCCTTTTGTTTTTCCTTTGGTATTGCTGCTACAAAGAGGCATTGTTCTTTTTGGTTTCTTCTTTTTGTGATTTGTGAATTTTTTCCTGCAGAATAAGATTAAGCCAAGAGAAACAAAAAATGCAGCTACTCCTACAGAAACAAAAACAGCTACTAGTATTCTTTTGGTTCTGCCTCTATCATCATCATGAAGCTTTTTTGGTGGATGATTCCAATGAAAGTGATGTTTTTGATGATAAGAATGAGGATGAAAATGCATTACTTGAGAAGGTGTTGGAGCTGGAGCTGGAGCTAGAGCTTCAACTTCAGCTTCAATGTTTTGTGATGGAGAAGGTGATGGTGTGAGAAACTGATCAGAATCACCATTGGATTTAGAAGATACCCTTTTGTGGAAACTCTTTAAACCAAGTAAAGATCTAAACTTTTCAACTATAAAACCTTGTTTCTCTTCATTCTCATCTAAACCTGAGATTTTCTGAACCTGCTTTTCTTTTTCTTGTTCATTCTTCTCCTTCATGTAATAGTTATCTTGTAAACTATGAACATGAAAGCTTCCAGCTGCATTGATTAAAGCACCAACACTCAAAATGTGAGTCCTTTGTGATGATGATAAAGGAACAAAGAGTGTGATAATGATGATGAAGATCATGGTAAGAAGCTCAGAAACACAACTCATTTTTTCTTTTTGTGTCTTCCAACTAAAAGTTAATGCAGCTTTCCTCTTATAAAAGCTTGTTTCCTTTTTGTTTTTTCCATCAAGAAAATGAATATTTTTTCATTTGGTTAGTGCTGGTGAATGAATGTGTGATAAGATCTGAAACAGTACTGTCTTTAATGCTACTCCAAGCAAAGCAGGGAACCCCTGAACCTTTGGCAGTTGTAGTTGTACCAGGCCTTCTTTACTTCCCTGTTCCTACACTCTTATCTCTTGTTACCATTAATAAATTCTACCCTACAGTAAGGCACTGTTAATGCATATGCATACTAAACCTGTTTTGGAAAATCTTTCTCTCTTTACACTTTGACTTAATTCTTTTGTCTTTTCTGCTTTTTTATCATGTATTTGTCAGAAAAGTTATGCAATATATATAAGTGTAAGATCATATAACACTCTACCAACATTATAATTTGATTGATGATGATTCAAAAGGTTTAGTATCTGGTGGGAATTGAGACATGATCTTTGATGGGATCATAAAACTTTTTAGTAGTTAAAAGTTATTTAACCAAAAAATTGTAAATGTGGTCTTCTGTGGGGTCATGTTTTGTTGGACTTGCCTAACACCATATACGGGTGATTCTATAAGATTTCTCCAACCTCTTATTTATAAATCAACATCAATGGTTCGTAAGGTGGGGACAAATTTCCCCTCATCATATAGGAAACAAAATATGTTCTAAATTGATGCATTTAATGGTTTAGATTTATTGCAAAATATGTTGTAAAATTTAAGAAAAATGTATGTAAGGTTTAGTTGACAATAAAAAATGTTAATGTTTAGATTCACCTAATTAAATATGCCAAACTTACTAGGAAACTTTTCTTCAACATTTCACGTGAAGACATATATGTAAGGCTAAAAGCAAGATGTTGATTGTTTAATAATGAGAGGCCAAAAAGAGTATTTGTCTTCTTCATTATGTTTATTTTTAATTGATTGTTCACTCTCAAGTGTGTTAATTTTGTATTCTTTTATGGTTCAAAATAAGTTATTTCCCATTCACATGTTAGTTGGAAGGGATTTTTTAAAACAAAATTGGATTAGAATCATTAGCTACTTGAGTAGCTCATAAGCACTAACAGTGAGGGGTAGAAAGTGGAATTTAGAGTCAAATTAACAACAGCATGCACATATACTCAAGTTTTGCCATCTGCTTGCAAAACCTGCTGTGTGTCGCATTCCCAATTAATTTGTGCTGTTATGGTATTCAAGAAAGCAAATCAAATGTCCCTCGGTTCAAGGCAATGCAATTATTTACTACTATATAGTATATTTTAAAGAGTGATGAAAAAAAAAGTATTATTCTTACCATATATGTTAGCTTATTTTATTACAATAATATTGTCCCAATCTTTTGTATGAGAATCGGTATTTCTTGTTTTGCATTTAATCTGATATGTGGATTGTTAAGGGTGTGTTTGTACTTAAAAAAAAGGGGTGCCTACTTTAGCATTAGACCAGGCATCATAAATTCTAAATAAAATTTGATAAGTTAATTGATAATGTAGAAGGGGATATAAAGTTGGTTTTATGGTTGGAAATTGGAATGCTAAGTTAAAGAGTTGGTAATATGGAGATTGAGGATTAATTTGATCTCCACTCTCAATAAAATATTAACAATACTAATAGTGTTTCTTTAAGGAACAAGTTTATAAATTTAAGAATATAGTCATTTTGCATAATTGAGATCATCAAAGGAAATTTTTTTGACATCCTGGACATAATCACAAGAAATATTATTTGCTACCTTGAAGTTGTGTTTTTTACTAGATATATTTATATTAAAATAGCTAAATATGAAAGAATAATTTGACATTAAGTGATTGAACGACGGATACGTATCTGATTCGACATGACGGGATCTGAGATCTACAATCCGATGGTTGTTGCGGAGGCGTTGAGGTCGCCAAACTTTGAACAACAACTCCTTCTCTTCTGAAGGGGGATGGTATACATGTAAACACTCCGACTAACTATAAATGCATCAAATATATGCAATGTTTTTATGGTAGAAAAGTGTGCACCTGGATGGAGTCTATTGGATCAGGGTTTTTGGTCTTTCTAACCCTAATCCAAACAATTGTCCTGCAGGGGACACATGTGCACAGATTAAAGATGGTTTGGAAGGATCCAATCCTTTGAAAAAATGGATCTTAACCTGGTCAGAAACAATACCAACAAGACTTCTAGACAGGCCCGACCTTGGGGGTGCGCAAGCAGCTCAACCAAGTCGGGCCTCTAAAAGTTTGGGCCTAAAAAAAAATAATTAGGTCTAATATCCACACTCCACTTAAATAAAAAATATGTTATTTCTTTTTCTTTTTTTGGTACACGTTTGAGTTTTTTCTAGACTCTAATTCTCCTTTCTAGACATAAATCTGATGATATCAAACCACCCCTAATTTGTATAGACATTAAAAGAATCACAACAATCACTTTTTTTCGCGTATACCATTCGTTTTCTCCTTTCCCACAACGGAGGAGTGACAAATTCAAACGACACTGTTCGGTAAATTTCACCTCTCTTTCACTTATTAATTTTTTATTTCGTTTCATGTTTAGAAGTTCTATTGATTCTGATTTTTTAATAAAAGTTTAACTACACAAAAATTCCGTTATTATTTTACCGGATGCCTATTTTAAAAAGAGAGCCGAGCCTCATATTTTATAGGAACGGCCTTGCTTCTAGATACTTAAAAGTATTCATCTAATTGGATATATTTTTTAAAATCTCATGTGGATGGGACCATTCTATTAGCATGTGATGAACCTTTAGATATAAGTAAAACAAACTCTTAAACTTGAGGGCTGAATAAAGTTTGGAAGTTGAAATAACATTGCAACAACATCTTTGATCAAATATTACAATCCTTTTGATAATTTTTAAGTGAAGAAAAAAGGGAAAACTTCACTAGAAAAGGAACGAGGGTCCATGATGTGTTGAAGCTTCCAATGATACATAATTGAGGTCCGACATTAACAAAGAATATTGCAAATGTTGACAGAGTATATGGGACAAGAAGCAAAGGGGTGAAGAGAAAAAATAGTGAGAATCCTATGCAAAATATACATTGTCTATCGGAAATAATTTTATACACAAAAAGTTTAATATGCTTCCTGGTTTTTTCTATATTCCCCTTGATGAATGGGAATAATTTACCCTTTTAAAAAAAAATATTTTTCTTCATCTTTATTTGTCATTGTCAAATCATTAGGAGTAACCTAGGCCTCACCTTATCTTTGAGTTCGTAAATTGAAACATCTTGGTTGTTTTGTTTACGTTCTTTTTCTTATGAAAAATAATTTTTAACATCAAAATTATGATATATAATTTAAAAATCATTTTTTTTTTTAAATTATAACTGTTTCATCCCGAGGCTTAAAGCGACTCTAAGAGTGAGGTCTTTTTACAATTAATATTTTATGTAAATTTTATTGTTGGTACTTTTTAAGATGCAAAATTGTTTATTAAATTATAATAATTGATTTTATTTATTATTCCATTTTTTATAGATAATAAAGTCAGCTCATTTTTTTTTGTCAAGTAACCTAGTGGATGGAAAAATTCACCTTTTAAGATGAATAAGTGGGGTGTCCGGAGTTCGAACCCCGGCCCCTGCACAAATTGTGCATTATCCCTTACCAAATGAGTTAAGCTCACGGGGACCAGCTAAATTATCTATCTTACATAAGATTTTATTAATTGTAATTTTAAAAAACCAAGTTCTGCAGAAACAACACTTATCTAAATTGTTAACACTATCCTATGAGAAATAAAAACATTTGGAAAAGAATCAAAATCTTTTTACATAATTAGGTATGTCAATTGTTGTAAAAGTTTCTAATTGTATAATTTATTTTAAGATGTTTAGTTCAGTAAATAAATATAATCCATCAATTTTTGAGTTTTTGTTATGTCTTAATGAACGTTCAAGATTAAGACAAGAATTTTTTAACTTTTCATTAACTAATGACTTTAATTTCTCAATGCTAAATAAAAATCCACAAATATCGTTATACAATTTAAATTATTCAAAGCTATGTTGAAAATAAATAATTGTTTTATCTTTTTTTTAAAGGAAAATAATTGTTTTATCTTCAAGAGATTTTACAACCTCATTATTCAATAATCAGATCAAATTGTTTCTTTTTAAGAATCATTTGTTTTTCGTGAAATTTGGGTTCTATATCCATTTCAAAAGCAATATATTTATTAGAAATTAGAGCATTTTCAAAAAAATCCCTTTATTTTTCAGGAAAAAAAAAATGTAACTAGACCATTCAATTGTTTTGTAGCATCATCGATACAATATCCTTAGATTGAATAGTTTACTAAATAAACTTAAATTTACTGCAAACAATATCTCATACCAAATAATAGTCATTAACATTGTCCAAGGTTTTTGCAAATCAAGCTTGAAAGCAACATCACCCTTCTTCTTAGGCTTCTATATGTTGTAAACAATTTCTTGCAAATAATAACATTGTCAGAGGTACCGTTGATTCAAAATAGTTTCTCCACAATAAATAAACTCAACGGGCAATTTAGGATACCAGTTAAATCCTTAAAAGGAGTTCTTAATTGACGGGTTTACATGAAACATGCTTTAAGCAGATGTACACCAAATAGCGTGGTTTTTTCAAGCAGAAATGAACTCCCTTGCATGGAGTTTGATATTGCATTACATAAACAAATGAAATAACTAACTATTACAATGCATGGACACCAAATTGAGAATTTTTTTTCTGACCCTAATGCCAAAAAAATGAAACATTTGACCCCCTTTGAGAATTATATACCAAAATGACCCACTTTGGGAAAGTTATTTTTTTTGTTTTGTCGTTTTCCCCATTACGGCCATTTCAAATGGTGGTAATGGGCTGCTTTTTTTGACCTGTGGCAGGTTTGTGCAGAGCCATCACTTCTTATATTTTTTTTTTAATTCTTTTTTATTCATTACAACCATTTGGTTTGGCCGTAATGGATTTCTAATTTTTTTCGTTTTTCCTTTTTTTTGGCATAATATATTTATTATAAAATTAAATACAAATAATAATAAATAAATATTAATGATAATGATAAAAAATATTAATTTAAAAACAGTAATTATTTTATTTATAGTGTTAGAAATAAAAACAAAATCTACTTTCGAAACCAATTACGCCAATTTAAATTATGACCTCCCGTAGCACATAATTTATCTTTTTTTCTTCGTACAGGTCGTTGGTTTTGCTCTTCCACTTCCTCAGGCTCTTCCTCTTCGACCTCCTCATCATTAGTTTCCATAGTGACGTCATTTTGCACTTGTGGAACAGAGTTCGTCCAAATTTCATTGACGAAATCATCTTCGTTAAACCCTGCAGCCAGACTTTCTATGGTATTAGTATGTGGTGGTGGCCATTGGGGTTCGTAGTTTGTTTCAGGATAATGTACATTTTATGGGTAAAAATACTATCTTACAGCTTTTTTAATTCGAGTAATTATTAACTATAATATTTAACTATTTTTTTATTTAACATACAAGACATGCCCTAAACATACCCTTGTTCGACTACTACCATGGTATAATCCAGGAGGCAAATCAATGTGCATTAGATTGGGTGGACAATATACCGAAGGAAAAATGGACTCAAGCATATGACGAGGGTCGTCGATGGGGCCAAATGACAAGCAACATCGTTGAGTCATGGAACTCTGTGTTTAAGGGATCACGCAACCTGCCTGTTACACCTATAGTCCAATCAACCTACTATAGGTTGGCGTGTCTTTTTGCCGAAAGAGCTCAAGGTGCATTTGCAAGGGTAGGTTTTGGAGACGTGTTCAGTGAATATTGCCAAAACATGCTTAAGGATGACATTGTAAAGTCCAACACCCATCATGTCAAACAGTTTGACCGACAGATGTATACCATCTATGTTCGTGAGACTGTCAACTACAGACAGGGGAGACCAATGGGAACTTTCAAGGTTGATCTACAAGCGAGGTGGTGTGACTGTGGGAAATATCAAGCCTTACATTTGCCTTGTTCCCATGTCATTGCCGCGTGTTCTTCTTTTCACTATGACTACACAACCCTTATTCCAGACGTGTTCAAAAACGAGAATGTTTATGCGATCTACAACAAAGCATTCAAAGTAGTCCACGACAAGAGTTATTGGACCCCATACGAAGGTCCTAAGCTTTTCCATAATCCAAACATGCAAAGACTAAAGAAAGGTCGACCCAATAGTACTCGCATTAGGACTGAAATGGACGAGGAGGTGGAAGAAAGGACACCGACACTGAGACTATGTGGGTTGTGTCGGCATCCCGGTCATATTAGGAGAAATTGTCCGACCAATAAAAAACGCTAGTTAATATCGTTATGTATTATGTGTTCAACCAATCTTTTATAAGTATTTATGACTTTTTTTTTTACTTTTAATCAAATTTCGTCGTTTAAAGAAATTAAGCAATTTTATGATTTTAATTATGATTTTTAATATATTAGTTAAACAAAATAATATACGAGATAAATCAAACATGAAATGTTGTTTCATTTAAAATCAAATTAAACACTCAAACGCTACTCAAATCAAGTAGACATGATTCAAAAGAAGTAGAAATGTATGAAAAAATGATTGTGAATTTGGATGAATGATATGGTGAATTTATAGTGCCAAAAAAAAGGAAAAACGAAAAAAAATTAAAAATCCATTACGGCCAAACCAAATGGCTGTAATGAATAAAAAAAATTTAAAAAAAGAAAGATAAGAAGTGATGGCTCTGCACAAACCTGCAGCCCATTACCGCCATTTGAAATGGCCGTAATGGGGAAAACGACAAAACAAAAAAAAAACTTTCCCAAAGTGGGTCATTTTGGTATATAATTCTCAAAGGGGGTCAAATGTTTCATTTTTTTTGGCATTAGGGTCAAAAAAATAAATTCCCAAAGTGTCCTCTAAATTCCAAAAGAGACTTTTTTTTTTTAACTTCATTGATGTATAATCTCTCTTGTGTAACTTCTCTTTTGAATTTGAATCCTTGGCACCTACGGATTGGGTAAATGCTGCTCTTGAAACTTCTTGAGCAATCTTTGAGTGACAGTTTTCGGAGGTTACATCATTTTAACCTTTAGTACTAGAATAACAGTTGTCTTCAACAATTTATTGTAGCTTCCTTGATACGTTTGATTCCAAATCATTCCTCCACTCAAAGTATGTTTCGCTTGAAACATAAATTTGAATTTTTAGTGTAACACGTACCCTTACAATAATGATAGGGACCAATAATGGAGTCGATGAGAGGGCGAAGGACTTTGGTAATAATTTTGTAGACTAAGTTGCAAATGTTTATGGGAAGGTCAATTTTAGAGATGAAAGCAATGAGAGTTTAAGAGATAATGGGGGTTGAAGTAACCAGGGAGGTATACTATGTGTCAGTATTGCTTAAAGAAAATACATTGAAAACCATCAAGACCAGGAGCTTTGAAAGGTTCATGAGTTAAGGGCTAAAGTAACTTCTTCTTTGGTAACCAATTTGGTGAGGGAGGAGAGGCCAGTTGGACCAAAACGGGGATATATGGTTGTAGGTAAATGGTTTATTTCATGGTTGGGGCGGCTACGAAAGATGTTCATGAAATAACTTTGGCTTCATGTTAGACAATAGAATTGTCGGAAGTCCATAGACTATCTGAAAGCCTAATTATGAGAATCTTGTTTCTTTGGCGCCTAATAATTATATGGGTGTGGAAAAAGAAACCTTTTTTTTATTATCAACGAAGGGTCCTTCATGTTGCTTCATCCATCTTACCATAATTGTCACAATTACTTATTTTACATACATTAAGAAAATACGACAAATGAAAATAAGAGGATAATAATTTTAACAAATTAACCCTATCAAGTATTATTAGTGTATTCAACTATAACTAAAACTATAAATGTATTGTGAAAGATGTTGACACAAAAAAAAAATGCACATTTTAGAAACTATAGTTGAAAAAAAAACAGTTAATATTACATTATAAATTGGAAGTGATTTTTTTTTTTGTGGTGTCCGGGGTTTGAACTCCAACCCCAGACCTTGCAAAAAAAAATGGAAGTGACTTTAGTTTAAAATATTACCTTCTATGATTTTGGTAACATTTTCACAACAATCAGTAACTTAGCAAGACATTTTTACACATACTATATGATCACGGGGAAGCTCCTATAGTTTCTCACTTAATGATGAATGGTGGTGACTAATGAGGAGTTCATCTTTGCTCCATTTAGCCATGCTCCATTTACTCCTTTTCAATGCATAGATGTATGACACATGGTAAAAATAAATCCAAGGGCTGAAATTAAAAGGTTAACATAAACACTTATCCATCTTATTCCATCTCTCTTCTTCTCGTCACCTCTAATCTCTCTTCTGAAAACTAAAATTGCATCCTTGATACACAACACTACACCCCATCTCTCTTCTTCTTCTTCTCTCTCTCTCTCTCTCTCTCCACCGCCACCGCCCTCTCTGTCTGTTCCAGTTATAATCCCAACCACCATGAAATTAGTGTTTTATTCAAGATACCCATTCACATTCATTGATTTACAATTAAAAAGAAATCTCTAAAATCAAGATGAATCCCTAAAATTAAGAAGAAATCAAAACAGCTATGTGATATCAATAATTTTATGCATTTGATCAGATTTGAAGCAAAGGCGTCAAAACAAAATTCATA
>Ga0228711_1001267_pt1 | contig 36453 bp, 32 predicted proteins | sample MedpolnodulmetaG_2_FD_177996 | JGI IMG/M metagenome (GOLD analysis project Ga0228711, IMG submission 177996) | Root nodule microbial communities from Medicago polymorpha collected in Santa Monica, California, United States - brown nodules | ecosystem: Host-associated > Plants > Roots > Nodule... | reverse complement strand
GCAAAAAAAAAAAAAGAGAGAAAAATTGTCGATGAATGAAAGGTTGAAGAGTAACTTAATAGATCACAGTCTGAATGACTATATAAATAAATAATAAAACCCATAACTTTAGAGCAAGTTTGTTGAAATTCAACATTCGCTGTCATGAATGCAAGCTTGAAGAGTAACTCAAAGATGAGAAATTTGAAATTGATGTTCATTGTCTTAGAAAAAGAGATGGAATGTTAGAGCAACGGAATACTTACACGGCTCCAAACCTAAGTACAACTGAAATGTTTGAGGTGACGTTGATGATTCTCCCATTTTTTTCCTCCGAATAAAGCACTGCATCGGATGATCACGGGGACCGGGCTATTCATACACATGAAGGAAATAGAACAAAAAAAATATGAGGGAAAAGGATAAATTGGATTAGACCAGAAGGTGGGCGAATAAATTATTACCTGCTTCACTGAAATAGGAAATGCGATCTTTTCACATTGCTGAGGTTCAACAGCACGCGCAGGTCGAGATGTCTCGAGCTCTTCAACCCTACGGATTAAGTCCAAAAGCAGACTTACCCATTGTCCCTGTTGAATAGGTTCAACCGGAGTTACATCGGGAGCAACATTTTCCATGCTTTTAAAAGACTTGTTTCCCAACTCCGCAGCAACACAAAACTGCACCAATCCAAACGTACAATTCTAAATTTCTGATTGTAACAAAAATACAAAGGAAAAGACTTTTGATAACCAAACAATACAACCATTTATTTCGTTATAACCGATGCATTTTATGCAGAAATTGTTAATGCTTTGAAAACCATCTATCATCAAGTCAACAACTAGAGACAAAATTCTATCTGAATCTTCTAAAATGAGCAACTCATTTTAGAGCTCTGATTGTTACCAATGGTTAGTACTTAGTAATACATATATACATTCACAAAGTGTATTGCCCTATCATTGATTTTGTTACTTAAGCCAAATCCCTCAAAATTTAACTATCATTTGCTCACATAATCATCATTATAAATAATAACTTATGAATATTAACAAGGTTTATTAAAATGCTGCACTAAAACTTTTAAGAATTAAAACACTCCATGATGTTTTTAACATAAAAAAGATGTCACATTTTGCAATCAAAGAATAACATTACCAACACACACACACACACACACAATGTTGATAGAAACACATGGAATGGAAAAAACAGTGATAAAGCAACTTCACACCAAGATGTTTGAGAGCTTGATAATGATCTCTCCCAATCAATATTCAATCCCAAATAATTGCCTATTTATTTAAATTGCATATTAACTTGTAAGCACACTGAAAACTAACTTTTGATAATGATTATTAAAGCACCATGTGAAGTAATAACCATCATTCGAAGTTCAGTACCACGTAACTGATTCCTAAAATCTTGCTCTGACTGAGACTGTTTCTCGTAATTTACTTTGACTAAATGTGCAGGTTTGGGCCTATTGGCCGGGCTGGCCCAATTGTGTTACAAGAAGCAGCCTATATGCGCCTTGTGGATCGCTTAACCCCTGCAATAAATTCGAGGGGAAATAATCCGATCGGTCTTCTCTCCTTATAAATTTTGTGTGATTGGAAGTAACTATGCAATAAATTCGAGGGTTTTATGAATATTTTGCATTGCCATCAAGGATACAAACCAGAATGGAAAATATGTGGAGGTTGCAAAGAAATAATGGTTTACATGAGTACCTTGAATGATCTTATTTGTTGTGGTTTAAATTTTTTACTAGACGCTGCTTCTAGTTTATTCTCAATTTTTTTTTTTTTAAAACTTCTAATTTATTCTTGAAGATGTTGTCAATGCTTGTTGAAAAAAGATGATTTTTGTGTGTAAATTGTAGTGTTCTAAATGTGAACTTTTTTTTTTTTTACAAAATAAACAACACTATAGAGCATCGATACAATCCAAATTTAAAGCCACAAAAAATATATGAATCTCAAACAAACTCACATTATTCATTATCCATAAAACAACAATGTGCATTGCCTATAAATATGACTATATTCAAATGTTCAGAATAGTTATGTTATTGGATCTGCAACGATGACGACGTCGTAATCATTGATTGAATTTGCACTTGATCAAACCTAATCTTTCAACTTGAATCAAATAAACACCAAACTAAGACCAAAAATTAAAACGCCGTACAAAGACGAGAAATCAAGATAAACAACGACAAAATCACAAAACCAAACAAATAAAGACAAAAAATATGTGGAAATCATTTATTTATCTAAAAGAGAAAAAACTAGCAATTTAGAAAGGTGATTTCGAGACAAACTTGATCCTAAACTAGCAACATATTCATAGTGACCATCACTTGCTAGCTAGAGGGATGGACATAGAAATAAAAGTTAGATTTGGAAAAGTTTCACCTTGGGCAAGGGACTAGCTGGCTAAAGTGAAGGAGAGAAAAATACCTGCTCCATATTAATGCTTAAATTATTTCAAAAAAACAAGCCAATATTTACAACTACAAATTAAAAGTGCAGCGAATTCTGTGACTATGTCTTTAACTGCATGTCACATTCTTATTTTTATATGCAACAAATCAGCAGATGATGATCACATTACATTTGACATCAAGCAGATGGCAAAGGCTTGGAAGGCAGAGAGTGGATAAGTGTAATCCATGGTTAATACATCTTTTCTACAGTGACCATTTTCGATCTGCACGAGAAAAATTACAAGATCGATAAACAATGGCTACAAGGTTAAGGTTTTCCACAGATGTCACTTTAACACGCCCCATGACATCAGGGCACCAACCATTGTGATGTTCATCCCTTCTAAGAGCATTGTTTTTTAGTATAAAGGTCGCGACTGGGCCTTGGCTCAGTCCTGGTAGCCTTGATAGGCTTGCAAAGTATGAACTTTTCATTGGACGTTTTCTCTTCAGTGCAGGTGACGGAGAAAAAGTTTCGTCAAATACTGGAGGTTGACTGACGTATATAGTGAACTTGGTGCCCCAAAAATTTGACCTGTCATATGTATAAATATCAAGTTGTGAAGCTTATGAGGGGCTAGATGAAAATCCGGAGAAGGGTAAATCAATGTTTCTATTGACCAAAACTTGCCTCACTTTACCAACATATTTGTTGCTTGCATGCTCTGTGGTCAATAGCGGCCGAACGCGGCGCGGAGCGGCCAAAAACAACAAAGCGCGACGCAGCGCTCCAACGCAGAGCGTTTGGAGAAAGCGGATGAAGCGGGCGCAATTGCGGGCAAAAGCGGGCGCGATGCGGGTCAAAGCGGGCGCTTTTGACAACCCTGTGTAAAATACTAGATTTCCTTTCATTTAAAACCGTTTTAAGGGTCATTTTTGTAATTTTCAAAACCCTAACTATTGCTCTTCTCCACCATAACCAAATACACAGCCACAAACTCAACTTCTTCATCGTACCAACAAAAAAAATCCATCTCCTCTTCTCATCATCTCAGAACCCATCTTTGTTCTCCTTTCTTCATCTCTTGATTTCAGAATTTGTTAATTGTTAATTTGTTAATTGGGAGGATGAACTTGTTAAATGTTAATGTTTTGCACTTTTGTTACTTTAAGCTTTAGAGGCTTAAAGTGTTGGTTTCCTTGAATTTTATTAGTATTTTTTGCAAATATATATGTTTTATGTTTTGCTTAAGACTTATGACTTTTATTTCAAATTTGGAATACTTCATGAATTTTGAGTAATGTTTAAGGAATTTCAGTTTTTTTTTTAACAGTATAGTATTTTAATATAAAATATATTAGTGTTCGCGTCACCGAAATAGCGCCCGCTACGCGCCCGCACCCCGCGCTGCGTCAATTGTTGGGTGGCCGCACCGCGCCGCATTTCCGCTTGACAACAGAGCTTGCATGAGAAAAATCGTCTGCAGCCAAGGATATGACAAAGTTGGACCTTCTTATCCTTTTCACGGCAAATAACAACTTATAACCCTTATTTTACGCTATACAATTACAACCAAACGAAAATAAGGTTCTTAAATTCATGCCTCATAAGATTTAAAAAGAAAAACTGATGATGCAGACAATGAACCACAGTCTGAATGACAATGAAGAAATACAAATCCCTATTTTTAGAGCAAATAAGTTGAAATTTAACATTCATATTCATGAATGCAATCTTGAAGAGTAACTTAAAGACGAAAAATTTGGAAATTGCTATTCATTGTCTTTGAAAAAGGGATGGAATGTTTCTAAAATGAAATACTTACATTGCACCAAATCTAAGTACAACAGGAATGTAGAAGTTACTTTGTTCCTTCTGATATAGCATTGTATCAGATGATCACGGGGACGGGCTATTCATATGCATAAAGGAAAGACAACATAAAAAACCTGAGGGAAATGAAAATTCGACCCGAAAGTGCGTGAAGAATGTATTAACTGCATCAATGAAATAGGAAATGTGATCCTTCCACATTGCTGAGTGATAATGATCTCTGTAGTGACCGACCTCCAAGATTTACATACCAAAGCACAAAAGACAACAACAGCACGTGCAGGCCAAGATCTCTCACCCTCTTCAACCCTACGAATTATGTCTAAAGGCAACTCGGGTGGTAGATTTTCCCATTGTCCCTGTTAAATAGGTTCAATTGGAGTTACGTCCAGAACAGTGTGTGACTTTGACCAGCGACAAAGCCAATGCTTGCTCTCACCACCCCGCTTTGACATTCCATTTTTAATCCCCTTGAGTTCGTGGACTATGCTTTTCAATGACATTTCTCCACACTCCGTTGCAGAACAAAACTCCACCAATCTAAATGTACAAGTCACATTTCTGAGCTAAACAAAAATACAAAGGCATAAACTTGTGACAACCAAGTTTATAGATGCTTTTCATGCAGAAATTGTTCTAGACTAAATGCATTGGAAACATTACCAACAAAATTACCTAGTGTCAAGTAAACAACTGAAAACAAAATTGAATGTGACTTCTCTAATTGAGCAACTCATTTTAGAGTTTGGACTGTAAAGTAAGTAGCTATTCATCGGTAGTTAGTATTTACATGTGTACATGTATAGAGTGTATTGCCTAATAAAGTTTATTTGATTTTTTTACTAAAGCCAAATCCCCCAAAATTTAATTACCAGTTGATTATATACTCACTCATCTTCACAATAATAACTCATGAATATTATCAAGGTAATTGTAAAAAAAAAAACCTAGGATATTATCAAGGTTTATAAAATCAAGATAATGTCTACAAAATTAAGATGATGCACTAAACGCACTCCATGTTGTAATTAACTTGGTATCCTTAAAAATTACTATCACATTTTGCAATCTAAGATTAACATTACAAATACACACAATCTTGATGGAAATAGAAAAGAAAAAACTAACTTGCGGCAATGAAATGATTTATGATTAATTAGCAGTTCTGATTATCTCCCAACTATAGAGCAAGGAAGGGATCTCGGGGAAGATTAGATTTTCTTTTTTTGTTGGATGAATAACTTGTTTTAACCATCATTCCACATTGAGTGCCACTTATACCGATAATAATAACTTCAACTGCTTTCTCCTAACATTTATCATTCGCGACAGTTATTTCCTAAAACTAGTAACTAATACCTAAATGTGCAGGGCGGCTGCTTTGGAACATTCCTCCGCCAATGTTACGAGAGGTTTGGATGGTTTCTCAAAAGGCTCCTCAAGACTGCTCACATTATTTAAAAACAAGGTTGATCGGGAGTAACCACCCGATTGAAGGTTTACACACAAAAAAAAAAGTCAATCGGAAGTTAATTACGACCCGTTGAGTAATTCGAGAGGTCTATTGAGAAACCATCCGAAGTTTGGGGCTGTCGTCTCATTCGACCCACACACATTGGATGTTTTATTTATTTATTAGAAAGTTTCCATAAAAACGAGATATTAGGTAAAAGGGGCATGCATACCCGAACGAGTAAACCACCAATTCCTGACTTTGCAGGTCGCTCTCAAATACGTCCATGACTTTATGAATATTTCAAAAAGGTCCATGACTTTGTTGATTATTAATATTTATGATAAGAATCAATTGTTGGATTAATGAAATTCATTTTTTATGTTTACACATAAAAATAAATAGTAAAATGCTAGCCCTAATCCGCAGACAGACGATTTTAGGGTAAGACAAATTCCCCTCAACCGATTGAAGGTTAAGCAAACGCAAACATGGACCAACACAAGTTAGTCAAATCTTTCTCGAGTCTACTGAGGTTTTGAAACTCGTGGGATGTTGGAATTAGTCAAAACTCCGTGGAACTTGACAATTGAGCATTTTACTCGCGTTATATGTTTACATCACCACTAATCAAAGAAACTATAAGCAGATAACCATATTATGAAGGAGTTGTACACGTGTGGAAAAAGGAAACACAGAATGCCACATAACTTGGAAGATCAAGGCAAATGTGGAGCTTCGTGTATACTCAACGATGGGAAAATTCAAGCATTACCCGCAAAAATAGCCGAGCAATGCTAAATTCAGTAGGTCACTTTGTTTTTAACTGTAGGACTAGTGATTGCCTATAAATACTGGACTTTGTAAAATTTTCAACATGCACAATCAGACAAACAAGATTTTTGCGCATTTTATCAGCTTTATCGTTCTTCTTTACTTTTCAATTTATGCATTTCTTAGTTCAATAGCTCAAAAATATCCAACACACCATTCTTAACACTCTTTGGAGTAGTTAAAATCCATAGTCGAGGGGTAAAGTTCGTTCCTCAGTGTAATTGCTTGAAGAAGATGGAATCATAGTTGAGAATTATTAGTCGGCTATTTAGCATTGCTCGGCTATTTCCCATTGTTGATCCTTGTAGATGTTGACTTTTTTGTAGATGTTGGAATCATAGTATCCTTGTAAGTTGTAAGTGTCATTCAAAAAAGTCAAAGATTGTCAACTTGTGTCTTCATATTCTATGACAAAATGACAGTTGTAGATGTTGGAATTAAAATGTATAATGAAAATGTGAAGTTAACAGAACAAACTCCACCATGAGCACAAGTTCTGCTGATAACATTCAATTTTTTACTAAATCAAAGAAATAAAGAAACGAATAATCTGTAATAAAATATTTTAAAAAAAAAAAAAAAAAAAAAAAACTTCAGTTAACAAACTCCACCATGAGCACAAGTTGAGCCAATAAAAACAAGTGTTGCTTGTTATCTAGCTATGACCCAACATCTAATCATCCTCTCTACGAGAGCATTGAAAAAATGAAGATATATAGCTCTTATGTAAAGAATGTAGTATAGTAGTTATGTCTTGCTCTTTCTAAAAGAATTGATATAGTTAACATTCATGCGCATGTAACCACTTACAAATCAGTATTTAAGCTAATCAAAAGCTTCATCAGCAAGGAACATTAATTTTTTATTTAAGGAAGGAAGCAAGGAACATTAATAAATATGTACTATATATTATATCATTCATTAAACATGGTTTAATTTTAATTTTAGTTGTATGCCTATGAAACAGCATACATAATAAACTCTAGAATCAATACAACTCATACGAGGGGAGGAAAGACTACTTATGATCGCATAGCCGAGACTTTCACTCATAGTAACTAGTTTGCAATTCGCATTGGTACGTTGTACGAGTTCGAATATGCAACATGCAACTCTTCAAATATTAGGTACATGGAGGTATTACCGACTCGGTACATTTTTTGAATTCATGGTACATTCTAATATTTTAATTGGTATGCTATCAATTTATTTTATCTAGTAAAATACAAAAAATGAAACACCAATAACCAGGGGCGGAGCCCTTCATGGGCTAGGGTGGGCCGGCCTTCTCATCAGTTGCAGGGTTTGGTGGCCCGAAATTGACTTGGCTTTGCCAAAAGGCCTCATCTCTAGAAGCCCGGCTCGCGAGGCGTCCCTCTCGCAGTAGGGTTCGGTTCCAAACCTTGCCTCGCTCTTGTGACATGCTATGTTTCCCCTCCACCCCAAAAAATTTAAAAATTAATAATTATAAGTCTATTATGCAAGATTTTATACAAATTTAAGACATTTTTTGTTTTTCGGCACATCCAATTTTATGTAAAGCGGTGTAGTGACCCACACAGAAAAATAAAAAAATAAAAAATCATAGATCAATTTTGCGAGATTTTAAACAATTTTTGAACGGTTTTAGATTTTGGCGGTTCCACAAGTAGTATACATGATTTTTGTTGTATCTATGCTTGGCTGGTTAGCAAAGATTTACGGACCTTTTAATTTGTGGGGGTTTCAAACCTCCCTTACATTGTCTCTCATCTAAAAGTTGTTTCAATTAGCATTAACATTTGAACTATTAACAAATGACAAATGCCTTTTTTAAAGAAATTACTAATTTGATTAACAGTTATTATAAAATATATAAGGTGACGCTTTGCACCTATGCAGGATGGAACATTTCCCTCTCGAAAAAGCAGAAATTGCATGTCCCGTTTCTAACATTTCATTGCTTTTTTTGTACATTTTGAGCGAACTTCTGCTCATTCAAGTCGCATTGATTCTCTGGTTTGTGGTGTTTTGGGAATTAAATGTGCAGTGAATTCTGTGACTAAGTTTTTACCAGCATGGTACAGTTCTTGGTGCTTGATTAACTGCGCACATTTTTATATGCGAAAAATCACCAGACAATGATCATAAAAATAGTCAGATGGCTCTCATTGACGTCAAGCAGAGGGCAAAGGCTTGGAAGGCAGAGAGTGGATAAGAGTAGTCCATGATGAATAGATCTTTTTCAATCTTTCCAAACCGTAAGATTACCCTTTTTAGCTCCGCCCGCGAAACATTATGAGACAGATGAACAGCGGCTCCAAATTGAAAGTTCTTTACAGATGCCACCACTCTAATATGACCCGCGGAGCCTCGTCCCCGACACTCAAGCTGTGTATCCCAATATATGCGATTCATGTTTATGAGTCTCAAGGGCTCGATAGAGCTTTGGCTCAGTTCTGGTAGCTCTGATAGGCTTGCATAGTATGAATCTGTCATTGGACTTTTTCTTTCAGTGCTGGTGAACTAGAAAAAGGTATATCAAATATTGGAGGTGACGATGTTGGAGTCGGAGTGTTTCCCCCTTCATAAAGAGCTGAGACGGGTATCAAGTTCATGATGCAGTTGATCTTTCGTGGTATATCAGTGATCACATCATAGGAAATGGTGCCAACAAGATGGCTACATGCTGGACCTCTTCGTGGTGACACTTGATTAGAATTCAATATCCCGCTTGGACGACAATTTGATTGAGCTGCAGCATTATCTGGTGGTTGACTGTCGTATATAGAGAACTTGGTGCCCCAAAAATTGGACCTGCCGTAGGTATAAAAATCAAGTTATGAAGAAGATAAGGGGTAGGATGAAAAGCCGATAAAATAGAAGGAAGGTCAACATTTCTATTGACTAAAACTTGCCTTACTTTACCAACAAATTTGTTGCTGGCTTGAGAAAAATCGTCTGCTGCCAATGATATGACAAATTCGGACCTTCTTATCTTTTTGCCAGCTAATAACAACTTTTTTTTTTTGAAGGAAGCTAATAACAACTTATTACTCTCATTATTCGCTATACAATTACAACCAAACAAAAACAATCTGGCTTAAATACATAGATCATAAAATGCAAAAAAAGAAAAATTAAAGATGCTGACATTGAACCACAATCATAACGACAATGAATGAATAATAGTTAAATAAAAAAAACCATAAATTTAGAGCAAGTAAGTTGAAATTCAACATTAGTAGTCATGAATGCAATCTTGAGGAGTAACTTAAAATCAGAAATTTGAAAACTGAAATTGATTGTCTTAGAAAAAGGGATGGAATGTTGGAGCAATGAAATACTTAGTATTTACATTGTCCCACACGTAAGTACAACAGGAATGTAGAAGTTCTTTTCTTCCTCCAAACAAAACAACTAATCGAATGATCACGGGGACGGGCTATCCATACACATAAAGGAAAGATAACATAAAAAACATGAGGGAAAAGAATAATTTGGATTAGACCAGAAAGTGGGTGAAATAATTGATTACCTGCTTCACTGAAATAGGAAACGTGATCCTTCCACATTGCTGAGGAGTCTTGACGATCTCTAAAGTGGCGGACCTCCATGATTTACATACCGAAGCACAAAAGATAACAACATCACATGCAGGCCAAGATGTCTCACTCTCTTCAACCCTACGGATTATATCCAAAAGCAGTTCATGTGGTAGACTTGCCCATTGTCCCTGATGAATAGGTTCAATTGGAGTTACATCCAGAGCAACGTGGGAATTCGACCGACAGACCATATGCTTGATCGATATGCTACCTATTCAATTTTTCATCCCCTTGAGTTTGCGGACTATGCTTTTCGATGACATGTTTCCACATTCTGTTGCAACATAAAACTGCATTGATCAATACGCAAGCTTCTAAATTTCTGAACCTAACAAAAATACAAAGGCAAAGACTCGTGATAACCAGACAAATATAACCATTTAGTTACTCATAACATTCTAGACTGAAGGCATTGAAATCATCGCCAATAAAATTTTCTAGCCTCAAGTCAACAATTGAAAACAAAATTGGATTGACTCCTCTAAGTGTGAGCAACGCATTTTAGATTTTTTTACTGTAAAGTGAATAATTAATTGATTAAATTATTCAGCAATGGTTACTATTACATATATATGTATAACTAACCATGAGTGTATTGCTATATCAACCTTTCTTTGATTTTCTTACTTAAGCCAAATGCCCTAAAATTTAACTACCATTTGGTCATATACTCGTCTTCATAATAATAATAATAATAAATTATAATAACAATAATAAATTAATAATAATAATAATAACTCGTGAATATTGTCAAGGTTTATAACTATGGTCGGAGTAATATCTAAAAAGCTGCAATGAAACAATCCATGTTGTGATTAATTTGACATCCTTAAAAAATGGTATCACAGTTTGCAATTGAAGACTAACAATACAAACACTTACAATATTGAAAGAAATAGAATAGAAAAACTAACTTGTGATAATGAAAGCAACAAATGAAATGATTTGTGATTAATTAGCACTTCTGATTATTTCCCAACTATAGTAAGGAAGGGAACTCGGGGAAGACTAGGTTTCTTTTTGGTGATTGAATAAATGTGGTCAATACCACAGATAGGAACAGAATTTCACCTGCTTCCTAACATTTAGCATTGGAATATTTCTGTTAGAGTAGTGTAGTAAGGTTAGCTTCTTAGTGATTAGTCTTAGTGATTAGTCATGACAGTTGGTGCATGTGCCAGCTGTTGAGTTAGATAGAGTAAGAGAACTCTATATATACATTGATTCAACCTTGTAACAATTGATATAGTAAATACAAAATAAGTTACATTCAGAATTTCAATACTTTTTAAGGAGCTGCGTTTTCCTTACAATGAGATCATGTCTACATCTTCTAATTCTGTCAATAATTTTGTTAATTCAAATAATACTGCACATAATTCATCAAATTGGTTTACATCTAGTTTTACTCTCCCTACACCTATTCAACATATCTCACCAGCTCCTAGCCCACAAGTTTCCTCACCAGCACACAGTTCACAGTCTCCCTCACCAACTCAAACTGACTCCCCTACATCCCTTCACTCTATAGCTCAAAATGACTCCCCTACATCCCCTCACTCTTTGGCCTCTGCCTCTACAATTCAACCATCAAACTCACCCTCTCCTATTTCAACATGCAATACACAACCAACCTCAAATTCATCTAGCCCTGGCCACTTACCTCCACTTATCCAAAATGCTCACCCCATAAAAACTAGAGCCAAGCATGGTATCGTGCAACCAAAACAGTACCCTACCCTACTCCTTACCCATGTGGAACCCTCAACTGTTTCTCAGGCACTTAGTGATCAAAACTGGTTAGCTGCAATGAAAGATGAGTATGCAGCTCTTGAGAAAAATGGAACTTGGACTCTGGTTGTTCCTCCTGCTCATAAGAAACCTATCGGATGCAAGTGGGTGTTTAGGGTTAAAGAGAACCCTCATGGCAGCATCAACAAGTACAAGGCCAGATTAGTAGCTAAAGGCTTTCAACAAACAGTTGGGTCAGATTATACAGAGACATTTTCCCCTTTGTTAAGCCAGTTACTGTTCATACTGTACTCACTATTGCTGTCACCAACAAGTGGCCAATTCAGCAAATCGATGTGAATAATGCATTTTTAAATGGCAATCTGGAGGAAGAAGTATACATACAGCAACCTCCAGGTTTTGAGCACTCTGACAAATCTCTTGTTTGCAAATTAAACAAGGCTCTCTATGGTCTCAAACAAGCTCCTAGAGCTTGGTTCGAAAGACTTAAGAGTTCTCTTGTTCAACATGGCTTTAGAGCAAGCAAGAGTGATCCTAGTCTTTTTATGATCAGAAGTTCGTCACTCACTATTCTAGTTCTAGTGTATGCTGATGACATAATTATCACTGGGAATTCTTTAGCCTACATTCAAAAGCTTATCAGCCAACTTAACTCAGAATTTGCTCTCAAACAACTTGGTACATTGGACTATTTTCTAAGGATTGAAGTTTCATATCTTCCTGGTGGTTCTCTATTTCTTTCTCAAGCAAAATATATCCGAGATTTGTTAGTCAGGGCTCATATGGATTCAGCTAAAGGGATAAGTACACCTATGGTATCTAGCAGCAAACTGACCAGGTTAGGTTCCAACTATGTTGCTGATCCTACGCTATATTGATCCATTGTTGGTGCTCTTCAATACGCTACTCTTACTAGACCAGAAATTTCATTTTTTGTCAATAAAGTGTGCCAGTTCCTCTCCCAGCCTTTGGAGGAACATTGGATTGCTGTAAAACGTATCCTTCGTTATCTCAAAGGCACACTACAACATGGTCTTCTTATTCAAGCTGCTCCTGTCCATCAACCTTTCACTCTTACTGGTTTTTGTGATGCGGACTGGGCTTCGGACTCAGATGACAGAAGGTCCACTGTCTGGAGCTTGCATTTACTTAGGGCCCAATATTGTCTCATGGTGGTCTAGAAAGCAGAATCTTGTTGCTAGATCTAGTACAGAAGCTGAATACAGGAGCCTTGCCACTCTATCCACTGAGATTCTTTGGCTTCAGTCCCTGCTCTCTGAATTACAATTTAAATATCAGACACCTCATATCTTGTGTGACAATTTAAGTACTGTTTCCCTTGCTCACAATCCTACTCTACATAGCAGAACAAAACACATGGAGTTGGATATATTTTTTGTCAGGGAAAAGGTCTTAAATAACAGTCTCACTGTCTCACATGTGCCTGCTCATGAACAATGGGCTGATATTTTGACCAAGCCTCTCTCTGCAAATCGGTTTCTGCACCTCAGAGATAAACTTAGAATCTTTGATAAGCTCACTGCTGCAAAGACTCCTCTAGTTTATAGGGGGGTATGTTAGAGTAGTGTAGTAAGGTTAGCTTCTTAGTGATTAGTCATGACAGTTGGTGCATGTGCCAACTGTTGAGTTGGATAAAGTAAGAGAACTCTATATATACATTGACTCCACCTTGTAACAATTGATATAGTAAATACAAAATAAGTTACATTCAGAATTTCAATAATTTCTTCCTTAATATTAGTAACTAACTCAATGTGCAGTGTATTTTGGAACAGTCCTGGACCTATTTGCAGGGCCCAACAGAGGCCCATTTCTATCAACGATCCACACACATTAAATTGATTTTAATTGTTAAAATACTTATTCTTTCAAAAAAAAAATGTTACTAAAATACTTATTTTATTTTTGAACAACACTGGGTGAAATGAGAGATAAATACATGCTCCCTTTCAATGCTTAGATTTAACCCAAAAGCCAAACCAATATTTACATTAGTTAAAAGAAAATGAAAGAGATACATATCATCACCCCCTTTGAGAATGATACCATGCCTACAAACTAGTACAAGCTGATCTTCTAAGATTAGATTACAGCTCCAATTTCACCAAAACTTTTCGATACCCATTTTCAAAATGCCTTTTTCCGTGTAGACACTTTGGCCACAGCTTTCATACTTTGAGAATCTCTGAAGCACACAAAATGCACTAGAGTTTTCCCATTCGGATAAACTGCAAAAACACTAGTCCCTATTTTCTTATGGCACAAGGAACACATGTTATCATCGCTAATCTTTATAACTGCTTTCCTCTTATTGTATAGTTCATCTTTCACCTGTGAAAACAAAATTGAGTCGTTATGTACCCACATTGTAACAAAACAGAAGCATTTGAATGTGCAAAATTAGACGAGAATTCGGATCTTAATGATGATTTCGATAAAACCTAACTGAGAAGTTGTCAGTTAAGATATTTCATTATATCCCTAAAGGCCATTCCTACCATTTTCTTCCAACAATCTTAAATAAAAATCTTGATTGCTGATGTATGTTTACCTGAAGGTTCTCGCTCTGTCTCAAGCTTCTGACAACTGAACAATTACGATACATTTCACTAGATTTTCTCACAAGGGGCCCAAGAATTGGAAGCAAGTTCTGCAGATAACATCCAATTGTTTACTAAATCGAAGAAATAAAAAAACAAATAATGTCTAATAAAATATATTAAAAAAACTCAGCTAACAGCACAAACTCCACCGGGAGAATAAGTTGGACCGATAAGAAAAATGTTGCTTGTTATATAGCTATTGCCCAACACCAAAATTGGAAAAATTACCATGAAATCATAAACCATGTTCTCTTCAATAAGCCAAATCTAATATAGTTATGCGTTGACTTTATGTTTGATGAAATAAAGAGAATTCCAACCTCATTTCCTCAATTATACCTGCAGTTTGGTCTCTTTTGGTAGGAGTTTAAGGGCCTGGGCTCCATTGGTTCTATCCCACCTGCGGCTTAACAAATCGAGGGCCTCATCAAGCATGATAGAAGTACCTTCTTCCTCGGTAAATTCTTCTGTGTCAGCATCACTCCTACCACTGTCGCTACTCTGACTAGCTTTTGCGTCCTCTGCAATCTCTATTGCAGCAATTTTCTTTGATCCTCCTCGGCTTATAGTTCTTGATAATGATTTTGAAGTGACTTTTCGAATGGATTTATTCCGAGGAGATAATAGATTTGAAATTTTCTTTTCGTAGTTCTTGGTCATCCTCCGTGGATTCAGATAGATTTGCAGAAGCATTAGGTATATATTGCTGGGAGATTTTACAGAACACTTCTGGGCAGATTCATACACATGATCACAATAAGACAATGCCAGTTCTGGAACATGAAGCTACAAATGAAAAGGGAGTTCACTTATTCCCATTATACTCACAACAAAACTAATATTTATGTAAAATACATGTTGATGAAGCAATTAAACCATTACAACTGTTGTTTATACAGTAAAGACGAGATGGCATTTAATTAATATACCTTATGAACATACAAAGATAATGCTAGTTCATGTTGGTTCATTTTTCCCAACAATATTGCCCGCTCTTCGTATAAAGCATCTGATGGAAGAAGTTTCAGAAGAGCTTCTGGATTATATCCTGATATACTCTCCAAGGCAGACAGCAATTTTTTCCTTTTAGGGGAGTAAACTTTCTCGTCCCATTTCTGTTGAGAACTTAAATCAGCGTGCCAATCAAGTACTTCAGAAAGATAGATATGTACCTGCATTGCAGAGTGCAGAAAGTAAATAGAGATTTTTCTCCTATTATTAATCAAATCAACCATGAAAATACCAGAGATAAATGCTTTTGAAAAAGAAAAATAGAACTGCGTTGGTCCTTAGAGTCATTGAATCAGATGCCAAAGGACCTCACCATTTCATTTTGCAAAGTTCCGGATACGGCATCCTCATTCATTGAAAGCACGAGCTCCAAGTATGTTGCTTGCAAGTTTGGAGCATGTTGCTTCAAATATAAGTTAACCATATCTGCTGGAATATTTCCAGACAAAAAGAGCGCAATAGTTTGGGTTGGGCAGCTTTCAAGAACAAGCATGGAGTACTCTAGAACAAGTGTTGGGTCTGTTTCACAAAGTGGCTGCATCAGAAACCCACCAAATCAGGAAAAATAGCATCAATTAACAATAAGCAATGCATAATGGAAATAATAACACCTTTAAAGAGGTTGGAGTCTTGCGAGAACTTCAATTCATGCATGACAGAAATTGAATACGTATTTTTAACTAATCCGCTAAGTGACTGCAAATATTTTCCCATCCAGCTATATGGCAGAAGAAAAAAGGACTAAATTATCCAATAAAATTAAAACAGCTCACTGTTGTCCATTGTCCCCACATTACGGCTAAAGAAAAAATGATGTTTGATAGCGAAATTCCATCTGATGGACACTACTAAATAAAATTAAAAAGGGAAATGCTAACTTGTGCCCTTAAAGCACAAGTTTAATAGCCAAATGTAGAAACTTATTTTTGGAAATTGTGCATTCAATGTCTTGAAAAGTTAAAAACTTATTTTTTTGAATACAAAATTTATGCTTTAATTCTTTTTTTAGATTCTTAACTTGTGCCCTTATGGCACAAGTTAACATGACCCAATTAAAAATCATTCCTTCGTTTAAGCCATAATAAATACACCAAAAGTAACAATGCCCTTATTATCTGATCACAGATTATATAATGTCATATATCCAGACTTTGTTGCTTCGTCGCACTATGTTAAATCAATCATTTTATTGAGGAAGAAAACATATAGGCATGACAGCTGTTTAAAAACAGAAGCAAAATGTTTATCAGCAAAACTATTGACCAAATTTACCTTGAGGTACTCGATGATGGCCTCGGGCTTGAATCTATGAACAATCTTGGACTGGCTAGACTCTGACTCTTTCACCGATTTATTAATAATTTCAAGGGCTTCCCGGTGCATGGAATTGCACTTATAAAGTTCTACTAAAGCAACATGATAACTTCCTTCTTGAAGTATCTCTTCACATATTTTCAGATCACAGTAGTTAAGACCTCTCAATAAATTTTCAGCCATAGAAGGTTGTCCAGTTAGAAGCATTGCTTGGAGTAGAGCAGTATCCAATATTGAAGCCATCTCTCGAGCTTCTGAGCTCCAATGCCTCTGACACCAATAATTTTCCGAGTAGTAACTTCAATATCAATTGTGATCAAAACCAATACTAGTATTGGATAGCTTTAACGTTACAAAAAGGATTAAAGACATCTAATGTCCCACAGCTTCAGCATTAATCTTGCACACATTGTTTAAAGAAATTTACACTACTTCAATATGTATATTACTTTTTGTCAACAAAGTACTAAACAAGTACGATACTTCCCTCTTTGACCTCCAAATATATGCACGAGTTGTAAATTCTAGCAAGTCTACCCCAAAAGCATTTGTCGTTGCATATTGAAGATAAATAGAAACATTAATTGTACAAGCACCACATGTGATACATGAAAAAGGAATAAAAAAAAAACTCAGTATTTACCTTGTTTATTTTCTTAAACCTATTACTGTTATAGGATTCAAAGTTATTACCAACTGCATCAAAAACTACTTCCTCGGTTCCTTCTGCAGTGGCCTTCTCAATAATACTATGTCTCTTCTTGTGCAAAAATTTTATGAGAGCCATTAGCATATTATGGCTCATTTTTGTCGATTCAAGTTCTGCATTGTCATCCAATTCTGACATATTAGATGCTGAAGAGGGCTCCATATCATCAGACATAGACGAACCTCTGGAAAGATGCAAAGGATCCCCAAAAATGTCCAACTTGTCTGAATCATGAACAATAGTTGTCTTTGGAAGGATAATGGATGTATACAGAGAAAGAACATAGGTTATATCTACTTGAGATGCTAGGAAATGTTCCATTGACTCCTCATAGCTTCCATTGTCAAAAAGATAGTGGGCATACCTATAATGTAACAAAACACATTTAACAACTTAGTGAGAAAATTGAAAAACGAGCAATGAGAAGCATGTCAAGATTTTAGTACTTAAGAATTTCACTAGAATGAATGAAATGCAAAAGATTCCACAAAATATATTTCACCTATTATTATTGAAGACATCATTATGCAACCCATATCAATAGCCCAATAACCATATGCATACTGGTATTTTGGGGCTGGCATAAATAATTGAAAAGACCTTACATAAAATCTCATATTTCAATATCTTATTTATACTCTCAAATCTGTAGAGCTGAAACATGGGCTCTTAACTTGTTGACACATGGCAGGACAATATTACATTATAGTGTAGTTACAGATATTTATAATTTAACTATGTAAAGAGCAACGGAATAATACTTGTGACATTATTTATCTAATTAACTCTATAATTTATATGAAACTAGATAATAATGGACAGAATATGGAAAGATATCAAACTCTCTTATATCAATACAATTCTTTCCTTTTGTCTTAAATTACAGTGGTCAAAATTATTTAGATATTTCTTTTGAGCAGTAGGAATTTTCTATGCATTGCATAGCCACACGTCCACACCCTAGTTATATGATAATTAAACCATCAATTTGTTATCATTTTAAGTTTTTTGTCAACAAATGAAAATAAGTGTTAAATTTGGACTGCCAGCTAACTGGTTCAGAGAGATGTGATGAATTAAAACGAAATAAAGAAAGAAAACTGTCTTCCTTTTTTTTTTAATAAAGGAAACTGTCTTGTTTGTTTCAGTTTCTTTAACAAGAATAATCTAATATAGCTATGAACCTTATATGAATTGAACCCTCCTTTGCAGCACGGAGATTTGAATCTTCAGGTGGAAGGAGCTTGCACAATGACAAAGCTTCTTCGAAGTTACCAGCAGCTGTTAACTGGACAATCTGCAATGAAATAGTACAATCCTTAACTTGATAGTTGAGATATAATACCAAAACACCAAAGTATAATATATAACCAATACCTGGGCTCCAAGAGGAACAGGAAAGAGGCAGTGAACAGAATTTTCTAAAGCAATAATCACTGAATTGTTGCTCTGGCGAAGATGGTGTACATTTCGAAAAACTATTGTTTGTATCAATGGATATGGACCTCGAAGAGATCGAATCTGCAAAATGCAAGCAACACAAAGTGTAAAGATACACAACCTCTTCCATGAAAAAAAAAAAAATTAAAAATATCTCCGAAACTTGGTCTTAATAACCAGAAGTTTGACACCAAATACTTAGTTACCTCCACAAATCTTGGCAGCAGGGCTAAAGCATATGGATTCTGAATTATAACTTCTGTTGGGGCCTCTGACCAACAAATCCTACCTTCTGGACGAAGTTTTCCGTTTTGGTCCACAATGACGCCAATGTTGTCCTAAAAATGCACCAGAAGAACATCGGTTTATCTGACTCAAGAAAATGAAACAGCGTGAAATAGGAGGTTTTGAAAAGAACATTGGTGAATATTTTGATTGCTCTTCCCTGCTCTAATAGGAGCTAGATTTTGAATTCCCACCTCAATATTTCTAACATTTCTTATTTATATCCAATTGAACATTCTTTGGGCAATCAATATTGGGAGTAATGAATTTATACAATATTCAACTGTTTGATTTATGTGATACTGCCCCAGTGGCAGAAAACATATTCTCTCATTGTTGTATGTATAACTGATAACTCCCTACCTTACCTAAGTCGGAGCAGTTTACAACTTTAATCCCCAGCCTTTACGTCAGTTTGAACATGGTCAATATATCTATCCAACATAATTCCATTGGCTCATTGCCAACATTTCATGGAAAAGTAGAACGTGCATTTATCACATAAACTATATTCTAACTTCTAAGCATATATATCATTCAAGAGTCAAACAATGAAGTGAATACCTTGCCCAAAAGGAGCTCTCCGGAAGGAAGAGATACCACCAAAGGTGGTGCTAGCCTCCCAGAAGTAAAAACTTCAGATATTGAACCACTCGTAGCATTCAGAATCACGTACGCTTTTCTAATCCCCAAACATATATTCTCACCACACCAACTCATTGACTTCACCACATCTGGAACACCAAAGTCTTTCACCTCCACAAATCCTCTACCACCTAGGAAAAACACCAGCAACAGTGTCCAACACATGTCAATGTCTGACGTCAATACATGTAACTACATTCAATTAAGCCATTTTTTTTCATATTAGTGTCAACGTGTCAGTGTCGTATCTGGTGTCCGCGTTAGTGTTGGTGCTTTATATAACAAAACACATCAACTACAAGTACTACATGATGCATAGATATAAATTAATTGAAATCAAATTAACTTCAAAAACTAATACTAATCAAATTAAACTAAAAGAATGAAAATAGCATTGAATGAGATGAAATTACCGTCGTGTCTGAAGATACAAACACGCTTCTGCCTCGCAAAGCACAAGAAGCCTCTATGTCCATCCCAACAAAACGCATTAGCACCTTTCGCTTTGGTAATAACAGCAATAGTCTCAAACGTAGGAAGCTTATGAAACGCAATGGATTCCGATAACGAAAGAAGAAACTCTCTCGATTCCACCACCTGCATTGACACCACAGGCTTCTTCGCGAATCCGTTTACGTTTCTCTCTAACACATACGCTTCCTTCCGTATTTCCTCCGGCGCCGGTGCTGATTGCTCCGGTGCGTAAACGAGGAGAGATCCGTTGGAGCATCCTAAGAGGAGTTTGGAACCGTAGGATTCGATGGATTCGATTTTGGAGGGTGAGTTTGTGAGAAGCTCGAAGGAATCGTAGGCACTGTGCACCATTGTTGAGAAATTGCATTGATGAGTGAAATGGAAATTTCATGAAACGATGTCGTTTGGTGGAATGGTTCTTTGTGTCGTTGATGGCGGGGAACGCTTCTGGTGCGAACGTTTGTAGTTCATTGTGTTAACCGAACAAACTGTCATCAGGAATTTTTATTTATTTAAAAAACTTATAATTTTATTTATAAAATTTAAGTTGTGCGGATGGTGATTTAGTCAAAGACAAGGAAAGATCTTAGAGATCATAGATCACATATTTACTAGGGATGGCAATTGGACGTCCGAAGGACACCCGCAAAAAATATCAGCAATGGGTAGGATAAAACCCCGCTTTCATGGGTATGGGTTTGAGTCCAGGTAATTACCCGAAAATTTAAGTGAGTATGGGTGCGGGTAAGGGCACAATACTACCCAGCCCCGCAACCCGCATATACATATTTATATAATATAATAAATACTTTATTTATTTTTTGTGCATAAGTATTTAATTTATTTAGCTATTTACGTCTATATCTAAACCTAAAAACTAATACAGTAATTGTTTTTTGTTATTGTTACAATACAGTAACCGTTTCATCCTTCCTTTCATACCTTAAATCAATTTGATGTTTATTTTAGTATGCACTTTGAATGTTTTTACTTTTATTTTCGAGGGATATTTTGGATTTTTTTTTTACTTTCATTTTCGAGGGATATTATGGATGTTTTTTTATTTAGCTAAATATTATGATTCGTAGTATTTTATGAATTGATTTGAAAATTTTGGGAACATAGTTTTATTTTCAAGTGTGATATATTTTATTGTCTTTTCATAGTTAAAGTGCGGGTAATGGATACGGGTATGGGTACTTAAGTGCCCATAGGGTATGGAGAAGAGCACTAAAATTGTTGCCCATGAAAAGGGTACTATAGTACCCTACCCATTGTCATCCCTATACTTTACCTTCGTATAAAGGCATTAAGGGATTCAAATTTGGGACTTCTCCAATTCAAAACTTGTCTTTTTAGTACAATACCAAACTTTTCGAGTTAACCTCTTAAATATTATTCTTTGCATAACATAGTCCCTAAAATATAATTAAAAAAAACCTACTAATAAACCAAACTTTTGGAGTTAACCCCTTAAATATCATTCTTTGTGTAACATACTCTCTTCGTCCCAATTTATAAGCAAAAAACACAAATTCACAATTATTAAGAAAACAAAAACATATTAGTTTGAGGTATAATTTTTTGTGTTCTTCTTGGAATAAGTTTCATGGAAAGATGTAAAAACAATTCTTATTGGTTAATGATTATTGAGAGAATAGAAAGGAGAACAAATTGAATGTTTTGCATTTAATTTTACTTTGAAAAAGATGATTTTTTTTTTAAATAACATAAAAGTTGGTCTTTTTTGCTTATATTTTGGGACAAAGAAAATGAGATTTTTTTGCTTATAATTTAGGATGGAAAGAGTAGTCCTTAACATGTAATAAAAATATGGAAAATGTTAATTAGTGTCCCTAGGGTACTAGTTAAGAAAACTAAATATAGTATGAGTATCTTGGAACTTGTGTAGTCAAAGTTTAAAAAATATAAAAGATGATGTTTTCAATGCAAATATTTTTTTTGTTTCCTTAACTAATGTTTTGGGGGCACTGGTTAACAAGACCCTAAAAATAGATATAGGATTTATGTTGCGTTTGGTTTTGTGTTTGTATCATAAACATGCGTTTAAAGCCTTGTATGCCGTGAATTTAAAGAAGTTAGGAATGCTAGCTTTTGGTAGGCGCACACCATAAAAACAAACAAGATTAATCAGAATAGACTAACAGTGTAAAACAACTTGAGGGACAATCATATATACATCTTTTGCAAATCTCCAAGGAGAAATGCATTGTTCACATCAAGTTGATGTATATGCCAGTTGTTTATAGAAGCCAAAGCAATTATAGTTCTGATTGTGGTAAGCTTAGCAACTGGTGAATAAGTATCAAAATAATCCAATCCCTCATTTTGATTGTAGCTTTTAGCAACCAATCTAGTTGTGTATCTCTCTATGGTTCCATTTGCATGATGTTTGATTTTGTATATCCACCTGCAACCTATTGGTTTGATGTTTTGTGGAAAATCCACCAATTTCCATGTGGTAGTGTTTTCAAGAGCTGTAAGCTCAGCTTGCATTGCATGCTGCCAACAAGTGTGCTTGTTTGCTTCATCATATTTTGTTGGGTGAATGTGTGAATCAAGAGATAACGAATAAGCACAATGAGATGGAGACACATTAGTATAAGATAAGGAATCAGATATAGGGTACTTAACATTGACAGATAAAGCAGGAAATGAAGCAGATGCATTATTACAGAGATAGTCTTGTAAATGTGATAGGGGGTTAATGGTTCTGGTAGATTTTCTGATAATGGGTGGTGTAGGTGGTGCGGGTTCAATATATGGTGGTTCAGGATCAATAATAGGTGGAGAAGGAGTATGGGAAACAACTGGTGCAAGGTTACTTGCAGTGCAAGTATCAGATGAAAAATAATTACATGTAGTAGTTATGGATAAAGGATTTGATGGATAAGGTAAAATGTGTTCATAAAATTGAACATGTCTGGATATATGAATCTCTCTAGAATGAACATCTAAGAGAACTGAGCCTTTGAAGCCAATAGAGTAATCCAAAAAGACAGATTTTCTGGCTCTAAGTGATAGTTTGGATCTTTGTGCTTGAAGGGTAGATGAGTAGCATAAAGAACCAAAAACTTTGAAAGATTCAATATTAGGGACTTTATTGTGGAGTAACTGATAAGGTGATTTGTTGTGAAGGATAAGGGAAGTGACTATATTGATGATAAAGGTAGCATGAAGGAGAGCATATGACCAATATGAAGCATGAAGTTTGGATTGATATAGGAGAGCTCTACCTACATTGAGAATGTGTTGGTGTTTTCATTCAACCCTACCATTTTGTTGGGGGGTCTCAACACATGATCTATGATCTAAGATGCCTTTAGAAGCATATAATGAATGAAGTAAGAATTCAGGACCATTATTAGACATGATGGCTTTTGGAGTGATATGAAACTGGTTTTCAATGAGGGAAATGAAGTTCTTAACATGTTGAGAAACTTCAGACTTGGATTTTAAGAGAACAATCCAAACAAATCTACTATAGTCATCAAGAATGGTAAGAAAGTACCTATGGTTATGTACAGAAGTAGTGGATATAGGACTCCCAAATATCAAAATGCAAGAGTTCAAATTTACTAAAAGCAACAGACAAATTATAAGTAAAAGGTAATTTCTTTTGTTTGGAAAAATGACATATGTCACAAGTTGCATTATGATCAAAATTAAATCTGGGATATAGTTGAGACATATGAGTGAGTCTTTTATGAGATATAAGTCCTAATCTAAAATGTCATAAAGAAGAAGATGGGATGGTTAAATTTGTATTGGTGGAAATATGATTGACAGACAAATTATTGCATAAAGGTGTATTGAAAGAATCTAAAGCTAATCTATATAGACCTTCAATCTGATCACCCAAACCAATCATCTTCTGGGAGTGAAGATCATGTAAGAAACATTTATTATTATGAAAAGTGGCATAGCAATTTAAAGACTGACACAATTTAGAAATAGAGATCAAGTTCATATTGAATAAACGTGCATACATGACATTGTCAAGTTGAAAATGAGGTGAAAAGTGAATAGTTCCAGCATATTGAACAAGAACAAATACCATTAGGTAAATTAACAGGTTTTGGGTTAATTTTGTGATAAGAAGTGAACCAATGTGCAGAGGAAGCAATGTGTTCATTAGCTCCAGAATCTACAAGCCATATATCAGATTTAGAAGAAATGAAACAAGAGAAAATGGATGATATACCTGACATAAAAGGAGAGTTAATGTTTTATGTTCAATGGATGATTGTACCGTTCCCATGCACTACGGTTCTAATCATCTTCATTAGGAACTTCCATGGATCCATTGACAAACTTCAATTTGTTTTTCGCGCCAAAGGCACGAATCATGGAACGGCTCCATGCAAGATAATTTGTTCCATCCAATAGAGGAGTAACGAGAACAGAATTCGGACCTTCACTTGGATGAACGTAAAACACTGATTCAGTATCAGGTTGTGTTTGGCGAGGCATGGTGAAAACGAGATGAGACAAGGATCAAGACAAGAAAAATGCAAGGATTCAAGGATGAATCTAAGAAATTGCAGAGAATTTGCGAAGAATCAATGGTGAATCAATGGCGTGAGGTTGAAGAAGATGAAGAAAAGTTGTTATCACTAACTTTGTAACAAACTTTCTTCATGAAGAAGAGAGAGAGAGAGAGAGAGAGAGAGAGAGAGAGAGAGAGAGAGAGTGAGTCTCTAGATACCATGTTGAAATTTGGGGCCTAACTCATCCTTACAAAACCGGCTTGTAAGGTGAGGATTGTCTCCTCTATATAAACTCTTATCACGAGTCTTATCTATCCGTTGTGGGACTTTGGTTTTTCCCAATACACGCCCATCACTCTTTGGGCTTGGTGCGTGAATCGGTAGGTGGCCCTTGAATTCGACAAGCTCTGATACCATATTATGAAATGTGTAAAAATGAATATCTCTCATTTCTCATAGATGAATCAACATGTACAAGGAGTATATATAGGACTACATAGCTCCTAATTAACATGTTAATCTCGGTTATTAACAAGTTAAACACGGTTACTTGTATATCATGTAATCTCACTAACTATCTCTACTTTTTTTTCCTTTATTCTCTAATACATATCAATATCAATGTTCTCTAAGATTGATAGTTGGATCAATTGAAAATATTATTAATTTGCATGGCTAGAGTTGTCAATTTAAGGGATCATAAAAATTTGAGTCGTCTACATGTTAATACTTCAAGGATAATAAAATACCCTTTCATATAAGCCCCATAGTTGGAAGTCTCATAAATTTAAAATTGGCTCCTTGGTCACCCAGTTTGGCCCTATAATTGACTCTAAGGATAATGTTCTTATTATTGAGGTGAGAACATTTATGTATGTCAAATTATTTAATTTGTAACTGTTGTAGAGATTATGAATGTCTTTTTTTCTACAAGAAGGATTATGAATGTCTAAACTTTTGATTTATTAAAGTTACATCTAAATATGATATACTTGAAAATTTTCACAGATCAATCATGACAAATTGAATATACATTTCATATATTTCATATACGATGTATACTTTTCATGTAATATAGGATGTTTAAACCCTCAAGATCTTCTTTTTTATGTAGTATTTACATAATATACTTATAATAGATTAATAGTTCATGTACAATTGAACCTATTTTGTTATTTGACATAAATAAATGATAGCAATATGGAAAAATGGAACCAAAATTCGTTGAAGAATTTTTCGAAGAGCTACAAGAAAATTTCATTGTGTTAAATAGACATAATCAAAGAATGATAGTCAAATTCAATCAAAGTCTTGAACATTCACTTATAACTATTGAATGGGTCCAACTTATGGAATTTTACAAAATCATTGGCAACATATTCATATTAACTACATATATTGAAAATAATTCTTAAAAAAAATCATTTTATCCTTTATGTTATTCAACCTCAACCTTTTGATCTAATACTGTTACCAACTGATCCAATGCCATTTTAACTACACATTGTTTATAGTGGTGATTTTTGTGGTCTCATAATTAAAAAGGGAGAAAAGGTGTGTAAATTTTGATGGTTTTTGCACATAGTTTTGCATAGACGGGGTATGTTGGGATATGGAATTTTGTGGAAGGAAAACTTATTAATATTTTCTAAATTAAAGAAACTATAAAATAAGTGTTAATAATAAATCAAATGTAATTGAAATATTATATGGCCATCTATAGTATTATTCTTTCAAAAAAAAATTATAAATTTTATGATCTGTGTGTATGAGAGAGAGAGAGAATCCTACAATACTCTTATATATAAGAACATAGAATATATAAGAACACAGATACGATGCAATCAGTGAAAATCTCATATGCATCAAAGAACATTGGATCAAGATCAGACGGTACAAATTTAAATAATTAATTTTGTAATAATTAAAATTTCATACTTGAAATATGCACGATCACCAGCTTGGTGAAATGCTGCGTTTGTCACTTTTTATGATTTGCCAATATCTTTTGACATACTCCGTCTGATTTCTTGTCACTTTTAAAGTTTTTATGATTTGCCAATATCTTTTGAAACAATATAGGCCTATATCTTATTTGCACCTACTATAACAAATTGTTTTTTTTTAAGGATACTATAATAAATTGATTTTTATTTACTTTGATGTGAAAAAAAACTGTTTGACGGAATAATGTGATTAAATTTTCTTATAATACGTTTGTCGTGATACAACCATTATTTTTATTTTATAGTAAAAATGTTATGATACTCGTGTAAATACTTTATTATCTTACGTACAATTTATGCCGCCCATGCATGCTCGAAGACCTGAGTAAAAATATTGTCCAATAATTTCCGTATGATAAGCAAGGAAGTTAAACAAATATTAATGAGTTGACTAGAGAGATGCTCTATGATCTCTTTAAACAAATGTTGTTTGATGAGAGCTCGTGTAGAATGCTCTATGATTAGAGCAAAAACAACAAAGCAGCGTAGGAAACGCATCCACACATGACGCATGTATAAGGGTATTTGTTTTGTTTACTTCCTATTGTTTGTCACATATATAGAAGGGTATACTAGTAAAAGAAAAGATTATATTGGCTAGTCTTAAAAATGATAATTTTTATTTATTTATTTTATAAAGATGACAATTTAAATTGACAAAAAGGGAAAAAAGACAATTAATGCAAAACAACTCATGTAGTGCATGATTGGAGCAAAATAAGGCAGGGTAGGAAACGCATCCAAATCACATGCATAAAATTGGAAAAGAAAAAAATGGTCCCGGCGGGGCTCGAACCCGCGACCTTCGGCTCATAAGACCAACGCTCTAACCAACTGAGCTACGGGACCTGTTTGTTTGATTTAGTGAACTAATTAATATCTAACTACACTTATATAACTACGGTGTTGTAACTGTAATGTGACTCAATTTTGAATTCTTTTACACATTTATGAAGTTTATTAGTCTCTGACACTAGAATCATTTTATTTTTCTCCATATCGATATGATTATTTACCGTTTAATAATTTTATTAGTCTCTTGAGAGGGCATGAAAGTCTATAATAGTTTATTAATCACTTGACACTAGAACAATTCTTTCATGCCTATATGAGTATTGGTGAATGGTGATCATAGAATCATTTTTCTTTGAAAGAAGAAATCATAGAATCTTTAGTCACTTGAAAACTCACTTAGGAACAATAAAACAATTGTATCAATGGCTTAGTTATATGCTTTGTTACCCAAAACTTTGGCATGATAAGGGTAAAATTGTAGAAAGCTTTTTAATAAAAATCCAGGAGGTACCAATTTCATTCCAAAGGATGCTGAATACGCCAAAATTTTGGACTGAAAACTCAATGAATTTCATACTAGTATTTAATTTTGGTTTTTTTTTTTTTTTTGCATAAATGAGATAAATCTTGCATCATATCATATATTAGTTGGTTTTCACTGATGAATAAAAAAATCTCAAAATTAGATTAATTAAGACATGATAAAATTTACTGATCTAATAGTATGGGTCTAACTTATATTGATACATTTCAAAAAACACCACACAAATACAACTTTTTTTATTTTTATTATGAATTATTTTTCTTAGTTAACAATAGTCGTAGTTTTTCCGATAGTTGCAGGCTCCTTAATTTTCTTTTTCCTCATAAGTGAAGCACACGTTTGTACATAGTGCAAAACTATTTTCCTTATGCGCATTAGACAAATCCATAATTTTCTTAATTTGTGTAGAAATTTACTGTTTATTCTTGGGACAAAAATTCTTAATTTTACTGGTTCTAATTTATTCAAAGTTCAATAATTCAATACAAGACAAAACTTCAAGTCCACAAGAATTTTCTTTGCCAAAATCTAGAAGAATTCTTTGGAATTTCTCATAAGAGTCGTGGAAGTAAATGCTTGCCGGCAATAACAAGGCATGAAAAGCGTGACAATAATGTGCATTTTGTCTTCTAGCGTGACAATATAATGTGTCCATTTCCTTTAATAAAAAATAAAAACTATAATGTGTCCATGACGCAAGGTGGAATTCAAGCCACTAGAACTTCATTTTGCACGATCTACAGTCTACAGAATTGAGTCAATGGACAGATACGTAATTGGAATATCAAATCATGGGAGCCACACCCTTAATACTCTTTATTTGGGGTGTTGGAATATCAATGAAAATTTGAGGATTACAGTAACTAGCCATTATGAATACAACTATATAGCACTGTTTATTCACCTCCTTAATAACTAGCCACAAAATACAGTTTGGGCGTAATAACAGTTATCATATGAAAACTTGATCAACTAACTATACTAGGCCACTGGCTCTGGTGCTACCTCTGCTCCAGAATGGCCATTCTTAGTGGTGAAGGGCTTCTCATCATCAAGTCCCCAGAACTTGGCAGTTTTCACATCCTCTTCGGTCATCAACCGTGAGAACTCTTCATGGTCATACTTTAAAGTAGTTTTTCCACCAAATTCACTAGGAAGGTTATCCATGTCGAAGAGTGATTTCATCAGCTCCACACTGTCTTTACTGTTGGGATAAACAAACTTTACCTTCTGAGCTGTCTTGGGATCCAGGAAGTACTTTATAGCCTATCAAAATGAAAGTAACTTCAAATTTGTTAAATGAAAGAGGTCACTGTTAAAAACTCATGATTCAACCTCAAATTGTAAGCACGAGAAGTTGACCAAAATCCATAAAGAACGGAAATGGATTCTCTCCATTGAAACGAGAGAAGAGTGAGATAAACCTTTGCATAGAAAAAACAAATGGAAGAAGATCGGGACATAAATCGGGGACTGTGGGAAGGGGCCCATGGGAAATCATGTCAGGACTTGCTTTCAAAAATTAATACTAATAGTGTAAATTTGAAAGTCCTAATCAAATTTAAAAATGCAGAAAGGGAAATATGATTTGGATAATCAATATCAATGTTCTATAATTGGTGAGACAAAGAAAATACACTTGCAAGTATTGTTTGATCTTTAAAATAAAATATAAATGAGACAAACCACAACCATGCAATGTGACCTATCACCTAAAGATTAGAAAAACTAACTACATAACGGCATGTGACAATGAAGCAGAACAAATATACTTGCAGCAGGGAAGGAGTACAAACCTTATAGAAAGCCTGAAATATTCTTGGTGGGTTGTGCAGAATAGCTATACCAAGCCTTTCCGGATAGTGGCCTTGTAAAATGTGAATAATCTCACGAGCAGTTTTAGTAGAAATCTTTGTGCTAAATGAAAATCCTGTGAAGTCTATCAACCATGACATTTGTTCTTGACCATCGGAAAGATTAAGCACCGCATTTTCCAACAGATAGACTAAATGTTTGATATTATTTTCTTCTGATACTGTGTTCTGACAGAAGGAAACAGATTAAAAAGAGTTAGCTGACCAGTTATGTACAAGATTGTTAACTACATATAGCTTTAATAATGAAAGTACATCTTAGTTCAAACCTGCATCCCTGGTCTCATTATAAGCACTGTCCTCCCATGTATGTCATGAAAGTTAGCTATGGAGACTTTTCCAGTCTCGCCCTCATGTGCTACTTCAGCCTGAATTTACCAACCATTAAATTGTAAATATATAAGTTTATGATGCATGAAAGAGAAATATGCATAAATGGCCTATCATTTAATGATAACTTCATTTAGTCCTAACAGGCTATGCATATATTAAACTCATGCGGTAGGTAGCACATCATTTTTGGAACTAAATGTCTTCCGAAGATAATGTACGATCTTAATCAATTTTAAAATTACAACTCAACAATGATAGCAACTTAATTTTGACAATTTGAAACTTACATGCATGTTGTTGTTGACTTTACATTTGAGTAATATGGACAGTGCATACTTAAATATTGATCTATAATCCAAGCATAATGTTCTCCAAGAAAAAAACTTGAAAAAATATAGAATAGAGAGAAATATCTTTTCCAGCAGATTAAAAATTAAAGAAAAAATATAGAAAAGTCATACAAAGAAATTAATTGTTTTTGCTAAGAGAAGAGGCAAAATAACACATGAACCATTAAGCAAGGTCAACACAAGTTAGAGAAAAATAGCAGAACTCCAGACGACTTTGTGCTTCATCAATTTGTCAAATCCTTTATGGCATGGATCAACATTACAATTATAACATGTTCATGATACAAAAGTTTCGGCATCATCAATTAAGCATGTGAACGACAAAGCCAGAAAAATCAAACTAACCCAACGGATTTCCTCAGGCTTATAAGTAGACCTCCACTTGAGTGATTCCTCCAGCATTTTCTTGGCTTTATCGACATTCCAGTTCCGTGCTTCTAAATATCTCCTTAAACATGCATCTGTGCAATATTTCAACCGACGCCCAGATAAGGGCCCAATAGCAGCTCTTAGTTCAGCCACCTGTTCATAGATCAAGGTACAATCAAAATCACATCAGATCCTTTCAGAGTCAAAGCATAAAATCTTCCTATTATCGTTACATGATACCATAGAGAGAAGATCTAATGCAATCAAAATCACCAGCTACTTTTATTTAGAACTTTTTTCAATAATTAATAATTATACATAAAATTCTGAAATTTTTCAGTGAACCAGGTATCGCCTAGCTGGAAGTCTGGTATTAATCCCCCGAGATACCAAGATCTATTTGTTTTTGGATAAGCAAACAGCAAAATATTATTGGATAATTTGTTTAGGAAGGGAAAATATCAATAGCAGGGATCGAATCCAAAACCTCTTACATTGAACTCATTATGTTCTATACATAGAGTCAAAGAAAATATAAGGAAAAACGAGTCAAAGAAAGTTATGTATCTAAACCAAATTTTGGACCAGATACATCAATTTTCTTTGCCTCATTTTTACTTAGATTTTGTTATGATTCGGGACACCCGGTCATTTGACAACGGCATCACACAATTTTTGGTAATTATGAGTATACATAACCACGGACTAAACACATGTTTGAATCGACATTGAATTTAGTGAAATCACAATCGCAAAATAAACTTAATTTACCTTAGCTTCCTGAGTTAAGGAAGTATTCTCCGGCTGATTCTGGGTTTGTCTTCTAAGAAGGAACATGTTGCCTCCAAAAAAAAATGTACTTCCCAACCAACCTACGGCAGAAAATTTGAAATAAGATTAATTTTCCTCTTTCATTTCATTCCAAACAAAATTAATTAATGAATCCACCAACACTGTACTACTAATCACGTGTATATAACTGTAGCCTATAACATCTGATTCAGAATTTAACCAAAAAAACAATTAGGTGAACTTTTCCAGCAGTCAACATTTTCAACCTGAATTATTATTGTTCTCAGATTTCGTCTTTTTCTACTTTTCAACTCAAATCACAAACAGGTAAAGAAATTTTATCCAAGCATAGTAGCGTTGACTTCAAGCTAAAAAACAATATTCATCATCTAAAAATGAAAATACTGAAACATTTTGTCTTGATTAATACAGTAATAATCGGTGAAAATTCATAAACACAGAATTGAAACGCACGTGAAGAATATAAATCTGAGAAGTAAAAAATTGTATAATTGAATAAATAATCGAACGAACCTGGAGAAATGAAAATGAGAGAGGGTATGGTATAGTGTTTATGTTAATCGTTAATTTGATTAAGTTGGGATATGAAAGAAAGAGTGTAGTTAGTTTAGTAACTAATGAAATGAAGAAGGTAAAGGACACGCGAATTGTTAATATAGTGTTGTGACTTGTGAACGAAACGGTCACCGTTTGTAAGAGAGAGACTGACAGAGAGAGAATAAGATACCGTAGCGGCTGAGATGGGGGGTTGTAGTAGTAAGTAGGTAGCCTCATCTTTCCCATTCACTTCATTAATTAATTGATTACATCTTTTTTGACCAATAATTAAATGGATCCTCCTTTTTAGTCAAAACAAAATAATTAAATGGATCCTCCTTTCAAAAAAAAAAAATTAAATTGATCTAATAAATAGATACTCTCCGTCAGTTTAATTGAATCATTTTCTCATTTCACCCGGATTAAGAAAAGTGTATAAATGAAAGAGAGAGCGAAATGATTTTAAGTGTTTTTATCAAGTACCGGTGCATTCTTCTTTATCATAAATGTAAAGTATAATATATTGAATTGGGAGTGGTGAAAGTAGTATTAATTAGAGTTATAAAGGGAAAAAGTAATTAATATTGTATTGAAAAGTGAAATAACTCAATTATTTTTGGGACATTTTTTTTTTTGCAAATGGCTCAGTTATTATGGGACGGAGGGAATAAATGATATTTGTACAACCACTTTTTGACAACTTTTGAAACAATTTTCTCTCTCATACTCACATGTTTTTTTATTCTCTCTCTTTTTCTTTCTCTCTCTGTTCTTTTTGTCTAATAAGAATAGAGAAAAAGTAGTTGTCACAAAAGTTGTACACAATTAATTATACAAATATCACTCATTTAATAAATAATACTGCACGAAAACGTCATTAACTAGGAAATATAAATAAATAGATCTATAGCCTTATTTTTGGGCGAGAAGAAAGCTCCCACGATCTCTATGATTTTGTGTATGTCTAGCAAGACAAATTTTTCATGTCCACCAAGAAACACAATCTTTTTTTCCGAATAATTTAGTGGTTAGAGCTCATATATTTTAAATGGGGAGAAATAAGGTATTTAAAGTTTGAACCTCAATTACGTCATATATATCCCTATGAACTGAGTTAAGCTCACAGAGATAGTTCCCACGATCTCTAATAGTTTATTCTTATAAGTTCATTTAATTAAAAATAATGTGTTTTGTAGGCGTCAGTTCACACGAGTTCATAGTTTTATAATGTTTTTTTTGATAATTTAATTTAAGTAGTTTATAGTTTTTTTTTAACAGCAAAATTTATTAAACGACCAGATCCCTGTTCAAGACGAACAGAGACTGATGAATTAAAAACTACAAACTATAGACGTGTAGTATATAGGCGGAACACCTAAAATAAACACCATGAAAGACACTCATACACACAACACCTCAAACATGCTCTGCTTTCAACACCTATGAGGCCAATAACCACCAAAATAAAACCTCACCACCAAAATAAGATTTTGTCTCAAACAACCACTGAAAACGATATCCATAACCACCCATCGCCACTACTCACCCCAACAAAAACACCCCTATAGAGCAAACAACATTTTCTCATCACCATAGTTGAGCCACACTCTCCTAAACTAATGCTCATACAGCTTCCGCCACATCTCAACCTTTGGTCCACTAAAAACACACCATAGCCCAAAACAAAACTTGAATCAAAGAACTAACTCCCGATCTCGAATCAAAAGTGATCGATCAACCAGATATCAGACCCAAATCAGTAAGGTACCCCTCTCCAAAACAAATTGCAACTAGACACCGACCAATCTCGAAGCAAAAATAACCGACCCACTAGAGTTCAGGACACAAACTTGTAAAGCAAACAACCGGATGAAAAAGTGGTGCAACCATAAATCATATTAGTAAGGAAAAGGCTCAGCTCAATGGCCTCGCACCTCAAATCACCCAAAACACCTAAACTCTACAAGGGCTAGCGACGGTAGAAAGGAACCCAAAAACAGAGGCGGCCTTCAACACCCACTAACCACCATGCAAAATCACACCTCCAAAACCTCCCCCAACCATCACTCAAGACGGTTAAATCCACCACACCAACAGTGGCGGAGCCAGAAAAAAAAGTTCGGGTGGGCCACTAAAATTAATTATAATATATAAACATAAATTAAAGTTGTAATAAGCATCAAGTACGAAATTGAAATGACGGAGTTTGAAATTCATGCAAATTCATAGGTCTATAAGCCTCCACTAACATGCGTATAAGCCTCACAAAAAATCACGTATGCCACTTTTGAAACCACGAAAAACTATAACCATTGAAAAATTGTTCGAAGTCTCGCAAAATAAACCTATAATTGATTTATTTAAATTTTTTGGGTGGGTCACTGCACCACTTTGCGGGAATTTGGATCAACCGAAACCTAAAACCGACACAAAATTACATAAAATCTTGTAAAATAGACCTATGGTCTTAATTTTTCCGGGTGGGCCGTGGCCCACCCCAGCCCATGAAGGGCTCCGCCACTGCACACCAATATCCACTCAAAACCAATAAACCCCATTGGCCCTCCCATCAGCCAACACCACACACCCCTAGCCACCACACAACCACTAAGAAAACAACAACGAAACATCCTGAACGTTTTCGATGCTCTCTATCACCACTTCATCGCCACCACCACACTGTGGATCTGCCACCACAGATCCCGGATCCACCACCACACCACCCCAAGCCTGACTCTTCTATCCACTGATCCACCAAAACAACATCGACACCACCACTGCAAAAACCACCACGACATCACCACCTTCACCTCCTATCACCACCAAACTTGTGGCCTACTCCATCACAAACACACCAACAGGAAATAAAACACGCAACAGTTCAAAACTAAAAAAGTTGTCGTCGTTTCGAAGACGAACAAAAACAACCAAAACATGCAAGACCATCGGAGAACAGCAATCTTAACGCCGGCGCCGATAGATCTGACGTTTAGAGGTGGTGCGGATGATTGATGTCACTCGTTGCACCACCATCCTAATCGGCTACATCTTGTAAATTAATGGTTTGGATTGGGGTGGAAGAAGGTGTAATTAAGTGGCAGGGTTCTGGTTTTTAGAGAGAGGCGAGAGGTTTTTTATAGAGAGAGTAAGTAGTTTATAACTTAAAACTTATAGTTTATATTTATCTCAATTTTATCCATGTAATATTGATCGAAATTTTAATTATTAATTAAATATTTTTTATGTCATTTCATATTTAACGTTAATTTTACTAAACACTAGAAATTTAATTAATTTGTTTATCCTCTATCAAGTGCGAGTGAACTTATCAATTATCTCTTATAAATTCATCTAATATAAGATGGTTTATCAATTATTCACCACTTGTTACCAAACTTAGTCTATCTCACTTTTTTGGAAAATTATTTGTATCCTCCCTTTTTGTTGAAGTGTCTCACCAGAGAGTATCCTTGCATTTGTTAAGATACTAAAAAATAGAAAAATTTATGTTAAAAATATCACTTTTTTCACTTTTAAAAATTGACTACATAATTTTTAATAAAATACAACTGTATTTGACCTCTTAACAATGTCTTTACAGCAACTCCAATGTAGGTTGCTTAATGTTAGTCTATATGGCTAGATGGTTACCAAGCTAGAGCGGGGGGGTGAATAGCGCTTTTGAAAAACTTTTCGGAGATTTAGTGAGAAGTGATTTTAACAAAATTGACTATTTGAAATTTGCTTGAACAATCACAAACAATGAATTAACAAATATCAAATATATGCGGAATAAGATTTTATCTTAGAATTGAGAGATTCACGATACAAATCTTTTTAACACAATCAATTATTAACAATCCTTGAACAAGATACAAAACAATATACAATTTCAAACCAAACCTATATGACAATAAACCTAATTACCAATTGAAAACACAAAACA